>MLJW01000218.1_pt1 | contig 44211 bp, 39 predicted proteins | sample 888231 | NCBI WGS metagenome assembly MLJW01 (sample SAMN05788063, study PRJNA343431) | mine drainage metagenome | isolation source: sample collected from the inflow into an acid mine drainage treatment plant... | place: Germany: Lusatia, lignite mining district
GCAACACACCACGGCGCGGCCTGCGCCTCGCACTGCATTCGCCCAAACCCCCGGCGCGGGCGCAGAAATAGCGTGAACAGGCCCTAAGGCGAGGCGGCGGCAACCGCTCGCCCGCCACCGGCGCCGAGGGTGGGCGCTGACGGCCGCGCCTGCAGCAGGCCGAGGGGGACCGCCGCGGCCATCGCGGCGTAGCCGGCGTCACTGGGGTGGACGTGGTCGCCGCTGTCAAAGCGTGGCAGCAAGCGCGACGGCTGGGCCGGGTCGCGCAGCGCGGCGTCGAAGTCGATGACGCCGTCGAAGGCATGGCTGTGGCGTATCCATGCGTTGACCGCACGCCGCACGGTTTCACGCCCGGGCGGCAGGTTTGCCGGGGTGATGGTGCCACCGTCGATGACGACACCCCGGGCGTGGGCTTGGGCAATGAGCGCGCGGTAGCCGGCAATGAGGTCGGCGGCGCTCACTTTCACGTGCGGGACGTCGCAGTCCAGGCCGGCATGGGGGGCGACGAAGCCGAAATTGAGGTCGTTGATGCCCGCCAGCACGATGACGGCGCGCACGCCGGGCTGGTCGAGTGCGTCGCGCGCGAAGCGCTGTTCCAGGCTGATGCCGTAACAGGGTGAGTCGTGCAGCAAGCGGTTGCCGCTGATGCCGGCGTTGAGCACGGCCAGATTGCGGATGCCGGCTTCGCGCAGTCGCCGCGCCAGGGCATCCGGCCAGCGCCGGTCCGCATTCAGGGTGGAGCGCATGCCGTCGGTGATCGAGTCACCGATGGCGACCACGGCGGCCGCGTGTTCCGCGGCGGGCACGCGGACCTGCATGCCGTCGAGCCAGAGATAGGACGTGACGCGGCGGGTGAAAGCCGCGCCGCCGGCGTCGTCGGCATGGTCGCCGGCGGCAGAGATGAAATTCACCTGGCTGGCGAGTTTGTGCCAGGTCTGGGGCGTGACGTTGCCGTGCACGGCCAGGCTGACGGCCAGGGCCTTGCCGGCCTGCACGGGCAGGTCGACGGCGTCGCTGACGCGGCTCCCACCTGCGGGGATGCGCAACGGCGCCTGGCCGTCGAACAGCACGGTGCGCAGGGTGGCGGGGTCGATGGCCGCGCCGCGCCGGACCATGGCGACAGCGACTTTGTCGATGCGCACGTCCTGCGTGCCGAAGCGGTTGCTCAAACGCAGGCGCAGCGCCGGTCCCGGCAGCGTGGGCACGATGATTTGCCGCACGGTGGCGTTGAACACCGCGGGAGCGCGGTCATAGCTCGGTGCCGCCGGGTGCTGGGCCACGGCCTGCGGTGCCATCGCCCAGGCGCCGACCCAGGACGCGCCGCCGGCCTGCGCGCCGAGTTCCCTTGCCGCGGCAGCGTGCATCCACAGCGCGCACAACGTGATCAGGCCCAGGCGCACAATAATCATGGCAGTTGCGGGGCGCGGCATGTGCGCAGCCCCGTCGTGAAAAGCGGGCATTCTAGAACCGCGCCGTGCATCGGGAGACCCGGCCTCGCCGCTGGGCCGAACACCTGATCACCTGATGGCACGCAGCTTGGTGACCGTGGCGGAGACAATGCCCACGCGGTTGGCGATGGGTTCGGGCGTGGCGCAGGCGCTGGCCGGGGTGATGCGCAAGCCTTGCCCTTGCACCGGGCGCGGCGGCTTGGGTGCCCGGGCCGGTTGCCACGCAATGTTTTTTTGATATTTCAACTGGAGTCTTCAACATGGCGCAATATGGTTTTGGTTCCCCGGTGAAGGGCGAGTTCGGCGTGGTGGTCGAGCGCGTGACGCAGGCGCTCAAGCAGGAAGGTTTCGGCGTGCTCACGACCATCGACGTGGCCGCCACGCTCAAGGCCAAGCTCGGTCAGGACATGCCGCCTTATCTGATTCTTGGCGCGTGCAACCCCGGCTTCGCCAGCCAGGCCCTGCGCGCCGAGCCGGACATCGGCCTGCTGTTGCCGTGCAATGTGGTGGTGCGTCAGACCGAAGGCGGCGAGGTGATCGTCGGCTTCATGGATCCCGAAGCCGTGCTCGGCATGGTCAACAAGCCCGAAGTCACCACCTTGGGCCACCAGGTGCGCGCCGCGCTGCAGCGCGTGGACGCCAGTCTGCGCGCCTGAACTTCGCGTCGGTCCGTGGGCGCGGGGGATCCCGCGCCGCAATCGATGTATCCCGGGTCATGCAAGGATGGCGGTCGGGTGTCGGCCCGGCAGTCTCACGCCAACTGCGCGGCGGCGATTTTTCCGAGCAGCATCAGGGCGGCTTCGATATCACGGTTCCAGAGGTAGCTGTAATTGAGCCGGATGCAGTTCTGATAGCGCTTGCCGGTGGCGAACATGTAGCCGGGGCCTATGGTGATGCCGCTGGCGACGGCGCTTTGATACAGGCGCATCGAATCGATGGCCTCGGGCAGTTCCACCCACAGCACGTAGCCGCCCGCGGGCTGGGAGACCTGGGTGCCTCGCGGGAAAAAGCGCAGCACGGCCGCACGCATGATGCGCGCCTGCTGGGCATAGCGCCGGCGCATGCGGCGCAGATGGAGTTCGTAGCCGTCGTTTTGCAGATAGGCGGCGATGGCCAGTTGCGGAATGGAGGGGGTGGTCAGGGTGTTGAGGAACTTGAGTTTCTCGACCCTGGAGACATAGCGGCCGGCCATGGCCCAGCCGATGCGGTAGGCGGCGGTGAGCGATTTCGAGAACGACGCGCAGTGCAGCACCAGGCCGTTGGTGTCGTAGGTCTTCAGCGCACTGGGGTGGGCGTCGCCGTAGTACAGCTCGTGATAGACGTCGTTCTCGATGGCGGGGATGTCGTGCCGGGCGAGCAAGGCGACGAGATCGCGCTTCTTCGCGTCCGGCATTTGAAATCCGAGCGGATTCTGGAAGTTCGGCATGACCATGCAGGCCGCGATCCTTTGCGTGCGGATGACATCGGCCAGGGCGTCCAGGTCCATGCCCTCGCGCGGGTGCGTCGCGATCTCGACGGCGCGCATGCCCATGCGCTCGATGGCGTGCAGCATCGCGTAGTAGGTGGGCGATTCCACCGCGATCGTGTCCCCTGGATTGGCCACGGCCTGCAGGCAGAGGTTGATGGCCTCGGTCGCGCCGACGGTGATGACGATTTCGTTGGGGTCGACAGCCAAGCCGTTTTGCAGATAACGGCGGGCGATCTGCCGGATCAGTTCGGGGTTGCCCGGGGGCAGGTCGTTCATCAATCCCCAATGGGCCTCCTGCCGTCCGGCGGCATGGATGTGCTGGTTGATCTTGCGCTGCGGAAAAAGCGACGGATCCGGGTAGGGCGAGCCGAACGGAATCGCGTTGTGGCTACGGATCGAACGCAGCGTGGACAGCACCAGGCGGCTGACGTCCACCTGCGAGGGAACCGGGCTCGGCTTGTTTGTGTTTGCGCGCAAGGCAGGCATTGCCGTGCGCTCGGCGCGGGCACGCACGAAATAGCCCGACTGGGGCCGGCTCTCGATCAACCCCTGGCTTTCGAGTTGGGAGTAGGCATGCACCACGGTGGTCATGCTCATCTTGTGGTGCTGGCTGGCCCGGCGTATGGAGGTGGAGGGAATTTTCTCGCCCGGCAGCAGCACGCCCTGCCGGATCTGGTCCCCGATGGTTTTTGCCAGTTTTTCGTAGAGATTCAAGCGCGCTCCCTCCTTGATCCGGGGCATTTCAGTTGTGCCGGTACAGTTTTTCAAAATCCAGGTCGAAGTATTGGGTCAACCGCATGCTGTATTCCTAGGGTTAATGCGGATCTGGTTTTCAAACCACAAAAAATCTACAAAAAATGCGCATTCTGCGCGCATGGGCGACAAAAACTGTACCGCTCCAAGAAGCGCCGATGTGTTCATTCAATTCGCGAGATGTATCCCTAGGATGTGCTCCTCAAGCACCAGGCATTCGCCCAGGCGCATTTGTCGAACATCTTGGATCACCTCATGGCGGCTTCCGAAACAACGCGCAAGATCGAACCCTATACCCATGCAGCAGCCGGATGGGGCGCCTTGAAGCAGGTGGCGGTGCATCTGATCAAGGAGAAGGTGCCGGGCGCCCACTACAGGATGCTGTTGCAGCAAAACCAGCCTGACGGCTTCGACTGCCCAGGTTGCGCTTGGCCCGACCGCGACCACACTTCGAGCTTCGAGTTTTGCGAGAACGGCGTCAAGGCCGTGGCGGCCGAGTCCACCAGCAAGCGTGCGACCCCCGATTTGTTCGCCGCGCACACGGTTGCCGAACTCATGGCGCAGAGCGACTACGCGCTGGAACAGCATGGACGCCTGACCGATCCCCTGGTGTACGACAAGGCGACGGACCGCTATCGCAAGATCGCATGGAGCGAGGCGTTCGGGATCATCGCCCGCCACCTGCGCGCGCTCGGGCATCCGGATCAGGCCTCTTTCTACACGTCCGGGCGCACCAGCAACGAGGCGGCCTTCTTGTTCCAGCTCTTCGTGCGGGCCTACGGGACCAACAATTTCCCGGACTGCTCCAACATGTGCCATGAGGCGACGAGCCGCGGGCTTCCGGGGACGGTGGGCGTCGGCAAGGGCACCGTCACACTCGACGATTTCGAGCATGCCGACACGCTGCTGCTGTTCGGGCAGAACCCGGCCACGAATCACCCCCGCATGATGGGCGAGTTGCGCGATTGCGCCAAGCGCGGCGCGACCATCGTGGCGATCAACCCGCTGCGCGAACGCGGGCTCGAGCGTTTCGCGAGCCCGCAGCATCCGCTGGACATGCTGGGCCTGGCGAACGACCGGATCAGTTCGGTGTTCATCCGGCCGCGCCTGGGCGGAGACTACGCGCTGATCAAGGGCGTGGCCAAGCATGTGCTCGAACTCGACTTGGCCGCGCAGCGCAGCGGCGAGGCGCGGGTGCTCGACGTGGATTTCATCGCGCGGCACACGACGGGTTTCGACGCCTTCGCCGCCGATCTGCAGGCCGGGGATTGGGATGAGATCGTCGCCGAATCCGGCGTGCCGCGCGCGGAGATCGAGGCCTTGGCGCGCATCTATGCCAAAGGCGAGCGCGTGATCGCGACCTGGGGCATGGGCCTGACCCAGCACAAGAACGCGGTCGCCAATGTCCAGATCCTGTCGAACCTGATGATGATGCGCGGCCAGATCGGCAAGCGCGGCGCGGGGCTGTGCCCGGTGCGCGGACACTCGAACGTGCAGGGCGACCGCACCGTGGGGATCGAGGAGAAACCGACGCAGGCGTTTCTCGACCGGCTGCAGAAGGTGTTCGGCTTCGAGCCGCCGCGCCATCATGGCCTGGACGTGGTCGACACGATCAACGCCATGCTGCGCGGCGAGGTGCGGGTATTCGTCGGGCTGGGCGGCAATTTCGCCATGGCCACGCCGGACACGCCGCGAACCTGGGAGGCGTTGCGCGCGTGCCGGCTGACGGTGCAGATCAGCACCAAGCTGAACCGCAGCCACCTCGTCCACGGCGAGGAGGCGCTGATCCTTCCCACGCTGGGGCGCACGGAAATCGACCTGCAGGGGGGCGTGCCGCAGGGCGTCACGGTGGAAGACTCGATGAGCATGGTCCACTTGTCGCATGGCATGAACCGGCCGGCGTCGACGAATCTGTTGTCCGAGGTCGCCATCGTGGCGGGCATGGCCGAGGCCACGCTGGGCAAGAGGCCGGTGGACTGGGCCTGGTACGTGCGTGACTACGCGCGCATCCGCGACGCGATCGAGCAGGTCATCGACGGCTTTCAGGACTACAACAAGCGGGTGGCCAAGCCGGGTGGATTTCACCTGGGCGTGGCGTCGCGCGAGCGCGTCTGGCAGACCGCCAGCGGCAAGGCGCAGTTCATCGTCAGCGCCATCGAGCGCGACACACCCATCACGCGGGCGCGCCAGCGCCACGGCGAGCGTCTGATGGTGCTCACGACGATACGCTCGCACGACCAGTACAACACCACCATCTACGCCATGAATGACCGCTACCGCGGTGTCTATGGCCAGCGCGACATCCTGCTGATCAACCCGGTGGATCTGCAGAAACTGGGTTTGAGGGCCGGTGAGCGGGTCGATGTTTCCACGGCGTGGGGCGACGGCATCGAACGCCGCATCCGCGGCTTCATGCTGGTCGAATACGACATTCCGCCCGGCTGCCTCGGCGCCTACTACCCCGAGACCAACCCGCTGGTGCCGCTGGACAGCGCGGCCGACCGCTGCGGCACGCCGGCCTACAAGTCGATTCCGGTCCTCCTGGCGCGCGCCGAGGCGTTGGCCGCAGCATGAACGCCAACGACACCCCATTGCTTGCCGGCACGCGGCAGGCCCAGGTTCTGCGCTGGCGCGATGCGCGGCGCAGCGAGGTCTTGGACTGGCTGGCCGACGAGGTTCCGGTGGCCTTGGAGTTCAACGGCATCTCGCATGCCGTGATGCTGGCCACGCCGACGGACCTGGAGGATTTCGCCCTGGGCTTCGCCCTCAGCGAGGGCATCCTCGACCGTCCCGACGATCTGTTCGACTGCGAGACCCAAGTCTGTGCGGAGGGCCTGACCGTGCGGCTCGAGGTGTCCTCGCGCAGCTTCGCCCGGCTGAAGGACCGCCGCAGGACCTTGGCCGGCCGCACGGGCTGCGGCATCTGCGGCACCGAAAGCCTGGCGCAAGTGCTGCGGGACGTTCCCGCGGTGCAGGGCGCCGCGCTGCGCCTCCATGCCGCGGCCATCGACCACGCGATGGAAAGCATGCGCGCGCGTCAACTGCTGGGTCGGGCCACAGGAGCCACCCACGGCGCGGCCTGGTGCGCGGCAAACGGCGAGGTGATTCTGGTGCGCGAGGACGTGGGGCGCCACAACGCGCTCGACAAGCTCATCGGCGCCATGGTGCGCGTGGGGGCCGACGCGCGCACGGGCTTCATCGTCGTGACCAGCCGCGCCAGCGTGGAAATGGTGCAGAAGGCCGCCACGGCTGGTGCGCCCCTGCTGGCCGCCGTGTCGGCGCCGACTTTTCTCGCGCTCGAGGCGGCGCAACGAGCCGGAATGACCTTGGTGGGGCTGGCGCGGCAGGGCGATCTTGTGGCCTACGCGCATCCGCAGCGCCTTCTTTTCGATCGCGAAAACTGAACGATGGAATTCGATAGTCTGATTCACCTGGCCAACCGGATCGGCCAGCTCTTTGCCTCGATGCCCGACCGGGCCGAGGCCCTGGAGTGCATCGCCGAGCACATCCAATATTTCTGGGAACGGCGCGCCCGCGCCGAGTTGCTGGAGCATGTCGACGCCAAGGACGGCATTGGCCTTGACACCATCGTGCTCGACGCCTTGCAAGCCCACCGCGCCATCCTGCTGTGAACGGCAAGGGCTGGCAAGGCCATGGCATGCATGCGCACCGCGAGCGTTTTTCGGCGCTGAACCCCCGGCGCGGGTGCGGAAATAGCGTGAACAGGCCCTAGTTCTTGCGCATCGGGCAGGTGCGTATGCCCAGGATCGCGTACAGCGGGCAAAAGCCCACCGCACCGGAGATGAGCGGTATCACGCCGATCCAGCCCCATACGCCGATGACATGGGTGAGCGTGAGACCGATGAGGATCAGGCCGGCAATCACCCGCAGGGCGCGGTCCAGGGTGCCTTCGTTGATGGTCATGGAAGTTCTCCTCTTTGCGTCGTGGAGCCGCAAGGTCGCGGCGCTCCATCATGGCACAACGGCGATACTGATGGGAATATCGCAAACCCGTGCGGTTCGTAGGTCTTTGGCGCGGCGCATCACCGGGCTGCACGCGCCGCGCCGATCCACAAAAAAGCAACAGGACGGCTGGACAGATCAAACATTGTTCACCTACAGTCGCGCCCAGTTTTGCATCCATCGCGCAAGCCGGCCGATACGGGTTGCGTAAGCGGGGTTGCGCAAGCGGCGCGTTCATGCCACAAGGAGGTTCCCATGCGTTCGTCATGCTTTGCCGCGGCTTTGGTCTTGGCGAGTCTTTGTGCAGCGACGGCCGACGCGGCCAGCCCCGTCGATATCGGGGTCACCGCAGGCACGTTGGGCTACGGTCCGCAGGTCGGTGTCGTGCTCGTGCCGAGAACCTTCGATGCCCGTCTCAACTTCGGTGATCTCAGCTACAGCTACAACACCACGTCCAGCGATGTCTACTACGACGGCCACCTCAAGCTGCAGAACCTGGGGCTGCTGGGGGACTGGCACCCGTTCGCGGGTTCGTTCCGCCTGACCGCGGGCCTGTTCTACAACGACAACAAGTTCGACCTCGCGGGCACCCCGACGGCTGGCCAGACCTATACCGTCAATGGCGCGTCCTACACCGCGCAACCCGGCGACCACGCCACGGCGCGCGTCGACTTCAACAAGCTTGCCACCTATATCGGCTTCGGCTGGGGTGATGCCAGCGACAGCGCAGGGCTGCACTTCACCTCCGATATCGGCGTGATGTACCAGGGCAAGCCTAGCGCGCACATCGACGTGACCACCCAGCCGGCCTATCAATCGGCGGCGAACCAGTACGCCCAGGCCGCGCAATCCAGCCTGCAAAGCGATCTCAACAACTTCCGGTGGTATCCGGTCATCCAGCTCGGGCTGGTGTATCGGTTTTGAGTGCCCCAGGGGCGGCACACCGCCCCGCCATCCGGCTGGCAGGCCGGATGGCGTTCGCCAGCCACGCGCAAGCGCGCAGGGGCTCGCGCGGTGCGGGCTCACCCCACCCGTGGGGGTCAAGAAAACTTGGGAGCGGCCCGGCGTTTTCTTGAGAGCCGTGCTGCGGCTTCGCCTTCGGGCTCGGTGTACACCGGGGCGAATCCTCCGCCGGGCGTCCTGAAGTTGGTGGTTTGGCCTTGGTAGAGGCGTGCGGAAAACCACATCACATGGCCGACGTCGGCATAGACGCGAAGATCGAACTTGAGGGAGAGCGGCGCGGCGGCATCGCCGATGTGGCGTTCGCCGGGAGGCGACAACGCCTGGGCGACATAAGGGTTCGAGACGATGTCGTCCCAGACGCCCTTGGTGAGCTTGGCGCCACGGTAGGCGGCGCGACTGCCGAAGCCGGCCCAGGGCTTGAAGAAGAGGCCGCGCCGTTGGGACCAGAGGCGCTCGGCGTTGTGTGGCGTGACGATTTCGGTCTGCGGTATGTGCGCCGCAAGCAGGGCGGCGGTTGCTGGGTCGGCGCCGAGTTCGCACAGCCGGCCCGCATCGCCCAGCAGCGCGAGGTTGCGTTTGTCGGCATAGAGGGCGTGGGCACGCGGGTGGGGCGTGAGCACCACTTCGTCCCGCTCATAAGCCTGGCGCAGCGCCGCGTGTGCCGCTTCGTCGAGCGCGAAATCGGTGAGCCGGTTGTAAACCAGATCGACGGGCTCGGTTCCGTGCCACAAGCGGCCCGCATCGCGGTGCAACGCCCCAGGGGCGGCCACGACGGCGTGCATGCCGGCGCGCTCGAACAGGCGCGCGAACAGCAGGAACTCGGCGTAGAGATACTGGTCCTGCGGCGCGGTGTCGACGATGGCGATGCGCCGCGGCCGACCTTCATGTCCGGCCTGCTTCCATTCGCGCAGGAACATGGCGACGATATCCGATTCGAAGGCATCCACCACCGCAGCCGTGGGGACCATGCCCTGCATGTCGTCGCAGCAGGCGCGCTGCGCCCGCGCCAGCGCGGCCGAGAGCAGCGCGCCGCCCGGGTTGGTGTTGATCTCGATGAGGTGCAGGGTGTCGGCCTCCAGGTGGAAGTCGAAGCCGAGGAACACGCCTGGGTTGCCGGGGTCGTGCAGCGCGGCGGCGGGCGCTTCGGCCAGCACCGCGCGTTGGTAGCCGGGCAGTGCGGCCACGGTTTCCACCGCCTGCACGATCTCGCGCATGCGCCGTGCATGCCGGCTGGCGACAAACACCGGCTGGGCCGAGAACATGTGCGGGTTGCGCTCGCGCACCAGGGCGTACAGGCCGGGCTGGCCTAATTCGGACTCGAGCGCGCGGGCCAGGGCCTCGCGGTCCAGGCTGATGCAAAAACAGTCGCGGTTGAGATGTTCGATCATCGAACGGCGTGATGGGTCGGGGGATGGATGGCGGCGAGGTCTTGCGTTTGCGGCGTACGGCGTTGCCGCCGAGTTGCCACGCCTGCGTGCGCGAGGCTCGGCGACGGGGTCATGCCGGCGCCCCGTCCACATGGGTTTGCAACCACCATTCCAGCAGGGCGAGGTGCCAGAGCTTGCTGCCCTGGATGCGGGTGAAATGCTCGGGAGCCTCGGGAGCGGCCAGCAGACGGTCCACGTATGCGCGCCGGTACAGGCCGCGATTGCGGCAGGCGTGCGAATTCAACAATGCACGCATGCGATCGAGAAAGGCGCCGCGCACATGCTTGAGCACGGGTACCGGGAAATAGCCCTTGGGGCGGTCGATCACGGCATCGGGAAGGATACCGCGCGAGACGGCCTTGAGCGGATACTTGCCGCCATCCCTCAGCCTGAATGCGGGCGGCATGGCGGCAGCCAGTTCCACCAACTGGCGGTCTAGAAACGGCACGCGCAATTCCAGCGCATGCGCCATCGGCAGGTTGTCCACGCGCTTGACCGGGTCGTCGACGATCAGCGTCGTGACGTCCAAGCGCAGCACCTGGTCGAGGAAGGTCTCGGCGCCGGGCTGGGCCAGGGCGCGCTCCACCAGTTCGGCCGTGACATCCGGCACATGGAAGGCAGGTTCGATCATCGACAGCCACTCGGCGTGATCGCGGTCGAAATAATGCCGCGAGAAGCGTTCCAGCGGCGTGCCGTGCTCGGCCTGCATGCGCGGATACCAGAAGTAGCCGGCGAATACTTCGTCGGCGCCCTGGCCGGCGAGCACCGCTTTCACGTCGTGCCCGACCCATTCGGATAGCAGATCGAAAGCCACCACGTCGTGGCTGAACATGGGTTCGGTCATGCGTGCAATGGTGTGCGGCAGGCGCTCCAGCACGGCGTCGTTGGGAATCAGCAGCTTGTGGTGGCGCGTACCGAAGTGTTGGGCCACCAGATCCGAGTACTCGAATTCGTCGGCTTTCTCCGTGCCGTCGCCCAGACTTTCGAAACCGATGGAATAGGTGCGCAGGTCGCGTACATGGTCGGCCAGCAGGCCGACGAGCAGGCTGGAGTCGAGCCCGCCCGACAGAAGCACCCCCACCGGCACGTCGGCGGCGAGGCGATGACTGTCCAGCGCGGCGCACAGCGAGCTGCGGGTGCGGTCGATCCATTCGTCCTCGCTGGGTTCGGGGTTCGGGCGCGTGGCTTGCAGGGCCCAATAACGCGCCAGCTTGCTGTGCCCGTCGACTCGCACACGCAACACATGTGCGGGCCGCAGCTTGCGCACGCCCCGCAGGATGGTGTGCGGCGCCGGAACCACGGCATGCAAGGTAAACAGATGGTGCAGCGCGACCGGATCCAGCGATTTGTCCACGCCGCCCGCGGCAAGCAGGGCCGGCAGGCTGGAAGCGAAACGCAGGCGCTTGTCGTCCTGCGCGAGGTAGAGCGGTTTCATGCCGAAGCGGTCGCGCGCCAGCAGCAAGGTTTGGGTGCGGGGATCCCACAGGGCGAAGGCAAACATGCCCTCGAGCCTGTGCACGAACTCGGCGCCCCAGACGGCATAGGCCTTTAGGATGACCTCGGTATCCCCCTGGGACACGAAACGTTGGCCATGGCTGGCCAATTCGGCGCGCAGTTCGCGGTAGTTGTAGATCACGCCGTTGAACACCAGTGTGCAACCGGTCTCGGCGTCGGTCATCGGCTGATCGCTGCTGGCGCTCAAATCGATGATGGCCAGGCGGCGATGGCCGAAAGCGATGGCGTCCTTCGCCCAACTTCCGGCATGATCCGGCCCGCGCGGTGCCAGCGCGTCGCGCATGCGGGCAACTGCGCGGATGTCGGCTTGTCCGCCATCAAACCGCATCTCTCCGCAAATTCCACACATCGGCGGATTTCCTCATGAGAACCAAACCCGCCATTGTCTGCGAATGGCCGCCAGTTCGCCCTGTTGCCCTGTTGTGTTCCAAGGCGGCCATCAAGCCGTGGCTGCGGCCGAAGCGAGGATCTCCAGTCTGTCCTTGCCCGCGCTCTTCGCGGCATAGAGGGCATTGTCGGCCAGGCGCATGGCGTCGGCGAGATCGGCTGTCGGCCCGGCCACGCTGGTCATGCCGATGCTGACCGAGATCGGCAGTGGAATGTCTTGTAGCCGGACGTCGAGCTGGCGGATGCGTATCAGCAGGCGCTGCGCAAGCTCTTGCGCCACAGCCAGGCTGCTCGCGCGGAACAGAAAGGCAAATTCTTCGCCGCCGATGCGCGCGACAACGTCGGTGTCGCGCACCGAGCTGCGGCAGGCATGCGCGATTTGCTTGAGCACCTCGTCCCCGCCCAGATGGCCGAAGCGGTCGTTGATGGTCTTGAAGTTGTCGATATCGACGATGGCCAGCGCAAACGACGTCCCATGCACTCTCGCCTGCTCGATCTCCGCATGCAACACCTGCATGAAGTAGCGACGATTGTGCAGCTCGGTCAGGTGGTCCCGGTGAATGAGTTCATGCAGCTGCGTATGCGCCTGGTCGAGTTCGCTCACCAGTCTGAGCGTGATGTACGTCATCACCGGGGAGATCACCGCCGGGGTAAGCAGGGTGATGATCCAGGCCGATCGTGTCATGCTCCCGTCCAACACCCAGTAGGTCATGCCGGAGGCGATGCCGGCCGAAACGGCAATGGACAACAGGGTCACGAGGATGACTGTGGGCCAAATGCCGTAGCGATGGAGGCAGGTTTTGAGCATGGGCGTGTGATGCCGAGGAAATGGCACCATTGTCCCAGTTTCACCGGGTCATGGGAGCGCCGGTGCCACGGTGGGCGCGCATGACGCGCATCCGCCTAGCCCTGGCAAAGGCCCACGCGCTCATGTCGACTCGTCCGGTTTCAGGGTCGCCCTGTGGTCACGCATCGATCCACCCTTGAAATCCATGCTTGCACACCCAGATAGGCGAGGTACGGATAACTTCGTTACCATCCCGTTCAAGGGGCCGACCAGGTTTCGACGTGAATGACGAAGTCGTGGAGTGCATGCCGAGCACCAGTTCGCTCGTAAATCCACTGGAATCAAGTTAAACGCGAACGACGATAGTTTCGCTCTCGCAGCTTAATTGCCGCGAGCCTTGCAACGGCACGCTGATGGGCCGGGGTGGCAACACCTGCAAGGTCATCCACATCAGATCGTGATTCTGTGCGCCGCGCGCAAAATCATTAAATCCAGCGGATCGCCAGTTCAGAAGCATGTCCATCTGCGTCTGAGCGGTTAAAACCCAATGATGGCACTAAGCATGTAGAGCTTGCGATGGAGGATTTGCGGACGGGGGTTCAATTCCCCCCGGCTCCACCAATTTTTCTTTCTAGCCCATTGTTTTTAAGGGTATTTTTTATTTTTCTATGAGCGGGTTCTTACGCCGGGACCACTTCCGCGCGGATGTTTGACACGCCGATCAGTTGTTGATGGTGCGTTGATTTTTTGACCGCGGCCGCTGCGCTTGCGATAATTTCCGTATGCGCTCCTTTGTCAACCTTGATTCCTGCCGACTGGCTCGTACGCTGTTAGCTTTCCTGCTGGCGTTGCCGCGCGCAGTCGGTGAGGAATTTTGGCAGGCGCTGAGGACGCCGAGGGAAAAAAATGACCGCGGCTTGATGCCCGCGGCTGTTCGACTGATCGCCCGCCTCACCGCGCTCGCTGGGGTCATTGTCGTTCCGATCGATATTTTGTTGCTGTCTTTTCCTGACCTCACCCGCTCGCCCCTACTCGAGCGGATCTTCACTCAATTTTTTGACTTTTTGCTTCCGGCGTCGCTGGTCGGCTTTGTAGGTTTGATTTGCATGCTCTTGTTGCTCGTGGTGGCCGCTTTGGCCGCTGCGATTGGAGCATATAAAGGTGAGTTCGTGGCGGGGGATGGGGTGGGTGCGCTCCGGCATCTGATTTGGCGAGTTATCCCATCTAGCGTCGCAATAGCCATTTCGGCGCCAGCGCTTTCGACCCTGACCCTTTTTCGGGCTGTGTCTAGCGTTTTTGAAGCAGCGCTCGGAGCGCTGCGCGCCAGCATGTTGAGAATGAGAATCAGCGGGATGCATGCGCGCCAGCCAGTAATGATCCGAGCCCGCACGATCACGCACGTTTGTCTCAGCCCGCGCCTCTTGGCCCAACGCCCCAGCGTTGTCCGCGCTCTGCGGGCAGCCGCATCCTAGCGGCCTCCCAGGCCGCCCGCATCGCATCCCCACAAGCATGATGGGGGGTCGCTCCTGCATGGAGTGACCATGAGTGTCGAAATTCTTAAATTTTTTCTTGAGCGCATTGCCGCGCAACTCGGGCTGGGGTCAGCCCCTATTTACCTCACGCGGAGCCAAATCGCCCATGTCGCCCAGTTCAAAAATTCACACTCGCTGGCCTCAGCTTTCAGTCGAGGTATAGCCAAGCGTCAGCCGCGCTGGTTGGCGTTCCAAGCGACGGTAGGGAATGGTGCCCACCGCGTCGCATCCGAGCGAGTGGCGCACTGGCTTGCCATCGAGGCCAGGATGTTGCCCATGCCGGCAATGGAAACCCGGGGCGGTGACCCACTAGCAGCGGCATGGAATAAAACAGTAGCCTGACCATGCTCACCGCCACGATGATGGCGGGCATGGCTGCGCAGAGCAGCACCGAGTTGGCGCCGCCGTCCCTGCCATCACCGCTTTCTCCTCTTGAAACCGTGCGCGCGGCCCTGCGTGCTGCTCTTGCCATCTATTTTCAACAACACCAAAACCGGATCGCTGAGATCGACGCTGAACAGGTGTTGGCCACGAAGGAGAATCGACGCGCCCGCCGCATCGCGCTGCTGCCTCCAATGGCGGCGCGGGTGACTGTTGGAGTTGGCAAGAGCACGGCAGCTCGGGAGATCGCCAGGGCGTCCAATCTGCCGCTGGTGATCGTGGTCCCAAATCATGATCTAGCAAAGGCGTACGTCGATGGAATTCCAGGTGCTCGCCACTACTTTGGCCGACAGCTACCAGCAGAAGACGGCACAACGACGGAGTTCACCTGCTTCAAAATCCCGGTGGTCACCCAGGCGGGCGACAAAAACCATCGACCAGCCCAAAGTCTTTGCCGGACATGCCCCCATGGCATGGCTGGGGTGCTGGTAAATTCCGCGGACCAGGGCAAGATCGACGCAGCGAACAAGTTTTTTGCGGATCGTGGTTTGAATCCTGCCGGCTACAGTGCGTGCAGATTCCTCTACGAAGGTTTGCCAAAGAGCCTGTCAGCCGAGAAGTTGGTGATGCCGATCCAGTCCTTCTCAGACGCGGCTGGCGACTGGTTTGAGCGAGACCCGTTTAGTGGTGTGCCGTATCGAACAACCCAACGTCTGGTCATCTTCGACGAGCGCGTCGACCTCGCGCACGAGGTGACCATCAGTCCGGCGGACGTGAGCGGATGGAGGGACAGTCTGCCCAAGATTCAGGAGCGCCTGGAAAGGAATTTGCGGCGATTGGATGAACTAACAAACCCCAGCGAAGCCGAGACCGAAGAGCGCCAAAATGCGCAAGGCGTGCTTAACCTGATGCCCGAGATCGATGGCTTGTTTCAACACCTGATCGTGGCGCTGGCAACGGGAGAGATGCCAGACGCCACATTGATCAAGGAGATGGACCAGAAGATCCGGGATGCGGGCGCAAGCGCATCCGGCACCGCGCGCTGGGAGCGGGTGTCCTGGAACCATGAAAGCGATGAATTTTTCACGCCGCTGCGCGCCCTGGCTACCTTGGCATGGAGTCTGAAAGCCGGCGCGGCGCGGGTCAAGAGAAATGGGTTGCACTGCTACGAAGTCGCGCCTGTTGTTGACTGGTCGGTCAAGCGCGGATCGACGATCTTTCTTGACGCCACGCTCAGCCTGCCGACACGCGCTTTGATCGAATCCGCCGGCGGGAAAATCCACGACGCCAGCGCCGATCAGAATATGACGGTCACCCGCATCGTCGGCCACCTGTATGCGCGCGGCAAGGCTGATCACAAAGGTTATGAGCGCAGCGCCAGGGCCTACATGCGAGAAATAGAGAAGATCGCCATGGCGATGCCTGAGAACAGCGCCATACTCACGCACCGGGCCTACTTGGCCTACTCCAACACAATGGAAGACAAGGTGGAAGACAAGGCGCATCCAAACCGGAAGATCAAGGCGGGCAACCCAGAGGTGACCAAGGCAGACTTCGAGGCGTGGACGGGTCGGAAAATAGGCTGGTTTGGCAAGCATGACCGGGGTCAGGATGACTGGAAGGGGATGCACCTCGCCGTTGTCGGCATGCCGATCATGGGATCGGATACTTGGGCTAGTGCATATGCCTGCGCCCGCTCGGCCATGCTGTCGGCTGGAGCGCCAGACGATGATTGGCCCGAGTTCGACGGGAAGGACGACTGGGGCGATGGCAACAATGGCGTCCCACTGCCACTTCAGCCGCAAGTGCGCGCATGGCTCCTGGACGACTATGCAGGGACGATCGCGCAGGCTGTCGGACGGAATCGCGCGGTGGACCACAAGGGCGAACCGCTGACCGTTCAACTGTGGGGCGGTATCCAGTCGCCAGAGATGGATCAGGCACTGGCCCGCCACGGCGTCAGGATCGACGCCGCAACGCCAAACCCCATACACCGGGATGGAGCCCACGGGCGCGAGAAAACGGACATCAAGTTGATCGACCAGGCGATCAACTTGGTGCAGGCCGCGGGCAGGTGCGTGAGCCAGCGCAGTGTCAGAGATGCGCTGGCGGGGATGCGCGCCAGCGCGGATACGAACGCGATCAACGCACGATTAGCCAAACTCCGCTCTGGCGGCGCGCTGCCACCCGCGAGCCGGGGTGGACGGCCCGCGAAAACCGCACTGAATTGCATAGGAGATACATATATCCAAACCAGTGCAGTTATATCAGTTGCGGAACCTACCGCGGAAGACAAGACAAAAGCCAACACAGGGGGCAAAGAAAGGCTTTCAACTCAGGTCACCGCGCCGCAAGACGCCTTTTCTGACTGTCGGCGCTGTTGACATCCCAATGCCGTCCTGGGTGACGACGATGTGCGTCTTCTCTTGACGAACACCAGCATCCCAAACAGCGCCGAGGCGAGAGCCGCCGCGAACCCGACGCCATACAGCCCCACGATGGGCGCGTAGCCGAAGAACGCGCAGCCAACCATCTGATAGCCGAGGGACAGGATAGGCAGGCCCGTCATGGCCGTGCCGCGAATGATCTCGGGAATCGTCCATGCGCAAGCGAAGACGAAGGGTAGGGCGACGAACCACCCAGCCACTTGACGTCGAAAACGTCGCGCGAAGGCCCCGAACAACGCACCCGTGAGCGCGTGGTAGCTCGCCAGATAGACCAGCAGCAGGTACTCGGGCGCCGCGGACAACTGCGGCCACTCCCGCGCGATGCTGGATGGAAACCAGGACATCCCCGCGAAAAACTCGCCAAGCCCGAAGCACAGTCCGATCCACGCCGCGAAGACCGAGCGGAATGCGCGGCCTTCGCGCCGGGACGCCATGACAAGCAGCACGAAGAATCCGCCGACCGCGAGGCATGCCGTGTAACCCAAGTCGTCGTGGCCGAACGACAGTCCAAGGCCCGCGCCCAGGACGGCGGCCGTGAGTCCTTGTGCCAGCGACCCGACTACCGCAAGACGGTGGTTTTTTGCATGGCCGCAGGCTGTGTCGGTCTCGGAAATGACTTCTGGATCAGGCACGTGAGCAGCTCTAGGAAAAGCGTGACCGTTGCGTCAAACCCGGACCGCTCGTTTTGGGGTTTCCTGCTAGATCAAAGACTTGCGTGGGGTCCGCGCGTTTGGGCGCCTAATTTCTGGATCCATTGGGCGCCACTGACACTGGGCGTTGCAAAACCCGCCATGTTTTGCTCGCTTTTGGCAGCGGTCCATCGGCACACCCAAAGGCGGATGATTGAGAGGACATCTGCCGCGCCTGCGTGGAGATGAAGGGTTTCTCAACTCCGCCAGAAGGCGAAATCATGTCGATGAGTCAAACAGAGGTCGCGCTCAAGCGCGAAATCGAAGCAGGCTTCCGAGTCATCGAGCAATACGGTTACACGGACAACCGGGTTATCAGTATCGACCTGGCCATCGTGAGGACAGCCGAGGTTTGCGTGATCCGCAACGGTGGGCATCCCGAAGACCGGCGACAAGGCTGGGATTTGATGGAAATCGCCAGATGGGCTCGAGCATCTGGTGCGAGAGGATCTTCAGGCCTTGCGTGCCGCCAGCATCTCCCGACGCAGGATGGCATTGATGCGCGACTGGTAACCCTTGCCTTGGGCCTTGAGCCAGTCCAGCACATCGGCATCGATGCAGGCCGTGATCTGTTGCTTGATGGGGCGATAGAACCGCCCACGCACGGCAGCATCCCACTGCGCTGCTGTCAGCACAGGACTATCGCTGGTGTCGATCGTGCTGTCCGGCCTGGCGGCTAGCTCTTTGAGCTGGCGTCAGGGGAGGCAGCGTTTCCAGCGTATGGCTAACGGTTTTGCTCTTCATAGCGTTGCCTTTCGGTACGGTCGGCGCGCCGCGCCGAGATGATGCGGATGGCCTCGATGGATTAGCCGTGCTCATCGTCCTCGTGCACGGTGTGCACCACCCTCAGCAGGACGACATTGATTGGCACGCACAGTCTTGAAGTCGATGCCGTGGAGATCAAAGATCAAGCATCGATCAACAAGCCATCATCTTATGTTAAATATTTATAAAACAAAACAATAAAAATCTTTTACTTTTATTAAAGTAGTGATGGCATCACAATGCACTCTGCCATTGCTCATCTGTGTATTAATGAACCGAATTGAGCTTCACCATGCCATATGTCCCGATACAACTGCTCTCTCTGCTCATTTTTTCTTTGCGTGCAACTCATAACTGCCCCCGGGATGTCGTTTCTCCCCGAGGAATCTGACGAAAAACATCCATAGTAGAAGCCTCTCCTTGCTGGATCAGCATCGGTTGTTTATAGGAGCCTTTTGGGGGATTGTCATGCCATCAAATCTGAATTTCATCATTCTTATGCTTATCACCATGGCACCTTTACTGCTTTGGGCGATGGGACTCTTCGGGAGCGTTCTAGCCGGCGAGCATGCCCAGCGTATGGCACGTTTGAGTAACAGCGCCGCAGGGCTGTCCTTTATCTGCGCGGCCCTTGCCACACTACTTTACGCGGTTGGCGGGAAAACTTTAACAGTAACCCCATTCTCCTTTGCGTTGCCCGGGGACATGGGGGCGTTGGCTCTGAGCATCTATATCAATGCAGTCACGGTGATGATGCTCTCTCTGGTTTCTTTCATCGGATTTGTGGTGTCCCGCTATGCGCGCAACTATCTCCAGGGAGAAATTCATCAGGGCCGATTTTATACCTGGCTCAATTCCACGCTCGCCTCCATCCTGACATTGATCGTTTCCGGCAACATGTTGATGTTCGTGTTGGCATGGATGGCCACCAGTCTTTGCTTGCATCACCTTTTGATGTTTTATCCGGAGCGGGCGGGTGCCGTGCTCGCGGCGCGTAAGAAATTCATCGTCAGCCGGGTTGGCGAGGTTAGCCTTCTGATGGCCGTGTTGCTCATCGGCTCCACCTTGCACACCATGGAGTTTGAGACGGTTTTTCGTGACCTGGCGGCCATGAGCGGGCCGCTGCCGGCTACGCTCCAATGGGCAAGCTGGCTCATTGTTCTGACCGCAGTGCTGAAATCTGCCCAATTTCCATTTCAGGGCTGGCTGATTCAGGTTATGGAAGCGCCTACCCCCGTATCGGCCTTGTTGCATGCCGGCATCGTCAATGCAGGCGCTTTCCTGATCATTCGCATGAGCCCGATCATGTCCCAGTCCATCAACGCCTCCAACACCCTGGCCATCGTCGGGCTGGTCACGATCGCCGCCGCCGGCCTGGTCATGCTGACCCAAACCAGTATCAAGGTGTTTTTGGCTTGGACTACAACCGCCCAGATGGGGTTCATGCTGCTGGAATGCGGCCTTGGGCTATACAGCCTGGCAATGCTGCACTTGGTAACGCACTCTTTATACAAGGCACATGCCTTTTTGTCCTCGGGTAGCGGCGTTGATATCTTTCGTGCGCCAGCCGTGCGCCCCGCCCAGTCCACACCAACATTCTGGCAGTGGTTCGTCGTGCTCGCCTTGGCGGGCCTAATGACAATCGGCATCGGTGCCGTCTTTGGCGTGGCTCCGGAGAATCAGCCCGCACTCCTGGCATTGGGCGCAATCGTTGCTGTGGCAATGACTCAACTCTTGCTCCAGTCTTTCAAGGCGGGCATGGGGACCGCATTCATCGTACGTGCTGCTGGCCTCAGCGCTCTCGTCTGCACCGCTTATTTTAGCCTGCATGCCGCATTTCATTTCATGCTGACAACGAGCCTCCCGGCTGTACGGATGGTCAACGGCCCTACTCAATTCGCCATCATCGGGCTGGTGATGCTAACGTTTTTTGTCATCCTCCTGATTCAGCAGAACTTGCCTAATCTAGCCAAATACCCAATCGCACGCAGGGCCTACGTGCATTTCTATAACGGATTGTATGTCGACGTTCCGTTTTCTCGGCTGGTGCAACGGTTTTGGCCAATACAGGCTGCACTCTATACGCAACCGAAAGGAGTTTGACGATGAGCCGCACGACAACCATCCCTTCGAAATCGTTTGCCAGAACCATGGATTTCGACACTAACGATACCGATGCAAACAGTAAGGCCGGTGCTGTTCATGACTCGACTTCGCTTAAAACCATGGTGGAATCGGTTTGCCAGCGGATATCCCCACTCTGGCCACTCAATGCCTTCGTGGCAGTCAATCCCTATTTTGGCCTGCGCCATCAGGATTTCGAGCATGCCAGCGAAACCCTTGCCAGGGTGGCCGGTTCCCCTCTGGTCATGCCGCGTCGTTACTATCGGGAGCAAATCTCGGCAGGTCGCATTGCTCGCGCTGACCTGGAACAGTCGCTACGGCAACATGGTCTCGCGCTCGATGCCGCTGCATTGGAAAAAGCCATCGCCAGAGATAACTCCCCTCCTATAAGCCAAATCGCATTGGTTTCGAATGTCCTTGAAGGTCTGGACGGGGTCCCATGGACCGGGTTTGTCATAGAACGAATCAGCCAGTTTGCTGCCGCTTATTTCGATCAAGGCCAGGCCATCTGGCCGATGCCCTGGCGGAAGGAGTCCCTCTACGAGGCATGGCGCCATTTTGCAGAAATCGACCTGGGCCCCGGGATGATGGGCTTGCAGGGTATCAGGAGCGCAGTCGCCGCGTTGCCCGATCTGCCGATGGACACGGTTGCCTTCGCTCTACAGAGACTCGCCATACCTGCTGATAGGGTAGATGATTATCTCCATGCCGTTTTACTGAATATCGGCGGCTGGGCAGCCTGGGCACGTTACCTCCGCTGGGAACAGGAATTGGTGGGAGGGCAGGAGGACTCCATCGTTGATCTGCTGGCGATCCGGCTTGCCTGGGAACTGATCCTGTTCAATGCGCGGCAGGCTCCAAAGCTGAAGGATGCCTGGCGGCATGCAGTGCAAGCCACGCGGCAAGCCCCTGCACGCAGCGCGCAAACTCATATGCAAATGGACTTTGTGCTGCAAACGGCCTTTGAACTGGGTTACCAGAAAAAAATCATTGCGGAACTTGCCAGTTCTGTCCGGCAGGCCGCAACAAAGCCCGGCCTTGCCCGCCCCCCCGTACAGGCCGCGTTCTGCATTGATGTGCGGTCGGAGGTGTTCCGCAGGGCCTTGGAAACCATCGCGCCTGCCGTGCAAACCGTGGGCTTTGCAGGGTTCTTCGGCGCTTTCATGGAATATGTACCCTTGGGGGCATCTGATGCACGGATGCACATGCCTGTACTGCTGACGCCTGGCTACCGGGTGCACGAGCATGTTCACGGTGCCAGTGACCAAGAAGTGGAGAAAGCCATCAACCACCGCCATCAGCGTCTGCACAGTGCCAATACCTGGAAAGCCTTCAAGAGTTCGCCTACCTCCTGTTTTTCGTTCGTGGAATCGGCTGGCCTGCTTTATGGTCCAAAACTGCTTGGCGACAGCTTCGGATGGAGCCGTCCCGTGCCCCATCCGGAGACAAAGGGAATCGTCCCTGAATTACGCAGCCGTCTTGCTCCAACGTTGGCTGCGGTATCTCATGGGAAGAAAATAACCCAAACCCGACAGAAATCAACCCAGAACCCGACGGTCGGCATTCCCATGGAAAATCGCGGCGCGTCGGCAGAAATGATTTTAAAGGCCATGTCGATGACCAGCAATTTCGCGCGATTGATTTTGCTGGTCGGGCACGGGAGTAGCACGGTCAACAATCCGCATGCCACAGGCCTCGATTGCGGGGCCTGCGCAGGCCAGACTGGTGAAGTCAGCGCCCGGGTCATCGCTGCTTTGCTGAATGAGCCCAAAGTTCGCGAAGACCTTGCGCAAAAGGGCATTCATATTCCGGCAGATACCCGGTTTGTGCCCGCCTTGCATGACACGACGCTTGATGAGATCACCTTGTTCGATATCGATGGATTGGCATCGACTCACGCACAAGATCTGAAACAACTGCGTCAGTGGCTCGCGCAAGCCGGGCAACTGACGCGCATGGAACGGTCGAATCTGCTTGGCATCTCGAATTTGGCTCCTGATGTTGTCGACGCGCTGATTCAGGAACGCAGCCGGGACTGGTCACAGGTTTTTCCGGAATGGGGCCTTGCCGGCAATGCCGCGTTTATTGCCGCACCCCGTTCCAGGACCGCAGGCATCGACCTTTCCGGAAGGGCGTTTTTGCATGACTACGAGTGGCGCAAGGATGAGGGCTTCGGGGTCCTAGAGCTCATCATGACCGCACCGATGGTGGTCGCCAACTGGATCAACATGCAGTATTACGCATCCGTCGTTGACAACCAAAGATTCGGCAGCGGAAATAAAGTGCTGCACAACATCGTGGCTGGGTCCATCGGCGTATTCGAAGGCAACGGTGGCGACTTACGTGTCGGCCTTCCGCTGCAGTCACTCCATGATGGCAAGCGATGGGTGCATGAACCCTTGCGATTGAACGTATTTCTCGAAGCACCGAAATCAGAGATTGATCGAATCATTGCTAAACACGAGCTTGTGCGCGAGCTCGTCGAGAATCGATGGCTGTTCCTTTTCCAAATCGACGACGAGAACGGAGGTATCTACCAGCGCAATACGGATGGGCAATGGCAACGAATGTCATCAGATTACTGACGACCGCTATTGCATATCAAACCGTGGAATATGCGAAAGCCATGAGCTTAGGAAAATCTGTCTACAGGGACTCAACCGTGGCCTTGCTCACCCAGCACGGCAAAGAGAAAGTCATCGCTCCTCTCCTGGCCTCCGCCATCGATTGTCAAGTGGTGCAGGTGACTGGTTTCGACACCGACCGGCTGGGCACCTTCACCCGTCAAATCCCGCGCCCAGGCACCCAACTCGAGGCTGCGCGGAAAAAGGCACGCATTGGTATGGATCTGTCGGGATTGCCCATCGGACTCGCCAGTGAGGGCAGCTTCGGGCCGGATCCGTTCATCGGGATGTTTTCCTGGAATGTGGAGATGATCATCTGGATCGACGACATGCTGGGCATCGAAGTGGTTGGTGTGGCCTCGGGTGAGACCAATTTTTCTCACCTGCTGACCGCAAACTGGGAGGAAGCCGAGACGTTCGCCCATGCGGCGAGTTTTCCCGAGCATGGCTTGATGGCGCGCCCGCAGCATGAGGGTGATCCTCGCGTCCGGAAAGACATTGCCGAATGGGAGACGCTGCGCGAGGCCTTCCGCTGGGCTTGCGGCGAAGCGGACAACGGCTGCGCCTTCCTAGAAATCGACATGCGTGCCCATATGAATCCGACTCGTATGAAGATGATCGGCCAAGCTGCACAAGATCTCGCACGCAAGCTTTGCTCTCTCTGTCCTATCTGTGACGCACCCGGCTTCCAACTGGCCGAGCGCGTCCCCGGCCTACCTTGCGAGGATTGTGGCACCCCAACCAGGGAAGCACGGGCGGATATCCACCATTGTGTCAGATGCGGCCACCAAGTGACGGTGGAGCGCCCGGTGACGGCGGCTCCAGCGGGGCGCTGCGACTGGTGCAATCCATGAAACCGAAGCAAAGCGAAAACTTCACAATTTTAGCCCGAAACGAATTGGAGTGGGTCACACCATGAGAACGAATGCAGAAGAAGCGCGGGATGGAAAAGTAACGAGCCTGCTCCTTTTCGTTCGCAGGGCAGGCGACCTTGCTCGCGCCTGCAGGGATGCGGAGGAGCTTTTCGCGTCTCGTCGCTATCACCGAGATGGTTCATTCACCAACGGACGGGTCTTGGGTGCATGGATTGATGAGCACGCGGTCACCGAGCTCCCGCAGGGACTAACTCTAAGGCTGCCTTCTAACCAGACGGTCCTGCTAGCGGTGCGGGAAACTTTCGCTTTATGGGGTATCTGGACAGTCGCATTGATCGAATCCGTGTGCCTCGAGACAAGGGCTGGCATGGAGCTATCCCACGATATAGTGCTCGACGCGTTGATTGCATTTGAACAGTCCGACACCGGGAGGGTAGGTCGCTATTCACCAGCTTTCGTCCGCGATATGCCAAAGAAACAAGTTGGCGCCGAGATCAAACGACTCAATGCCCATTACCCGTTTCGGATCGCGTGGCCGATCTATTATGACTCAGTCGCAGGAAGGTTAATCTTGCAGAACGAACAGTTGCGCCATTGACGACAAAGCGACCAAGCCGATAAAAGTCAGAATCCACTTCACATCACGGCCTGCGGTTGACCAACATGGCTAAGGTGTATTGCAGGTCTATCATATGGTGAATATGGGCATGGAAGATGTTATATGTCATTACAAAAAAATGGAATAAAAAAATTCCAGAAATTAATGCATAAATTCATATATTTCTGGATTTTACGGCGGGCTCTCCTATCCCAAAATTTCAAAAGTAAACGTAATGGCGCCCATTGGAACCAAAGATGCCAAAATACCCCGCAACGTTGAACCTGGCATATCGGCGCAACCCATGACTCGACTGACCTTTGTACGCCCCGACGATTGGCATCTGCACCTGCGCGATGGTGAAGTGCTGGCCTCGGTGCTCCCCGATACAGCGCGGCGGTTTGCGCGCGCCATCGTCATGCCCAATCTCAAACCGCCCGTGACCACGACGGAGCAGGCGCTGGCTTATCGCGAGCGTATCCTGGCGGCTTTGCCGGAGAGCATGTCGTTCGAGCCGCTGATGGCGCTCCATCTTACCGAGGGCACCGCACCGTCCGAGATCGCTACGGCCAAGGCGAGCGGCACCGTGCACGCGGTCAAGTATTACCCGGCGGACGCGACCACGAACTCCGAGTTTGGTGTGGCCGATATCAAGCGCTGCTACCCGGTGTTCGCCGCGATGGAGCGGCACGACTTGCCGCTGCTCATGCACGGCGAGGTGACCGACTCGGACGTGGACACTTTCGACCGCGAGGCGGTATTCATCGAGCGCCATCTGGCGCCGCTGGTGCGCGCGTTCCCCGGCTTGCGCATGGTGCTGGAGCACATCACCACGCGCGCGGCGGTCGAGTTCGTCAGCCAGGCTCCGAACAATGTCGCGGCGACCATTACCGTGCAGCACTTGCTGCTCAATCGCAACGCGATGTTCAAAGGGGGTTTGAGACCGCACCATTACTGCTTGCCGCTCCTGAAGCGCGAGGCGCACCGCACAGCGCTTGTCGCCGCCGCCACCGGCGGCGATCCCAAATTCTTTCTCGGCACCGACAGCGCGCCACACCCGCGCAGCGCCAAGGAGTCCATCTGCGGCTGCGCTGGCATCTATACCGCGCACGCCGCGATCGAGCTCTATGCCGAAGTCTTTGAGGGCGCTGGCGCGCTCGACCAGCTCGAGGCCTTCGCGAGCTTCCACGGGCCCGATTTCTACCGGCTGCCTCGCAACCGGGACACCCTCACCTTGGAGAAACGGAGTTGGACGGTGCCCAAGGAGATGTATTTTGGGAAGGAAGCGGGCGTGCCGCTGCGCGCCGGAAAAAGGATTGCGTGGAGACTGGTCGAATGAACGAGCGCAACGTTCGCTCGCGCCGTCCTCGGCGAGCGTGTGCATTTAAATGCAAATCCCTGGTGCGCTTTAGCTGACGTTTAAATTCTTGGGAGGGTAATCATGTCTGACAACCGCAGAAGCAAAACCGTCACCCAGGGCGTACAGCGCTCACCCAACCGCGCTCTGCTGCGCGCGGTTGGTTTTGGTGATAAGGATTTCGACAAACCCATCGTTGGCGTGGCCAACGCGCATAGCACCATCACACCCTGCAATATTGGCATCGGTGCGCTTGCCGCACGCGCGGAAGCTGCGCTCAAGGCGGCTGGTGCGATGCCGCAAACGTTTGGCACCATCACCATTTCCGACGGTATTTCGATGGGCACCGGAGGCATGAAATATTCGCTGGTGTCGCGTGAAGTAATCGCCGACTCCATTGAAACGGTGTGCCAAGGCCAGAGCTTGGACGGCGTGCTCGCCCTCGGCGGCTGCGACAAGAACATGCCGGGCGCGATGATCGCCATCGCCCGCATGAACATTCCGGCGATTTTCGTTTACGGCGGCACCATTAAACCGGGCCACTACCAAGGCCGCGATCTTACAATCATGAGCGCCTTCGAGGCGGTGGGGCAGTATACCGTGCATAAAATTAACGAACAAGAACTGCTAGAGATCGAGCGCCACGCCTGTCCTGGCGCAGGCTCCTGCGGCGGCATGTATACCGCTAACACCATGTCTTCCATCTTCGAGGCCATGGGCATGAGCCTCCCGTATTCCTCCACCATGGCGGCGGAGGATGAGGAAAAGGCTAAGAGCGCGGCGCAGTCTGCGGAAGTTTTGGTCAACGCGATCAAAAAGCAAATCCTGCCGCGCCGGATATTGACGCGCCAGGCGTTTGAAAACGCCATTGCGGTAGCCATGGCGGTGGGCGGCTCCACCAACGCTGTGTTGCATCTGCTCGCCATTGCGCACGCTGCGCAGGTACCGCTCACGATTGATGATTTCGAGACCATGCGCGCTCGCGTGCCAGTACTGTGCGATTTGAAGCCGTCGGGACGTTATGTCGCCACCGATCTGCATCGGGCGGGCGGCATTCCCCAGGTGATGAAGATATTGCTTGCGCACGGCGTGTTGCACGGTGATGCGCTGACCATTACCGGTCAGACCGTTGCGGAAGTTTTACAGGATGTGCCGGTAGAGCCGCGCACGGATCAAGACGTGATCGGCCCGTGGAACAATCCTATTTATGCCCAAGGACACCTCGCCATCCTGAAGGGCAATCTCGCGCCGGAAGGCGCGGTGGCGAAAACCACCGGTTTCATGGTGCACAAGATCACCGGCCCGGCTCGCGTGTTTGAGTCCGAGGAGTCTTGCATGGAAGCGATCCTGGCGCAGAAAATCAAGCCCGGAGATGTCGTGGTCATCCGCTACGAAGGCCCCAAGGGCGGGCCCGGTATGCGCGAAATGTTGTCCCCCACTTCTGCGATTATCGGCGAAGGACTGGGCGATTCAGTCGGCCTCATTACAGACGGTCGCTTTTCCGGTGCCACTTACGGCATGGTGGTCGGGCATGTCGCACCGGAAGCCGCAGTGGGCGGCACGATTGCGCTGGTCAATGAGGGGGACTCGGTGACCATAGACGCGGAACAGCGCTTGTTGCAACTCAATGTGCCTGACGAAGAAATCGCACGCCGCCGCGCCGCTTGGCAAGCTCCGGCGCCCCGCTACACGCGCGGCGTATTGGCGAAATACGCCAAGCTCGTGTCGTCGGCAAGTAAGGGGGCCGTGACTGATTAATGCGACAGAGCCCGATTTGACGCTCTACATCCACATTACCGTGGCGCACACCTGACGCTCGATTAGGACAAGCATGCTTGGTATCGTTACTCCCCGCAGGAAATCACGCAAGGTCCGGGTTGGCAATGTCGCCATCGGCGGCGACGCGCCGATTGTCGTCCAGTCGATGACCAACACCGATACGGCGGACGCGAAGGCGACGGCACTTCAGGTCGCCGAATTGGGTCGTGCCGGGGCGGAATTGGTCAGAATCACCGTCAATACGGCGGAGGCGGCAAAGCAGGTTGTCGTGGTCCGCGAATCGCTCGACAAGATGGGTTGTTCCGTCCCCCTGATCGGTGACTTCCATTTCAACGGCCACAAGCTTCTTGGACAGTATCCGGACTGTGCGGAGGCGCTTGCCGCATATCGCATCAATCCCGGAAATGTCGGGACTGGGGAAAAAGGGGGCGTGCAGTTCGGAACAATGATCGAGATGGCCTGCCGCTACGAGAAGCCGGTCCGTATCGGCGTGAACGGGGGAAGCCTCGATCCCGATCTGCTTACGAAAATGATGTACCGAAACGCAAGGCCGCCAGAGCCGCTGGATGCGGACACCATACAGCGCGAAGCGCTGATCGTATCCGCTCTTTCGAGCGCCGAGCGTGCTGTCGATCTGGGCCTGTCCTCCGACATGATTGTGCTCTCCTGCAAAGTGAGTGGCGTCCAGGACCTGATCAGGGTTTACAGTGATCTCGCGATGCGTTGCGATTATCCACTTCATCTTGGACTCACCGAGGCCGGCATGGGGTCGAAAGGCATTGTGGCTTCGACGGCTGCGCTGGCTGTTCTTTTGCAGTCCGGCATCGGGGATACCGTACGGATTTCACTGACACCAGGTTCCGGTGGGGACAGGACGCACGAAGTGATCGTGGCTCAGGAGATACTTCAGACAATGGGGTTCCGCTCATTCACGCCGATGGTGACGGCCTGTCCCGGCTGCGGGCGAACGACAAACGCCTTTTTTCAGGAGCTTGCCCAGAAAGTCCAGGATTACCTCAAGAACCAGATGCCGCTCTGGCGCGCCCGATACAAGGGGGTCGAGGAGATGAACGCGGCCGTGATGGGGCGCGTGGTCAACGGACCGGGCGAGAGCAAGCTCGCCAACGTCGGAATCAGCCTGCCGGGATCTGGTGAAAACCGCGTGGCACCGGTTTATGTTGATGGTGAAAAAGCGGTGACGCTCAAAGGCGAGCGTATCGCAGAAGATTTTCTGCGTATTATCGACAATTATATCATAATGCGTTACGGATAAAATAATCGATAAAACTCATGCAATCAGCATGATGAACGATGCCCTCCGTTTTTAGAGTTCGAGTTTCATGATTCCTTTCTCTTGTCCAAGTGATGCTGCTGAAGTACTGCCGCAATGAGTCCCTGTCGCAGGAAAAGCGCAAATTCTGACTGAACTCCTTGCTACGCTCAATTAACGCAATTGCCGGCGGCATGCACAGCGCGAGTTGATCCCGCTTCATTAATCAACAACAAAGGATGGTTTATCTTATGAAGCAACCCAAGGAATCTTTACAGAAAAGCATCGTTGATCAGCGTGAATTACTTACCAGGTTGTTGTACGAGCCATTGCACAAGTTGGCGGACGCATGCAGCCGGGTGTGGGGTGATCGGGCGAAGATGGAGGCCATATTGAACGAGGCGTTTCCCTCGGTGCCTTACTGCAAGTTTCTATATGTGTTGGATATGAACGCGGTACAGATCACTTCCAATATCAGTCGCGATGGGCTGGTTGTGGAGCATTTCGGGCGGGACCGGTCAGACCGGCCCTACATGAGAGAAGCGCTGTTAGCCACGGGATTTTTTGACAAAAACCGTGAACAACATTATCAGCAATGGCCTTACATACGTGGTGCAGTGCCGGCCACGGATTTTATATTATGCGAAGCCTATATCAGCTTGCGGGCGCAGCGGCCATCATTGACTGCTATTCAATTTGTGCGTAATGTTGATGGAATTGTACTCGGTTTTATAGGCGCCGATTTTGCCTTGCGCGATTTGCCGCAAACGCACAAAATTTACGAAGAGCCGCGCTACTGGCGCCAGTTCGATGGCGACCCATCCATTCGAGGTACAGTGTTTAACCAGACACGCCTAGAAAGCAAAATGGACAGGTATCTTGATACAGTCATCAGCATAGTTGAGGAGTTGATACTCGACCATGGCATATATCATGTTATTTTGCATTTTTCCAGCAGTCAGGCCATTATCTGGGTGACGGATGATCCGTATCGTTATCGTTTGCTGGATATGGATGCGCTGATTGATCCGGATAGCTGTATGGCTTACCCCAAGCGGCCATACCCCGTCGATGCCCTAGTGCCAGCCCAGCAGATCCGTGCCGTACTGGATAACTGGAGGGCACTGCGGTACATAGATGAAATGTTTTACCTGCGCTCCGGTGCGCTTAACGTTTTTAACGGCATGGTAGGTTTGACATTCTCTTGCGATGGTTCCCATTACATTCCGTATGATGAGTTCCTCAAAATGGACCAGACGTTCTGGGTGAGTGGTTAGTTTTAAAATCGTGCTTCCATGAATTTAATGCCCTCCTTATTAATCAACAGCTTGAGATTGGCGGCGAGGCATGCGGGTTTGCGGCGCAATTACTAGAAATTCTGCTACGATGGTAGGCTACATGCCACTCTTAAGGTCGTTTATGGCTGCTCATAGGTTAATCAAAAAGAGATTAATGCTGCTGGTTGTAAAATTATCACGATACAGATTCAGCGTAAATAAAAAGGCCTCGTGTAAACTGTTATGAATACTGATTTATTTATTACAGGAACCGATACTGATGTGGGGAAAACGTTGGTGACTGGCGCGCTGTTGCATGCCTACGCCCGGCAGGGAAAGAAGGTGGTCGGGATGAAGCCTGTGGCGGCGGGGTGCGAGGCAATCCCCGGCGGTCTGCGTTGCGGCGATGTCGTGCAGTTGCAGGCGAACAGCAATGTGGCTGCCCCGTTAAACCTGGTCAACCCTTATTCCTTCGCACCACCCATCGCGCCTCATATCGCTGCAGTGCAATCTGGCGCTGAAATTGATCTCGACCATATCGTTTCATGTTTTCAGGCGTTGCGCAAGATGGCTGATGTGGTGCTGGTCGAAGGCGCCGGGGGACTCATGGTGCCGCTTAATGCCAGGCAGGATATCGCCGATCTTGCAGCCATGCTGGATTTACCCGTAATCCTGGTAGTCGGGATACGTTTGGGTTGTATTAATCATGCGTTGCTTACCGTCCAGGCTATTCGGCAAAAGAACTTACGGCTAGCAGCATGGGTGGCCAATCAGATTGATCCTGGCATGCAATCATTTGATGAAAATGTACAAGCTTTGGAAGCCCGTCTCAATGTTCCATTGCTAGGCATTGTTCCTTACCTTACAAATGTCAGCCAAGATAATGTATCAGCATATTTCAATCTGGATATCATTTGAGTTTTAGTCAGAATTATTTCCGCGTTAAGGAATCGCTGTCAATACGGCTGGCGCAGATTTTTGGCCTCATACTGAGTTGAATTCAATCTGCGTAAAATTGTGAGGAATTTCGGTGGATGTTTCGTGCGGGGTGTCGAATTGCCGGGTTTACGGGGTCCTTTCCCCCGGTTTTGCGCCCTCAGGGCGCAGGTGTGCTTTTCTGGCCCTTTCGTCGCAGGCGCGCTGTTTCGGCATCTGTTTTCACGCGTGCTCAGGCCAGGCCGATCGAGGCCGAGGGTTTGCCGTTTACGCAAGCATGCTGACGGGGCATCCGCTGTTTACCGACCTTTCACCCGACGATCGCATCGGCCTTGCCGAACACGTGCTGCGCAGCCTGGGCTGACGTCTGGCTTCGCACGGCTGGTGTTGGTTGCAAACCATGGCGGCCAAAGTGCCAACAATTCGCATGCAGTCTGCCTCGATTGCCGCGCCTGCTGCGGCCAGGCCGGCGAAGTCAACACCCGGGCACTGGCCGCGTTGCTCAACGATGGCGCAGTACGAGCCGGATTGACCGCGCGCGGGGCGCACATCCCGCCCGAGACGTGGTTCGTTGCCGCCCTGCACAACACGACCACCGATGATGTGCGCCTGTTCGACACCGGAGCATGCCGACGATCTCGCACGGATCACGTATTGGTTGCAGGCCGCGAGTGCACGGCACGCGGCGAGCGGGCGCCAGTTCGTCGAGAACCAGTGGCTGTGGTTGTGGCGACTCGGCGATGCCTACAACACACTGCTGCCCTGCGCCGCTACACCCACCCCGGGTGACGACGTGTCGGCCGCATCCGATCATTGGCCAGTCGCGGATCAACTTTTCCATCAAGGAGCACCCTACCATGCCCACCCGCATCCTGCTCGTTCGCCACGGCGCCACGGCGCTGACTGCCGAAGACCGCTTTGCCGGCTCGTCGGACGTCCCTCTGTCCGATGAAGGTCGCATGCAAATCGCAAGCCTTGCCGAGCGTTTGGCCGGCGTACCCGTCGTCGCCGTTTACGCCAGCCCCTTGCAGCGCACGATGGAGACAGCGCGCATCCTGAGCGAGCCGCACGCGCTGCAGATCCAGAGCGAGTCAGCGTTGCGTGAAATCGACTACGGACGATGGGAAGGACTCACCCGCAACCAGGTCGAAGAACACTATGCCGACGAATACGCCATGTGGGAGGAGGACCCACTGATCATTGCACCCGAGGGCGGGGAATCCGGTATCAACGTCGTCAACCGCGTCTTGCCGGTGATGCGGCGCATCGTCGGACGCCACCGGCACCAGACTGTGCTGGTCGTCTCGCACAAAGGTACCAACCGGCTGCTTGTCAGCAGCCTGCTCGGCTTCGACATGCGCAGCTACCGCGAACGCCTTGACCAGAGCCCCGCCGCGCTGACCATCCTGGATTTCATGAACGAGGTGCGCCCCCGGCTGCGGCTGTTCAACGATGTGTCGCACTATGAGGACTACCCGCAGCGCGTGCTCGCGGAGCGTTTGTCCAAGTGGTGGCGCCCCACGCTGGGGGTGTGGGCGGAGCGCCGATCTGATTCGCTGGAGCGCGATGCATCCGATTTCACGAACGAACCTGCGCAATGCTTGCCTGCTCCCGCAGGCCGCATCTCCATCCGGAACCCTTCCTCACGAATCGCGACAGGAATGGGGCTATCGGGATCATGCCGATGCCTGCAATGAGCATGGTCAAACTGGTACCGCACCTGCTTCCTCATCGCGAGCATAGGCGGCCGCAGTGCCAATGGCGGCTGTACCCCAGGATCTCCCCAAGCCAGGCATGTAGGGTTTTGCCAGTGGGCATGCCGATGAAGCCCATGGCAAGCACGCAGAGCACGGTGATGGTTGGATTGACATCGAAATCGCCCGAGGCGGCGATGGCAAATGGTGCCCTTCATCGCGTGAGTCCCATGTACAGGAGCGGCAGCTTTTCGGGCAGCCTTTGCACGTGGTCCACCACCATGTAGTTCTTCGCGCCAAAAATGCGCGACACATACTGGTCGGCTCTGGGATCGAGACTCAGGCAGTAGGTGGCGATGCCGTTACGCGTCAGCTCCTCCACCGCTTTCTTGGCGTCGAAACGCAGGTATTGCGGATCACGCACGTCGTTGTCGGCGGGTTCGCCATCGGTGACCACCAACAGCAGCTTTTTGTTGCTGGGCTGGCGCTTCAGAATCGAGCCGGCATGGCGCATCGCCGCGCCCATGCGCGTGGAAAGCTGGCCGCTCATGCCCGCCAGGCGGGATTTGGCCTTGTCGTTGTAGGCCATGCCAAAATCCTTGTAGCGGAAATATTCCACATCGTGACGGCCGTTGGAATCGAAGCCGTGGATGGCGAAGGGATCGCCGATCTTGTCGAGGGCATCGGCCAGCAGCACCGTGGCTTCGCGTGCCAGTTGCAGCACCGTGTTGTCCGAACCCAGCACCGTGTCATTGGTGGATTCGGACAGGTCGATCAGCAGCAGCACCGACAGATCGCGCACCTTGCGTACATTGCGCATCATGATGCGCGAGTCGGGTTGCTCGCCCATGCGCATCTCGATCATGGCGCGCACCGCGGCGTTCAGGTCGATCTCGTCGCCGTCCTCCTGCTTGCGCAGGCGCTGCACGCCTTGCGGCTGCATGGCTTCGATCAGGTGCTTGAGCCGGCCCACAATCGGCTTGTGCTCGACCACGATGTTGTCAATGACTTCCACATTGCCCGGTTTGGGGCGCTTTTCCAGCACCGTGCACCAGTCCGGGCGATCCAACTGCATCTGGTAATCCCACTCCGGGTAATGGTAGGGATCCGGCGGTGGTTCGCGGCCTTCCTGCTGGTTCAGGCTGGTGGTTTCCTCATCACGAAAAAACTCGCTAGCCAGCACCCAGATTTCGTTGGCGTCGTCGCCCGCGCCGGGCACATCGAGGGTGTTGATCATTTCCATCACGCTGACGTACTTGCGGATTTGCTGCGTGGTGACGCCAGCGATCACCCGCCCGGCTTCGCGGATATCCTCGAACTCCCACATATAACGATTGTCGTCGCGGTAAGGGATATCGACCACGTCATTGGACTGGCTGTAACTCACTCCCAGCGCCTGCATCTCGTCCGCCAGACGCGTGCCGATATCGCGCACCCATTCGGTCACATTAGTCTGTGCCCGGTGTTCACTGAACAGGCGGCAGCCCAGCGTCACCCAGGGGTTGTCGTCGTGGTAATTTTCGTCCAGCAGGGCGCGCGCCAGACGCGCCATCTGCGCTGCGGCCGTGTCGCCGGATTGCGCGGTGGCCGTATGCAGGGGCAGCCAGGTCTGCTTGAGGCCGGGGAATTGCGCCAGCGCCAGCCCTTCCACGCGCGCATCCTCGATCAATCCGACCAGCGCCACCTGCAATGAACTCAGCCCGGTGCTGTCGAATTGGGCTGTGGTGTAGACCTGATGGCAGGCGGCATGAGCGGCGCTGGCGCGGTACAGTTCAATGCCGGGGATGCGCGTTTCCTCGCCCGCTGGCGAAACGAATACAAAATCATCGTAAGCATCGGGCAGATGCATGATGTACCCATCGATCGAGGGGCGGTAGCCTTCGCGCTGTTCGAAGTCGCCGCTGGTGGGGCGCATGAAGAAGTCGCGTCCCCACAAGGCGCGCAAATACATGCCGATGCGCCGCTGCACATCGATGAACAGCGTACCCTTGCGTTCCCTTTGCAGCACGCTGATGGATTCCGGGCTTTCCAGGCTGAAATACTTGAGCTGGCCGTCAAAGTTGGTCTTGTGCGCCTGCGCGCCCCACAGTGCCCAGCGCCGCAGGCCGCCCAGGGTAAGTTGGCCCAGCAGCGTGCTGAGGTGATCCAGCATCGGGCGCACCCCACGCGGCGCCTGGGCGAGCAGGGTGTCGAGCAGGTGCAGATAGCCACGGAACAGCCCCGAGTCGCCCAGCCGCGCCGCCGCCACTGGACTGGTGGAAAAAATCGCGGCGATGACCGTGGCGCTGGTCTTGGAATACATCTTGATGGCGGCGGCAAGCAGTTCGCTGACCGCGTCCTCGCCCAGCTCGCGCGCCACCGCCGGTGCGCTCTGGATGAACGACACCACCAGATCGGTGCCGCGCCCCAGCGACTTCAGCCCGGTCGCGCCTTGCAGGTAGTAGTTTTCCAGCCCGCGCGGGCTGAACACTCGCGCCGCCTCGTCCCAGGAGGCGCGCAGCACTTCGCCGGCGTGCTCCCCGAGCTCGTCCAATATGTCCTGATATTTTTCGAGTTCTACCGCCATTTTCCGGCTCCGGATGTCAGAAGAACGTGCTCACCGCCGCGTCGAGCGCATCGCGCATGTCGGGATCATCGGTGATCGGACGCACCAGCGTCACACGGCACGCCGGCATCGGCTCCACGCCCTTGGCAATGAGGCTGCCGGCGTAGATCAGCATGCGCGTGGAGATGCCCTCATCCAGGCCGTGCCCCTTGAGGTTGCGCGCACGTTCGGCGATGGACACCAGCTTGCCGGCAATTTCAGCGCTGACGCCCGTTTCGTGGGCAACGATCTCGGTTTCGATACCGTGGGCAGGGTAGTTGAAGTCGAGTGCGCCGAAACGCTGTTTGGTGGACTGTTTCAAGTCCTTCATCAGGCTCTGATAGCCCGGGTTGTAGGAGATCACCAGTTGGAAGTCGGGATGGGCCTGCACCAGTTCGCCCTTTTTCTCCAGCGGCAGCACGCGCCGCGCATCGGTGAGGGGGTGGATCACCACGGTGGTGTCCTGGCGGGCTTCCACCACTTCGTCGAGGTAGCAGATGGCGCCAAAGCGGGCAGCAATGGCCAGCGGGCCGTCCTGCCAGCGGGTGCCGGAAGCGTCGAGCAGGAAGCGGCCGACCAGGTCGGAGGCGGTCATGTCTTCGTTGCACGCCACGGTAATCAATGGCTTGCCCAGCTTCCAGGCCATGTATTCAATAAAGCGCGTCTTGCCGCAGCCGGTGGGCCCTTTCAGCATCATCGGCATGCGCACGGAGTAGGCGGCTTCGTAGAGCTCGACTTCGTCGACTACGGTACGGTAATAAGGGGTGTTGCGAATGAGGTACTGCTCGATTGCCGTTTGCATTTTTTCACTCCTGAAACCGGAAACAGTGCGCTTAATCGGGCCAAATTCGACGCGGGTGCAGCTTGCGGTCATCGAAGCTGGGCGCGGGGAACCGCTCGCCGCCCGCAACGGCTTGTTGTGCCGGACGCTGCGCCGCCGGCTTGGCCGCGCTGCCGGCTTCCGTTTGCTTGGTCGGCGCTGTCACTGCCGGCGCAACGGGCTCGCTCGTGTCCGCTGCGGGCGGCTGCGCTTTGGCCTGCTGCGATTGAACCTGGCGTACGCCTTGCGCAAGTTTGGATCCCATCTTCTTCACAGACATAAGACCTCCTCAATGATCGCTTCCATATCCGCTACGGCGTTTTCGGCGCGCTTGCCCAGTCCGTAGATGCTCACCCCCTCCACTGCGGCGCTGCGGTAGGCCGCACGCCGCTGCATGCCGGCTTGCAGCACCGGCACGTTGAATTCCGCCACCGCTTCGCGCATGGCGCGGGACAGGGCATTGCGCGTTTCCAGTTGATTCAGCACCAGACAGGCGCGCAAGCCAGGGTTAAGCCGCCTGGCCTCGCCCACCGCCGACGCCATGTCCACGCTCGCCCATAGATCAATCGGCGAGGGCAACACCGGAATCAACGCCACATGAACCGAGCGCAGCACCGCCGCGACCACGTCACCCTGCACGACGGGGGGGCAGTCCACCACCACATAGCGGTGGGTGCGCGCCAGTTGCGCAATAGTGGCGAAGAGATCACTGCCGGGCTGTGCCACCGGCGGCAGGCCGGCGCCGGCAGACGCCATTCCGACCCACTGGCTGAGGGATCGCTGGGGGTCGGCGTCCACCAGGTGGGTGGAACCGCGTAACGCCAAGCCCGCCGCCAGATTCAGCGCTAGCGTAGTCTTGCCGGCACCGCCCTTCCGGTTGATTATCGCGATGATCCTGTCGGCCATGTTTGCACACGTGCCGGTCCTGTCGGGCCGACTGTTTATGCTTTACACGCTGCAGCCAGCGCTTCCATCTCGCCGGTGAAGCTGGAGTTGCGCTCGGACAGCGCAGCCTGGTCCTCGGCATCGATGCTGATGTTGACGTAGGTTTTGCCGAAGCTCATATTTGGATAGCAGTCCTCACGTTTGGACAAGTCCGCCACCTGATCCAGAAAGTGCCGCGTCTCGGCGTAGCTGCCGAAATCAAAGCGCCAGTTCAGCGTGAGCTGACGCTCCTGTGGCACGCGGGAAGCCGCATTCGAATCATTCACATCGCTCATGACGTCGCTCCCTGGTGAATTTCCGTCAGCATTCGATCCAGATCGCGGAGGTGGCCGAGCTCATCTTGCAGTAGACCGGCGAACAAAGCTTGCATCTCGCCATCACGCATCCTGGCGCAGTAGTGGGCCGCCTCCTCGTACAGGCGGATCGCTTCGATCTCCAGCATGCGGTCAATTAGCAGCATCTCCTCCAGCGTGCGTCCCGGACGGATGGGTGGCAGTTGGGTGCCATTGGAGGGGATACCCAACACCAGCATGCGCTCGATCAGTTGCTGCGCATGTCCGAGCTCATCTTCCGCATCGCCGCGAAAGCGCCTGCTGTGCTCGCCAAGCCGCCACATCGCGGCCAGACTGGCCTGGGCGAGGTACTGCTGCACCGCAGCCATCTCGTGGCTGAGCGCACGTGCCAAATAGCCCGTCAGTCTCGGATCGGTCGCCATCGCCACACTTGCGCTAACTCAGCGCCTGACAGACGACCACGCCATCCAGTCAGCTGTCGCCGGCATCGGGCGTCTTCGGCAGAATGCTCTCCACCTCGGCGTGCACGCGGGCGATGATGTGCGCTGCCACCAGGCCGTCGCCGACGCGCTCGCATGCGTCTGCCCCGGCGCGCACCGCCGCGTTCACCGCGCCGGTCTCGCCGCGTACCAGCACGGTGACGTAGCCGCCGCCGACGAACTGACGGCCCACCAGGCGCACTTCCGCCGCCTTGGTCATCGCGTCCGCCGCTTCAACCGCCGGCACCAGGCCGCGGGTCTCGATCATGCCCAATGCAATTCCACTGACGTTTGCCATTTTCACGACTCCTTTTGTGTAAGAAAATTTGCTACTCGCTAGCCTGGCCGCCGCCAGCATCCCAATGATCAATAATGCCGGCGATGGTCAGGTCGGTCAGTATTCGGTAATCCCCCGCTGCGTAACGGGCTGCCGAACCGCTCACGGTAATCACCCATTTGCCCGGCGGCACACCCACCGGGTCGGAGGCCACGCTGAGCCTGCCTTTGGCGTCGGCAAGCATCCTGAGCGATGAATTCTTTAGCCCTGGCACACGGCGTGTGGCCACGAGGTCGGAAACCACTTCCATAATTTCCATTTCAGTCTTCTGACCAATGGTCGATGATGCCGACGATAGTGAGGTCGCTGGGAAAATCCTTGCTGCCCGCAGCTTCGCGCGCGGCGGAGGAACCCACACAAATCACCCAATCGCCGGGTATACAGCCCACCGCGTCCACTGCAATGCTGCGTGAACCGCCTTTTTCCTTCACCACTAGCAGCGGGCGGTGCCCCATTTCCTTGATCCGGTTGGTCGAAACCAGGGTTTTTTCCACCTGACAAATCTTCATCGTTCGCCCCGTGCCGCTGACGCGCCATTTTCTTCGACCGGTTCGATTGGGCTGCCCGGGCGCTTGCCCTGCACGGTCATAGCGCATACCAGCAAGCCTGGCCGACTCAACTCGGCATAGCGTGTCTCGATCGCCGCTCTGACCCGTCGGCAGCGCTCCATGGTGCGCTCGCGGCAGCCGGGTACGCGGCTGTCGTAGCGGAAGTGAATCGCCACCGGCACCGGCAGCCCGCGCCGGACGTTGAGGTTGCTGAAAATCTTGATGCCCACATCCATATCCGGGGCGCCTTCTTCCACAGTGTGCAGGTGAGCGAAGTAGGCCAGATTGCGCAACTGGAATTCCTCGAAACCGTCGCCGACGCTAATGAAACGCTCGGCGTGGCCGATGTCGGCGTAACGTCCACCCCAATTGCCGCATACGTATTCAATCTGTGACAGGTTATTGATCAGCAGCGAGGCAATCAGCCGGCGCATGCCTTCGTGCGGATCGCCGTTGCCCGCGCCCCAGCCGGTAGTAGCGCTGGCGACTTGGATCGCCCGGTACACCTTGAGCCGGGCGCTGCTGGCGTCATCATTGACGCTGGCGCGGTACAGTTCGACGTTGTCGATAAACCGGTACAAGTTCGTTTCACCGGCAGCGTCGGGCACATGCACCTTGATAGCGTCGGTGTCGGTATCCACCCCGATCAATAACGTATCCACCGAGGCGCCGCAGCAAAAGCTGTTTTCAATCGCCTGGCGGAACTCGTTCAAACGTTTCAGCCCGGCTTCCGCCGCCGCCGTCACGTTGCTGCAATGCGCGGCGCAGCCCTCGTGAGTCGGGTTGGAACTGCTCCAGTGATACACCGCCACTTTCAGGTAGCGCGTGCCCGCATCGGCGGTTACCGGACGACCTTCGCGATAGCGCATCAGTTCGGTCTCGATCCAGCGCTTGACGTTGGCGTCCACGTCGAACATGGCCCCCGCATAGGATTTTTTGCTGCGCACCGCGCCGTCGGGCAAGCGCAGGATATAGCGCACCAAACCCTTCAGGCGGCCATCCGAACACGGCGAGATGTCCACCGCGTGGTAGCCGCAGTCGAGAAAGAACGCCACCGCCTCGTCCGTATCCTGCTGTGGATTGCTGAGCTGCGCTTGCTCTGCCATCAGGCGCAGCGTGCGCATGACGCACTCGCCATACAGGGTGCGCATGTCCAGACCGGCGACCCAGGCATCCACCAGAATTTGCGCAGGTAATTCGAAACCCAACTGTGCGCGCGCAATCGCTTGCGCGCGCTCGGTGAAATCGGCTTCGTGCTGCAAGCCGGCGATGCGTTTCAGCACCGGCACGATGGCATCAAAACTGCCTTTCACGGCCAGTTCGTGCACCAGCAGACGCTGGTTCTCTACCTCGTTGGTGAGCGGATGCCGGCACGGTCGTCCCGGGTCTGTCGAGCAGGCCGGATTGGGTGCCACGCCGGGGTCGAGTGCGATACCCTGCGGCGCGAATACCGCCTGCCGGGGACGCGCCTGCAGCAAGCCGGCAGGCGTGCCCAACCCGTAAGGTGGGCGGCTTGCTCCAGACTGCGGGCTAGTGTGACGCCCAGGGCGATTTCTCGTGTTCATCGCGATCTCTGGTCCGTTTGTGGTTGCTTGATCACGGCCTGTTTCACATCAACCGCGTGCGCCGCCGGAATAGGTGATGGCGGAGCCTTTGGCATCGTTACCGCTGCTGCCGGTAATCCGGCTCATGGGCAATTCCGGCCGCTCGCGGCCTTTCAACTGCGAAGCCCCAATCACCGTACCGCGCTGGTCCCCGCGCAAGGTCGGGTTGCGGTGCGTGGAGTTGCCTTCGGTACCGGTAATGCTTTCGTTACGCCGCCAGGCGGCACCCGTGATGGCGAAGCCCCCTTCGCGCCCATCCCCAGTAAGGCGGCTGCGCGGCACTTCTAGGTCTGGCGCCACCGGCGTGGCATCGTAGGCCTCATCCCGATAGCGAAACTCGGGGGTGCCGGAAACCAGACCGGTCGCCAGGTTCACCGGGCCGGTGATGCGTCCCGCCGCGCCGTAGGCGGTGCCGGTGATGCGGCTGAGCTCGCCCCCTTGCGCGTTGCGCGCAGGGGTCGTGACGCTAAAATTTCCGCGTACATCTGCCACCTCCGGGGCGGCAACTGCCACACGGGAAGTGTCGGCCGGGCCACGCGTCAGCGGGTGCGGACTGGCCTGCGCTATGCCCCCGCGCTGGCGTACCAGCCGGTCGGTGTCCGAGTAAGGGGTGCCGCTCAGAATCTGGCATTTGCCGCAGGTGGCACCGGTCACTTTGCTATCCTGCCCCGGCCGGATAGCGGTCATCGCCACACTGTCCGCGCCGCTGCTTCGGTGCGCCATCAAGGCACGCGAGGCGGCCTCGCGATCCGACCCGCAAAACGCCGCGTATTGGTCGGGGCCCACGTATTCCGTGCCTGAGACAGGCTGGCAAGCGCCATATTCATCTCCGGTGACTTTGGGGCTGTGCTCCACCGACGTGCCGGATACCGGCTGCTCGTGCCAGGTACGCATCACGCCGACTTTCTCCGGCGCAGGAACGGGCTTGCGGTTGCAAGCCTGGTACTGGGCCAGTCCGGCAGATTCGGTGCCAGTCACGCTGGCGCACGCACCCCGTTCGACACCCGTCACGCGGGCATTGGGGGTGATTTCCGTACCGGTCAGAGGACGCTCGCGCAGGGTGTTCATCACGTTCACCTTGTGCGGTGCTCCGTTGCCGCCGCGGCACAGGCTGCCGAACTGCTCCGGCTGGTAATACTGGCTGCCAGTAAGCTTGAGGCAGGAGCCGGGTTCATCCCCGGTCACCCTGGCGCTGCGCCCGACTTCGGTTCCGCTCACGCGCTGACCGGCCTGGGTAGCGGCCACGCCGACCTTGGCGGGCGCGGGGACAGGCTTGGTTGCGCAAAACGTTTCAAATTTTTCAGCGCTCAGATATTCGGTGCCGGTCACCGCCTTGCAGGCGCCCCGTTCATCTCCGGTCACCTTCACGCTGCGGCCAAGTTCGGCCCCGCTCACGCGCTGGCCCCGGCTGGTGCTGCCGACGCTGACCTTGGCCGGTGCCGGTTCCGGGATGGCCGCGCACAACTCGCCGTACTGCTCGGCGCCGATGTATTCGGTGCCGGTGATGGCGCGGCAACTGCCCGCATCAACGCCAGTTACCTTGGCGCTACGCTCCACCTGAGTGCCGGTCACCGTCGTGCCGCTCAGGGTGGTGCCTTGCTCCACCTTGGTGGGGTTGGCCGGCTTCTGGCGTACCCGGCCGCTGGGTCGGCACGCGGCTTGGTCGCCGCGCCCTTGCTGACACAGTTCCTCGCGGCGGGCCCGGGCCGCGTCGCGCCCGCTCAATCCCGCCATCGCGCCGGATTTGCAGCCGCAGCCACAGTCACCTCTGGCAGCGGTTGCTTGTACTGTTGCGGATGCAATCATTTCCACGGGAGCAGGTGCGGATGCCGGCATGGCTGGAGCTATCACGTGAGCATCTGCGCTCATCGGCGCCGTTACCCGAATGACGCCCAATTTGCCGCGTTGAGCCAATGCTTGGCGGCGCGCACGGGAAAACGCCTTGCCCGTCGTTTCCGTTGCCGGAATCGTTACCCCCATGGGGGTTGAATTACTCGCCGTACGCGCCGACGCAGATGATTTCGCCCCCAGCGTGGCGACGTGAGCCGGGCGTGGAAATGCCGTATTGTTTGCCATAATGTCGCTTATGCCTTGATCCTTATGTATTCAACTAGGCCCTTGCACGCATGGGTCATCTGCTGGATAGCCACGTTCCAACCTTACTTAGCGCCCGCGAAACACCACGAAAGAGCTGCCCTGGCTCTGCGAGTAGTTGTCGTAACCGATCAGTCGCACGTGGTGGCTGGGGTGCGCGCGATGGCAGGCTTCCAGTTCGGTGATGATGGTGTCCCCGGATTGCTCGCCGAACATGGGCAGCTTCCACATGTACCAGTAGTAGTTGAAGGCGCGCGCCGGTTCCACGTGCTCGATTCCGGGGTTCCAACCTTGATTTATGATGTAAGTGATCTGGCGGCGCATTTTTTCCGGCGTCATGGCCGGTAAATATGAGAAGGTTTCGTACTTGGGAGTTGAGTTGTAATCTTGAATAATGTCGGCCATTTGCATTCCTTTAAGAGAAAATGGGTATGTTTGGCTTCGCACTGCGTGAGTTTTCGTTCACGCCACCCGGGAGTTGCACCTCTCAGAATCAGCGGTTAACCACGTCCAGCTTGTCCACGGTGTCGAACTCGAACTTGATCTCTTTCCAGGTTTCCATGGCGATCTTGAGTTCCGGACTATCCTTGGCGGCGTTGGTGAGGATGTCTTTGCCTTCGCGCTCCAGCTCGCGGCCTTCGTTACGCGCTTCGACGCACGCTTCCAGCGCGACGCGGTTGGCCGCGGCACCCGCCGCGTTGCCCCAGGGGTGACCGAGGGTGCCACCGCCGAACTGCAGCACGGAGTCATCGCCGAAGATGTTCACAAGCGCCGGCATGTGCCATACGTGGATCCCACCCGAGGCGACCGGCATCACACCGGGCATGGAGCCCCAGTCCTGGTCGAACATGATGCCGCGCGAGCGGTCTTCGGGAATGAACGACTCACGCATCAAGTCGATCCAACCTAGCGTGGCGTGACGATCGCCTTCGAGCTTGCCCACCACGGTGCCGGAATGCAGGTGGTCGCCGCCGGACAAGCGCAGAGCCTTGGTCAGCACGCGGAAGTGGATACCGTGGTGCGGATTGCGGTCGATCACGGCATGCATGGCGCGGTGGATGTGCAGCAGCATGCCGTTCTTGCGGCACCAGCGCGCTAGGCCAGTATTTGCGCAGAAACCGCCTGTGAGGTAGTCGTGCATGATGATGGGCGAGCTGATCTCCTTGGCGAACTCGGCGCGCTCGTACATTTCCTCGGGAGACGGTGCAGTCACATTCAGGTAGTGACCCTTGCGCTCGCCGGTTTCGGCCTGGGCGTTTTCGATGGCATCCTGAACGAACAGGAAGCGATCGCGCCAGCGCATGAAGGGCTGGCTGTTGACGTTCTCGTCATCCTTGGTGAAGTCCAGGCCGCCACGCAGACACTCGTACACGGCGCGGCCGTAGTTCTTGGCCGACAGGCCGAGCTTGGGCTTGATGGTGCAGCCCAGCAGCGGACGGCCGTACTTG
>MLJW01000219.1_pt1 | contig 44080 bp, 45 predicted proteins | sample 888231 | NCBI WGS metagenome assembly MLJW01 (sample SAMN05788063, study PRJNA343431) | mine drainage metagenome | isolation source: sample collected from the inflow into an acid mine drainage treatment plant... | place: Germany: Lusatia, lignite mining district
CCGTTCGCCGCTCGCCGCCAGGGTTGCCCCCGCGCTGCCGCTCGACTTGCATGTGTAAAGCATTCCGCCAGCGTTCAATCTGAGCCAGGATCAAACTCTTCAGTTCAATCTCTGTTGCTTCCTCAAATGAATTTCTCAGTTCCCAGCTTTAGCGTTTAACTAAGCTGAAACCCTACTTCTTCATGTGAGCACTTGGTATTACTTGATCGCAGTTCGTCGCGTAACGATTCTTACCTCTCGTCGCAGTCAAGTCTTTCAACTCTTCCGCACCCAACCCCTTCGATTCTCGAAAGTCAGGCCCGCTACTCACCGCTGCCTATCCAAGCACCCACACCTATCGGTTGTCTGGTTGTTAAAGAACGGCCGGTCTGTTTCGACTTCCAAACTGCGCGACCAGCGAAGAAGCGGAACTATACCGAAGCCGATCCGGCTTGTAAACACCTTCGCCGGATTTTTCTCTTTCATGTAGCTCTATTCGCATAGAGCTGCGAGCTGGCCTGCAGTTCTTCACACACGGCTCGCCACAATTTCACCGGCGCCAATACCTCGACGTCGCGACCGAACTTCAAGATATCCATCAACAATTCGCGGTGGTTGCTGTAGGGGATTTCCAGCAAATAGCGCTCATCCCTATCGAAGCTACCGCGCTGCTGCGGATGCCACTGTTCGCTCGCCACCCAGCGCGAGCGCTGCGACGAAAATCGCAGCTTCGCCCACTGCACGCGGCGCCCTGAGAAAATTCCGTATCCCGAACCCAGTACCTCGTCGAGGGTTTTTTCAGAAACATTGCGCGCCACAGTATCGAGAATCTCGGCGCTACGAATGGCATCGACAGAAAAACTGCGCAGCTCATGGCGTAGATGACACCAGGCATCCAGATACCAGTTCTCGCGATAATGCACCAGCCGCTGGGGCGACACCTCGCGCTCACTGATCTCATTCCGGGTGCGCACGAAGTAGGCTATTTGCAGGCGGCGGCGGCGCAACAGGGAGGAGCCGACAACCGCGAAGTGATCCAGGTCCATCCTGCGCGCGGCGATGCCGAGGATGCGGATGCGCTTCTGGATTTCTCCGCTCGGGTTGTCGGCCGAACCCAGAAGCGAGCGCAGTCTAACTAATAGCGGCTGGATATGCGGCCCGAGCAAGCCGCCGCTATCCAGACCCGCGAGCAAGTGCTGCATCGTGAGCAGGGCATGAATTTCTGAAGCGCTGAACCACAATCCGGGCAGTTCGTACTGCCCACCGGTCCTTTCCACCTCGGAGAAACGGTAGCCACCTTGCTCCCGGTCCCAGACGATCGGCGCATTGAGGCGATTGCGCAGGTATTCGAGATCGCGTTTGACCGTGGCACGCGAGACACCGAGTCTTTCCCTCAGCACGGCAAAGGGCACAACTCGCTGCTCGCCGAGCAACTGGTCGATCATGTAGAAACGTTCGGTGCGGTCCATGGCTGCTTCCTCGGCAACGCGAGCCAGTTCAAGGAATGAGTCAATGAATATAACCTGCACCAGCGGCCCCAGCAAAACCCTACGGAATATTGTAAAATGTCAATAAATATAGGCCTAGCTTGGGCAACTTCCCGGGACCGACTTTTCGGCAAGCCTGTATGCTTTCATGATTCAGTATCTCCCAATGGCCCCGATGGGGCGACACCCTAACGCAAGAGGAACCAATGAGCGAACATATCCATCACGTCACTGACGCCAGCTTCAAGAACGAAGTGCTCGAGTCTAACCTACCGGTGCTGGTTGATTACTGGGCCGAGTGGTGCGGCCCCTGCAAGATGGTCGCGCCCATTCTGGACGAAATCGCCAAGGACTACACCGGCAAGTTGAAGGTGGCTAAGCTCAACATCGACGACAACCAGAAGACCCCAGGCGAATTCGGCATCCGCGGTATTCCGACGCTGATGCTGTTCAAGGGTGGCAACGTCGAGGCAACCAAGGTCGGCGCCCTGTCGAAATCCCAACTCACCGCCTTTATTGACAGCAACCTCTGATCCCGTTACAGTCCGCCCTGAAGGTCGCAGCGTCTACTATAAAGTCACAAACTAAAGTGGCGCCGCACTGGGCTGGTTCCAGTCCGCACTGATTTCCCGCATTCCTGATTACCCTCCAATCGTCACAGGGTTCGTCTCCTCCCCTTCCCCGCTTCACGTCTAGCAGGTTCCCCACATGCATCTATCGGAGCTCAAAGTCCTCCACGTCGGCCAATTGCTCGAAATGGCCATCGCCAATGAGATCGATGGCGCCAACAGACTGCGCAAGCAGGAACTGATCTTCGCCTTACTCAAGAACCGCGCTAAGAAGGGTGAGAGCATCTTCGGCGACGGCGCGCTGGAAGTATTGCCTGACGGCTTCGGTTTCCTGCGCTCGCCAGACACTTCGTATCTGGCCGGCACAGACGACATCTATATCAGTCCCAGCCAAATCCGCCGCTTCAATCTGCATACGGGCGATACCATCGAAGGCGAGATCCGCACCCCCAAGGATGGCGAGCGTTACTTTGCGCTGGTCAAGGTGGATAAGGTCAACGGCGAGCCACCGGAGGCGTCGAAGCACAAGATTCTGTTCGAGAATCTAACGCCGCTGCATCCGAACAAGCATATGCTGCTCGAGCGCGATATGCGCGGCGAAGAGAACACCACTAGTCGAGTCATCGACATCATCGCCCCGATCGGCAAAGGCCAGCGCGGCCTCCTGGTGGCTAGTCCGAAAAGCGGTAAGACGGTGATGATGCAGCACATCGCACACGCGATCTCAGTCAATCATCCCGACGTGGTGCTGATTGTCCTGCTGATCGACGAGCGTCCCGAGGAAGTCACCGAAATGCAACGCTCGGTCAAGGGCGAAGTGGTTGCCTCGACCTTCGACGAACCAGCGACGCGCCACGTCCAGGTCGCCGAGATGGTGATCGAAAAGGCCAAACGCCTGGTCGAACACAAGAAAGACGTGGTCATCCTGCTCGACTCCATCACCCGCTTGGCCCGCGCTTACAATACCGTGGTTCCAGCCTCGGGCAAAGTGCTCACCGGCGGCGTCGATGCCAACGCCCTGCAGCGGCCAAAACGCTTCTTCGGCGCCGCCCGCAACATCGAAGAAGGCGGCTCTCTGACCATCATCGCCACCGCACTGATCGATACCGGCAGCCGCATGGATGACGTCATCTATGAGGAATTCAAGGGTACTGGCAACATGGAAATCCATCTCGACCGGCGCATGGCCGAGAAGCGCGTCTATCCAGCGATCAACGTCAATCGCTCCGGTACGCGGCGCGAGGAGTTACTGCTCAAGCCCGACGTGCTGCAGAAGATGTGGGTGTTACGCAAGCTGCTCTACAATATGGACGACATGGAAGCGATGGAGTTCCTGCTCGACAAGATCAAGGCGACCAAGAACAATGCGGAATTCTTCGACGCGATGCGCCGCGGCTGAAGATTGCAATCCGCAGCGAATTCCAGGATAATTCCGCGCTTTCCCGGTCTGACTCCGGGCGCGAAGCAACCCCGAGGACTACCATCATGAAAGCAGCCATACACCCAAACTACGTCGAGATCGACGTCACCTGCAGTTGCAGCAACACCTTCAAGACCCGTTCGACCACCGGCCGGCCGCTGCATATAGAAGTCTGCTCCGCCTGCCACCCGTTCTATACCGGCAAGCAGAAGATCGTCGACACAGCCGGTCGCGTCGAACGCTTCCGCCAGAAATATGGCACCGTCCAGCGCTCGGCCTGATCGGGTACCTGGACAGCGAAAGGCAGCTTCGGCTGCCTTTTTTCGTTTCTGACCGGCTTCCGACAATATGCCCGCGCTGCCCCGCTTTCCCGTTAAGCTACCGCTCTCCGGCATGGCGCTGGCCATCCTGTGCGGACTCTATCTCCTGGCAGGACTGACCGGTCATGATCCGTGGAAAAACGACGATGCGGTGAACTTCGGCATCACTTACGGGTTTCTGACCAGTTCCAACTGGCTGGTGCCGCATCTTGCCGGCGAGCCGATGCTGGGCTCGCTGCCGCTCTATTACTGGCTTGCCGCCGCTTGCGCCCGACTGTTCAGTTGGCTGCTGCCGCTGCACGATGCCGCTCGGCTCGCCTCGGGTCTGTGCGGCGCCATCTTCCTCGCGTTTCTGGCGTCGGCGAGCCGTCGCCTCCATGGTCCGGAGGCGGGTAGCGCGGCAGTGCTGGTGGTCATCGGCTGCCTCGGTCTGCTGGTCCCGATTCACGACATGCAACCTCAGGTGGCCCTGCTCGCGGCCAGCGCCGCATTCTATGCGGGGCTCGCGCACCTGCCGCAGCGGCCGGCGATGGGCGGCTTGCAGGCGGGAATCGGTCTCGGCCTGGGCTTCCTCGCCACCGGCACGAACGCACTGATCACCCTGGCGCCGGTGCTGCTGTTGCTGCCGGTGAGTCGCTATTGGCGCAGCGCTGCCAGTCGGCGCGGTCTGGTCGTTGCCATCGTCATCGCCTTACCGCTTATCATTCTGTGGCCCCTGCTGCTCTCCCGACAGGCACCGACAGCGCTGGTTACCTGGTGGCTCGCCGACCGCCCGTACTTCCAGAGCCACTGGCTGAACCACGTTCCGGACCAGGCGGAACTGCTGCTCTGGTTCGCCTGGCCCGCCCTGCCCCTGGCGCTGTGGACCCTCTGGCTCAACCGCCGCCGCCTCTCCGAGCCGACGCTGATCCTGCCGCTCGCCGGCACCCTCACTACCCTGCTCGCCCTGATCTTCCTTTACCCGCCTCGGCCGGTAGAGGCGCTGCCCTTGCTGGTGCCGCTAACGCTCCTGGCTGCGGCTGGAGCCGGGCGCATGCGGCGGGGCGCAGCCAATGCCTTCGACTGGTTCGGCATGATGACGCTGACGCTGGTGGCGGCTCTGATCTGGCTCGGTGGCATCGCCATGACATTCGGCATCCCACCGAAAGTTGCGCACAACTTCGCCAGACTGGCACCGGGTTTCGTAGCCCATGGCGGCATCACCGCATTCACTAGCTCGGCACTCCTGACCCTAGCTTGGGTTTGGCAGATTTTCGCCAGCCCGCGCTCGCCCTGGCGCGCCATCAGCCATTGGGCGTCGGGGGTAACGCTGGTCTGGGTACTGGTGATCGCGCTGTGGCTGCCCTGGATCGATTATGGCAAGAGCTATCGCGGCGTCGCAGACTCGCTCAAACGGGCGCTGCCGGCATCGGGGCAGTGCATCGCGGGACGCAACCTCGGTGGCGCCCAACGCGCCTCCCTGCAGTATTTCGCGGGAATCGTCACGGTGCGCGCAAATACGCGCGCTGGCGCCGCCTGCGGGCTGCTGCTAGTACAAGGCAGTCAGAAGACCCGGCCGCCGCCGGCGGGCTGGCACAAACTATGGGAGGGACATCGCCCTGGTGACCGCAGCGAACGGCTGCGCCTTTACCAGCGCGATTGACGCACCGCTTTATATGCGGAGGAAGTTATCGCGGTAGTACTTCATTTCCTCGATCGACTCGTTGATATCGGCTAGCGCCTCGTGCTTGCCGTTTTTCACAACACCCTTGGCCAACTCAGGCTTCCAGCGCTTGCACAGCTCTTTCAAAGTGCTCACGTCGAGGTTGCGGTAGTGAAAGTAAGCCTCCAGCCTTGGCATGTAGCGCGCCATGAAACGGCGATCCTGGCAGATCGAGTTGCCGCACATCGGCGAGGCGCGCTCCGGCACGTAGAGCTTCAGGAAAGCCAGGCACTGCTCCTCGATCTCTGCCTCCGCCAGGGTTGACGCCTTGACCTTCGTAATCAATCCGGAGCGGCCGTGAGTGCCCTTGTTCCAGTCATCCATGGCGTCAAGCACGGCATCGCTCTGATGCACCACCCAAGCAGGGCCTTCGACGATGGTGTTGAGGCGGGAATCGGTGATGACGAAGGCGATCTCGATGATGCGATCGGAATCCGGATTGAGGCCGGTCATCTCCATGTCCAGCCAGACTAAGGCATTCTGATCTTGTGCCATAATTTTCACGCCGAAAAACGCGTATTCTGTCACAGTTCCATACACCTGAAGGCCCCATGCCCCTCACTTCTTCGCGACTCTTCGCTCTGGTCTTTCTCGCCATCCTGGTCGCCACCGCCACGCTACGCGTCTGGCTTGCCATCCGCCAGCTACGCCATGTCGCGGCGCACCGCGGCGCCGTACCAGCGGAATTTTCCGAGCGTATTCCGCTCGCCTTGCATCATAAGGCGGCCGATTACACCTGTGCCAAGACCCGGCTTGGGCTGGCCGAGTTTGCCGCTGGCACGCTGCTGCTGCTGGCCTTCACTTACGGCGGCTTTCTGCAAGCTGTCAATGATTTCTGGCTGCCTTATTTTACCGCCGGCGGCTACGCCCAAGGACTGGCGCTGTTCGGCAGCGCGGCTGTGATCGGTTTTATCATCGACCTGCCATTCGCGCTATATCGCACCTTCGTTCTCGAGGCGCGTTACGGCTTCAACCAAATGAGCTGGCCGCTGTTCCTGGCCGACCTGGCCAAGCAGGGGGTGCTCGCGGTACTGATTGGAGCCCCGGTGCTGCTGGCAGTGCTCTGGCTGATGGCGGCGATGGGAAGCTACTGGTGGCTCTATGTCTGGCTGTTCTGGCTGGGTTTCAACCTGTTGGTCCTGCTGCTCTATCCGACGCTGATTGCGCCGTTGTTCAACAAGTTCGTGCCGCTCGACGATGCCGAATTGAAGTCCCGCATCGAGGCCCTGCTCTCCCGCTGCGGCTTCCGCGCCAGCGGTCTGTTCGTCATGGACGGCTCGAAGCGCTCGGCGCACGGCAACGCCTACTTCACCGGCTTTGGCGCTGCCAAACGCATCGTTTTCTTCGACACGCTGCTCTCGCGCCTGACGCCGACGGAGATCGAGGCAGTGCTCGCCCACGAGCTTGGCCACTACCAGCATCGCCACGTCTGGCAGCGCATTGCCCTGCTCGCCGCGCTCAGTCTCGGTTTCCTCTGGCTGCTCGGGCTGCTGATGGGACAGCCGTGGTTCTATGCCGGACTCGGCGTAACCAGCCAGGGCACAGCGCTGGCCCTGATCCTGTTTTCGCTGGTGCTGCCGGTATTCACCTTCCCGCTGGCGCCGCTGATGTCGCACATCTCGCGTCGGCACGAGTATCAGGCTGATGCTTACGCCGCGTCGCAAACGCGGGCTTCCGATCTCGTCGCCGCCCTGGTCAAGCTGTATCGCGACAATGCTGCGACGCTGACTCCCGATCCGCTCTATTCGCTGTTCTATGATTCCCATCCGCCGGCAGTGTTGCGCATCGCGCACCTGCACAATGCCTGAGGAGCAAACCAATGTCCGAAGAACTCTCGAAGGAAAAGTGCAAGCCCTGCGCACCGGGGCTGTCGCCGCTCTCCGATGCCGAAGTCTCCCGGCTGCTGGCCTCGCTCGACGGCTGGATGCGCTCAGGGAGCGCGATAGTCAAGACCTACCGCTTCAGCAATTATTACGAGACCCTGGCGTTCGTCAATGCCTCGGCGTGGATTTCGCACCGAGAGGATCACCATCCCGATCTGGCGGTGGGCTATAACCGATGCCAGGTCACCTACACCACCCACGCCGTCGGCGGGCTCTCCAACAACGACTTCATCTGCGCGGCCAAGCTGGATGCGCTATTCACACTTTGAGCAGCAGCCTCGAAGGAACCATCGTCGCCGCCTTCGGGCGGCATTATGAGGTCGAACTCACCGACGGTACCCATCTCACCGGCTTCCCCCGTGGCAAGAAGAGTCCTTATGCTTGCGGCGACCGCGTCGCGCTGGAGCGCGTCGCCACCGATCAGGTACAGATCCAGCGCCACCTGCCGCGCACTTCACTGCTCTACCGCTCCGACGCCTACCGCGAGAAACTGATCGCCGCCAACGCCACGCAAATCGTGCTGGTGGTCGCCACCGAGCCCTCGTTCTCTGACGAACTGCTCACGCGCGCCCTAGTTGCCGCCGAGAGCCAGGGCCTCTCCAGCATCATCGTGCTCAACAAGGCGGATCTGGCTGAAGGCCTGGAACAGGCGCTGGCGCGGCTGGTCCCACTGCAAGCGCTAGGTTATCCGGTGATCGTGATCTCGGCACGGACCGACGCCGCACCGCTCCTGCCTCTGCTCGCCGGAGAGCTCTCGGTGCTGGTGGGCCAGTCGGGCATGGGCAAATCGACCCTGATCAACGCCCTGGTGCCGGGCGCCACCGCCGCAACTCGCGAAATCTCGGCGGCCCTGGACTCGGGCAAGCACACCACCACCCACGCCCGCCTCTATCGCCTCGACCACGGCGGTGCCTTGATCGACAGCCCCGGCCTGCAGGAGTTCGGCCTCGCCCACCTGCCTCGCGGTGCCATCGAGCAGGGCTTCATCGAGTTCCGGCCCCACCTGGACGCCTGCCGCTTTCGCGACTGCCGGCACCAGTCCGAACCCGGCTGCGCCATCAAACAGGCGGTGCAGCAAGGTCGGATCGACCGCCGTCGCTTCGAACAGTTCCTGCGCCTGACGGCCGGGCATTGATGGCAGGCCCGAGTGCTCTGCTGGCGGCTTACAGCCGCTCGAAAATCGCCGCGATGCCCTGGCCACCGCCGATGCACATGGTGACTAGGCCGTAGCGCTTGCCGACGCGTGTCAACTCGTACAGGCACTTGACGGTAAGGATGGCGCCGGTGGCGCCGAGCGGGTGACCGAGCGCAACCGCACCGCCGTTGGGATTCACCTTGGCCGGGTCGAAGTCGAGTCCTCTGCTGACGCACAGCGCCTGGACGGCAAAAGCCTCGTTCGACTCGATCACATCGAGATCCTTGACCGACAGGCCGGCGCGTTGCAAGGCCAGCTTGACGGCGGGGATCGGACCGGTACCCATGATCGAGGGATCGACGCCGGCGACGGCGTAGGACACCAGGCGCGCCAGCGGCTGCAACCCGGCACCGGCGGCGGCGGCGCCCTCCATCAGCACCACGGCGGCGGCGCCGTCGTTGATGCCCGAGGCATTGCCGGCGGTGACGCTGCCGTCCTTTTTGAAGGCCGGCTTCAGCTTGGCGAGATTCTCCAGCGAGGCGTCAGCCTTCGGATATTCGTCGGTGTCGAATAGTACCGTGCCCTTGCGGCTCTGAATCTCGATCGGCACGATCTGCGTCTTGAAGTGTCCGGCGGCGATGGCCGCGACGGCACGCTTTTGGCTCTCCAGCGAGAGCGCGTCCTGCTCCGCGCGAGTGATGTTGAACTGTTCGGCGATGTTCTCGGCAGTGATGCCCATATGATTGGGAGAAAACGGATCGGTCAAAGCGCCAACCATCATGTCGATCATCCTGGTATCGCCCATCCGGGCACCCCAGCGCGCCGCCGGCATCAGGTAGCCGGCGCGGCTCATCGTCTCGACGCCGCAGCCCACAGCGACGTCGGTGTCGCCCAGTTGAATCGCGTTGGCGGCACTGACAATGGCCTGCAGGCCCGAGCCGCACAGGCGGTTCAGGGTCAGTGCGCAGGACTCTTTGGCCATGCCGGCGTCGAGGGCAATCGCGCGCGAGACGTACATGTCGCGCGCCTCGCCGTGGATCACGTTGCCGCACACCAATTGTCCGATCCGGGCGGGATCGATCTTGGCTCGGGCGATCGCTTCCTTGACCACGCGGGCGCCAAGCGCCGACGAGGAAAAGTCTTTGAGCGTGCCGCCAAAACTGCCGATCGGCGCACGGACGCCGCTGACCACCACCACCTCGCGTTTATCTGCCATTTGATTCTCCTGATGAATCCTGATGAAATTACCGGCCCACCCAGCTAGCCACCCAGAAAAGTGCCAGAAGCAACAGGCACAGTACCAAGGTGCGCCATACCAGTCCTATGGTGCTTTGCATGAAATCGGCGTCGGCGTCGTCGCCTAGCCCCAGTTCTGGCCGCTCGCGCACATCTCCGGCATCATGTATCGGCAGACCCAGGCGCACGCCAAGCGCGCCGGCGCCGCTCGCCAGAAGTATACCGGAGGCGGGATCCGGCCAGCGCGCCGCCTGGGTGCGCCAGCAGAACACGGCGCCCTCGAAGTCGCCGACCACCGCGAAGGCTGCGCCGGACACCCGCAGCGGCACCCAGTCAATGACGGCGAAGGCGCGCTCGGCAAAACGACCCAGGCCGCCGACTTCTGCCGGCCGCCACCGGCCCCGGAAGAACAGGGCCAAACGGTACAACAGCGCACCGGATGGCCCAGCCAGGACGAACCAGAACAGTGGCGCGAACACGTGCCGGTGCGACGCGAGCAGCGCTTCCTCGATCGCCAGCCGGGCGACCTCGTTGGAGCTTAGCCGTTGCTCGCTCTGGCCTCGCCACTGCCCCAGCAGCGTGCGCGCGCGCTCCAGTTCGCCCATGCGCAGGGCCAGGTGGATATCGGTGAAATAGTGGCTGAACTGGCGGAAGCCCATCGTCAGATAGAGCACGCCAATGTTCAGGAGCAGCGCCAACAGAGGCTGAGTTTCGGCCAGCAGCCAATGCAGCGCGAACAACACGAGCACTCCGGGGAGCACCGCAATCATCCAGGCCACCGTGCCGTGGCGTTCTTCGCCGTCGTTGAAGCGTTCCTCGAGAAACTGCCCATAGGCCGCCAGCGGCGCCAAGACGAAGCGATTCTGGGCCAACGGCTTGAGCTGTTCGAGAATTAGAGCGACGACAATGGAAAACAGGGTCATGCAGGACGGAATTCAGAAATCCAGGAATGCCGACGGGCGCCCGCCGAAGCTACGAAGATACCACACCAGCCATCAGTCTGCGGAGAACAGGAAGCGGTGGAGACTCACCAGCATCCCCGCTGTGGCTCCCCAGATGTAATAGCCCTCCCAGGGCATCGCGTAATATTCCCGCCGGCCACCCTGGGATTCCATGCTGTGGCGCTGATGATTGGCGGGATCGAGAAGGAAAGCCAGGGGGGTCTCGAAGGCCTCGGCCACTTCAAAATCGTCGAGCTTGAGATTCAAGGGAGGACGAACCAGCGCCACCACCGGCATGATCGAAAAACCGGTCCCTGTGCGGTATTCCGGCAGCAAGCCGAGCACCTCCGTCCGAACCGGGTCGAGGCCAACCTCCTCTTGCGCTTCGCGCAGGGCGGTGGCCACGACCGAGGTGTCGCTCTCCTCGCAACGCCCGCCGGGGAAGCTGATCTGTCCGGGATGATCGCGCAAATGCGCGGTTCGCTGGGTGAGTAGCACGGTCAGGCCGCTATCACGCTCGATCAGCGGCACCAGCACCGCCGCGCGGATCAGTGACCGCCCGGATGCATCCGGTTCGGTCAGCGCGACACCGCCGCCGGCAAAACGCTGGCGCAGCCAGGTAGCGCTCAGGCGTGTTGGTGGGAAGATCAGCTCACTCATCGATGGCTCGTTTCAAGATCGCGGCTCAATGCTCGATACGCGTTGGCCGGCTTTCCATTGGCCTTGGCAGGCCGCCGGCGCTTGGCCAGCGGCGATACAATGCGCCACAACATATTCACCGAGAACGAGAGCATGAAACCGATCGCAGTCTGCCGTCACAGTCCAGGCGAGGGACCAGGGTATTTTGCCACATTCCTCGACCGCCACACGCTCCCCTGGCGACTGTTACGAATCGATGCCGGCGAAGCGGTACCAACCGACTGCGCCAGCTTCAGCGGACTGGCGCTATTCGGCGGGCCGATGAGCGTCAATGACCCGCTGCCCTGGATCGAGCAGGAATACGCGCTGATACGCCAGGCGGTAGCCCTGGACGTTCCGGTGATAGGCCATTGCCTGGGCGGACAACTGCTGGCCAAGGCACTCGGGGCTGCGGTGGGGCCGAACCCGGTGAAGGAAATCGGCTGGGGCAAAGTGCGGGTGGTGGACAATGCCACGGCGCACGATTGGTTCGGCGAGCTACGGGAATTTCTCTCCTTCCATTGGCACGGTGAAACTTTCGGCTTGCCAGCGGGCGCCGTTCATGTCCTGGAGAGCGAGCACTGCGCCGCCCAGGCTTTCGTCCTGGGCCCGCATCTGGGCATGCAATGCCATGTCGAGATGACCGCGGCGATGATCCGGCACTGGTGCGTTAGCGGCGCCGAGGAGATTGCGACCCATCCCGGGCCATCGGTACAGCCGGCAGCGGCCATGCAGGCCGATCTGACCGAACGGCTGGGCGCACTCAATGCCGTCGCCGACCAGCTCTATCAGCGCTGGATCGCGGGACTGAAGCGGGACTAATCGCGGAAATTACCGAACTGCAGCGGGAAATCAGTGACCGATTTTTTTACCAGGGCGATCGCCTCCTGGAGAAAATCGCGTTTCGGACCGGAGACGCGCACGACGTCGCCCTGGATGCTGGCCTGCACCTTGAGCTTGCTATCCTTGAGGAGCTTGACGATCTTCTTTGCCAGATCCCCTTCGACGCCGACCTTGACCTTGATTTCCTGCTTCACCTTATTGCCGCTGATCTTGTCGACCTTGCCCTTCTCCAGGCAGCGCACGTCGATGCCGCGCTTGCCGAGCTTGAGCGTCAGAATGTCATAGACCTGGCCGAGTTTGAAGTCGTCGTCGGCATACAGGGTCAACAGCTTGTCGCCGGTCTCGACACGGGCGTCGGAACCCTTGAAATCGAAGCGGTTAGTGACTTCCTTGTTGGCCTGATCGACGGCGTTGCGCAGCTCGACCTGGTCGACTTCAGAGAGTATGTCGAAAGATGGCATGGCGCGCTCCGGTCAAGGCTTCAGCCGAAATGGCAAACGTAGTCCAGGGTTTCCAGCGTCTCGATCTCGAAGCTGGAGTTGCCCGGAACGGAGAAGGATTCGCCGGCGCTGTAACTGTGCCAGTTGTTCTCGCCCTTCAGGCGGATGCGGCATTTGCCGGCGTTGAGCTCCATCACCTCGGGGGCACCGGAATTGAAGACGAGCGACGACGGGAAGATCACGCCCAGGGTCTTCTTGGCCCCGTCAGGGAGCAGCACGGTATGACTCACGCACTTGCCATCGAAGTAAAGGTTGGCCCTCTTGATGACACTGACATTATCGAACTGATTTTCCATTATCGACCTTTTAGATTCGCCATAGACTCTGGAGGACCTCTTTGACGACGAAGCCCACCATGCCGAAGGACAGGACAAAGAACAGCACCAGCGTTCCGGTTTTGCCCGCCTTGGCCTTGTATGCCAGCTCGCCGACGATGAAGAGCATGAAGACCATGAAGGCGCCAACGCCGTAGGTGAGAAAGAAGCCCGAGACCTGCGCCTCGCTATAGCCGGACATCGGCGTCGCCTCAAGCCTTGCGTCGTGCGGCAAGTTTGGCGGCAATGCGCAGGCGCAAGGCATTCAGCTTGATGAAGCCGGCGGCGTCCTTCTGATCATAGGCGCCGGCATCATCCTCGAAGGTGGCAATGGTCGGATCGAACAGCGAATCCGTCGCCGATTCCCGCCCGACCACGATGACGTTACCCTTATAGAGCTTGACCCGCACCCGGCCATTGACCGCCTGCTGGGTGTGGTCAATCAGGACTTGCAGGGCCCGGCGTTCCGGCGCCCACCAGTAACCGTTGTAGATCAGGCTGGCATAACGCGGCATCAGGTCGTCCTTGAGGTGGGCGACCTCGCGGTCGAGGCAGAGCGATTCGATGGCGCGATGGGCGCGCAACATGATGGTACCGCCCGGGGTTTCGTAGCAGCCGCGCGACTTCATGCCGACGTAGCGGTTCTCGACCAGATCGAGCCGACCGATACCGTGCTTGCCGCCCAGTTCGTTCAGCCGGGTCAATACCGTTGCCGGCGAGAGACGACTGCCGTTCAGACCGACGATATCGCCTCTCTCGTAATCGATCTCCAGGTATTCGGCGGCATCGGGCGCCTGCTCCGGCGACACCGTCCAACGCCACATCGAATCCTCGGCCTCGACCGAAGGATTCTCCAGGTGGCGGCCCTCGAAGCTGATGTGTAGCAGATTGGCGTCCATCGAGTAGGGTGAGCCGCCCTGCTTGTGCTTCATGTCGATCGGAATGCCGTGACGCTCGGCGTAAGCCATCAGCCTCTCGCGCGAGAGCAGGTCCCACTCGCGCCACGGCGCGATCACCTTGATGCTCGGATCCAGCGCGTAGTAACCTAGCTCGAAACGCACCTGGTCGTTGCCCTTGCCGGTGGCGCCGTGCGACACGGCATCCGCCCCGGTCTGGTGGGCGATCTCGATCTGACGCTTGGCGATCAACGGCCGGGCGATCGACGTACCGAGCAGGTACTCGCCTTCATAAATGGCGTTGGCGCGGAACATCGGGAAGACGAAATCGCGCACGAACTCCTCGCGCAGATCGTCGATGAAGATGTGCTCGGGCTTGATGCCGAATTGCAGCGCCTTCTTGCGCGCCGGCTCGAGCTCCTCGCCCTGGCCCAAGTCGGCGGTGAAGGTGATCACTTCACAGCGGTAGGTGTCCTGCAGCCACTTCAGGATCACCGAAGTGTCGAGCCCGCCCGAGTAAGCCAGCACCACTTTTTTCACATCGCTCATCGCTTTAGATCCCATCGACATTTCAACTACTGACCCTGCCGATCAGCAGGTATTCCAGCAGCGCCTTCTGCGCGTGCAACCGATTCTCAGCCTCGTCCCAGACCACACTCTGCGGTCCGTCGATCACTTTGGCCGCGACTTCCTCGCCGCGATGCGCCGGCAGGCAGTGCATGAACAGCGCGTCGGACTTGGCCACTTGCATCATCTCGGCGTCCACCTGCCAGTCCTCGAAATCGCGCAGGCGTTCCTCGTTCTCGGCCTCGAAGCCCATGCTGGTCCACACGTCGGTGGTCACTAGATCGGCGCCTGAGGCCGCCTCCATGGGATCGGAAAACTCCTCGTAATGGTCGGTGCCGTACAGGCCGGCTCGCTCGGGCTCGACTTCGTAGCCGGGCGGGGTCGAGACGTGCACGTTGAAGCCGAACACCTCTGCCGCCTGCAGCCAGGTGTTGCAGACGTTGTTCGAGTCGCCGATCCAGGCCACGGTCCTGCCTTCGATCGAACCACGATGCTCGATGTAGGTGAAGATGTCGGCGAGAATCTGACAAGGATGATATTCGTTGGTCAGACCATTGATCACCGGCACGCGCGAATTGGCGGCGAAGCGCTCGATGATCTCCTGCTCGAAGGTGCGGATCATCACGATGTCGCTCATGCGCGAGATGACCTGGGCCGCATCCTCCACCGGCTCGCCGCGGCCCAGTTGGGAATCGCGCGTGTTGAGGTAGATCGCGCTGCCGCCCAACTGCTGCATGCCGGCTTCGAACGACAGCCGCGTGCGCGTGCTAGCCTTCTCGAAGATCATCACCAGGGTGCGGTCGGAGAGCGGCCAATACTGCTGGTAGCTTTTGAACTGCCCCTTGATCCAGCGCGCACGCGCGAACAGGTAGTCGAATTCGGCGCGGGAAAAATCGTTGAACTGGAGGAAGTGCCTGGGCGCAGCGGTCGCATTTGTCATGCTCACGCTCCCAGGAATTCGCGAATCAGTCGGGACAGGATAGCGACCAGTTCGTCGGCCTCGGAGCCACTGAAGGTCAGCGCCGGCAACAGGCGCACCACCTGCTCGGCGGTGACGTTGATCAGCAGGCCGGCATCGAGCGCGCGCTGCACCAGTTCGCCGCAGGGACGGTCGAGTTCGATCCCGATCATCAGGCCATCGCCACGGATATCCGCAACCCCGGCGACACCTTCCAGCCGCTTTGCGAGATCGCTTCTGATACGCTCGCCCAGCGCCAAGGCGTGGGCCATCAGGCCGCCGTGCTCGATCACCTCGAGCGTGGTGAGTGCGGCGACGCAGGCCAGGGGGTTGCCGCCGAAGGTGGAACCATGGCTGCCCGGCTTGAAGATCCCGGCAGCGGGGCCCGCGGCCAGGCAGGCGCCGATCGGTACGCCCGAGGCCAGACCCTTGGCCAATGTCATCACGTCTGCGACGATGCCGGCGTGCTGGTGAGCAAACCACTTGCCAGTACGGGCGATGCCGCACTGCACTTCATCCACCATCAGCAGCCAGCCCCGTGCCGAGCAGATGCGCCGTAGCCCCTGCAGGTATTCGTCGTGGGCGATGTTGATGCCGCCCTCCCCCTGAATAGGTTCGATCAGCACCGCGACGACGTTGGCATTGTGCTGGGCGACCGCCTCCACTGCCGCCAGGTCATCGAAGGGCACGCGCACGAAGCCCGCAACCAGCGGCTCGAAACCGGCCTGCGCCTTGCGGTTGCCGGTGGCGGACAGCGTCGCCAGGGTGCGGCCGTGGAAGGCCCGCTCCATCACGATGATGGCGGGCTGCTCGATGCCCTGCTGGTGTCCATAAAGACGCGCCAGCTTGATCGCCGCCTCATTGGCCTCGCAACCGGAATTGCAGAAGAACACTTCGTCCATGCCGGAAAGTTCGGCGAGCCGGTCCGACAGTCGCTCCTGCTCGGGAATCCGGTACAGATTGGAGACGTGCATCAGCCGGGCGACCTGCTCGGACAGTGCGCGGACCAAGGCCGAATGGGCATGCCCTAGCGTATTGACGGCGATGCCGGCGAGTCCGTCGAGATAGCGCCGGCCCTGTTCGTCATAGACCCAGGAGCCCTGACCGTGAGTGAAGGCGATCGGCAGCCTGGCGTAGGTATTCATCAGATGCGGCATAGCGAGCCCCGCGTGAAACTCCAAAAGCGACGGCGGCTCGCGCCGCCGTGATTGTGCAAGATCGACAAGCTGGTCTTGCTTAAGTCGGCATCTTATGTGAAAAATAGCAGCCTGTATAGTGAGGCTATGATGGCGCGCATCGCAGTTTTCAATCAGAAAGGCGGCGTCGGCAAGACCACCACCACGCTCAACCTCGGGGCGGCATTGGCGCGCCACGAGCGCCCGGCATTGCTGGTCGATCTCGATCCGCAGGCACATTTGTCATCGATCCACGGCAAGGCTCCGGGCAATGTCGCCGTCAGCGCGTTCGCCTTCTACCGGGACAATACGCCGCTCGCAGCGCTCGAGATCGACTGGGCGGGGGTAGGCAGACTGATTCCGGCCCATGCCGAGCTCATCCGGGTGGACTCGGTGTTCGGCAAGGGCCCGAACATCCTCAACCGTCTCAATCAGGGGCTCACCGATCTTGCCGCAACGGCACCCGAGCGCACGGTCCTGATCGATTGCTGCCCCTTCCTCGGCGTACTGTCCCTCAACGCGGTGTTCGCTGCGGAGCGGTTATTGATTCCGGTGGCCTCTGACTTCCTCAGCATGCGCGGTGCGCTGCAAATCGAGCACACTCTGGCCGCGATCGAACCGGTACTCAAGAGGCGCATCGGGCGCAGCTACCTGCTGACCCGCTTCGACCGCCGCCGCAACATGAGCTACGAAATACAGAAACGCATGCGCGAGCGTTTCGGCGAAGAACTCTGCGAAACGGTGATATCCGAAAACGTCGCAGTGGCCGAAGCCCCCGCCATGGGGCGGGACATCTTCAGCCACGCCGAATCGAGCCGTGGCGCCCAGGACTATGCAGCGCTGCTCGATGAACTGGCAAGCAAGAAGTTTGTTTGACGCGACCGAGAAATCCCCAGCCGGGCTTCAGCGCGTAATCAGACTCAGCACGTCTTCAAAGTTCGCCGGTGGAGTGCGGTCACCGCCGTGGTGGCAGATGCATTCCGTGATTTCGCAATCGCGATAGATTTGGCGCAGCTTGCGCTGCGCCTCCCCCTCGTCGCGGCCGTGGATCATCAGGTTGTTGACGGTCAGACCGTCGCGAGTCCGTATGCGGAACGAATATTTCGTGAAGGCGGAGGCGCGCATGAAACCTCTTTTATATCAATGAGGTTTAACCAGTATATGTAAGTATATACAGGAAATCAAGCCAGCCCATTATTTATGCTGATTTTTCTTCGCTTCCCGGCCGTGGGCATTTCCACTGGTGCCTCGGGGTATAGCGAATGAAGAAGCTCATCGGCGCGCCCGGCGGGCGCCGGGCGAAATGCAACGGGTCGCACACGCGGCCCCGGAGAGTTGGCCGAGGTTCGCTTACAGCGCCTTGATAGCCGCGGACAAGCGACTCTTGTGACGTGCAGCCTTGTTCTTGTGAATGATCTTTTTGTCGGCGATGCTGTCGATGACGCTCATCGACTGGGTGAACTCTGCCTGGGCGGCCGTCTTGTCGCCGGCGACGATCGCCTTCTGTACTTTCTTGATCGCGGTGCGCAGGGTCGAACGCAGACTCACATTGTGGGTACGCTGCTTGACCGCCTGACGGGCACGCTTGCGGGCTTGGGCACTGTTGGCCATAAGTAGGGTTCCGGCTGACGTGAAAAGTCGGTGATTATAGGGAATTTCCAGACACGGCGCAAGACGCGCGGAGCCCAAGGAAAGCCGCTACCATTGCGCTCTTTTGCGCCAGCCGCATGAACCTGCTCAAGGCCCTCGCTACCGTCAGCGGCATGACGCTGCTGTCGCGCATTCTCGGCTTCCTCCGGGATTTCGTTTTCGCCCGCATCTTCGGCGCCGGCATGGCGATGGATGCTTTCGTCGTCGCCTCACGCCTGCCCAATCTGCTGCGCCGGCTGTTCGCGGAAGGCGCCTTCTCTCAAGCCTTCGTCCCGATCCTGGCCGAATACAAGAACCGGCGCGGCGCGGACGAGACGCACCGGCTGGTCGATCACGTTGCCACCCTGCTGTTCCTGGCGCTCGCCGTCGTCTCCATTCTGGGCGTGGTGGCCACACCGTTGCTGATCTACGTCACGGCGCCGGGTTTCGCCGCCGACGCGGACAAATTCGCGCTGACGGTCGAACTCACCCGGATCACCTTCCCTTACATCCTGTTCATCTCGCTGGTAGCGCTGGCCGCCGGCGTACTCAACACCTGGAGCCGCTTCGCGCTGCCGGCGATTACGCCGGTGCTGCTCAATATCGCTTTCATCGTCATGGCGCTGTTCGCCGCGCCCTGGTTCCACCCGCCGGTGCTGGCGCTGGCCTGGGCGGTTCTCCTGGGCGGCATGCTGCAACTGGGGATCCAGCTCCCAGCACTGGCCAGGATCGGCATGCTGCCGCGCTTTTCGCTCAGTCTCAACGATCCGGCGGTGCGGCGCATCCTGAAGCTGATGGCCCCGGCGGTCCTCGGCGTCTCGGTGGCACAGATATCCCTGCTGATCAACACCATCTTCGCTTCCTTCCTGCCCAACGGCAGCGTCTCCTGGCTCTACTACGCTGACCGGATGATGGAATTCCCGGCCGGAATGCTCGGCGCCGCCCTGGGCACCATCCTGCTGCCCAGCCTGTCAAAATTCCACGCCGACGAACGGCCCGCCGAGTTCTCCAAGCTGCTCGACTGGGGCCTGCGCCTGACCCTGATGCTGACCCTGCCTGCCGCGCTGGCGCTGGCGATCCTCGCAGTGCCGTTGCTGTCCACGCTGTTTCTGCACGGCGCGTTCACCGCAAACGACGTCCTGCAGACGCGCACCGCGCTGGTCGCCTACAGTATCGGCCTGTGCGGACTGATCCTGGTGAAGGTGCTGGCGCCGGGTTTCTACGCCCGCCAGGACATCCGCACGCCGGTGAAGATTGCGCTGCTGACGCTGGTGATGACCCAATTGATGAACCTCTTCTTCGTCGGCTGGCTGAAACACGCCGGTCTGGCGCTGTCGATCGGATTGGCCTCCTGCCTCAATGCCACCCTGCTCTATCGCGGTCTGCGCCGGCTCGGCATCTATGCCCCCCAGCCCGGATGGGGAGGCTTCCTGGCCAGGATATTCCTGGCGCTGGCAGCCATGGGTCTGGTGCTCTGGTTCGGCACGGGAAAGGAAGCCGCGTGGCTCCGGATGGCGTCGCTGGAACGGGTGCTGCATCTGACGGCATTGATGGCCGGCGGCGTACTCGCCTACTTCGGTACGCTGGGGCTCGCCGGTTTCCGCATCGCGGATTTCAAGAAGCACGGCGCCTAGAAAAAGGGCAGCCCGAGGGCTGCCCTTAGTGTCAAACCGCTTTTTTTCAGGACAACATCAGCGGCACGATCATCAGCGCGACGATATTGATGATCTTGATCAGCGGGTTCACCGCCGGTCCGGCGGTGTCCTTGTAGGGATCGCCGACGGTATCTCCGGTCACCGCGGCTTTGTGCGTCTCGGAGCCCTTGCCGCCGAAGTTGCCTTCCTCGATGTACTTCTTGGCGTTGTCCCAGGCGCCACCGCCGGTGGTCATCGAAATGGCCACGAAGATGCCAGTCACGATGGTGCCCACCAGCACGCCGCCCAGCGCCTGCGGGCCGAGGATCAGGCCGACCAGCACCGGGACCGCGACGGGCAGCAGCGAGGGCACGATCATTTCCTTGATCGCGGCCTTGGTCAGCATATCCACCGCCTTGGAGTAATCCGGCTTGGCGGTGCCGGCCATGATGCCGGGGATTTCCTTGAACTGGCGACGCACTTCCACCACCACCGAACCCGCGGCGCGACCGACTGCTTCCATGCCCATGGCCGCGAACAGGTAGGGCACCATGCCGCCGATGAACAGGCCGATGATCACCATGTGGTTGGACAGGTCGAAGTTCAGCACCTTGCCGCCGGCCGACAGCGCGTGGGTGTAGTCGGCGAACAGCACCAGCGAGGCCAGGCCGGCGGAACCGATGGCGTAGCCCTTGGTAACGGCCTTGGTGGTGTTGCCCACGGCGTCGAGCGGGTCGGTGATGTTGCGAATGGCCTCGGGCAGGCCGGCCATCTCGGCGATGCCGCCGGCGTTGTCGGTGATCGGGCCGTAGGCGTCGAGGGCGACGATGATGCCGGTCATCGACAGCATCGAGGTCGCCGCGATGGCGATGCCGTACAGGCCGGCCAGCGAGTAGGCGCTGCCGATGCTGGCGCAGACCGCGAGCACCGGCAAGGCGGTCGATTTCATCGACACCCCGAGACCGGCGATGACGTTGGTGCCGTGGCCGGTGGTGGAGGCCTGGGCGATGTGCCGAACCGGGCCGTACTCGGTCGCCGTGTAGTATTCGGTGATCACCACCAGCGCGGCGGTCAGCGCCAGGCCGATCAGGCCGGCGAAATACAGATTGAGCGAGGGCACCGCCTGGTCAGCCAGCATGACGCTGTCACCCATCATCATCTTGGTGATCGGATAGAAGGCGATGGCCGCCAGCACGCCGGACACGATCAGGCCGCGATAGAGCGCGTTCATGATCTTGCCACCCTCGCGGGCATTGACGAAGAAAGTGCCGATAATCGAGGCGATGATCGAGGCACCGCCCATCACCAGCGGATAGATCACCGCGTTTTGCCCGGCGTTGGCCATCAGCATCGCGCCCAGAATCATGGTGGCGACGATGGTCACGGCGTAGGTTTCGAACAGGTCGGCCGCCATGCCGGCGCAGTCGCCGACATTGTCGCCGACGTTGTCGGCGATGACCGCGGGATTCCTCGGGTCGTCCTCGGGAATGCCGGCTTCGACCTTGCCCACCAGGTCGGCGCCGACGTCGGCGCCCTTGGTGAAGATGCCGCCGCCCAGACGGGCGAAGATGGAAATCAGCGAACCCCCGAAGGCCAAGCCGACCAAGGGCTCAATTATTTTCGAGGTGCTCAGGCCGGCGGGAGCAGTCGCCACCAGGTAGGCATAGAAGCCGGCGACGCCGAGCAGGCCCAGGCCCACCACCAGCAGGCCGGTGATCGCGCCGCCCTTGAAGGCGATGTTGAGCGCCGCATTGAGCCCGTCCTTGGCGGCCTCCGCGGTGCGCACGTTGGCGCGGACCGAGACGTTCATGCCGATGTAGCCGGTGGCGCCGGAGAGCAGCGCGCCGATGGCGAAAGCCGCCGCAGTCGTCCAGGAATGCAGACCGAGTCCGATCGCCACGAACAGGATGACGCCGACGATGCCGATCGTGGTGTATTGCCGGTTCAGGTAGGCATTGGCGCCCTCCTGGATCGCCGCAGCGATCTCGCGCATCCTTTCATTGCCGGTTGGCTTGCCGACAATCCACTTGATTGAAATCGCCCCATACAGAAGCGCCGCAATGGCACATCCCAACGCAAATAACAGACCGCCTGACATGATTCCCTCCCCAAGTTAAACCGGTCCAAAAGGACCAGCCGATTTTTCTAACAGAGTCACCACCAATCTCGTCGAATTCTCATCAAATCCCCGTTTCCTTCATGCAACCCCGACCGCCCTGCCGTCGATACCAGCATCGTGACGACTCACAGGATGGAGCGCGTCTACAGCGCAGCAATCAGATCTTGAAAGCGGGCAGTTTCTTCGACACCGCCATATTCTTGAGGCGCACATAATCGGGCAAGCCATTCTTGTAGAGGGGATAGTCTTCGCCCTTGATCAGTGGCAATAGGTATTCGCGACACTTTTCGGTAATGCCGAAGCCGTCCCGGGTGATGAAATTCTTCGGCATTTTCTTTTCGACATTGGCGATCTTGGCCAGGGGCGCCATGCCGACCCGCCACTTGTAGGTCTTGCCGGGGATGCGCTCGATGGTCGGCATCACGGAATTGTAGCCTTTGAGGGACAGTTCGACCGCCGCCCGACCCATCGCGTAGGCCTGCTCCACGTCCGTCTTGGAAGCGATGTGCCGAGCCGCGCGCTGCAGATAATCGGCCACGCCCCAATGGTACTTGAGGCCGAGATCCTCGCGCACGATGTTCGCCACCACCGGCGCGACACCGCCGAGCTGGGCGTGACCGAAAGCATCCTTGAGGCCCTGATCGGCGAGAAACTTGCCATCGGCGTCCATCACTCCCTCGGACACGACCACGGTGCAGTAACCGAAGCGCTTCACCAGCCGATCCACCCTGGCCGTAAATTTCTTTCGTTCGAAGGGAACTTCCGGAAACAAGACTACGATCGGCTGTTCGGCTTCCGGGGTCGACGCCAGCGCACCGGCAGCGGCGATCCAGCCGGCGTGGCGGCCCATCACTTCCAGCACGAAGACCTTGGTCGAGGTCGCGGCCATCGAGGCCACGTCGAAGGTGGCCTCCAGCGTGGATACGGCGATGTATTTGGCCACCGAGCCGAAACCGGGACAATTGTCGGTAATCGGCAAATCGTTGTCGACGGTTTTGGGGACATGTATCGCCTGGATCGGGTAATCCATCTTCTCCGCCAACTGCGACACCTTGAGGCAGGTGTCGGCGGAGTCGCCGCCGCCGTTGTAGAAGAAGTAGGCAATGTCGTGGGCGCGGAACACCTCGATCAGACGCTCGTACTGGCGTCGGTTTTCCTCCAGGCTCTTCATCTTGAAACGGCAGGAGCCGAAAGCGCCTGAGGGCGTGTGGCGCAAGGCGGCGATGGCCTTGGCGCTATCTTTGCTGGTATCGATCAGATCTTCGGTCAGGGCGCCGATGATGCCGTTCCTACCCGCATAGACCTTGCCGATGTGTTCCTTGTGTCGGCGCGCCGTCTCGATCACCCCACAGGCCGTGGCATTGATGACAGCAGTGACGCCGCCGGACTGCGCATAGAAAGCATTCTTCTTAGAGTATTTGGCCATATTGTCTCCACCAAGCCCGATCACTCGAACGTTCAAGCTAGCGCTGCAAACAACGCCTTCTGAATCGCATCCACCGAACCGACACCCAGAACCTTGCGATACTTGGGCGCACCGGCCTCGCTCGCCGACCATTTGGCGTAGAAATCAACCAACGGCCGGGTCTGGCTGTGATAGACCGCCAAGCGCTTCTTGACCGTTTCTTCCTTGTCGTCGTCGCGCTGGATCAGATCCTCACCGGTGATGTTGTCCTTACCCGCAATTTTGGGCGGGTTGAATTTTACATGATATGTACGGCCGGAGGCTGGATGGACACGGCGACCGCTCATGCGCCTGACGATTTCCTCGTCGGCGACCTCGATTTCCAATACGTAGTCGAGCAAGACACCCATGTCACGCAGGGCTTCAGCCTGCGGAATGGTGCGGGGAAAACCATCGAACAAGAAACCATTGGCGCAGTCCGCCTGTCCGAGCCGCTCCTTGATCAGGCCGAGGATGATCTGGTCCGACACCAGTTCTCCGGCATCCATGATTTTCTTGGCGGCCAGGCCCATCGGGGTGCCGGCCTTGACCGCGGCCCGCAACATGTCGCCGGTGGAAATTTGCGGAATCGCGTAGCGTTCGCAGATGAAAGCAGCCTGAGTACCTTTCCCCGCGCCGGGGGGCCCAAGAAGAATAAGACGCATGACGACTCCAATCGATGGGATGTAATGAAAACGATGGTACTGCGGCAAAGTCGTGCCTGTCCCGAGAGCTTGTTTATTACCCTATAGTAAAAATGGATATGACTTCAAATGACGCCGCGAGCAAATTCGCGCCTCACCCGCTCAAGGTCCTCCTGGGTATCGACGCCGGCCGCAGGCGGGTGATCGCAGCTCACGACGCGGATGGCGAAGCCGTGCCACAGCGCCCGCAACTGCTCCAGCGCCTCGCTGCGCTCCATCGGCGCCGGTGCGAGCCGGCCATAGCGGCGCAGGAAGGCAACGCGGTAGGCATAGAGGCCGATGTGGCGCTGTGCCGGGAAGCCGGGGGACAGTTCGCCTCGGCTGCTGGCGAAACCATCCCGGTCCCAGGGAATCGGTGCCCGGGAAAAATAGAGCGCACGGCCATCAGCAGTGCATACCACCTTGACCACGTTGGGGTTGAAAAAGTCTACGGCGTCAGAGATTGCGTGGCTGGCGGTCGCGATTGCCGCATCGGGATTCTGGTGCAAGGCGGCGGCCACCCGCTCCACCAGCGTCGGCTCGATCAGCGGTTCGTCGCCCTGGATATTGACCACGATCTCATCTTCACCCCAGCCCAGGGTTTCGACGACCTCGGCGATGCGGTCGGTGCCGCTGGCGTGATCCGGTCGGGTCATCACCGCCTGGAAGCCGTGACGCCGGACAGCCTCGACGATTTCGGCGTGGTCGGTGGCAATCCAGAGATCGGCGGCGCCATGGACGCGTCGGGCGGCCTCGGCAACGCGCACGACCATGGGCTTGCCGTGGATGTCGGCGAGCGCTTTGGCCGGCAAGCGCGTAGAGGCGAAGCGCGCCGGAATGACGATTCTGAAGGGCACGATGCTGAAGGACGCTACTGGTCGGGGTCTTCGGCGGCAAGCTGGCGTGCTTCGTCTTCGAGCATCACCGGAATGTCGTCCTTGACCGGATAGGCGAGCCGGCAGGCCTTGCAGACCAGTTCGGAGCGCGCCTTGCGGTAGTCGAGAGGACTCTTGCAGACGGGGCAGACGAGGATTTCAAGCAGGCGGGCGTCCATCGAGCTTCTCCATAACCAGGGCGACGAGATCGGGTTCGACCCGCGCAGTGACCGGCAGCACCCATACCGGGCGATCCGTGAAACCGGCGCATTTTACCGCATCCTTCTCGGTCATCAGCAAGGCATCGGCTTCAATTGCTTCGAGATCGGCACGCAGATAGCGGTGGTGGTCGGGAAAGGCGTAATCACGGTACGACAGGCCGAGGGCCGTGAGGTGGCCGAAGAAACGCCCGGGATCACCGATACCCGCGACGGCGGCCAGACGCAGGCCGGAAAAATCGGCGGCGGTGCAAGTCCGTTCCGGGTCAGCCAACGCATGGAAAATATCACCGATCAGGCGCATGCGAAATTGCGCCGGCCCGGCCGCGTCGCGCGGCAGCCCTGGTGGCGGACCGTTCACCACCAGCGCATCGACCCGGGCAAGGCGCGAGGACGGCTCCCGGAGCGGGCCTGCGGGTAGCGGCCAGCCGTTCCACAGGCCGCGCCCGTCAACCACGGCGATCTCGATATCGCGCACCAGGCGATAGTGCTGCAGACCGTCGTCGGCGATGATCAGGTCGCAGCCGGGATGGGCCGCAATCAGTGCGCGTGCGGCGGCAACACGGTCGCGGCCGACGAAAACCGGAAGCCCCGCTCGCCGCTTGATCATCAGCGGTTCATCGCCGACCAGCGACGCATCCCCATCCACCAGCACCTCTGTCACTTGCCCGATGCCGCCGTGACCACGGCTCACCACCCCAGGCCGAAAGCCGCGCGCTTGCAGCGCATCGGCCAGCCAAAGGGTAAGTGGCGTCTTGCCGCTGCCGCCGACGGTGATGTTGCCGATCACAATTACCGGCACGGGCAGTCGCGCGCTGCCCAATATGCCATGGCGATACATGGCGCGGCGGGCGGCGACCAGCGCCGCGAAGACCACGGCCAGGGGATAAAGCAGAGAGGCCAGCACGCCGTGGCGCTCCCAGGCGCGCTGCAAGAGACCGGTCAGCTTCACGCGTATGCCTGTGCCGGCGGGGTCGGTCAAAATGCGGTGAAATGCCGTTCAGCGGCCCACGCTCTGGGTGGCGAAGGCGATATGGGACAAGCCAGCCTGCTGCGCTGCCTGCATCACGTCGATCACGCTCTGGTGCGTCGCCTTGGCGTCGGCGCTGATCACCACGACGGGATCTTTCGCACTACCTGCGGCACGCTTCAACGCGAGACTGACGGCCTCGATGTCGCGCACACCGACCGCGCTTCCATTCACCATCACGTCGCCCTGGATGTTGACCACGACGTTGATCTCATTGGCCTGCTCCTGCGCCTGCTGGGCATCAGCGGTGGGCAGGTTGATATCGAGACCCGCGTACTTCGAATAGGTGGTGGTGATCATCAGGAAGATCAGGATCACCAGCAGCACATCGATCATCGGAATCAGATTGATCTCGGGCTGCTCCTGGGGTCGCCCGCGCTGAAAGTTCATGGCGTGGTCCTCACCGTTACCTAGCGACGTTCGCCATGCACCACCTCCACCAGCTTCACCGCCTGCAGTTCCATCTCGATCACCAGTCCGTCGACGGTGGCGCGAAAATGGCGGTAGAAAATCATGCTCGGGATGGCAATGACCAGGCCGAAGCCCGTGTTGTAGAGCGCCACCGAGATGCCGTGAGCGAGCACCTGGGGATTGTTGCCTGAGGCGGTGGACGAGCCAAATATTTCGATCATCCCCACCACCGTGCCGAACAAACCCATCAACGGACTAATCGAGGCGATGGTGCCCAGACTGGTGAGGTAACGTCCCAGCTCGTGGGCAACGCCACGGCCGGCCTCTTCGATCGCCTCTCTCATGATCTCGCGCGAGCTCGCAACATTGCGTAAGCCGGCGGCGAAGATCCGACCCAGCGGCGAATGTTCGTCGAGGCGTTGCAACGCTGTCTCCGTCACTCCGCCCTGGCGATAGTCGTTGATGACGCTGGCAAGAAGGCCCGGCGGCACGATCTTGGCCCGACGCAGCGCCGTCGCGCGCTCGATGATCAGGGCAACGGCGATGACCGAAGTGAGCAGCAGCAGCCAGATCGGCCAGCCGGCAGCGAGAATGATGGAAAACACGAGGACTCCCAGCGAAGAACGAAACAAGCGCACTTTAGCCTGCGGCAATGCTTTCGGCAAGGCGAGAGGCGCGCTATCGAGTTCTCTCGTTCGGCTACAATCTCATCCATGTCAACGCCGCCGTCCAAGGATCCCCAGGCCGTCGCCGCCGGCTGGCAGGCTCGACTGGCACAGAGTGCCGCAGGAGTCCCAGCGGATCTCCCGGCACCCGATAGCGCAGCCGTTCTGGTCGAGGCCCTGGTGCAGTTTGCGGCTGCGGCGATCCGCGCGGATCAAACCCTGCTCGTCGTCGTTCCCGACGACGAGTTGTTGCCGCCGCTTTCCAACGCTCTTGATCTGGCCCTGCGTCCACTCTGCCTAGTTCTGCCGCAGCCGGGCTTCGCCGCCCGTATCGCCCTGCGCGCAACGCTGGCGCTGCTCAACAGCCGACTAATGCGCGGCGGCGAGAGCAGTTGCGCCCCCGCCTGGCAAGCGCAGCGGCGGCGCCTGGAGACGCACGCGGCGTCCTGGGCTACAGCGCTAGCCTGGTGTGTCGGCAATGACCTCTCGCCGCCGCCGGTCGACGAACTGTTCCCGCTATGCATTCTGCCTCTCGCCCAGACAGACTCTCTGAACGGCGGCGAACGCGATGTGCTGCTCATCGTCGATCCGGAGTGCATGCCGACCGCCGCAGAGCGTCTGCTGCCTCACGGCAAAACTATTCTGTTGCTGCGCCGGACAGCCACTGCCGCCGCCGGCCGGGCCCTGGTCTTTCAGGACGAAGACGCGCGGCTGTTCGCGGAGCGGGAGCTGCTCGGCCAGCAGCTCTCGGAAATGGAACTCGAATTCGCCACCGCGCAGGCGGAACTGGCGGAATTCACCCAACGTTATTACGAGTGCGTCGGCGAGCGCCAGGTCGAACTCGACCGGCTCCAGGCGCGCATCGCCTGGCTGCTGGCCGAGAAGGCCCCCGATGATGCGCCCGCGCAACATCGGGCGCAAAAGAGCCAGGCTCAGGCGGAGCGCTCCGGACAGGAACATCACCGCTTCACCGAGCGAAGCGAGAAGCCCTTCGCCCCTTCGGGCGACGTAAAGCGGCTATTCCGCCAGTTGGCGCAGAAGATCCACCCCGACCGCGCCGAGGATGAAGCGGATCGCGCCTGGCGCACCGAACTGATGAGCGAGGCAAACCGCGCTTACAGGAACAGCGACGAGATGGTGCTGCGCGAGATTCTGGCGCAATGGCAGGAAGGCGCTGCGGTCCCGGCGGCGCGAGTGGCGAGCGGATTCGCCCGCCAGGTGGCGCAAATGCAGCGGCGTCTGGGCGAACTCGAGGCGGAATTGAAGCACCTACTCGCCTCGCGCCTTTATGAGTTCTTCATCGCGGCAAAATTGGCGCAGGCACGCGGCCGCGATCTGCTCCAGGAACTGGCCGACAAGCTCGACCGCGAGATCAGTGCTGCGCGCGTGCGGCTAGCTGAGCTTGAAGCGTCGTGAGGCAGCCGCCTCAGTTGAGCTTGATGCCGGATTCGATCCGTTCGAGAAAAGCCTGCGCCTCCTCATTGCCGAGGCGGGCGGCGCTACGCAGCCATTTCATCCCCAGCCGCAGGCTCTGCGCCACGCCTTGACCACGGTAGTAGGCACTGCCCAGTTCGTATTGCGCATTGACGTCGCCGAGCAGGGCCGCGCGGCTCATCCAGCGGGCGGCCTCGCGCGTGTCCCGAGCCACGCCTTGGCCGTGCAGCAGACAGAAGCCAACGCTGTAAATGGCGTAGGCATCCTCATGCTGCTCCGCCGCCTGCCGGTACCAGCGCAGCGCCTCGCGATAATTTCGCGGCACACCCTGGCCGAAATAGCTCATGTCGGCGAGCGCGATCTTGGCGTCGAACAGTCGCGCCGCCTTGCGGTACCAGAGCACCGCGAGGGCCGGGTCGGGCGCCGTGCCGATGCCATAGCGATGACATTCTCCGAGCATGAATGCGGCGCGGGCGTGCCCCAGCTCGCCGGCCTTGCGGTAATAGCCGAGCGCCCGCACGAGATCGGCGGCGACGCCATCGCCGTGAAAATAGCGCTCGGCGCGGATGAAATAGAAACGCTCGAGTTCGCCTAACGCTGCTTGCCAGCCGCCGTCAGCAGCCGCGCGCAGCAGTGCTTCGCCGCGGCGAAGGTGCGCCTGGACACCGATCCCATGCAGATAGCAGCGGCCCAGCTCCGCCTGGGCGTGCCGGTCGCCGGCCGAAGCCGCCGCCCGGTAGTGGTCGAGGGCCAGCGCCAGATTCCGGGCGACGCCCTCGCCCTGCTCATAGCATTCTCCTAACCAGACCCGTGCCGCAGGATCGTCGCTCTGTGCAGCGCGGCGGTACCACGCCACCGCCAACTGCTTGTTTTCGGCGACGCCGTCGCCACAGCGGTAGCAATGACCGAGTTTTAGCTGGGCCCGGACGTGGCCTTGGCGAGCGGCGGCGCGGTAGCAGCGGATCGCCTCTTCAACGTCCTGCGGCACGCCGCCGCGGCCAAAGGCATGGCATTCGCCCAGTTCGAACGCCGCCTCTCGGTTGCCACGGGCCGCAGCGCGGCGATACCAGCCGAGACCGGCCTGGGGATCGCGCGTTACCCCGTAGCCGAAGCTGTAGCACTGACCAAGGAGGAACATTGCGCCGGCGATGCGCTTCCGGGCTGCGGCACGGAACCACGCTACCGCCTCGGTACAGTCCTGCGCTACCCCCTCACCGGCATACAGGCACATGCCGAGACAGTACATCGCGACGCCATTGCCGCCCTCAGCCGCCTGCCGCCACAAACCAGCAGCGGCGCTCCGGTCTTCCGCAACGCCGCGGCCGAAGAAGCAGCAACGCGCGAGCAGTTCGCGCGCCCGCTGGTGGTCCTGGTCCGCGGCCAAGCGAAGCCAGCGCAAAGCTTCGGCGAAATCTCGGGTGACGCCCTGCCCTAAATAGTGGACACGGCCCAGCCAATACTGTGCCAGACGTGCGCCCATGCCGCCCCGGCTCGCCGCGGCGCGAAACAAGGCTGCCGCTCTGACCGCGTCCGCACCCACGCCATGGCCACGCAACAGGCAAAGCCCCAGCCAGGTGATGCCGCGCAGGTCGTCTCGGGCAGCGGCGCGCTCAAACAATCGCGCCGCCTCTCCGTGATCCCGTTGCAGGCCGAAGCCGTTGTAGTGCAGCCAACCGAGTACCGCCTCGCCGGCGGCGCAGGCGCGCCCGGCACTCTGCGCGGCCCAGCGCAGAGCCCGGACGTAGGATTTCACCGTGCCATCGCCGACGGCATAGCGCCAGCCCAGCTCCGCCTGTGCTTCGACGTTGCCGGCCTCGGCCATGCGCTGCAACTCGGCGAAGGGCACGCGGCGCCAGAACTCGTCCGCCGGCCCGAGCAATTCGAGTCCTTGCCTGGCACCGCGCTCGACCAGGCTGCTCTCGACCACCTCGCGGAAAATCCCGATCAATGCGGGCGAATGCAACGGCAGCGGAATCAGGTGGTCGGACATCATGCAAAACGATTTATCGCGGTCGCCTCGTGCCCAAGCTTGGGCCTGAGGCTACAGGTTACCGGAAATTGTCGCGAAGGATCGCCGACCGCACCCAAAACTATTTCAAATGTCATATTAAGGACTGCTAGCCTTATCCACAATATCTGTGGATAAACTTGTGGATTGGATGGGGATGGAGCACTTAAATCGGCCTCCCATAAGCCTTTTCTCTAGACCGCCACAAAATGAAGCTTTGATTAAATCGCATATTTTTCATATACTTGCAAAACACCACAGGACCCCGTAAGGGATTTCGGCGGATAAGCACATAGAAACAAGGCAAGGAAAGATTCCGTTACAATCCAGAGCTGAGTTTCGTTGCTTGTCAACCCCCTTATCGGATCACCGCATGGCTGCCGAAGTCCTAACCGTTTCCGGCTTAAATCGCCACGTCCGCGAGATCCTGCAGCAGAACTTTCCGCTGTTGTGGGTCGGCGGCGAAGTCTCCAACCTGACCCGCGCCAGTTCTGGGCATGTCTATTTTTCGCTCAAGGACGAGGCCGCCCAGGTGCGCTGCGTGATGTTTAAAAATCGCGCCCACGCGCTGCCCTGGCGCCTGGAGAATGGCCAGCAGGTCGAGGCTCAGGCGCTCGTGACGCTGTTCGAGGCGCGCGGCGACTTTCAACTCAACATCGAGGGTCTGCGTCGCGCCGGACTGGGCGCACGCTACGAAACCTATGCCCGTCTGCGCGAGAAGCTGGAGCGCGAGGGATTGTTTGCGACGGAGAGGAAGCGAGCGCTGCCGCGCTTCCCTCGTCGCATCGGCATCGTCACTTCGCCCCAGGCGGCGGCGCTGCACGATGTCCTCACCACCTTGCGGCGACGTGCGCCGCATCTGCCGGCGATCCTCTATCCGACACCGGTACAGGGCGAAGGCGCCGCCGAAAAAGTCGCCACTGCGATTGTTCAAGCCGGCCAACGCGTCGTGACCGACGCGATCGACGTTCTGATCGTCGTGCGCGGCGGCGGCAGCATCGAGGATCTTTGGGCCTTCAACGAGGAGGTGGTGGCACGCGCCGTCGCCGGCTGCCCGATCGCCGTAGTAAGCGGTATAGGTCACGAGACCGACACCACCATCGCCGACTTCGCCGCCGATCGGCGAGCGGCGACCCCGACCGCCGCCGCCGAATTGGTCAGCGCCGGCTGGTTCGCCGCGCGCCACGAAATCGCTGTGCTCGCCGACGACCTGCGGCGCGGGCTTCGGGATCTGGTCGAGGTGCGGATGCAGCGTATCGATTTGCTCGCGCATCGCCTCATACATCCGGGCACCAGACTCGCGCGCGACCGACAATTGCTGGCCCACTTGGCGACGCGGCTGTCTGCCGCGTTGGCGAAGCGGCAACGAAGCAACGCCATCGCATTAGATCAGCTACGTCTGCGCTTGGCCCGGATCGAGCCACAGACCCAATCCCTGCGCGGATGCCTGGCGTTGGCCGAACAGAGGCTTTCGGCGGCGTGGCGCAACCGCCTGGCGGCGCAGCGCGGCAGGCTCGGTGCGCTCGCCGCGGCCTTGGCCCAACTCAGCCCACAGGCCACGCTCGCTCGCGGCTATAGCGTCGTGCGCGATCGGCATGGCGCAGTGCTGCGCGACAGCAGCCAGGTCGCGGCCGGCGATGCCGTGGAGCTACACTTTGCGGTCGGTTGGGCGCGCGCAAAGATCAGCGAAACCGGTTGAGCCGCAGGCGGCAACATGGGAGTGATTGCTATCGCCCGCTTCTCCGACTAAAATTGTCAAGTTTTCATATCCACTGCAGACAGGAGATATCACATGGAACACACCCTACCCCCGCTACCTTATGCGCTCGACGCTCTGGCGCCCCATATCTCCAAGGAGACGCTGGAGTTCCATTATGGCAAGCATCACCAGACCTACGTCACCAATCTCAACAACCTGATCAAAGGCACCGAATTCGAGAACGCGACGCTCGAGGAGATCGTCAAGAAATCCGCCGGCGGCACATTCAACAATGCCGCGCAGGTGTGGAACCACAGCTTCTACTGGAACAGTCTCAAACCCAATGGCGGCGGCACTCCGGCCGGCGCCCTGGGCAATGCCATCAACAAGAAGTGGGGCTCGTTCGACGAGTTCAAGAAGGCCTTCCAGGCCGCCGCTGTCGGCAATTTCGGCTCCGGCTGGACCTGGCTGGTCAAGAAGGCCGACGGCTCAGTGGACATCGTCAATACCAGCAATGCCGCAACGCCATTGACCGGTAGCGACAAGCCGCTGTTGACCTGCGACGTCTGGGAGCACGCCTACTACATCGACTATCGCAACGCCCGCGCCAAGTACGTCGAGGTCTTCTGGAATCTGGCGAACTGGGATTTCGCGGCGAAGAACTTCGCCTGAGGCTAGCGCGCTGGTGGCGCCTGGTCAACGCCGGCGATGCTCACGCCGGCGTCCAGGCCCCGACTCTTGAACCAAGCGGCGTTCATTTCCAGCGCAAACCTGGCTGGTCGGGCGGCGCAGTGGGTGTTCTCGGTCTGCGGCAGCATTTCCTCGATGTTGATGATACGCCCCCGTCCATCGAGAAAAGCCACGGACAACGGCATCAGAGTGTTGCGCATCCACATGCAATACCGCTCGGCCTGATCGAAGACGAACAGCATGCCGTCATTGGCCGGCATCCTCTTGCGGTACATCAAGCCCTGGGCGCGCGATTGGTCGGTATTGGCCAGTTCCGCCCGGATGTGGTAATTGCCGGCAGTGAGTTCCAGCGACTGCTGGGCCCGGACTTGCCATGCCGTCAGCGCCAAAGCGGCAGCGATCCAGCAAGCCGGTTGTCTGAGCCATTTCATGGCGACACCTTCGGATCAAGCAATGAAAAAGGCAGGGAAAACCCTGCCTTTCCCTGATGAAGAGAAGGATTACTTCTTCTCTTCCTTCTTCTCTTCCTTCTTCACGGCCTTCTTGGCGGCCTTCTTCTTCGCGACTTTCTTCACAGCCTTCTTCTCGGCCTTGGCTTCAGTCTTGGTTTCGACCTTCTTCGCTTCAGCGGCGAAGCCGGAGAAGGAAACGGTGGCGAACATAGCGGCAACGAGGATGGACAGCAGTTTGCTCATGATTTATTTCCTATGATATTAATCACTTAATAGTGACCGGCAATATGACGGCCGGGGCATTATACCGAAAGCTGGGTAGCGCAGCACGCTTTCAAGAGGCGATGGTCAGGTTGCCCTGCCCATCGCCTCTACGCCAATTACTTGGACTCAGCAGCGGGAGCAGCCTTCTTGGCTTTCTTGGCCTTATGGACAACCTTCTTAGCCTTCTTGGCCTTATGGGCGACCTTCTTGGCCTTCTTGGCCTTGGGGGCTTCAGCCTTGGCGGCAGCCGGAGCGGCAGCGGCGGGCATCGAGGTGGGCTCAGCAGCCTTCGGAGCATCGGCGGCAAAAGCGGTGGTAGCAGCGAAAGCAGCGGCGATCAGCAGGGTCATCAGTTTGCTCATTTTGTGTCCTTTGCGGTATTTAGCGATATTTGGCTTAGGTCTTGGTTTTGACACTGCAGGCCGAAACCGGGTGTCGCTAACAATAACGCGCGACTTTCGGGCAGGTTGACAGCCGCATTCACCTGATTTCCGATCGGTTCAAGCAGTTTTGCCAAGTCCGAACGGAGCGACACCCTGCCCCGGGGTGTGATCAAAGCGTAGGGACTCCGGATAGGGAAAGAAATCCTTGACCTCACCGCGGCCAATCGCCGTCTGCGTCTCCCTCCAGAAGCCAATTTCGAGCAGGTCGGCATGGTATTCCATAAAGTGCTTCCGCACCCGCGGCGAGGTCAGCACGAAAGTGGCGAACTCCTCCGGGAAAACATCGTTCCGGGAAACCGGGTACCAGGGCTCGCCGGACATTTCCATCTCGGGATTAGGCGCTGGCGGAATCGTTCGAAAATGACAGTCAGTCATGTACTCGATTTCGTCGTAGTCGTAGAAGACGACACGACCGAAACGGGTAATGCCGAAGTTCTTCCACAGCATGTCGCCGGGAAAGATGTTGGCGATTGCCAGTTCGCGGATGGCATTGCCGTATTCGCGCACCGCATGCTCGATGAGATCCTGCCTGTCTTCCCGTTCGGCCCGACCGAGGTAAAGGTTGAGCGGTTCCATGCGGCGCTCGATGTAGAGATGTTTAATGACCAGGTCGTCGCCGTCCTCCTCGACCAGGGACGGCGCCTGTTGGTAGAGCTGATCGAGCAGCTCCTGCGAAAAGCGCGCCTTGGGCAGGGCAGCATAGGAGAACTCCAGGGTGTCGGCCATGCGGCCGACACGGTCAACCTGCTTGACCAGCTGATACTTGCTTTTGACCGTTTCCCGGTCGATATCCTTGGAGGCGCCGAACACATCCTTGATCAGCTTGAACACGTAGGGATAGGACGGCAGGGTAAACACCAGCATCACCAGACCCGGGATACCAGGTGCGATGATGAAATTATCCTGGGAGTGATGCAGATGGAAGATCAGGTCGCGGAAGAACAGTGCCTTGCCCTGCTTGCCCAGCCCCAGCATCGTGTATAGCTCCGAGCGCGGCTTGCCCGGAACAATGCTGCGCAGAAACTGCACATAAGCCGAGGGCACTTCCATGTCCACCATGAAGTAGGCGCGTGACAGCGAAAACAGCGTGCCGATGCACCACTCATCGAGCAGAATAGTGTCCAGAAAAAGCTCACCGGATGGCGTATGCAGAACCGGGACGGCGAACGGATATTCGATACCGCCGTTGATCGCCTTGCCGATGATATAGGCGGCCTTGTTGCGATAGAAAGCCGAACTCAGGATCTGGATCTGGAAATCCAGCTCGCGACTCGGCCATCGGCCCAGATGCCCCTCGACCGTTTGGCAAACATAGGCGACGTCGCGCGCCAAGTCCTGGTACGGGCGTCGCCAGCCGAAGTCAAGCAGGATTGCCCTGATGACGCGGCGCAGTCCGACCCGATTAGGATAATAGCAGCGGTAGGCAGGCGGGTCGGACTCGATGTATTCGATCGAGATGGCCGGCCGAACGAAAATGAAATCATTGTGAAAATAGGTCCGATGCAGAATTTTGCAGAATACCGAATTGAAGAAAGTCTCCGCCAGTTCCGGCTGCTTGTGCTCGATCAGCAGATCGATGTAGTACAGCTTGGCCCGTTTCCAAACAGCGTCGTCGATCGATTCGGCGTGGAACTCGCAGTGCAGCCGCAACACCGTCTCCCGGACGCGGTCGTCGTAGAACTGGATGCGGTCACGAACCGCTTGCTGCACTGCCAGCCATTCGCCCGCTTCGAAGCGGCCCTTGGCCTGTCCCGAGCATTCACGGAACAGCCGGTAGTGCTTGTTGAATCCATCGAGCAGCGCTTGCGCGATGTCCTGTGCCGCTACGCTATGGCCTTCTGGCTCCCCCATGAGTCCCGCCCCGATCCGCTCCTTGAACCCTCTGATTCTACTTAGCCTGCTGGAGGATGGATCATTATGAGGGATAATTGAATAAAGTGGCTGCAAACTGATCAGTATCAACTGTCAGTTCGGCCGGCAGGATTAAGATCCCTGCGCGATCCGCATCTTAACTTCAACCGATGGAGCAGGCATGAGCACTTCACTGATCAAGATCCCGCAGGGCGGAAAAAAAATCGTTCCCGGCCAGCCGATTCCCGACAATCCCATCATCCCCTTCATTGAAGGCGATGGCATCGGCGTCGATATCACGCCGGTGATGATAGCCGTCGTCGACGCCGCCGTTGCCAAGGCCTACGGCGGCAAGAAAAAGATCCATTGGATGGAGATCTACTGCGGTGAAAAATCGACCAAACTATATGGCCCTGACGTCTGGATGCCCGAGGAGACCCTCGCCGCAGTCAGGGACTACGTGATTTCGATCAAGGGCCCGCTGACCACCCCGATCGGCGGCGGTATCCGCTCGCTCAACGTCGCTCTGCGCCAGCAGTTGGATCTCTATGTTTGTCTGCGCCCGGTGCGCTACTTCCAGGGCGTGCCCTCCCCGCTCAAGGACCCGGCCAAGACCGACATGGTGATTTTCCGCGAGAATACAGAGGACATTTATAGCGGCATCGAATGGCAGGCGGGAACCGACGGCGCGCGCAAGATCATCAAGTTCATGCGGGAGGAGATGGGCGTCACCAAGATCCGCTTTCCCGACACCTCCAGCATCGGGATCAAGCCGGTTTCAAGGGAAGGCACCGAGCGTCTGGTGCGCCAGGCGATCCAGTACGCCATCGCCAACAAGCGCAAGTCGGTGACGATCGTGCACAAAGGCAACATCATGAAATTCACCGAGGGTGGCTTCCGTGACTGGGCCTACGATCTGGCCAAGAAAGAGTTCGGTGGAGTCGAGATCGACGGTGGTCCATGGCAGAAGTTGCCCAACGGCATCGTCATCAAGGATGTCATCACCGACGCCTTCCTGCAGCAGATCCTGCTGCGTCCGGCCGAGTATGACGTCATCGCCACCTTGAATCTCAACGGGGATTACATCTCCGATGCGCTGGCAGCCCAAGTCGGCGGCATCGGTATCGCCCCCGGCGCGAACATGTCGGACGCAGTCGCCATGTTCGAGGCCACCCATGGCACCGCCCCGAAGTATGCCGGACAGGACAAGGTCAACCCGGGTTCGTTGATTCTCTCCGCTGAGATGATGCTGCGCCACATGGGCTGGATCGAAGCCGCCGACCTGATCATCGCGGCGACCGAAGCAGCGATCAAGGACAAACTCGTCACCTACGACCTCGCCCGCCTGATGGAAGGCGCCCATGAAGTCTCCTGCTCCGCCTTCGGCAAAGCCATGATCGAGCGCATGTGAACGAGCGATAAAAAACCCGCCGGGGCCTGAGCCACGGCGGGTTATGCAATCCTGGAGAGCGTCTTACGCCTTCTGGATGTTCGAAGCTTGCTTACCCTTGGGGCCCTGCACGACCTCGAACGAAACTTTTTCGCCTTCCTTCAGCGACTTGAAGCCGGGCATGTTGATGGCGGAGAAATGCGCGAAAAGGTCTTCGCTGCCATCATCCGGCGTAATGAAGCCAAAACCTTTGGCGTCGTTGAACCATTTGACTGTACCAGTTGCCATAAAGCTTATTCCTTAAACGTTGTCACACAAACCGGAACGATGCCGTACCGGGGCATGTTTGCGCTGCAAGCTCGCAACAGCAGAAGGCGCCAAGCGATGTTCGGAATTTGAAGAACTGCGGGGCTATCGACACTGAGGTGATCTTGATTTTGACAAACACGCCCCAATTCTTACTTAATTGATAACAAAGAGTCAAGCGCTTTTTTCGATGGCGCACGGTAAGACAATATCAAGCTGGCGTCGCCGGGCACCCGGAGCGCGAGCGAAGGCCCAGCAGGAAAAGGTGCGGAATAGCCTCGCTATTCCCCTGCTCCGGTTGGTGTTGCAGATTCGACAATTCGCATTAGAATCACTCCATGGCAACGCGCAAGCAAGATGATCGTAGCAGTGGCGTGCTCGAGACCGAGCACAGCAAGACCAGGCCACCTCGACTCTACAAGGTGCTGTTGTTGAACGACGACTTCACGCCGATGGATTTCGTCATAGTGGTGCTGCAAAAATTTTTTGGCTTTGGCCGCGAGCAGGCGACCCTCATCATGCTCAAGGTGCATCGCGAAGGGAAAGGTCTGTGCGGCGTCTATCCGCGTGACGTGGCAGCAACCAAGGTCGAGCAAGTCAGTGCTTTTGCCCGCCAGAACCAACACCCGCTGGCGTGTGTAATGGAGGAAAATTGAACATGATCGCCCAGGAACTCGAAGTCAGCCTGCACATGGCTTTTGTCGAAGCCCGCCAGAAGCGGCACGAATTCATCACGGTCGAGCACCTGCTGCTGGCGCTGCTCGATAACCCTTCTGCCGCCGAAGTGCTGCGCGCCTGCGCCGCCAACATCGACGAACTGCGCAAAGAGCTGTCCGCCTTCATTGCCGAGCACACGCCGACGGTGACGGGTACCGACGAGATCGACACCCAGCCGACTCTCGGTTTTCAGCGCGTCATTCAGCGTGCCATCCTGCATGTTCAGTCCTCCGGCAAGAAGGAGGTGACTGGCGCCAATGTGCTGGTCGCGATTTTCGGTGAGAAGGATTCACACGCTGTGTATTTCCTCCAGCGCCAGGGCGTGACCCGGCTCGACGTCGTGAACTTCATCTCGCACGGCATCACCAAGGTACCGCAGCAGGCCGCGCGCGCCGACACCGAACAGACCGAGCAGGAACAGGAAGCGCAAGCCTCGGGCGGCGCACTTGAAAACTTCGCCCAGAACCTGAATGCCTTGGCGCTGATGGGCAAGATCGACCCGCTCATCGGCCGCGAGAAAGAACTCGAGCGGGTCATCCAGACCCTGTGCCGCAGGCGCAAGAACAATCCACTCCTGGTCGGCGAGGCGGGCGTGGGCAAGACCGCGATCGCCGAAGGGCTGGCGCGGCGGATAGTCGAAGCACGCGTGCCGGAGATCCTCGCCGGCGCTACCGTCTATGCCCTGGATATGGGGACGCTGCTGGCCGGCACCAAGTATCGCGGCGACTTCGAGCAGCGGCTGAAGGCGGTACTGAAACAGCTGCTGGAAAATCCCAACGCCATCCTGTTCATCGATGAGATCCACACCTTGATCGGTGCCGGCGCCGCCTCCGGGGGAACGCTCGATGCCTCCAACCTGCTCAAGCCGGCGCTCTCCAGCGGCAACCTGAAGTGCATCGGCGCTACCACCTACCTCGAATATCGCGGTGTTTTCGAGAAGGATCACGCGCTCTCGCGCCGCTTCCAGAAGATTGATGTCAACGAGCCGTCGGTGGACGAGACTGTCGCCATTTTGCGCGGGCTAAAATCGCGCTTCGAGGAACATCACGGCGTCAAATATTCCGGCGCGGCGATCATCAGCGCCGCCGAGCTGGCGGCGAAATTCATCAATGACCGCCACCTGCCGGACAAGGCGATCGACGTCATCGACGAGGCTGGCGCCGCCCAGCGCATCCTGCCGAAATCCCGGCAGAAGAAGCTGATCGGCAAGGCCGAGATCGAGGAGATCGTCGCCAAGATCGCGCGCATTCCCTCACAGCATGTCTCCTCGGACGACCGGAGCGCCCTGAAGAGCCTGGATCGCGACTTGAGGACCGTGGTCTTCGGTCAGGACAAGGCGATCGAGGCTCTGACTCGCGCGATCAAGATGTCGCGCTCCGGCTTGGGCAACCCGCAGAAGCCGATCGGCTCCTTTCTCTTTTCCGGTCCCACGGGCGTGGGCAAGACCGAGGTGGCGCGCCAGTTGGCCTACTGCATGGGCATCGAGCTGATCCGCTTCGACATGTCGGAGTACATGGAACGCCATGCCGTCTCGCGCCTGATCGGCGCCCCGCCGGGCTATGTCGGCTTCGACCAGGGCGGTCTGCTGACCGAGGCCGTCACCAAGAAGCCGCACGCTGTGCTACTGCTCGACGAGATCGAGAAGGCGCACCCGGACATCTTCAACATTTTGCTGCAGGTGATGGACCATGGCACGCTGACCGACAACAACGGTCGCAAGGCGGACTTCCGCAACATCGTCATCATCATGACCACCAATGCCGGTGCCGAGGCATTGCAGAAGACCACGATGGGCTTCACCTCTAGCAAGCAGTCCGGTGACGAGATGGGCGAGATCAAGCGGCTGTTCACGCCGGAATTCAGGAATCGGCTGGATGCCACCATTTCCTTCGCCGCGCTCGACACCGAGGTCATCCTGCGTGTCGTCGACAAGTTCCTGATGCAACTCGAAGGACAGTTGCACGAGAAGAAGGTCGAGGCAATTTTCACCGACGCGCTCAAGGCTTGGCTTGCCGAGCACGGCTTCGATCCGCTGATGGGTGCCCGGCCGATGGCGCGCCTGATCCAGGACACCATCCGCTCCGCTCTCGCCGATGAACTGCTGTTCGGCCGGCTGGCCAGCGGCGGCCGTGTCACCATCGACCTAGACGACGAGCAGAAGGTGAAGCTGATTTTCGAGGAGGCGCTCGAGCCCGCGCTGTGAGGCTTGGCGCAGGAACTGACGGCGGCTTGGCCTTTGCCAGGCCGTTTTTTTATTGAGAATAGGGGGCTCCATGGTCATCCACACCGCCGACCTGCTCGACGGCAACGAACAGGCCTTGCGCGAAGGCCGCCTGCGGGTGGTCGCACCGATGTTCCGCAGCTACGGTGGCAAAGCTGCCTTTCACGGCAGCATCAGCACGCTCAAGTTGTTCGAGGACAACTCGCTGGTCAGGACGAGCCTGGGTCAGGCCGGACGAGGCCGGGTTCTGGTGATCGATGGCGGCGGTTCGCTGCGCTGCGCCCTGGTCGGCGACCAGTTGGCGCAGTTGGCTGTCGCCAACGGCTGGGCGGGGATCGTGGCCTACGGCTGCATCCGCGACGCGCGTGCGCTATCGACCATGGACATCGGCATTTTCGCCTTGGCCACGCATCCTTTGAAGACAGTAAAGAAAAATGTCGGGGAGAGCGACATCGCGCTGAGCTTCGGCGGAGTCACCTTCCTGCCCGGTGACTATCTCTATGCCGACGAAGATGGTGCAATCGTCTGCGATCGTTCGTTGCACTGATTTACTGCAATGCAACATTCACGCATTTCACGAGCCCGAATTGCATTTCATATTCCAAAATTTTGTTTTTAACTGCATGTTTTTACTTGGTCAATAATAATTGACCCGACCTCCGTCAGCTATTGTTGCTCTGCAAAAATCCCTTTATACTTCCTCAAACACGAACTAGGCTGCGGCAACCGCCCTGGCTTGGTCCGTAGGGGCGGATCCCACCCTTCCCGCCCTTTGGTTTGTCAGATCAGATCTCTGGCCGCCCCGTGGATGGACGCTGCCCATCGCACTCTCAAGGTGCGCAGGCGGCGCCGTAATCGCCAACATCCAACCTTGAGGAATCAACATGAGCCATGAATTGGAAGTCGCCAAGCTGAAAAAGGAATGGGCCGAGAACCCCCGCTGGAAGGGCATCACGCGCAGCTACTCGGCAGAAGACGTGGTCCGTCTGCGCGGATCGCTGCAAGTCGAACATACGCTCGCCCGCCGCGGTGCCGAGAAATTATGGAAGCTGCTGCACAGTGAACCCTTCGTCGCGACACTGGGAGCACTGACCGGCAACCAGGCGATGCAGCAGGTGAAAGCCGGCCTGAAGGCAATCTATCTCTCCGGCTGGCAGGTGGCGGGTGACGCCAATCTCGCCGGAGAAATGTATCCCGACCAGTCGCTCTATCCGGCCAACTCGGTGCCGATGGTGGTCAAGCGCATCAACAACACCTTTGCCCGTGCCGACCAGATCCAATGGTCGGAAGGCAGGAACGATGTCGATTATTTCGCGCCCATCGTCGCCGACGCCGAAGCCGGTTTCGGCGGCGTGCTGAATGCCTTCGAGCTGATGAAATCGATGATCGAGGCGGGAGCCGCCGGGGTGCATTTCGAGGATCAACTCGCTTCAGTGAAAAAATGCGGCCACATGGGCGGCAAGGTTCTGGTACCGACCCGCGAAGCAGTCGCCAAGCTGGTTGCCGCACGTCTGGCCGCCGATGTCCTCGGCGTACCGACCCTGGTCATCGCACGCACCGACGCCGAAGCCGCCGACCTGATCACTTCCGATGTCGATGATCTCGACAAGCCCTTCTGCACCGGCGAGCGCACCGTCGAGGGCTTCTACCGCACCCGTGCCGGCCTGGAACAGTCGGTGGCGCGCGGCCTGGCCTACGCCCCTTACGTCGACCTGCTGTGGTGCGAGACCGGCAAGCCCGATCTGGCCTATGCCAAGGCCTTCGCCGACGCCATCCACGCCAAGTTCCCCGGCAAGATGCTGGCCTACAACTGCTCGCCTTCGTTCAACTGGAAGAAGAATCTCGACGACGCCACCATCGCCACCTTCCAGTCGACGCTCGGCGCCATGGGTTACAAGTTCCAGTTCATTACCCTGGCCGGCTTCCATAGCCTCAACTATTCGATGTTCAATCTCGCCCACGGCTACGCCCGCAAGCAGATGTCGGCCTTCGTTGAATTGCAGGAGGCCGAGTTTGCCGCGGTCGACCGCGGCTTCAGCGCAGTCAAGCACCAGCGCGAAGTCGGCACCGGCTACTTCGATGCCGTGACCCAGACCATCGAAGGTGGCCAATCCTCGACCACCGCGCTCAAAGGCTCGACCGAGGATGAGCAATTCTTCGAGAAAAAGGTTGCCAACGCTTGAGCCGGACACTACCCTAGTTCGGCATTTGGCGCGCCGCGCCCCTAAAAGGGGCGCGGCGTATTTACCTTTCCATAACACCTGTTGCCCCCTCTGAACCAGGATACGATATGAGCACGCCATTGCCCGCCGGCATCGAAATCAAGGCCCCGGTTTCGCCGGCATTCGCCCAGATCCTCACTTTCGAAGCACTCGATTTCGTCGCCAAGCTTTGCCGCCGCTTCGAATCGCGCCGCCAGGAACTCCTGAAGGAGCGCGTCAAGGTTCAAGCCCGCCTGGATGCCGGCGTACGGCCGGACTTCCTGGCGGAAACCGCCGCCATCCGAAACGGCGACTGGACCATCGCTCCGCTGCCCAAGGATCTGCTTCGCCGACGCATCGAGATCACCGGTCCGGTCGATCGCAAAATGATCATCAACGCCTTGAATTGCGGCGCCGATGCCTACATGACCGACTTCGAAGATGCCAACTCGCCGCTCTGGTCGAACCAGATCCAGGGCCAGATCAACATCGTAGACGCCATCCGGCGGCGGATCGATTTCGAGCAGGGCGGCAAGCGCTATCAGCTCAACGACAAGCTGGCGACGCTGATCGTGCGTCCGCGCGGCTGGCATCTCGACGAAAAGCACGTGCTGATCGACGGCCAGCGCGCCGCCGGCGGCATCTTCGATTTCGCCCTGTTCATGTTCCACAATGCCAAGGAATTGATCGCGCGCGGCTCGGGCCCCTACTTCTATCTGCCCAAGGTGGAGTCGCACCTCGAAGCGCGCCTGTGGAACGACATATTCGTCATGGCCCAGGAAGAACTCGGCATTCCCCGCGGCACGATCAAGGCCACCGTGCTGGTCGAGACCATCCTCACCGCCTTCGAGATGGATGAGATCCTGTATGAATTGCGCGAGCATTCCGCCGGTCTCAACGCCGGACGCTGGGACTACATCTTCAGTTGCATCAAGAAGTTCAAGAGCAATGCGGACTTCTGCCTGGCCGACCGCGCCCGGATCACCATGACCGTGCCCTTCATGCGCGCCTACGCGCTGCTGCTGCTGAAGACCTGCCACCGGCGCAATGCTCCGGCGATGGGCGGCATGAGCGCGCTGATCCCGATCAAGAA
>MLJW01000220.1_pt1 | contig 43764 bp, 39 predicted proteins | sample 888231 | NCBI WGS metagenome assembly MLJW01 (sample SAMN05788063, study PRJNA343431) | mine drainage metagenome | isolation source: sample collected from the inflow into an acid mine drainage treatment plant... | place: Germany: Lusatia, lignite mining district
AAATCTTCTGTAAAGCTCTGGAAGGAATTAAATTGAACCTGTAAAGCTATTTTAGTAATATTGTTTTACAGTGTAAAGCCATATCAGGAATATCTTCTAATCTGTAAAGTTTTTTCAGTACAAGACAATTCTTGATTCTTGTTCCTTGCTCCTTGTTTTCTTGCCCCCTTCTTATTGTTTCCCTCGTATCTCCTTCGCCCATCCTTCGTTCACGCAGCAGCATATACGAAGCAGGTACGAAGAAGGTAATAGCCAAACACGAAGAAGACTGTATGCTGACAGCACTAAAATCGCTTTCATACTATTGTCATACACCGTATAGGGCTTTACTAAGCTTCAACAAGGCAGTAACCATACTTGAACCATACTTGAACTAGGAAGTAACAAGGCAGTAACCATACTTCAGCCATATCCTTCTCATACTATTGTCATACACTAATAAGGCCTTTACCATGCCTTAATAAGGCACTAACTATACTTCAACAAGACATATTGTATCGCTCATCCTTCGTTGAAAACATTTTGGGTTGCCCTGCGTTCAAAGATGGCAAGGACTTTTTACTTACTGCCTTTGCAGGTATTCTTTTAAGGCGAAATGATATACGGTTTGTTTGGGTTTTAATTTTTGCAGGTAGGCAGTTTTTAATTGCGGGTTGTTTACAATGTTTTGTGCATAAGCCACTGCTTCTTTAAACTTTTGACGTTTTGCCTTTTGTTCTTTGCTGGGTTTAACATGGCGCATATCGGGGAACTTGGTTATTACAATAGCATGGGCATACTGTTTTACAGCAACCTGTTTGCCGATTGCCTTTTTAAGTTGACCAAAAGAAATGAAGCCATTGTATTTTGCCATAGTACTAAGATAGTAGTTTTATAATATACTTTATACATGTTATGTTAAAATATTTTGGAAAAATGCAGAACGGTTTGTACTAACCACAACCTTGCCTACCGGCATGCAGATACAAAATGCGCAACATTAAAACATTGATTTTCAATATTATTATTTTTTGTTTAGTAATAGCTTATAGCATAAATTAGCGTGTTAGGCGTAATACTATGACGACACACGGAACCAACAATTGATATTAAAATAAAAACAACAACAATGGAAAATAAAATAGAGTTTGAAAGTAAAACCGTAAAATTTGAAGAACTGTTTTTAGACCCCAATAATTTACGGTTTAAGAATTTCGACAGTTCATCAAAAACAGTTCCTACCAACAGAGTTAAAGAGGATACGGTTCAAAAAGCAACTCTCGGAAAATTGAAAGATGATGAATTTCAAATTAAAGCACTACGAGACAGTATTCTCGAAGTTGGCTTTTTACCAATTGACCGAATTGTTGTAAGTAAAATTGACGAAAACTCATATTTGGTTGTTGAAGGCAATCGTAGAGTTGCAGCTTTGAAATGGATTGACGAATTAATTGCAGAAGGAATTGCAGACAAAGATGTAAAAGAAACTTTCGCGGAAATTCCGGTAAATATTATCAAACCAGAATTCGACACTGAAAGCAATCGTTTAAAAATTCAAGGCATCCGACATATTTCAGAAATAAGACCTTGGGGAACTTATCAAAAAGCCGTTCTAATAAAAACAATGATGGACGGTGAAAAATTGACAGCACAAGAAGTGGCGAATGCTATTGGTTATCGGACACAGGAAGTAAATCGAATTTATAGGGCATTTAAGCTTCTTGAGCAAATGCAAAATGATGCTGATTATAGCGACTATGCAAAACCAGACTTGATATCCTACTTTTACGAAGCAGTAGGTAGGTTGCCATTGAAAACCTTTTTTGGCTATAACGAAGATACATTTGAATTTGAAACGGAAGACAACTATAAGCTGTTCTATAAATGGATAATTAAAGACCCCGATAATGGTAACAATCAAAAGATTTCATCATCATCAAATGTCAGAGATTTGACAAAAATAATTGCTAATGTTGAGGCTTTAGCTTCGTTCAAAGAAGACAGCACAAGTTTAGAGGGAGCACTCGCCATAGTTATAAAATATTCAAGTTTCGATTGGAAAAAGGAAATCAATCAAGCAATTGAGGCATTGAAAAAGCTACCAACTGATGAGCTTGAAAACTTCACCGATGAAGATATTCAATTACTATCTAGCCTTAAAGAAATGATTGAAAAGCGAATTAGCATTTATGATAAAATTAGAATTCCTAAATAAATACGCTAAGGAGCTGTATTTGCAAATAATTATTTCTTTCAAGCCGACTTTTGCTTCATTAAATCTCAATGACGAAGTCGACAGATATGCTATTGACAATTCATTAACACTGACAACAAGTGAACACGATAAGCTACTAAAGCAAACTAAGAAGAACCTAAAGAAATATGTGGAAAGCCGAACACAAAAAGGTTCGTTTTCAAAATTTAGTTTTTCTGTTAGTGATGATGATTTCATCGTAGGGTTGGCGAATACAAGGAAAGAATTCGAGGTTTTTCCTGACATTCTTCGCTATATGATTAAAATGGACGACAATGATTTCGAGAAATTTTCAGGTAAGTATATTCAATTACACTTTTGCGATTTCGGATTTGTTACAAGAAAATCTAGTGACGGTGGAATAGATTTTATAGGTAACGGAACTTTCAAACGGCTTGTAAATATATCAGACAAACCTGTTGACCTTAAAAACAAAAATCTTTCATTTAGAATGGTCGGACAATCTAAAAGATACAAACCCGAAAACGCAATTGGACCCAAGGAAATAAGAGAGTTTTTAGGCAGTGTCAGAATATTACAGGAAGCACTAAATCCAAATAAAGAAAACGCTTGGCTCGGACAGATTGATGTTTTAAACAAAATAAAATTAGCTGAACCATTCATTTACACTTTTCTAACAACATCATATTATTCTGATGATGCAGTTGATTTAGCAAACAAACTTGGAATATACATTTACGACATTGACGACTTAATTTTTGATTTGATTGAGCATAAAGTTGGAATTAAAAACGACAAATTTAATACGGCAGACTTTGAGACGTGGTGCAGGACATAACGAGATAACTTTGACAAAACAGAAAGCACATACGCCTAACAGCAAGGCTTGGGCCACAGTGCTAAAATTAAACGGACACCATAAATCAAACATTGTAGTTTGTTGGTGTTACTTATTTACACAAAGCCAAATAAAAAGATGCCGCCACGGTTGTGTCTTTTCACCAACCGGTTCCATTTGTACAATGCTGAAAAATAACCTTGTGCCCCTGTTGGTCGCTGACCATAACTGTTCGGAGGATGAATATATTTTCTTTAATCCCGTAGGGATGCACTGTTTGTAGAAAATAAAGAATGCCATTATTTTTAAACCCCTTTAGGGGTGACCTGAAACAGGCCATCCCTACGGGATTCTGATTATATATTATTATGTTTTGCTACAAACAGTACAGCCCTATGGGCTTTTTAATACGTTTTGAAACTCTGCCCCTGTTGGTCGCTGACCAACAGGGTTTTATATTTTGATCTGTTGTTGGTCGGCGACCAACAACGGCAAGCGATTTATACAATATGTGAAGCGATGATAAATGAAAATTAAACTATATTGTATCCTGAGTTTGTTGGTGAAAAACACCAACAAAGGCGGGAATATTCGAACGTAAGCGGCAAGCATAATGAACGGCACTGCAACAATAAACAAAAACAGAATGAAACAAACTATTGGTTTCCTATTCAGCATACTTTTGACATTTGACACATTAGCGAATGTAAACTTCATTGATATTTCAAAAATCAGTAGCGATAGCAAGTATGTAAAGGCTTACAATTACATTAAAGACAACAAACAGTTCTACGACCATTGGACAAACGAATGGACTTATGATAAACCAAAGCAAGAATTGATAAAAAATCTTCGTGATAATTACACGACCTTTTCATCAATTGCAAATAAAAACACAGAGTTGTTTTTACTTCTTGGTGACATATCACATTACCTATACAATCTTGATGACACCATTTATTACGGAATTGCAGTTACTAATTACAACAACGCTATTAAAGGTAGTCCAAGCGATTACAGATGCTATTGGTTTCTTGGCTATCACTATGCACTTTCAAATGTTCCGATACAAGCCATAGCCAATTTTATTAAAGCAGAGAAATTATTACCAGCTGACCAGCCTGCTGACTTTTGGAATGATTATGCTTGGGCAACCGCAGTAACAAATATGCCATCACATTGCATTTACGCGATGGACAAAGTGAAAAGTATTTCAGGAAAAGAGGGAAGTTTTCAGGAACAACTTGGAGAAACTATTTACAAGCGAATCATTTCCCTTGATAAAGATAAGGATTATAGCAAGAAAGATATTTGGACAGCTGAGCAAGGCGTAAAAACAACCTTTACTTCAAGGCCTTTAGGAATAAAAATCTTAGTTGATTCAACTTGGGGGTTGTCAATTTATGACTATCAAAAACATCAAGGTGTGTTTATTATGAACCCACCGACAATTCCAAACAAAAAAGGAAAGGAGATTCATTACACAATTGCTATTCTTATGAAAACTACAACTGACAATGACCAGTTGGATGATTACATAAACGCATTTGTTTCAAAGTATTCTGATAAAAAGAAGGTTAATTTCTCTGACAAATACGAGAAGATGATTGCTTACGAAATCAAAGACAAAAATATGTATCAAGATATTGGTGGCGGACATTTGTATATGATAGGTATTGAACGAATATCGCCAAAATATCCAGGACTACTTTTAGAGAATCCTGTAACATTACCAATGGGAAATTCAAATGAGGTGACTTACTACACCGCATCGGAAAGCCAAGACAGATTTAAAGGAAAAATATTTTATGCAATTATGCTTGACAGTTGCGAAGATATCGACGAACAATCATTTCCTATTTTCAAAAACCTTTTCAACACTCAAATAATAATCGAATGACATCGTATAGACAGAGAAGTATGCCAGCCGGTAACGCAGGTTTTGTGTCAAGCGGGCTGACTTGCACAAACTTGGAGTTTTGTACTTCTGCGTGGACGTTGGTGGTAATTAAAATGACAAAATAGCTAAGTATAATAATGGACTCCTCAAACAGTTTTGAAGTTATAATTAAAAGAAATATTCCTTTTCTATCAAAATTCACATATTGGACATGGGGAATAATTATGATTACATTGTTTCTTTTTAGTGCAATTTTTATTCCATCCTCTCATCAGTCCTCCGAAATGAAAACGGCTTATTTTATACTTGCTGTTCCAAAAACAATACAATATATCATAATTTATTTGTCAATCGGTTTTGTGGCTTTTTATATCCTGAGTTTAATAACTAAGCGACACGACAAAGCCATATTGACATTTTTTCCGGAGAACATTCAAATAGTTGGAAAAAATATAAATAGAATAATTTCAATTTCAGATATTGTAACTGCATATTGTATGGACAATCAATCTATGAGCGGTGAATCAAGACAGGAACTAACAATTTACATTGAGGACAAAAACAAAATTGAGACAGCCATTAGGCTTAAATACTTTTTACAAGCAGACAATTTCATGGATAGATTGACAAGTTATCAAGGCTTGAATTTAAAGTTTTATAATTTTAATGTTAGTCCAAATGATATCAATGAAGATTAACTACCATCAACACGAGCATTTGCGTTAATGCGGTTGGACGACAATGCAAGTGCTGAACAATTTATCTTTACTGAATTAAACAATTAATTTGTAGTTTGTTGGTGTTCTTTCTTTACACAAAGCCAAATAAAAAGATGCCGCCAAGGTTGGTGTTTTCACCAACCGGTTTCATTTGTACAATACTAAAAAATAACCTTCTGCCTCTGTTTGCCGCCGACTAACAAGATTTAATATTTTCCTCCAAGATTTGTTGTTGGCCAGCGACCAACAACGGCAAGGATGAATATATCTTCTTTAATCCCGTAGGGATGCACTGTTTGTAGAAAATAAAGAATGCCATTATTTTTAACCCCCTTTAGGGGTGACCTGAAACAGGCCATCCCTACGGGATTCTAGTTTTATATTATTCCATTTTGCTACAAACAGTACAGCCCTATGGGCTTTTTAATACATTTTGAAACTCCGCCCCTGTTGGTCGCTGACCAAGAGGATTTTATATTTCCCTCCAATATCTGTTGTTGGTCGGCGACCAACAACGGCAAGGAAATTGGTAATTTGTATTGGCACAACAACAATACAAAATGCGCAACATTAAAACATTGATTTTAATATTATTATTTTTTGTTTAGTAATAGCTTATAGCATAAATTAGCGTGTTGGCTGTTATTATCCCTAACATTCCAGACTTTCCTTCGACTATCATTATATTATGACAACACTAATTTCAAAAGTTCAGTATAAAAATTTTGAAGCTGGGGAATTTGTAGATATTCAAAAACGCAATTATGCGGACACAATCAAGTTGATTGAAAGTTTCCCTTGGAACAGCCAAAGAGATAAAATTGTAATTGATTTGACCAACCCTTCTATTACTATTGAGGGCAATAATAATGACTTCTTAAAGTTTGCTTTGTTTTTTAATCAGAAATATGTTCTGCACTACTTTGACCAAACGCAAATTTTATACACCAAAAGCTTTATTAATTTGAATGAAGGATATGAATACATAAAAAATTATTTTGAACAACTCGTTTTTAATACAACTGATTTTAAAAAAGAAACGACTTGGTTACAACATAACCTTAAGCATTTTGTAACGCAGGATTTTAGATATGTAGTGACACCCAAATCAATTAGAACTTATTTAATATCAACAAGTGGAATAAATTTTTGCCTTTCAATAGTATTTCTAATACTTTTTTTATCAAAAGGCTTAAACTCAATAAATACTATTGGGATTATTGCAATTCTATTAGTAATATTTTTAATCGGCGGTGGACTACATCTAATTATTTTCTTTAATTATTACAATTATGTAAAGGATAAGGTTTTGATAATGTCAAGAGGTAACGACATTTTCTATTTCGGGAATGCTGACAATCCACTAAAATATGACAAGAAAGATATACTTCAATTCACGACAATAAGAAGTCGTGGCTCTCGAAATCAATTTAGCGGATTTGCAATTATTAAAATTGAATTCAAAAATGGAACAATTCTAAAAATTCCAAACCTTTTAGTTGACTATACAGCTTTAGAAAATAAATTATTTGAATATCCAAAAATTGACAAAAACAAACTTCCATACTTGTGAATATAACAACAGCCAACATTGGGTTTTATGCAAGTTGGGCATGACAAACAAACATCAGCCAATTGCAAATCCTAGCTTCAGTTCCGGCAGACGAATAACTATCAGCTTTTGTTCTTAATTTCAACTTTATATTTTCAATCAGCAGCGGTTATGGGCAGACGGAATTCTATTCCCCAACTGCACAAAGCCTTGCTCGTTGCATGCAATTTTAGAAAATCATATCATTTAACTCAAATAATAACTCATCCATGAATTTCCGGTTTTTATACTTTAGTCTGTTATTGGTATTGCAGCATCCTGTGAATGCACAGTCAAAGCAACCGCCATTTACTGTTAATGAAATAATAGATAAAATCAAGCAAAACGTAAAGCCCCAATGGGTTACAACAAAAACAGATACTATTGTAATTGGAAACGCATCCGATACTGTAACCGGTATTGCTACCTGTATGTTTGCTGATATGAATATCCTTGAACGAGCAGTTGCGGCTCACTGTAATTTAATAATTACACACGAACCGATCTTTTATAATGCAACCAACACCATACCCGACTTTATGAAAACGGATATGGTATTAAAAGAAAAAATTGCTTATATAAAAGAAAAGAAATTGACCATATTCCGGTTTCATGATAATGCCCATAGAAATGATCCCGACCAGATCCTGCAAGGTTTAGCGGATGATTTGAAATGGAAAATCATCTCAACTTCACCGTGGATATTGGAATTAAAAAAGGAAACACTTACTTCTTTCGCAAATGATGTAAGGAGACATTTTAATATAGAAGGCATTCGTGTTGTTGGCAATCCCAATCTTGAAGTAAGCAGGGTTGGTTTAGTTCCGGGATTGGCACCCACGCTGCAAATGCATATTGGTGTACTGCAACGGGATGATGTAGATGTGATATTGGTTGGTGAAGCCAGGGAATGGGAAGATTATGTTTATACCGAAGACGCTGTACTGCAAGGAAAAAAGAAGGCTGCGGTATTTATTGGGCATCTTAAATCAGAAGAGCCCGGTGCAAAGTATTGTGCCGATTGGTTGAAAACATTTGTTAATGGCACAAACATCGTTTTTCTCAAGAATGATAATTATTGGTGGTCACCGAAATAAATCAGCCTATATTCTTGTAGTTTGTTAGTGTTACTTATTTACACAAAGTCAGATAAAAAGATGCCGCCCCTGTTGGTCGCTGACCAACAGGATTTTATATTTCCCCCTCAGGATCTTTTATATTTTCCTTCCGGGATTTGTTGTTGGTCGGCGACCAACAACGGCAAGAAGATTTATACAATATGTGAAGCGATGATAAATAAAAATTAAACTATATTGTATCCCGAGTTTGTTGGTGAAAAACAACAACAAAGATGAAAATTGCAAATGGAAGTTGCATTAAAAAATATCAATCACCAATTTGTAGAATTGTTCAGACAAACATTCGCATTTACTGAGGAGGAGTTTGCATTGTTCTTATCTTCTTTTAAGTCTAAAACAATTTCAAAAAAAGATTATTATTTGAGGGCGGGCGAAATATGCAAGTCAAAGGCATATCTCAATAAAGGTTGTGCAAGAAATTTTGTGTTGGATGAACAGGGACATGAACGGATCTTATTCTTTGCGTTTGAAGATTGGTGGCTTGGTGACTTCGATAGTTACTATTCGGGCAAACCGGGAACAAACTATATCCAAATGCTGGAAGATTCAGAACTGCTGGTAATTTCAAAAGAAAATTTTCAAAAAGCAGAACAGGAAATACCTAAACTAAAACAATGGTATTCTTCTAAAATGTTACGGTCGGCAAGTGCTACCCGAAACAGAATTGAAGAAATAAAAACCCTGTCTGCAGAAGAACGCTATCTTAAATTACTAGAAAAGCAGCCGCATATTTTTCAGCGTATTCCATTGCAACATATTGCATCTTATTTGAACATTGAACCGCAATCGCTCAGCCGAATGAGAAACAGGCTGACAAATAAACACTGAGTTTCTTTTTCCCCTTTGCATTTCTTAACCCGGGTTAAGTGTTTATCATTTTAAGCCATGCAGCTTTGCATTATTAATTACCCGTTCACAAAAAAACAAAGACATGACTTCAACTCAAACTAAAGTATTAACCCCAAAAGAGGGATTTAGATTACAATCTGGTCCCGGTCGCGACCTTATTTTCAAGCTTACCGGCGAAGATACCGGTGGTGCATTCGATTATTTTATTGTAGAAGTAGCACCATTTGGAGGCCCGCCTTTGCATGTGCACCATAAGCAGGATGAAACAATTCACGTTCTTAAAGGGAAGTTTAAAGTTAGGATAGGTGATGAAATTTTCTATCTTAACGAAGGTGACTTTGCCTACCTGCCATCGAAAGTGCCGCATGCTTTCCTTAACCTTACCAATGAGGGGGGAGAGATTATTGTTGTTTTTACTCCGGGAGGAGGTCATAAATTTTTTGCAGAACTGGGACCTCTTATGCACAATGGTTCACCCGATAAAAAAGTAGTTGCTGAGCTTTTTGAAAAATATGATATGACTCTTCTTGGACCTCCGTTAAGCCAGGATTGAGCCGATAGTTTTGCCGTTGTTGGTGTTCCTTATTAATATAAAGCTAAATAAATACTATTGCTCCGGTTGTGTGTTTTAACCAACAGTTTTTTTTGTACAATATTAAAAAATAACCTTCTTGTAGTTTGTTGGTGTTCCAAGCCAAATAAAAGATGCCGCCAAGGTTGTGTGTTTTCGACCAACCGATTTCATTTGTACAATGCTGAAAAATAACCTTGTGCCCCTGTTGGTCGCTGACCAACAGGGTTTATATTTTCCTCCGGGATATGTTGTTGGTTGGCGACCAACAACGGCAAACAATGTTTTTATATTTCCCTTTTTGTCTTGATACAAAAAGGGAGAAAAAAATCAAGAACGAATGATATTCAGCACATTCGTTCGGGGTTCTTTACCCGACTGTTGCACTACTGAGACTTCAGCTTTAGTATCACGGATGTCGTTCACAAAATGCAGACTTACTAATTTTTTTAAGTTAGTGTTTATTTCAACAAAGCAAAATAAATAACACCACCCCCGTTTGTAGTCTGTGGGTGTTCCTTCTTTACACAAAGCCAAATAAAAAGATGCCGCCAAGGTTGTGTGTTTTCACCAACCGGTTTCATTTGTACAATGTTAAAAAATAACCTTCTGCACCTGTTATCAGCGACCAACAACGGCAAGAAGTTTATCTTTACTGAACTAAACAAGTAATTCAACAACATATTTTCATCCCACCAGTGGCGGGACACATAAGGCAAATGCGTGGATATTGGCAACTGTTTTTGTTGACATCATAAACTGATTACTACTATGAAAAATATTTATGCAATATTATTTATAGCTTTTTGTTTTACATTGACAGCTTGCAAGAAATCTGTATTTGTTGCCGACCCCAATAATAATCTGCTTCCGGAATATTCTGAAAGTGGTAGAAATATAGCAGGTGCTTTGCTAAATGACACAGCCTGGAGATGTGAAATGTATCCTTGCTTTGCTTGTGTTCCGTGGAGATTTTATATTAGCTCAAGCTTGTCTGGTGACTCAACGACATTTATGTTTAATGGTCTTTACACATCAAACTCTATTAAATTTATTGACACCTCTTTTTACAATATTCCTACTGCCTTTAATTTTGTGATCAAAGGATTAAAGATAGAAAACCAAGACAGTTTATTGAAACTGAATAACAGATCATTCCAGCTTGATATTAGCAATAGTTATTGTAGTATTTCTAAGTTTTACCCATTTAATCTGGATAATAAAGGACCCGGAACATTAATTATAAACAAAGTACAAAAGGGTAATTGGGAATTTGGTGACGGTTCTCCTAATAATCCTAAAATCTACAGATTCGTCGTTAGTGGACATTTTGCTTTCAAGACAACCGCTGATAGGCTATACGATGTAAGAGATGGACGATTTGATATGGAAGTGTACTTAAATACAAACCTTGGTATTGCAAACTAAAAGCAGCTACCAATGTATTTGTATTAATGCATAACTTATTATGAGGCAACAACCATTTTTAACGATTGAGAATAATGAAAGAAACTTTCAGTAATAAAATATACAATGACCTGATAGAAAGCAGGATCGATTGGAAAGTTGCCGTAGTTTTTATTCCAATTGCATTTTTTACATATTTCTTTCATGAATTTGGTCATTGGACATTTGGGGAACTTTGGGGGAATGACATGACAATAAGTTTAAACAATTCAACTACCCGCAATGGTCATTTCATAAATGATTCCGGTGCTTTGTGGTCGGCTGCAGGCGGACCTTTTTTTACAATACTTCAGGGATTACTATTTTTATTGTTTACCCGGTGGACCAAATCGATCTATACCTATTCAATTGCATTCTTAGCTATCTTCTCACGTTTTTTTTCAATTGTTTTCGGCGGAATTGATCTTCAGGATGAAGCTAGAATTGCTTCACTGACAGGTACTAATAAATACCTGATCGCAGCATTGGTATTAGCAGTATTGTTTTTGATCTTATGGCGATGCAACCGGATCATGAAATTAAATTTGAAAGCATCGGGTTACTTTGTAGTTCTGGGAGTTTTTGCAATACTGATCGTGATTGCGGTAAATAAAATAGTAGGATAAAATAAACTGCTTTATTGAACACATATTTTTACTTGCTGCCTCTCTCCTGTTTATCGATACTATTAATACTGCGTATTCAGCCACTTATATTGTCGCATTCGCACAGCAACAACATCGTATTTGTTAGCGAGATTTGTATCTTACATAAAACATTAATGATATGAGAAAAATAATCGTTCTGTCAATGATCACCCTGGACGGAGTGATGCAGGCACCGGGCGGGCCTGAGGAAGATGCATCAAACGGTTTCAAATATGGCGGCTGGGTGGCACCGTATGGTGATGAAGTTTATGATAAGGTGGTGCAAAAAGAGTTGATGCCTGCAGATTATCTTTTAGGCAGAAAAACATTCGATATCTGGACCCCTTATTGGCCCAAGCATGCCGACTTTTGGCCGGGCATTAATGAAGGCACAAAATATGTGTTTTCGAAAAGCATGAAAAAATCGGATTGGAAAAATACTGTATTCATTAAAAGTGTGGCGGCTATTAAAAAAATAAAGGGTTCACCCGCCGGTAGCGGAGCTGATATCCAGGTTTGGGGAAGCAGCGAACTTGTTCAGTTATTATTGAAGAATGACCTTGTTGATGAACTCCGACTTAAAATTCATCCGCTGATCCTTGGTAAGGGGAAAAAATTATTTGGCAATGGCACCATCCCTGCTGCTTTTACATTAACCGATAGCATTGTTACACCCGGCGGCGTAATTATTGCCAGTTACAAGCGCGCCGGAAAAGTTACAACAGGTACCCTTGGGGCTTAGGGAAAAATAAAATGCTAAAATAATTTGTGTTTGCAGGTATCCTGCTACTGCTGTTGTTGGTCGCTGACCAACATGATTTTATATTTCCCCCTCAGGATCTGTTGTTGGTCGGCGACCAACAACGGCAAAATAAAAGTCGTCGCCCTGTTTGTGTCTTTTCAATCAAACGATTTCGTTTGTACAATGCTAAAAAAATAAAAATTAAACTATATTGTATCCTAAGTGTTTTGGTGAAAAACAACAACAAAGGTGAGTTCAAACAATCAAACCAATGAGTAAAAAATAAAATTATGAGCAAAATTATATTTGACAGCGGAATATCGCTTGATGGCTTTTTTGCCGGCGATAACAGAAGCCCAAGCAACCCAATGGGTGGTGTTTCAGGAAAAATTCACATGTGGATATTTAATCAAAAAGCATTCTGGGAATACTTAGGAATAGAAGGCGGCAATGAAGACGGGCCTGATGGCAAATTTATAAGAGAAACAATTGCAAGAACAGGTGCATTCATTATGGGGAAACGAATGTTTGAAGAGGGCGAAGTCAGTTGGCCGGAAGATCTATACAAAGCAGATGTTTATGTTCTGACACACGAAAAACGGGAACCCTGGGTTCAAAAAGGCACAACAACTTTTTACTTCATCAATGACGGAATACAAAGTGCATTGGAAAAAGCAAGACAATCAGCAAAAGGAAAAGACATAAGAATACAAGGTGGTGCGAATACTATTCAACAATTTCTCAATGCAGGGCTTGTGGATGAATTTTTCATTCACATTGCTCCCGTTTTTTTAGGAAGTGGTATCAGATTGTTTGACGGCATTGACAAAGACAAATATGATATTCAAATTGCAGAAGTAATACCATCAAACTTGACAACACACTTGAGATACAAACTGACGAAGAAATAAGAACAACTACTTGTAGTTTGTTAGTGATCCTTCTTTACACAAAGCCTAATAAAAAGATGTCGCCAAGGTTGGTGTTTTCACCAACCGATTTCATTTGTACAATATAAAAGATAACTTCCGCTCCTGTTGGTCGCTGACCAACAGGGTTTTATATTTTCCGATTTGTTGTTGGTCAGCGACCAACAACGGCAAGAAGAAATGAAAATTAAACTATATTGTATCCTGAGTGTTTTGGTGAAAAACAACAAAGGCGAAACTTCATCAATTAAATACAAACTCTTGTTATCATGAATATCACAGACACTTATATATTTTGAATTTTCTTCTCCGCAGCACCTGCGGAAACCCTAAGGCGAATAAAATACCTTCTATTTGATTTTCTTAAGCCAACCTTAAGAAAGGATTAAGCCATTTCAAAATACAGGAATAGCATCTTTGTTGAAAAATTACAATTATGATTCCCTCAACACATCTCCATGCAATGGTAGTCCACTTCCCTATTGCTTTATTAATAGTGGGATTTTTATTTGAAGCGATAAGTTTCTTTTATAAAAAAGAATTCTTTCGGCAATCCGGATTCTACTTACTCATATTAGGTATGCTTGGTACCGTAGTATCATATCTTGCAGGCAATGCTGCCGGAGAAGGTATGGAAGAAGGTCCGTTAAACAAGGCAATGGAATTACACGAACAAGCAGCCACAATTTCATTATGGCTAACTATTATTACAGCTTTGGTCTATGCAGGAATATATTTTTTAAAATACAACAAGAGTTGGCTAAGAATTATAGCTGTTTTGCTTTTTGCTGCTGTAATAGGCAGTATCGCGAGAACAGGATATTTGGGAGGGCAATTGGTATATAAACATGGAGCAGGCGTAACACTTTCCTTACCTGATTTTTCAAACCCTGATGAGAAATAAATGTAACAACTAATTTTTCTTTATCTTAACAACATGAGAATTTTCTTAGCAGAAGATGAAACAGCAATTGCCGGTTTTTTAAAAGAAGGACTTGAAGAAGAAGGTTTTGCCGTTGATGTAGCAACTAATGGCAGAGACGCGCTTGAAATAGCAATAACTAATTTAAATGAATATGATATTATTCTGCTGGACTGGATGATGCCCGGCGTTAGTGGCATAGAAATTTGCAGATCTATTCGTAAAGAAAACAAAATTATTCCTGTTATTTTTTTAACTGCTAAGGATACTGTTGATGATACTGTTTTTGGTTTAGAAGCCGGTGCAAATGATTACTTGAAAAAACCTTTTGCATTTGAGGAATTACTGGCCCGTATCAGGGTATTGCTACGAAATAAAACAGGGGAACAAAATATTTTCGAAACAGGAAGCATTGTATTAAATACAGATGCCCATCTGGTTACAAAAAATGGAAAGATCATAGAACTCACTCAAAAAGAATTTGCATTATTAGAGTACCTTCTTCGTAATAAAGGAAAGGTATGCAGGCGTTCAAGAATTATTGAAAAAATATGGGATATTCATTTTGACAAAGACACTTCAGTGATTGATGTTTTTATCAATGCCTTGCGAAGAAAATTGGATACAAAAGATAACGAATCATTCATTCAAACCATACGTGGCGTAGGTTACCGTGTAAATGATCATTAATGAAATTGAGTTTTAAAAAACGTATTGCACTTTTTAATACCCTAGCTGTTGCTATAACAACGGTCATTGTATTTATTATTGTTTATGCGGTTGTTTATTTAAGCTCATACCAGCATCTTGATAGTGATATATTATTGGAAAAAGAAGAAATATTAAATACGCTTGACTGGAAAGGTGACAGTATCATCATCAACAAAATGCCGGAGTGGGAAGAAGCCGAACATAGGAAAGTAGAAGTCAATCCAACTTTTATTCAGATAGTAGATAATAAAGACAAGATAATATTCAAATCAGCAAACTTACAGTCGAATCATTTTTTATTTAACCCAAGCAATGAGAAAGGATATTTTTATAATATCCAGATAGATAAACAAAGGCTTCGGCTTGGTCAATTTCCTGTGAGGAATGACGAAGAGAAAATCATTGGTCAATTGACTATCGGTGTTTCACAGCAGGAATCTTACTATGTATTAAATAATCTTCTCATTACACTTTGCATTTCCTTCCCTATTCTTTTATTAATACTTTATTTGGTTATTTACTTTGCAGCTTCCAAATCTATAGCACCTGTGAATCAGTTAATCCGTACAGCTTCGGGTATTAACGATTCCAATATTGACACCAGGTTACCATTGCCTGAAAATGAAGATGAATTGTACCAGTTGGCAAGTACAATAAATGAATTACTTAGTAGAATAGACAGCAGCATTCAACAGCAAAAACAATTTACAGCCGATGCTTCTCATGAAATAAGGACACCGCTTGCCGCTATCCGTGGTACACTGGAAGTATTGCTTCGCAAAAAAAGAGAGCCGGAACAATATGAAGAAAAAATAAAAGAAGTAATTACACAAACAGACAGACTTAATCAATTGCTTGACCAATTATTGCAACTTGCCCGTCTTGAATCAGGTTCGGTAAAAAAAGAAACAGTTTATCTAAATAAAATATTGAGAGAAGCAGAATTAAAATTCGACAAACAAATACAGGAGAAAGCAATGATTGTTATATTATCTGTTGCTGAATCCGTCTCAGTACATGCGGATGCTTTTTTCTTGTCTGTAATAATAGATAATCTATTCAGCAACGCAATAAAGTATGGTGCAACTAACGGGAAAATTATTTTTAATTGGAATAATGATACAAAAACCTTCTCCATAAAAAATGATGGCATCGAAATTACGCAACAGCAAATGCCATATCTATTTAACCGATTTTATCGTACCGATGATTCAAGAAGTTCTTTGCTTCAGGGAAGCGGTTTGGGGCTCGCCATTGTGAAAAAATTAGCTGACCTGCAACATATGACAATTTCTGTCAGCAGCATTCCCGGCAGTACTACATTCTCTATAAAATTTCCTGTATAATCTTTATCCAATCTTAAGAAACTGCAAAGGCATATTAAAGGGCTGTAATAGCATCTTTGTTTTATAATTTATTCACAACAAATAAAACAAATTAAAAATGAACAAGCTATTAATTATTCCTGCTGCCGTATTAACAATAGGCAGTTTTTTTCTTACCTCTTGTGGAAACGCTAATACAGACGCCACTATGAAATCTCCTGTACAAAACAATGCGGATACTGCCACCCAAAAAGTAAATAAAGAAAATGGTGAAAATGAGGGAAAAGAGAACGAAGCAAAAGAAAATGAGAAAGATGAAAAGACTTCTATTGCTAAACCAGCAAGTTATATAACCGGTACTGATGTAAACGCAAAAACGACAGAGAACTTGCAGACTGCCTTTAAAGGTGAAACAACCGCAAGTGCCAAATATGCAGCTTATTCAAAGAAAGCAGAACAGGAAGGTTATCATCAGATTGCTTTGCTTTTCAAAGCTGCTTCCATCTCAGAAAATATTCATGCCAATAATCATAAATCAGTTTTACAGGAATCAGGCGTTAGTGTACCGATAATTAAACCGGAGTTTACCGTTAAAACAACCAAAGAAAATTTACAGGATGCCATTGCAGGTGAAACGTATGAGGTGACTACCATGTATCCTGAGTTTCTAACCGCAGCAAATGCAGCCGGTAATCAATTAGCAATGATCAGTTTGAACTATGCCTATAAAACCGAGAAAAAGCATAAAGTATTTTACGAGGCGGCATTAAATGCTTTACAAAACAATTCAATGAAAACCTTGTCAACAGTATTTTATGTTTGCCCTACTTGCGGCAATACTTATGAAACAACAGCTCCTGCACGTTGCGGTATTTCAATGACAAAAGGAGAAAAATTTATAAAAATCACTTCACTATAAAACTTACCAATATGAGCCAAGTCCATTTGCATTTATTAATCACACACCTTCCTGTTTTTGGTTCTATTTTAGGTGCCTTGGTATTGGGGTATGGTCTATGGACTAAAAGTAATCAAACAAAAAGTGCAGCTTATTTTCTGTTTATTGTTTCAGCTATTGGCGCATCAATTGCTTACTTAACCGGTGAAGGTGCTGAAGAAGCAGTGGAAAAAATACAAGGTGTATCCGAAAATATGATAAAGTTGCATGAGAATTCAGCGATGTATGCTTTGATAAGTTTGATTGTATTGGGAGTTGCATCAATATTTGCACTTGTGGAAATCCGTTTAAAAACTTCGTTGATAAAGTCAACCGCAACACTTACACTCCTTCTTTCACTTATTAGTTTTGGACTGGTTGTCAGAGCAGGCTACCTTGGAGGTCAGATAAGACATACCGAAATTTCTGCTGGTGCTGTTCAGAATAACATCGGCGGTGAAGAAGGAGAAAAAGATAAAGATTAGCACTCCCCGTATTTAAAATTCACATGTTACTATTACTATTGGAATCCTTCAATAAGATGAAGGATTCCATTTTACATCTTAAAAATGTTACCGCAGTTTAAATTTATGAAGTACAACGGAATTGTGGAACTGTACTATGAAACAAGACAAGAATAGGAAATATTCCGGCTGATCGAAAGAAACACATGCCATCAACAGGTTTCAATTAGCACACAGATGTAATATTATTTTTATAATTTTATATCAACAACAATTGTTGTGTGGCGAGTTTAAGATTCGGCCACAAACATCAATGCCGGAATATTGCGAATGAGAAGCTTACAGCAAATAAACCAAATTATAAATTAAGAGTCATAGACAATTTAACTTCATCAATTAAATACAAACACTTATTATCAATGAATATAACAGACACATATATTTTGAATTTTGAAGAAATAAGAATAAGAAGTATCATGATCTGGAAAGGCTTACCGAAGGAGTTTAATCATTGGAAGCCAGACAAAGATGCCGAATCTTTTATAGAGGTGATCCGGCATGTATTGGAATGCGAACAATTATTCCACATGAGAATACTAAAAAGAGGAATCCTTACAGATTATATTTCTCCCTGGACAAACAAGCCCATCATTAGTTTAGAGGACGAGTTAACATTTGCAGTACCATACAGGAATGAATTTTTAAATATGGTGCGCAGTTTTTCTGCAAAAGATTTAGATACAATAGAAATTATTGGTAAGGCAAAAACACAAACACGGAAACTTGGTGATTATTTACTTAGGGCAGCATATCATGAATCGGTTCATGCAGGACAGTTCCTGGCTAATTTAAGAGCGGCTGGCATTGACCGTTCATATATATGGGACTAAAAATATTTATAATTTGCAGGTGTTACTACTAACATAAGTCAAATATCTCTCGATCGTTACACCGCAGCTTCCTTATTGTATCGGCCCCTGTATTCCAATGGCGACATACCGGTGATCTTTCTAAACACTTCGCGAAAGGCTTTCACATCAAGGTAACCAACTTCATACATTACTTCATTCACATTTTTACGCGTTGTTTCAAATGCTTTTTTTGCTGATTCAATTTTTACCCTCTGCGAATATTCAACAGGTGTGTTACCGGTTGCTTTAATAAACCTTCTGTCGAAGTTCCGCCTGCCTACAGAAAATTTAGAAGATAATTGTTCGACAGATATTTTTTCGTGGAGATTTTTTTCAATATAATCTTGTGCTTGTTTTATGATCTCGTCATGATGATTTTTTTGAGTGGAGAAGATCACAAATGCCGATTGGCTTTGCCTGTCTATTTCAACCTGAAACATTTTGGAAATAAAAATCGCTGTTTGCCTGTCGTAGTATTTTTCTATTAAATACAGCATCAGGTTTAAAAATGAATAGCCGCCCCCATTCGTATAAATCCCGTGTTCATCGGTGATTAATTTATCTTCCTGGAGATTAACTTCCGGGAAATTATTTCTGAATAATTCTGCATACGCCCAATGTGTGGAGCAGGTTCTTCCATCAAGTATGCCCGAAGATGCAAGCATAAACGCACCCGAACAAATACTTGCTACTTCAGCGCCGAAATTATATTGCCGTTCGATCCAATCAATCAACAATTGATTTCCCTTTTCGGCTTTATTATAACTGCGTACCGATGAAGCAGGGATGATAATAAGATCGGTTTTTTTGATAGCCGAAATTTGGGTATGCGGTTGCACTGTTATTAACCCGTTGCTGTAATCCACTTTTTTTGATACGCTTGCCAATTCGATTTTGTATATCACTTTTCTTCCGTTCTTTTTCCGGTAAGCGTTTGCTTCCAAAAGCATATCTAATGCACCCACAATACACGAAACGGTACTGAGTCCGCTTTGCCCGTCGGGAACGATGATGGTAATATGTTTCATTAAAAATATTTTCGATAAAGATAGAAAATAATAATGTCTATATCACACCATCAAGAAGTCTATTTTACACCCCCTCGTATTATTATTTTGAGAATATTTTTGCTGTATAAAATTCAAAAATCTAAAACCTGACAACAATGAAAACAGCAGATTTTACAACCACAATATGGGTTGATCAAACTCCAAAAGCAACCTTCGATGCCATCAATAATGTACGCGGATGGTGGAGCGAAAACATTGAGGGTAACACAGATAAACTCAATGCAGAGTTTATGTACGGCTACAAAGATGTTCATTTAAGCAAAATGAAGATCATCGAATTCGTTCCGGGTAAAAAAGTGGTATGGCTGGTGCTCGAAAATCATTTCGATTTTACCAAGGACCAGAGCGAATGGAAAGGCAATAAAATTATTTTTGAAATAACTGAAAAAGACAAGCAAACACAAGTTCAATTTACACAGGAGGGCCTGGTTCCTGCATACGAATGTTATAATGTTTGTCAAGATGCATGGACAAGCTATATACAAGGCAGTTTGAAAGATTTGATAACAACAGGAACCGGGAAACCAAATTCGAAAGAAGGCGGGCTTAATGCCGAATTAATTGAAAAATGGGGACTTCATAAAAAATAAAACATGATTAAAATGAATAATAAAAATTACAGCTTCAGTTTTGAATCTTCAAAAACAGCGGAACAAATTTTTGAAACACTGCTTAATGTACGCAAATGGTGGACAGGCTTATACGAAGAAGAAATAAAAGGAAGCAGCAAAAAAATAAATGATGAATTTTCTTTCAGAGCAGGCGGCGGAATGCATTACAGCAGGCAGCGGTTGATTGAGTTAATACCGGGTAAAAAAATTGTTTGGCAAGTAACAGAAAGCAACCTTTCTTTTTTGAAAGAGCCTGATGAATGGGTGGGAACAAAAATTAGTTTTGAAATTTCCCGGCAAAGAAATAAAACGCAGATCACTTTTATTCATCAGGGCTTGGTTCCAAAAATTGAATGTTACAATGGGTGTGCAGGTGCGTGGACAGCGTATTTGGAAAACCTTGCAAAACAATTAAAATAATATACATACTACTAATCTGCAAAGCAACCCATTGTATGTTGCACGTCATCAGGTTTTAAATTAAACGGCAGATGGAATTTTATTTTTTATAATTTTAAATCAATAACTGTTCCGATGCAACAATTTTGAATGACAGTAATTAATTTAAAAATGATGCCGATCCTGAAATACAGAAACGCAATACAAGATGACCTGATAAAAATTGTCGAGATATATAATTCAACAATTGCATCAAGAATGGTTACAGCCGATACCGAACCCGTATCGGTCAACAGCAAACAAAAATGGTTTGATGAACACAGCGCGGATAAAAGACCGCTATGGGTTATTGAAGATGCGGCCAATCAAATCATTGGCTGGGTCAGCTTTCAATCGTTTTACGGAAGGCCTGCTTATGATGCAACTGTTGAACTAAGTATCTATCTCGATACCAAACAAAGAGGCAAGGGTTTAGGAAAAGAAATATTGCAATACTGCATTGATACTGCACCAAAGTTTGGCATCAAAACATTACTTGGTTTTATTTTTTCGCATAACGAACCAAGCCTGAAATTATTCAGGCATTTTGGTTTCGAAGATTGGGCAACACTACCCAATATTGCCGTACTCGATGGTATTGAAAGAGGATTGAAAATACTTGGAAAAAGAATTGTATAAATGACATTAAATCAACAATTGATTCTGTAATTCTCCGGATTTTATATTTATATTAGTCGTAATAAAATAATATCAAACCCTGTATTCCATGACAACGATCACCGACGATTTCATGAAACAAATGATGGTTACAACCAAGGCTTATACCATTGTTATTCTGAAAGAAGGGCCCAACCGCAACAGTCCCGATCTCAATCAAATTGTTTGGGAACATGGACGAAGAAATTTTTCGCTTCGAGCAGATGGAATTCTGTCAGTTGTTTGCCCCATCAGAGACGGAAGTAATATTAATGGCATCGGGATCTTTAATGCCGATGAAAACGAAACAAAAAAAATAATGGATGATGATCCCGGGGTAAAAGCAGGGATTTTTATTTATGAAATTCATCCCACCAGAAGTTTTCCGGGCGATAGTTTACCAAAATAAAATACAGGCATTTGTATGAATGCCAGACACTGAATACACGGTCTTCGCAACATTCAAAACGCTGAAAGAATATTTTAATCTCGTTTTTATTTCGGTGCATTCAAGACCTTTAGAAAGAAACAGTTTTACATTTTTGGGTAGAAGTACTACATAAAAAATAAGTAAAATATAATAGCAGGTTTGCTTTTATTCAAACCAAGTTGATTAACTTTATCATTTTCTGTAATCCTGAAATAGATTAATCCTGAAATAGATTAATCCTGAAATAGATTAATCCTGAAATAGATTAATCCTGAAATAGATTAATCCTGAAATAGATTAATCCTGAAATAGATTAATCCTGAAATAGATGCAACAATTAAAAGACTTCTCAAAAGGACTTGAAATGATCGATCCTTTTTTAAAAGGATATGGTTTTGAGTTTGAAGACTACGAAATTAATAAAGGTTCGGATGGACATTTTGCATTTGCATCCTACAAAAATCACAACAAAACATTTCTCGTAGAATATACCTTTTCAATTGGACAGGTTCTTTATCAATTTGAAGACTTAATAGTTAGTCACCCTTTTTATCTAGATCAACTTGGATTTGGAGATAAGAGACGACATAAAGATTTTCTATCAGTTGATCAACTTGCAGAATTCGAACATATTTTGCACGATTTTGAATATTTGGTTGACGACTTTTTTAAAGGAGAATGTAATAAATTAAAAGAGATATCAATACTTCAGGATAAAATAATTACTGAAGTTGACAGGAATATCAGGAAAGAAAACAGTATCCTGATCGACAATATCAGAATTGAAAAAGCCAGACAAGAATTCAGGAAGAAAGAATTTAAAAAATGCTTAGCCATTTACAAGTTCCTCGATAATAAACAACTGATAGCAGATCTTGATGATAAAATAATTGAATATTGTAAAAGAAATATAGTAGCAGAGTAAGGTATTCACTTCACGATCTTCACCATACTCAAAGCACTGAAAGAATATTTTAATCCTGTTTTTATTTCGGTGCATTCATAACGCTTCACACGTTTTTTTTCTTTTTTAAAAATACGTCCATCCTCGGTTTTAAACAATGCGCCTTCGGGTAATTCGGCAACATGATGCACACCATCCATCTTTTTAGCATCGTATTTCCTCAACACCAATAACAATGCGGTTTCGCCATTGGCAGTGGCAGCAGGATTTATGATTGAACGTTGCAAAGCCTTTTCAATATCGGCAGGAAATAATTTATGCTGCACAAAATCGATCAATAATTTACTGTAAATATTTTTCCATTCTTTACCGTGTGCTTCTACCCTGTTTTTAAATTGTTCGAAAGTCAACAGATGTGCCAGCTCGTGCAACAGGGTAATTAAGAATTCGTATTTATTAAGGTTGCCGTTGATGCTGATGCGGTGATTGCTGCCCATTGCCGGGTGACGGTAATCGCCCAATACCGATTTTCGTTTTTTGGTAACTGTAAGATGAACTTTATAATGATGAATATATTGCACCACTAAATCGAAACTTCCTTCGGGCAAAAAATTGGCCAATGCCTGCATGGGATGTTCACTTACCGGCATTATTATTTTGATTGGGTTTTGATGCGATGCGTACTTCTATAAAAGTATAAATAACATATAAGATCATTCCCGCAAAAATCGCTTTGATACTTCTGTTTTCGCCTGCTGCAAATAAATAAACCATTGCCGAAATGCCCAGCACCATCAGCTTTAACAAAGTTGCTGCCATTACACCGCGAACAGCAGCATTGGGATTTTTTTTATCAACAGGTTTGCTGTGCATGGCCAAACTCAATACGCTTAAAATAAACAATAAACCGTTGGCAGCAAATACCACAAAGGGATCGATCTTACTTTGATCCAGTTCTTTCTGATAAAACAATACCAGGCTGTTTATTAAAACAAAAGCAAAGAATAAAGGGAGCATCTTTTTTGGGAACGATTGCTGTTGCTGCATAATTATTTATTTGATGTATCTCTGATAACTTTTATGATCATTCCAATAATAACGATCAAAGGAAATATCCATAAAAATAAAGGGAATTTTATGTTTATTTTTTTGTCGGCCCAATTACCTGCATAAACTGTCAATAATAAACCAACCGTTAATTGCGCACCAAATCCTGCATATTGAATTAACAGATTATTGCGCTTCTCTTTCATTAAGATTAATCGTTTGAAATTTCGGGTTTAGGTACCGGTATGGCCACCGTATCTCTTTGCGTTGGTGTAGTACCATTCAATACTTTCTTTAAGCTTTCGAGATATTGTTCTTTAAACTGAATGCTTTGTTCCAAAGAATCGGTGCGGATCTTCAGCAATTGCAATTCGGCCCTGCTTTCCCTCGATCCATAACCCGGAACATAATATTTTAATGGCGTAAACACCACCAATGCCACCGACATGCTTACCAATAAAACAAAAATAGTGCTGAAACCAACATACACACTTAACCTTGAAAGTTTAAAAGTTACCACCTCTTCGTACGTATCATCATTCATTATCACCAGGCGATACTGGTTATTTAATCTTTTTAGTGTGTTTTCGTTCGTTAATTTTGCCATTGTGTTAAATAGGGATTAAAGGTACGAATTGATTCAGACCCCAAACATACTGAATTGAAAAATAACTGTACTTTTAAACACTACTTATCTGATTTCAGTATATGACTTTTCTTCATAAACATTATCTTTTAAAATCATTCTTATCGGCAGCTGTATTATTGCCGGCAATCATAGATTTTGCCCAACCCAATACCACTGTTAACCTCGATAAAAGTAAACCCAAACAATACGAGGAACGCAAATTAACATCGGAAAAAACAGGCGACACAAAGTTTTCTGTAACAAAGAAATTCTTTCAAAATACTTTCACGCATTACAATTATTATTTTAATGCAAATGCAAGGCTGGGCGAAGTAATTAATAATGCAAAAGCATTGAACAAAGACGATTATACAAAATTGCTTTCGTTTTATAATTACAGTTTGGATGCAACTGCAAAAGAAAAACAATTACTCGATTCGGTAATTTATAAATGCAATGCAGGTATTTTATTGCATGACCTGAGAAATGATTGGGTGGACGACCTGTACATGTTATTGGGCAAAGCATTTTTATTGAGAAAGAATTTCGATTCGGCCGAGCAGGTCTTTCAATACATCAATTATGTTTATGCACCCAAAGATGATGGTTACGATATTTTATTAGGCAGTAACACGAGTAACACGAACGGTGTATTCACCATTGCCACCAAAGAACAAAAAGACCTGATTCATAAAATAACAAATAAACCGCCTGCACGTAACGAAAGTTTTATTTGGCAGGCAAGAAATTATATCGAGCAAAATAAAATTGCTGAAGCCACCGGATTGATCGCTATTTTAAAGACCGATCCGTTTTTTCCGCAGCGTTTGCAAACCGATTTGCATGAAATAATTGCTTATTCGTTTTATAAGCAACAGATGTACGACAGTGCCGCATTGCACTTGCAGCAGGCATTGAACAATGCTGCCGATGTTGCAGAACGGTCGAGATGGGAATTTTTATGCGGTCAGCTGTTTCAATTATCGCAGAAGAATGATGCTGCAATTGCCATGTACGAGAAAGCCATGAAACATACCATCGATCCGTTTATGGATGTGTATGCCAGATTAAATATTGTAAAACTTTCGGCAGCATCGAAAAAAGAAAATGCCTTGCAGAGCCACCTGAACGAATTATATAAACTTGCAAAACGCGATAAATTCGAAAACTACCGCGATATTATTTATTATGCTGCTGCCCTTTTACAAGAGGAAGAAAATAAAACTGCTGCCGCTAAAAACGATCTTTTAAAAAGCATCCGTTTTAATGTTGATAATCCGCAGCAAAAAACAAAAAGCTTTTTATTGCTGGCCGACATTAATTACAATGAACAATCGTTTGTAAATGCTTCCACATTATACGATAGTGTTAAAACAAATCTTTTAACGGCACCCGAAAAAGATAAAGTTGAATTACGAAAACCTGCATTAAAAATAATCAGTAAGAATATCACGAACATTCACTTGCAGGATAGCTTATTACATCTGGCAACATTAACCGATGCTGAAAGGATTGCAGCGGTAAAAAAAATATATAAGCAAATCAGGAAAGAGCAGGGATTAAAAGAAATTGATGACGGCAGTTTTGGCGGTTCATCGGGGTTACTGAATTCGACTGCAACCGATCTTTTTAGTTCGGGCGGATCGGCTGATTTTTATTTTCTGAATGCGGGATTGAAAGCACAGGGGAACCGCGATTTTAAAATGCAGTGGGGAAACAGGCCCAATGCCGATAACTGGAGAAGATTAAGTGCAGTAAACAGGTTCGTCAGTCAGCCCAACAACCGGAATTTACTATCGGTTGATGTGGACCGATCGGCGAACGATGTCCTAAAACCCAATACAGCAAAGGATATTACGCCGCAGGGTTTGTTATTGAATATTCCTTTAACACCAAAAAAAGTTGCAGATGCAGAGCAATCTATTGCGAAATCTTTATTCGAGAATGGCGAAACTTTTCAGAATAAATTAGAAGAATATTCTTTCGCAGTTTCAACATACGAAACATTATTGAAACGGTTTACGGATTACACGACTATCGAACAAACGCTTTTTAATCTGGCTTTGTGTTATAAAGAATTAGGTAATAATGTTGCATTCGATTCAATTAAAAATGTACTGAATAAAAAATTCCCAACCGGCAGCTCAACATTTAAAATTAATGGTGGTGAATTTTTAAATAAAAACGACAGCACTGTTGTTGTGGGCAGTTCTACAAAAGAATTGATCACTAAGGAATACGAAGATATTTACAATTTATTTATAGAAGGAAGGTTTCAGGATGCGATAGCCGAAAAACAAAAAGCTGATCAGTTGTTTGGGAAAAAATACTGGACACCGCAATTACTTTTTATTGAAGCCATCTATTATGTAAAACAGAAACAGGATAGCATTGCCATCAACCGTTTACAGGAACTGGTTAACAATTTTACGAAAACGGCTTTAGCCGACAGGGCAAAAACGATGATAGATGTTTTAAAAAGAAGAAAAGAAATTGAAAATTATCTTACCAATTTACAGATAGAAAAAAATACCGATTCGGTTACAAAACGGGTTGATCTTTATGCTGCAAATGCAGTTACAGCGCCGCCGAAAGAATCGATGAAAAAAGATTCGGTTGCAAAAGTGGCGGCCAAAGAAATAAAAGTGCAAAATGTCAACCCTGTTGTTCAGGCTCCGGTTATAAGCGATAAAACATTTTCTTTTATTCCCGCCGATGCACATTTTGTTATGATCATTTTCGATAAGGTTGATCGTGTATTCACCAGCGAATCGCGTAATGCGTTCAATCGCTATAACATGGAAAATTATTATAATAAAAAGATCGATCTCTCACCCGTTAACATTGATGCCCGATACGATCTATTGCTGATGGGGCCATTTACCAATGCAGCCGAAGCTGTTGCTTATGCCGATAATGTGGCTGCCAATGCAAAATCGAGGATCATTCCCTGGCTCACAAAAGATAAATACTCATTCAGTATCATCAGCAATAATAACTTAACATTACTGAAAGAGACAAAAGATGTGGGTGCATACACAAAATTCATTCATAATATTTTTCCTGATAAATTTTAACCAATAAATTACCAAAGCAAAAAACAGTTCATTTAGATTTACATTTTAAATACTTTCGGGTTTATGACTACATCGGTAAAAATATTCTGGCGCATTTTTTTTATAGGCATCGGCTCATTTATACTCTTTTTATTTTTATGTAATTGGGGCGTGTTTGGCGAAATGCCATCGATCGAGGATATACAAAATCCCAACGCTTCTTTATCAAGTCAGGTATATGCACAGGATGGGAATTTGATGGGAAAGTTTTATGTGGAGGACAGGGTGAATGTGGAATTTAAAGACATCAGCAAGCATGTCATCAATGCATTGGTAGCAACAGAAGATGAACGTTTTTTTGATCACAGCGGAATTGATGGCCGCTCCTTATTGCGTGCCATCAAGGGTTTGGGACGCGATGGCGGGGCAAGCACCATCACCATGCAAACAGCAAAAAATTTATTTACAGATTATAAACGCAATTTTTTTGTACGAATTATTCAGAAATTTAAAGAAGGCATCATTGCCATTAAATTAGAACAACATTTTACCAAAGAAGAGATACTGGCACTTTATTTAAACACCGTTCCTTTTGGCGATAATGTGTATGGTATCCGCAATGCTGCAAAAACTTTTTTTCAGAAAGAACCCGATCGTTTAAATGTAGAAGAAGCCGCCGTTTTAATTGGCATGCTCAAAGCATCCACTACTTATAATCCGCGTGTAAATCCAAAGAAAGCATTGGACCGCAGAAATACTGTTCTCGATCAGATGGTACGCAATAACTTTTTATCTGCAACCGAAGCATTCGAATTAAAATCTCATCCGATTGAATTAAACTATAAAAAGTTAGACGAAACAACAGGTTTGGGTCCTTACTTCAGAATGATATTGGGAGAAGATATGAAAAAGTGGTGCAAGGAACATAAAAAAAGTAATGGTGAGACTTATGATCTGTATCGCGACGGATTAAAAATTTATACTTCCATCGATCCCCGCATGCAATTGTATGCCGAAGAAGCTGTAGCCAAACATTTAAGCTACATGCAAAAATTATTGAACAGTCAGGAAAATATTAAATCGGGAAAAGTGTGGAAAGGTTATGAGAATGTTTTGGAAGCTGCCATCAAACAATCGGACCGCTGGAAAAATTTAAAGAAAGACGGAATGAGTGATGAAGATGCACGCAAAACATTTGATGAAAAAGTAAGGATGAAAATTTTTGCATGGAATAATAATCGTGAAACAGATACGGTGATGACGCCTTACGATTCCATAAAATATTGCAGGCAGATGCTGCAAACAGGTTTTATGGTGATGGATCCCTTAAGCGGTGAAGTGCGTGCATGGGTTGGTGGCATTGACTTTAAGACATTCAAATACGATCATGTTAATTATAATACCAAACGTCAGGTTGGTTCTACCATTAAACCATTGCTGTACAGTTTAGCCATTGAAGAAGCAGGCTTTACACCCAACACTATGGTAACTGATGAGCAACAAAGTTTTGGTGCATACGGTATGGTACCTGCTACACCAAAATCGTGCAGCGGTGCTGTGATGCCCATGGCTGAAGCATTGGCACAATCGCGAAATTGCGCAACAGCTTACATCATGAAACAATTAGATGGCAAAGGAAATAATGCTGCCATTCGTTTTGTTGATTTCTTAAAAAATAAATGCGGACTACTAACTAAAATTCAACCGCATCCTTCCATTGCCATTGGTGCATGCGAAATTTCTTTATACGAAATGATGCAGGCATACAGTATGTTACCGGGCAGGGGTTTTAATGTAAAACCTTTGTACATAAAACGTATTGAAGATAAAAACGGAAATGTGCTGGAAAATTTTGCGCCAGTGAGAAGAGAAGTGATCAGCGATATTACTTCTTATTCGGTAATTAAAATGATGCAGGGTGTTATGCAGTTTGGTACCGGAAGAAGAATATGGAGTTATGGCGTAACAGGAGAGATTGCAGGTAAAACAGGAACTACCAACGATAACAGCGATGCATGGTTCATGGGTTACACACCGCAATTGTTGGGTGGTGTTTGGGTAGGTTGCGACGACAGGTTCATACGTTTTAATTCAACCGATATCGGGCAAGGTTCATCGGCTGCATTGCCCATCTGGGCTTATTTCTACGAGAAATGTTTAAGAGATCCAAAATTATTGGGCATCGATCCAAATGCAACATTTGTGAAACCGGAACAGTTTAATGGTGACTTTAATTTTGATAATTTCAATACCGTTATTCCTTCATCAAATACCGAAGGAGAAGATAATATGGGCAATGGTTCGGCACAGGATTATATGCCCACAAACATCAAACCCGAAGATCTGAAACCCGAGTCGGAAGATATCATCGATGAAAATAAACCAACAACAGCACCATCAACCAAACCAAAAGATACAAAGGAAATAAAACCTAATCCCCCACCCGCAAATAAACCAAAAGAGCAACAACAACCCAAAGCCTTATTGCCTAAAAAACAGGGGAATTAATTTTAGCCCCGAACAATTTCTGTTCTAGTTGTAGTCGTAAAAACCACAATTAAATATTGTAGTTGTGCTATCTTTAGAGTAATAAAACTTTGGTTTTTCATTGGCTGTTTTGCTTTTATGTAATTTATACGGCTAATCAAAATTGCAAAATTTTATTTTAAAAGATAACTAAAACACTCCCATTTATTAAAAGCTAAACCAAGCTTACAAAACACCTGTTTTAAAAATAACCTTCTCAAAAAAAAACAAGTATAAAGTGATTGCATCATACTAATATAAAAGCATGAAACCCCCGTCAGCTTATATCAGCAAAACGATTAGCCTGTTCATCATATTTTTTTCCTGTATTGTATTGGCAGGATGGATGCTGCATATTCATATTCTAACTACCGGATTTTTCAACGGTGTTGGTATGCGGTTTAATGCCGCCATTTGTTTTTTATTGTCGGGTATTGTTATTTACTTAATGGATACACCTGTAATAAACCATTCGCGCAAAACAGTTATCGCAGTTTTATCTTTGACAATTTCATTTGCTGGGCTTCTTACTTTTTTACAATTTATTTTTGGATGGAATTTAGGGATTGATGAGTTACTGATAAAAGACAGGCTCACTGAATTTCATGGCCGGATGGGATATCTCATATCGTTTGATTTTATTTTGACAGGAATTATTTTTCTTTTACTTCTAAATAAAAGAAAACCTTATTTCATTATTCAACTATTTCTTTTCATCATTTTTTTAAACGCCGGGTTCATCATCGTTAATAATTATGTTGGTTATAGTTTCTTTTACAATATTTTATATCTTAACCATACTGCTTATCTGGCACCAATTTTCTTAATTCTGCTTGTAATTGCTGTTATCAACAATAAGCAGTGTGATGATATGAAATTTCCTTTTTCGAGAACATTAATCGGTTTTTTTATAACCTTAATTGTACTTATTGTACTGATACTTTACGCCGATTTCGTAAATAGCAAAAAAAGAAGTGAATCAAATAAGCTGATCGAAAATACCCGTGATATTATATTAATATCGCAGCAATTGAAAACACAAATTATTGACCTGCAAAATAAATCAAAAGGATATATTATAGTAGCCAAAAAAGAATACATTCCCGAATTCATCAGTATTAAAAAAAGTATTGACAGTAGTCTTAACCAACTCCTGATACGCTCAACAGATAATGTTCACCAAAAAATACATATTGATAGCATTAATGCTATTACAGACAGATTTATAATCAATCACGACAGTTTGATCAACATTCGTCGCACCAAAGGTTTCGAGAGCGCACGAAGAGCTTTTTTAAATGAGAAGGATAATTTAATGATTAATGAAATCAATTCAATCTTTTCAATCTTCAATCAGGAAGAAAATGAAATACTGATCAAACGGAAAATTGCAAATGAAGTATTCATAACAAACACTTCCAAAATTATATTCCTGTTCAGTATCTTGTTTTTTTTGTTGATCATAACTATGATCATTGCGATCCTTAATTATCAAAAAATCAGGAACAATAAAGAAAAAACAATACAACAGAACCTTTCCTTAACAAATGCTGTATTCGAATCAATTCAAAACGGGATTCTTGTCGTAGATCATAAAGGAGCAGTTGTAAAAGTTAATGATACATTCACTAAAATGTGGCATATACCGGAAGAGATCAGCAGATCAGCAGATGACAAAAAATTGTTGGATTTTATTTTAGACCAATTGTTGGAGCCGGATAAATTTATTTCGAAAGTAACTGAATTATATAATCATCCCGCTGAAGAAAGCTTTGATGAAATTTATTTTAAAGATGGACGCGTTTTTGAACGTATTTCAAAACCTATGTTTGTTGGAGATGAAACGTTTGGAAGGATTTGGTCGTTTTTGGATATCACAGAAAGAAATAAAGCAGAAGAAGAAAAAACATATCAATTATTGCATTACAAAATGCTGATGCAAACATCGCAGGATGCTATTCACATTTTAAATAAAAAAGGGAAACTGGTTGAATATAATGAAGCATTTATAAAACATCTTGGCTATACAGAAGAAGAAACCTCGAAACTTTTTGTATGGGATTGGAATACACAATGGAATAAAGAAGAGTTATTAAAAATACTTTCTGATGCAAAAGAAGATGCCTTGTCTTTTGAAACAACACATAAGTTAAAAGATGGCACAATCAGAAATGTAAATATTATGTTGCATAAATTTTCTGAACAGGGTGAAGATTTTTATTACTCCTCTGCCAGAGATATTACTCAACGAAAAAAGGCAGAAGTTGAACGTGAACAATTCTTCAAATTCTTTAATATTTCTTCCGACCTGATGGTAATTGCCGACCCGAATGGTTGTTTCTTAAAAATAAATCCTGCCGGGTTAATTTTACTGGGATATTCCGAGGAAGAACTTTTATCAAAACCTTTCCTCGATTTTGTTCATCCCGATGACCGCCAGCCTACACTTGATGAAATGGCACGTCAGATCAAGACAGGTAACTCGATGAATTTTGAAAACAGGTATTTATGCAAAGATGGCGGATCAAAAATTTTATCATGGCAAGCAAACTATGTAGCTGAAGAAGGAATTACTTATGCTACTGCCCGCGATATTACCGAAAACAAACTTATTGAAGAAAGAATTAAAAAAACGAATCGTATTAATGAGTTTATCGGGCAAACAAATGAATTGATCTTACTTGCAAAAAATGAAGATGAAATTTATAAAGGAATATCTAAGATAGCTGTTGAAACGGGGAACTTTGTTTTTTCATGGATCGGTATAGTTGATACAAAAACAAAAACTATAAAACCTTTTGCATGGGCAGGAAATGAGGATGGTTATTTAAAAAATGTAAGTATTTCTACCGAAGATATTCCTTCAGGGAATGGACCAACCGGTATAGCTTATCGTCACGCAAATTATTATTATTGCAACGATATAGCCAATGATCCCGTGATGGAAAATTGGCGAGATGTGGCTATTAAACGCGGTTATTTTTCTTCGGTTGCTTTTCCTTTAAGGATCGATAGCAAAGTAGTAAGTGTTATCACTATGTATGCCGGCAAAGCCAACTTCTTTACCGAAGAAGAATTGCAACTGCTTGAAGGTGTAACCAAAAATATCAGCTACGCTTTAAATGCGATCAGTAACAGGAAAAAAAGAGAAGAAACAGAAACCCAGTTACAGAAACTCACACAAGCAGTAGAACAAAGTTCTACATCAATAGTAATTACAAATTTAGAAGCTGAAATAGAATATGTTAACCCGGCTTTTACGAAATTAACAGGATATGGTATTGAAGAAGTAATTGGTAAAAATCCAAGAATATTACAATCCGGAATTACACCAACTTCAGTCTATCCAGAATTATGGAAAAATTTAACAAGCAAAACTCCATGGCACGGAGAATTATGTAATAGGAAAAAGAATGGCGAATTTTATTGGGAACAAGCTGTTATCTCTCCGATCGTCAATGAGCAGGGAGAGATTACCAATTATGTGGCCGTAAAAGAAAACATAACCGAAAAGAAAAAAGCTGAAAACAATCAAATCCTGACAAACAAAATCCTTCAGGTATTAAACAGCGATATTAATTTGCACGATCTGATTGCTACGGTGCTTAAACTAATTCAGGAAGAAACAAAATTCTCGGCCATTGGTTTGCGCTTAAAAGAAGGCAATGATTTTCCTTATTTCGAACAGATAGGTTTCAAAAACAGTTTTCTGCGCACCGAAAACCAATTGATTGCAAGAGATAAGAATAAAAATGTTTGTTTAGACAAAGATGGCAAACCTTTTTTAGAATGTACCTGTGGCATGGTTCTTAGCGAAAAAATAAATCATTCTAATCCGCTTCTTACAAAAGCAGGAAGTTTTTATACCAACAATTCTTTTCCGTTTTTGGAATTGCCATCCGATCAGGATCCGCGATTGCATCCGCGGAATAATTGCATCCATTTTGGTTATGGTTCTGTTGCTATCATTCCTGTCAGGGCAAACGATGTTACCATTGGTACATTGCAGCTTAATGATAAAGAAATTAATGCTTTCACAGAAGAGACCATCAATTATTTTGAAACCATTTGCGTGAATATCGGGAATATGTTTTTGAGAAAACAGCTGGAACATGAATTGCAAAAATCAAATACTGAATTAAGAACTCTTTCAAATCACCTGCAGACAATCAGAGAAGAAGAACGTTCTGATATTGCAAAAGAGATTCATGACGAGTTATCTCAAAACCTTGTAGCAATAAGCATCAACGCGGCACATTTGAAAAACAAAATAAATGATCCTGCTGTACAAGCCATCATTAATGAACAAATTGAGATCGCGAATAATGTTGTTAAAACAAGTAAAACATTATTCAATTCACTTCACCCGAGCATGTTGGACGAACTTGGATTAGAAGCTGCTATTAAATGGTACGCTAAAACTAAATTGAAATCAAGTAAAATTCAATTGGAGTTTCGGACAAACATAAATGTCGGGAACGAGAATATATCCAAAGAAATAAATCTTGGATTTTTCAGGATCTATCAGGAAACCCTCAGTAATATTTTGCGCCACGCAAACGCTACAAGGGTTTCGGTTGAGTTACATAAAACCAAGGAATATCTGTCGATGCGAATCAGTGATAACGGTTCGGGATTTGATACAGATAAGATAGATACCTTACACCACCACGGTATTTTAGGTATCCGCGAAAGAGCATTAGCGATGGGTGGAGAATTTACTATTAATTCGGTTGTTGGAGAAGGTACCACTATACAGGTAAAAGTGAAGATTTAAGTAAAGGAATATTGTTTGTGTTTATTTATAAAAAAAGCGATGATCTTTCAATCATCGCTTTTTGTTTTACTATTTCAAGATTTATACACTTGCATTTTCTTCTTCCTTTTTCTTCAACTCAAAAATAATCTTACCATTTTCTTTATCTAAAGAAGCCAATAGAATATCTCCATTCTTTACATTCAGATTTAATATCTCTTCTGCCAGCGGATCTTCCAGATATTTTTGAATGGCACGGTGCAATGGTCTTGCACCATATTGCACATCGTATCCTTTATCGGCAATGAAATCTTTGGCTTCTTCGGTAAGCTCTAAGCTGAAACCCAGATTTACCAAGCGTTTCATCACACCCTTCATCAAAATGTCGATAATGCTGTGAATATGTTCTTTGTTTAAGGCATTAAAGATCACGATATCATCGATCCTGTTTAAAAACTCAGGAGAGAATGTACGTTTCAATGCCTTTTCAATTACCGCCTTATTATTTTCTTCCTGATTCTGGATACGTGATGCAGTTGCAAATCCAACACCATCGCCAAATTCTTTTAACTGGCGTACACCAATGTTTGATGTCATGATGATGAGTGAATTTTTGAAATCGATCTTTCTTCCCAAACCATCTGTTAGCTGTCCATCGTCCAATACCTGCAATAAAATATTATAAATATCAGGATGCGCTTTTTCGATTTCATCCAATAAAATAACAGAATAAGGTTTGCGACGAACTTTTTCGGTTAATTGCCCGCCTTCTTCATAACCAACATATCCCGGAGGTGCACCTATCAAACGACTAACTGTAAATTTTTCCATGTATTCGCTCATGTCGATGCGTATCAATGCATCTTCACTATCGAACATATATCTGGCAAGGCTTCTGGCCAATTCGGTTTTACCAACACCGGTTGGTCCAAGGAAAATAAATGTACCGATAGGTTTCTTCGGATCTTTTAAACCAACACGGTTACGCTGGATAGCTTTCACTACTTTTTGTATCGCTTCAGTTTGACCGATCACCATTTCAGCCATATCAGTTCCCATTTTACGCAGCTTCTCTGTTTCGGCCTGCACCATGCGTTTAACAGGAATGCCCGTCATCATGCTCACCACTTCGGCAATATTTTCTTCCGAGATCGGATAGCGTTTATTTTTACTTTCCTCTTCCCAAATATTTTTTGCTTTCTCTAATTCTTCGCCTAATTTTTTTTCTGTATCACGCAATGAAGCAGCTTCTTCGAAACGCTGACTCTTCACTACTTTATTTTTTTCGTTCTTAACATCTTCTATCTTCTTTTCCAACTCAACAATATCAAGCGGGACATTAATATTTTTAAGATGCACCCTTGCTCCTACTTCATCCAACACATCGATGGCTTTATCGGGCAATAAACGATCGGTCATATAACGATCACTCAATTTCACACAGGCATCAATAGCTTCCTGATCGTAAATAACGTTATGGAAATCTTCGTACTTACCCTTGATATTGTTTAAGATAGTGATGGTATCTTCAACACTTGGAGGTTCTATCAAAACTTTTTGAAACCGGCGATCCAATGCGCCATCTTTTTCTATGTACTGACGATACTCGTCTAATGTTGATGCACCAATGCATTGCAGTTCACCTCTTGCCAAAGCAGGTTTAAAAATATTACTTGCATCCAGCGAACCGCTTGCCCCGCCTGCACCAACGATGGTATGAATTTCATCGATGAACAAAATAACATCTCTGTTTTTTTCCAATTCATTCATGATGGCTTTCATGCGTTCTTCAAATTGTCCGCGGTATTTTGTTCCCGCAACCAATGCAGCCAGATCGAGCGATATCACTCTTTTATCAAACAAAACCCTACTAACTTTTCTTTGAACAATGCGCAATGCTAATCCTTCAACAATGGCTGTTTTACCAACACCCGGTTCACCAATTAAAATAGGATTATTCTTTTTTCTGCGTGATAAGATTTGAGAAACCCTTTCAATTTCCAATTCACGACCAACGATCGGATCCAATGTTCCGGCCTCGGCCATTTTAGTAATATCTCTTCCGAAATTATCCAGAACAGGCGTTTTACTTTTTACATTCGGCGCAGCTTTGCCTGCACGTTGTTGTTGAAAACCTGCACGCTGTTTTTCTTCTTCAAATTCATCTTCACCTTCATCCGAGAATTCGCTTTTTGGCGGTGGTGGCGGTGTATTTGTTATTACCAATCCTAATTCATTTCTGAAAATATCGTAATCAACATCAAACTGATTTAATATTTGTGTGGCAATATTTTCCTTATTCTTTAAAATACTTAATAACAAATGCTCGGTTTCAACCAACGGGCTCTTTAAAGCTTTTGCTTCCAACACTGTAACACGAATAACTTTTTCGGCCTGCTTAGTAAGTGGCAAGCTATTAATGTTGGCAATGTTTTTACCTGTTTTATCTTTTACGGCAAGTTCAATTTCCTTGCGTAATTCGTACAAATCAACATTTAATTGTTTCAATACTTTGATGGCAATATTTTCGCCGTCGCGTATCAATCCTAATAATAAATGCTCTGTGCCGATGAAATCGTTTCCTAATCGTAAAGCTTCTTCACGACTGAAAGAGATGATTTCTTTTACCTGTGCTGAAAAATTATTATCCATACCTAAGGATTTATACAATTATAACGAATATTTTTGAGCAAAGTTGCTATGCTTTTATACACACTGTGTTAACGAAAAGGAAAACTATGGAAATCAAAATTGATACCAAGGAAAAATTTACGGTTGTATTACCACTTGAACCGCATATTTATGACAATATGGCTGCGGAACTCGCTGCCACATGCAACAATTATTTACAAAAAGATGTAAAGAACGTGATACTCGACCTGCAGGTAGTAGATACAATTGAGGATGCGGCTGTACAAACAATTGCTCAACTGCAAAATGATTTCTATGAACAGAATGCTTCTTTTGTGATTTGTTCGATAAAACCCAATGTGGAAGAAGCTTTCGACAAATTAGAATTACTGGAATTCCTAAATATTACCCCAACCGAAAGTGAAGCATGGGATATTGTGCAAATGGAAGAAATCGAGAGAGAATTATTGGATGGCGATGACATTTCATTTCATCCTGAAGTATAGATTTTACATCCTATTTTTCCTTATCCTTGTATATAATTAAACAAAACAAATGTTTGGCGTAACCATTTTGGGCAATAATTCGGCACTTCCTGCATACGACAGGCACCCTACTGCCCAGATTGTTACTTTACACGAAGAATTATTTTTGATCGATTGCGGCGAAGGCACCCAAATGCAAATGGCAAAATATAAGATCAGGCGCAGCAAGATCAATCATATTTTCATTTCGCACCTGCACGGCGATCATTATTTTGGACTGATTGGTTTAATTACCAGCATGGGTTTGCTGGGAAGAGAAAATGATCTGCATATTTATGCGCCATCTGCATTAAAAGAAATTATCGATCTGCAATTTAAAGTTGCCGATACCAAACTTCCTTTTGCACTTCATTTTCATCCATTGGAAAAAGAAGGATCGATTGTTGAAGGAAAAAGATTTACGGTTGAATGTTTTTCCACACAACACCGGATTGAATGCTGGGGATTTATCATCCGCGAAAAAAAACATGTACGAAAGATCGATAAAGAAAAAGCGGTACAGTTTAATATCCCCGCTGTGTATTATTCTCATTTAAAAAATGGCGCCGATTACGAAACAAAAGACGGAGAAATCATAAAAAACGAATGGGTTACTTTACCTAATGCCCAACCACGCAGTTATGCTTTTTGTGCCGATACGATTTATGACGAACGTTTGGTTGAAATAATAAAAAATTCTACTGTTGTTTATCACGAAACTACTTTTCTGAAAGATATGCATGACCGTGCAACAGCCCGTTTTCACAGCACCACACACCAGGCTGCAAACATTGCCATCAAAGCAAATGCACAAAAATTATTGATAGGTCATTTCAGCAGCAAATACGAGAATCTCGATCAGTTTTTATTGGAAGCAAAGGAAGTATTTCCCAACACCGATCTGGCCATCGAAGGCGTTACTTTCAGGGTTTAATTCATTAGCCAAACATAAAATTTAGGGAACTCTGCACGCCAGTATTTTTCGTTGTGCTGTGCGGTTGAGCTTGTAACTTTTTCGATCTGATAATTAGATTTCTTATAAAAGATATCTGCCATTTTATTCATGTCGGGAACCATCGAAGTTCCTTCGTTTCCACCGCAATAAAAATAAATTTTAGGTACTGTATTCGTCACAAATTTTTCTGCATCATCAAACATTTGTGGTGTTACCCAAAATGCAGGCGAAAAAACACCTGCACCGCCAAATACCTTTGGATACTGCATCAGCGCATATAAACTAATTAATCCGCCCATGCTGCTGCCCGCAACAAAAGTATATTCAATGCCTTTTTTTGTGCGGTATTTGCTATCGATAAATGGTTTTAATGTATTAGCTAAAAAATCAACATATTGTTTGCCTTCGCCCTTACCAAATTTTTCGTTGTCGTAAGGATTATATTCGGTCATTCGTTTAATTCCGCCATTATCAATACCAACAACAATACATTCTTTGCCGGTAAGTTGTTGCAATGTATCCAAGCATTCATCAACGCCCCATTCGCCCGAATACGCCGTTTGTTCGTTGAATAAATTTTGTCCGTCCTGCATGTACAAAACAGGATATGTTTTTGAAGATGATGCATAACTCTTGGGCAAATAGATCCAGATTCTTCTTGTACGATTTAATTGCGGAATATTAAAAGCGGTATCAATAATTTTTACCTGCGGACTGGCGGTGTAACGTTTTGGACGTTCGGGATAATCATCTTTCCAACCATCAATTTTAAAATCCAGAGATGCATCGGCCGATACTTCAAAAATCCTGTCGCTGATATCTCTGCCATCGGCAGTTGTTTCAACTTTTTCGAAACTGCCACGCGTAAATTTGAATGCATAATTACCTGCTGCCATATTTTTGATCACTACTCCTTTTCTGCTGCCACCTAAAGGTTTTAATTTATACGCTTCATCTTTCGGGTTCCAGTTATTGAAATTTCCTGCAACATAAATATCATCGTTGGCTTTTGTTGCAATGTCGGTTACCACCAACCGAACCGAATATTGTGCACTTGCAGCAAATGTTGCAAAGAGCAAAAAGAAAATAATTATCTTTTTCATTGCATAAAATTAATGATGTTACAAATTGATTTTATTTTTTTGTTGACGAGCGACATGACTGCTATGATACTTCGGTTGCGTCGCACACTTGTACAGAAGAATAGCCATGAGCTATTAGCTGCGAGCCGTGAGTGTTTGCTCGAAGCTCATGGCTCGCTGCTCATAGCTAAGAACGTACAAGTGTGCGACGCAACTACAGCTAAATAGAATTACAAAAGTTGGTAACAAAAAAAATAAAAAGATTAATCTAACACTTCGGCATCTTTGGGATATTTTGCCCTGTTATAAATAAAAGTGTTATCGCTTAAAGCCGCATTGGTATTGAGGTTGGTTAAAGCAAACTCGATTACGTTATTACTCTTGTCCAATATTTTTGCTTTGGTGATCATGCTTTTTCTCTTATCGATGAACACATTTACCTTTTGGAAGTTTTTCTTTTTATCGATGGGGATCAATTCTATTTCATTAAAATTGCCTTTCGATGAAACTAATTTGTAAGTAAAATCTTTATCGTAGAAATTAGACAATAAATTCTGCGGGCTTAATGTTTGGTTACTTTCTTCAACTGTAGAAATGGTAATGGTTTTATTGCCATCGTAATTATAAATTTTTGTTCCGTCGGAAATAATTTCCGTTTTACCCTGTTTCAATAAATATTTTTGTCCTTTGATGGATATACTACCGGTTTTATTACCATTATTTTTTCCCCTGTTCGTGATCGATTTAATCGAAAATAAAGCGGTAATACCTTTAAAGGTCTTCATTTTAGCGCTAACAGCATCTAAAACTTTTTTTGCATTGGGATCGTTATTTTGAGCAAATGAAGTATCAATCAAACAAATAAAAGCAACTAAAAGAAAGTAAATTTTTTTCATATAAAAACTATTGGCGCAAATATAGGCTTTTGACTATTTCGGACATAAGTAATCGGTCAAGGTTTAACAAAAAATGCTTAACCCATCGATTGCAGAAACTGATCTAATTCCATTTCGGTTTTAAAACGCACTTCACGGGCTTTGCTGCCGAGGTTAGGACCAACAATGCCTGCTGCTTCTAACTGATCCATCAAACGCCCTGCACGATTGTATCCCAGCTTCATGCGGCGCTGAATTAATGAAGTGCTTCCTATCTGATTTTGTACAATTAACCGGGCAGCATCTTCAAATAATGCATCACGGTCGTTGGCATCAAAATCTTTTCCTTCCATATCTTTTTCATCAACATATTCGGGCAATAAAAATGCCTGCGGGTAACCTCGTTGGTTAGAAATAAATTCGCAAACACGATCAACTTCAGGCGTATCAACAAATGCACACTGCAATCGCACCAACTCGCCGTTATAACTGATCAGCATATCACCTTTACCAATTAATTGTTCGGCACCGCCAATATCTAAAATGGTACGACTATCAATTTTTGAAGAAACTTTAAATGCAATTCTTGCAGGGAAATTTGCTTTGATAGTTCCCGTAATAATATTAACCGAAGGGCGTTGTGTGGCAATAATTAAATGTATGCCAACAGCACGTGCCAACTGCGCCAAACGGGCAATGGGCATTTCAATTTCTTTGCCTGCGGTCATGATCAGATCAGCAAATTCATCCACCACCAAAACAATGAATGGTAAATATTGATGGCCTTTTTCAGGATTTAATTTTCTGGAAGTAAATTTCTCGTTGTATTCTTTTATGTTGCGGCAACCGGCCTCTTTCAACAGATCGTAACGGTTATCCATCTCGATGCACAAAGCATTTAAAGTATAAATAACTTTCTTTGTATCGGTAATGATGGATTCTTCTTCACCCGGTAATTTTGCTAAGAAATGTTTTTCTATCACACGATACAAACTCAATTCCACTTTCTTTGGATCGACCAACACAAATTTTAATTGTGCCGGATGTTTTTTATACAACAATGAAATTAAAACGGCATTGATACCAACCGATTTTCCCTGTCCGGTTGCACCCGCCATCAATAAATGCGGCATCGAAGCCAGATCGACTATAAAATTTTCGTTATCTATTTTTTTGCCGATGGCGATAGGCAACGAATAATGATTGTTTTGAAATTTATCGCTTGCCAACAATGTTCTCATTCCCACAACAGTCTTGCGGATATTGGGAACTTCGATACCGATCGTTCCTTTTCCCGGAATAGGTGCAATGATGCGAATACCAAGTGCAGCAAGGCTTAGCGCAATATCATCTTCCAGATTTTTTATACGGCTGATGCGAACACCGGGTGCAGGAACTATCTCGTATAACGTAACTGTTGGACCAATGGTTGCAGCAATTTTTTGTATGGCAATATCATAATTCTTTAAAGTAGCAATGATCTGGTTTTTGTGTGTTTCTAACTCGGATGGATCATGTACGATTTTTTCGCTGCTCGGAGAATCCAATAAATCTAATGAAGGATATTTATAATCACGCAGGTCTAAAGTTGCATCATATTTTTCGGTTGGAACTTTATTTGCAACAGTTGCAACAGCTTTTATTTCTTCTTCCACCACATTATTAATTTCCAATTCCATATCAACCGAATCATCGATCAATAATTTTCCTTCATTCTTTTTTTCGGTGGCGGGTTTTCCTGTCATCTGTAATCCATCATCTGTCATCTTCAAACTGTCATCTGTCATCTGTTTTTCATTCACTCCAAATTCATTCATCGGATCAGCATCCGGTTCAACAGCATCGGGCATTTTAAGCGTTCCACCATTACCATCGTTCTTTAATTTATTTTGACTGATGGCTTCTTCTCTTTCATTTATTGTTAATGCAATTTCTTCTTCATTCAAATCCCATTCGCCGCGAACAGGTTGTTCATCTTCGCCCCTTTCAAAAACTTCCTGTTCTTCAACTATTGCTTTTGGTTTTCTTTCGGGCCATTTGAATGTTGGATTAAACCGCCAGATGGCATAACTCAAAACACTCAACAACAACAATGCACCTGTACCAAAATTGCCGATCCATTTTACAAACCATTGATTCAACAATTCACCTACACCACCACCCCAGCTAAATTCGGTTCCTTTAGCTGCAAATGCAGCAGTCATGCTGATTACAAGCAACCCGACAATCACGTAACGAAGATTACGAACTAACGAAAAAACTTTTTTCTCCACCAATAAATTAACGCCAAGCACAAAAAAGAAAGTGCAGAATAAATACGATGCAATACCAAAACCTTTGTAGATGAAAGTGTGTGCCACATAAGCACCCAGCACGCCGAGCAGGTTATTTACTTTAACATCATCGGTTGCAAAAATCTTGATACCAAACTGATGTACTTTATCCTGATCTTCCTGCCAGGTAAATAAATAACTGGTAAAAGCAACAAATAAAAATATAGCCAACAGCAAGCTAACCGCACCTGCAATCTTTGTGGTACGTTCATCTTTTACAACTTCTGTCACCGTAACCTCCACTTCTTTATCGGCCGTTAATTGTTCCGGATCGGGTGGCGGCGGTGTTTTCTTTCGTAAGCTGTTCGCCATGAAAACAAATATAAGCTAAGTGCAGAAAGAGTTTTGTTTTTGGACGGGCATGTGGATTTCTTCTCGTCTGCGGTTGCGTCGCACACTTGTACGG
>MLJW01000221.1_pt1 | contig 43687 bp, 37 predicted proteins | sample 888231 | NCBI WGS metagenome assembly MLJW01 (sample SAMN05788063, study PRJNA343431) | mine drainage metagenome | isolation source: sample collected from the inflow into an acid mine drainage treatment plant... | place: Germany: Lusatia, lignite mining district
CCGCGGACAAGTTGGCCCCGCGGTAGTCGGGCAGGACGAGTCCCGCCGCGGCGAGCTCGGTCAGGGTGGATCGGGACACTCAACGACCCCGCACGGTGGCAGCAGCGAGCTGCCGGGCGAACGCGACCGCCGCGCCGACGGCCTCGCGCCCCTCGGCGACGGCACTGACCCGCACGACGATGTCGTCCGGGATCGAGGTCCCGGTGAGCCCGTGGTCCGCCTCGCAGCTCGGGTCAGGGCAGGTCGCGGGCTCGAGGTCGATCCGGTGCACCGCGTCCCAGCCGATCGAGAGCGTCAGCTCGAGCGGGACGTCGCCCGGGCGGTGCTGCTCCGGCGAGCCCACGACGTGGGTGAGCGCGACCGATCGCAGCTCGGTCAACGGGACCGCCTCGGTGGTCGCCGAGGCGCTCGGGGTCGGGTGCTCGGAGTCCGCGGGGTGCTCGTCGACGTGGGCGACCACGAGCCGGGTCCCCGTGAGGGCGAGCACCGTCACGTGGCGATGCACCTCGTTCGCGACGAACGTCGTCTCGGGGTGGACCAGGTGGGCGACGACCTGCTCACCCGCGAGCGCGACGTCGAGGATGTCGGCGACGAGGTCCGGGTAGTACCCGGCTCGGTCGAGGTCACGGCGCAGAAGAGGGAACGGGGAAGCCACGTCCAGCATCTTCCCATCCTGGCGGCGCTCACGGCGCCTCGGCCCGGTCATGCGGGCAGCACGCGCCGCATGCCGTCCGCCCGGCTCGCTGCCGCGAGCTGGATCCTCGCCGCGAGGACGTGCACGCCATGCAGGCCGACGACCACGGGATGCAGCTCGAGGCTCCGGATCTCGGGGAGGTCCTCGGCCAGTGCCGCGACGCGCGCCACGAGGCCCTCGAGGGCGGCATGGTCCGTCGGCGCGAGCCCGCGGTAGCCGAACAGCCGCGGCGCGGCGCGGGGCATCCGGATGAGCGTTGCGACGTCGACGTCCGTCAGCGGCGGGATCCCGTAGCAGACGTCCCCGAGCAGGTCGCTCGCGTCGCCCGCCAGTCCGAAGCTCACGACCGGTCCGAACAGTGGGTCCTCGGACGTGCGGAGCACGCACGCGACGCCGGCAGGGACCATGTGCTGCACCTCGAGCGGAGCGCGCCGAGACGCGTTCGCCGCGGTCTCGGCCGCGATGTCCACGGCGCTCGCGGCCGGCTCGGTGTCGGGTGTGCGCGCCCACGTGAGCTCGAGCATCTGCGCGACGTCGTCTCGCAGGACCTGCTCGTCGGCGATGTCGAGCCGCACCCCGCCGAGGTCGGCGCGGTGCCGAAGGGCTGGGACCGTCGTCTTGAGAGCGACGGGCCAGCCGACACGCCGAGCAGCAGCGACCGCCTCGTCGGCGTCATGGACGACGACCGACTCGACGACCGTGATGCCCGCGCATCCGAGGAGCTCGCCCGTGCGCTCGGCGTCGAGGCTGACGACATCGGTGTCCGCCGCCGGCAGCCACGACCTGACGAGCCGCTGTGCGGTCCGGGTGTCGACGTCGGCCGGGCGTGAGCTGCGGCCGTGGTCCTCGCTGCGCCATGCCGCGTAGCGCGACGCGTGCCCGAGCGCCAGGACGGCGTCCTCGGGCGTGACGTAGGCGGGAACCGTCCAGGACACGCCGTCGGCGTCCGGAGCTGTGAGGTCCGCCCTGACGCCCGAGCGCCCGAGAACGCATGCCACCGTCGTCTTGCCCGACCCGGCGGCGGTCGCGGCGAGCTCGGGCAGGAGCAGGTCGACGCCGGTCCCCACGGTCGGCACGTGGACGGCGACGACGACGTCCACCCCCGGGTCCGCGTAGACGGTCCGCAGCGTCGCCCGGACGGCGCCGAGGTCGGCGTCCTCCGAGAGCAGCGCCGTCGCGCCGGTGACGGTCATCCCGGCAGCTCCGGCGGCCTCCGCGACGAGGGCGGCCATCGAGGGCGAGCTGGCGACGATCCCCACGCGCCGACCGGCGGGCAGCGGCTGGTGTGCGAGGAGCTGGGCGACGTCGAGCATCTGGTGGGTGTTCTCGACCCGGATCACGCCCGACTGCCGCAACAGCTCCTCGAGGGTGCGCCGCGGCGCGAGAGTGGGTCGGACGGCATGACCCGGCGGGACGACCTGACCGGAACGTCCCGCGGTGACCACGACGACCGGTTTGGCGGACGCGAGGCGGCGGGCCACCCGGGAGAACTTGCGGGGGTTCCCGATCGACTCGAGGTAGAGCCCGACCACGCGAGTCGCCTCGTCCTCCTGCCAGAACTGCATGACGTCGTTGCCCGAGACGTCGGCTCGGTTCCCCGCCGAGACGAACGACGACACGCCGAGCCCTCGACGCTCCACCGACGCGAGCATCGCGACGGCCATCGGCCCCGACTGGCAGAAGAGACCGACGTGACCCGGAACCGGGAGGACCTCGGCGAGCGACGCGTTGAGCACAGGCTCGGTGACGTTCGAGAAGATGCCGAACGAGCCCGGGCCGACGACCCGCATCCCGGCCGCGTGAGCGTGCCGCAGCACCTCGCGCTGCCGGGCGAGCCCCGCCGGTCCGTTCTCGGCGAAGCCCGTCGAGAGCAGCACGATCCCCCGGGTACCGAGCCGGGCGAGGCCACGCACGACGTCCACGGCCTCGTGGGGTCGGACGGACACGACCGCGAGGTCGACCGGACCCGGGACCTCGTCCAGAGCTGCCCAGACGTGAACGCCGTCGGTGGGCACCGTCGACAGCCCGACGACGTGCACGGCACGCCCGGGAGACGCGACCGCCAGGTTGACGAGCACGCGGTGTGCCAGCAGCTCCTCGACCGAGCCCGGCGCGTGTGCGGGCGAGGCCACGACCAGCACGGTCCCGGACTCGAAGAGCCCGAGCATGCTGCGCGCCTCGGCACGGTGCTCGCGGTCCGCCATGACGGCGAGCGAGCGGTCCGTGGGATCCAGGTCGAACCCGACCGACACGATCCCGTCGTCGAGCCGCTGCGCGACGTCGTAGCCCGCCTCGCGGAACACCGCGATCATGCGCCCGTTCTGCGGGAGCACCTCGGCGGTGAAACGACGGAGCCCACGTTCGCGGGCGGCAGCCGCGAGGTGCTCGAGCAGGGCGGACCCGAGGCCGCGCCCGTGGTGTGCGTCGGCGACGTTGAAGGCCACCTCGGCGACGTCCGGACCGACCCGGTCGTACCGGGCGACGCCGATGATCTGCTCGCCCACCGCAGCGGGAGCGACGGCAACCAGGGCGACCCTGTCGTGGTGGTCGACCGTCGTGAACCGGATGAGGTCACGTTCGGGGAGCCGGTCGAGGTTCGCGAAGAACCGCAGGTAGGTCGACCTCTCGGACTGCGCCGTGTGGAACGCCTGGAGCGCATCCGCGTCGGACGGGCGGATCGGCCTCAGGTGCGTCGTCGACCCGTCCCGCAGCACCACGTCGGCCTCCCACGCCGCGGGGTACGCGGAGGAGCTCGCGGGGAGACCCGCGTCGTCGAGCGATGGCATGGCACCAGGCTAGGCGGTGCGGTCGTCGCGCGTGCGGCCGACCCCGGCACCCGCGCGCCGTCCGTCGCCACCCGTCGGCACAGGGGATGATGGTGCGCGATCGACCGCAGACCGACGAGGAGCATGATTCCCCCATGGCGCGCCGCACGCCCGCCCCGCAGGACGCCCTTCCCGAGGACTTCACGGAGCGGATCGTCGACATCGACGTCCGGACCGAGATGGAGGGCTCGTTCCTCGAGTACGCGTACTCCGTCATCTACGCCCGTGCTCTCCCGGACGCCCGCGACGGCCTGAAGCCCGTCCAGCGCCGCATCCTCTTCCAGATGGCCGACATGGGTCTGCGACCCGATCGGCCGTACGTGAAGTCCGCGCGCGTGGTCGGCGATGTCATGGGCAAGCTGCACCCGCACGGCGACGCCTCGATCTACGACTCACTCGTGCGACTCGCCCAGCCGTTCTCGTTGCGCGTGCCGATGGTCGACGGCCACGGGAACTTCGGCTCGCTGGACGATGGCCCCGCCGCGCCGCGGTACACCGAAGCACGCCAGTCTCCCGCCGCCGTCGTGATGACCGCCGGCCTCGACGAGGACGTCGTCGACTTCGTCCCCAACTACGACAACAAGCTCACCCAGCCCGAGGTGCTGCCGGCCGCGATCCCGAACCTGCTCGTGAACGGCGCGGCCGGGATCGCCGTCGGCATGGCGACCAACATGGCTCCGCACAACCTGGTCGAGGTCGTCGCGGCAGCCCGACACCTCATCGCGCACCCGGACGCGACGCTCGAAGACCTCATGCGGTTCGTGCCAGGGCCGGACCTGCCGACCGGCGGGAAGATCGTCGGGCTGGACGGTGTGCGCGACGCATACCGTACCGGCCGCGGGGCGTTCCGTACCCGCGCGACCACGCGCATCGAGAACGTCACCCCGAAGCGCAAGGGCATCGTCGTCACCGAGCTGCCGTACCTCGTCGGGCCGGAGAAGGTGATCGAGAAGATCAAGGAGGGCGTGCAGGCGAAGCGCCTCACCGGGATCACCAACGTCGTCGACCTGACCGACCGCTCGCACGGTCTGCGCCTGGTCATCGAGGTGAAGACCGGGTTCAACCCGGAGGCCGTGCTCGAACAGCTGTTCCGGGCCACGCCGATGGAGGACTCGTTCTCGATCAACAACGTCGCGCTCGTGGACGGGCAGCCACGCACCCTCGGGTTGCGCGAGCTTCTGCGGGTGTGGGTCGATCATCGGATCGACGTGATCCGTCGCCGCAGCAACCACCGCCTCGCCAAGCGGCTCGAACGCCTGCACCTCGTCGAGGGCCTGCTGGTGGCGATCGTCGACATCGACGAGGTCATCCAGGTCATCCGCTCGAGCGACGACGCGGAGATCGCTCGCACGCGCCTGCGCGAGGTGTTCGACCTGTCGGAGCCGCAGGCCGAGTACATCCTCGAGCTGCGCCTACGGCGACTGACCAAGTTCTCGCGGATCGAGCTCGAGAAGGAGAAGACGCAGCTCGAGCAGGAGATCGCGGAGCTCCGTCTGATCCTCGGGGACGAGGGCCACCTGCGCCGCGTCGTCTCCGAGGAGATGGCCGAGGTCGCCCGCGTGCACGGCACACCGCGCCGGACGATCCTGCTCGACTCGGCCGGCGGGACGGGGAGCGCGGGCGGGGTCGCCGCCCCGCCGAGGAGCGCCACGCCGCTCGAGATCGAGGACACCCCGTGCTGGGCCCTGCTCTCGGCGACCGGTCTCCTCGCGCGCACCTCGGACGGCGCCGAGCTGCCGCGAGCGCGCGACGGCGGCGCACGGGCCAAGCACGACGTCCTGAGGTCCGCGGTGCCCACCACGGTGCGGGCCGACATCGGTGCGGTCACGTCCCGTGGCCGGATGGTGCGGCTGTCCGTGCTTCACCTTCCGGCCCTCCCCCCGACCGACGGCGCGCCGTCGCTCTCGGGCGGCGTTCCGCTGTCCGAGGTGCTGGCGCTCGAGCCCGGTGAGACCGTCGTCGCGCTGGCATCGATCGGGGCCGATGCCCCGACCCTCGCGCTCGGGACGGCCTCCGGTGTCGTCAAGCGCGTCGCCCAGGGCGAGACGCCGGGCAACAAGGACGCCTGGGAGATCGTGTCCGTGAAACCGGGCGACGAGGTCGTCGGCGCTGCGCCGGTCGACGACGCGCACGAGCTCGTGTTCGTCACCTCCGACGCCCAGCTGCTGCGCTTCGGTGCGGCCGCGGTTCGGCCGCAGGGCCGAGCCGCGGGCGGCATGGCCGGCATCAAGGTTGCCGACGGCCAGCGGGTCGTGTTCTTCGGCGCGGTCGCACCGGGCTCCGATGCGGCCGTGGTGACGGTGTCGGGCTCGTCCGACACGCTTCCCGGCCTTCAGGCGGGTCGCGCGAAGTCGACGCCGTTCGCCGCCTACCCCGCGAAGGGCCGGGCGACCGGCGGTGTGCGCGCCCATCGGTTCCTCAAGGGCGAGGACAGCCTGATCCTCGGCTGGGTCGGGCCCGCGCCGGCGACCGCGACCGGTTCCGGCGGCCAACCGGTCGAGCTCCCACCCGTCGACGAGCGCCGGGACGGTCCCGGTACACCTCTCGCGGCGCCGGTGCAGGCGATCGGCTGACGCAGGCGATCGGCGGACTGCGGCGGATCAGGCGTCGATGCGGCTGCGGTCGAGCCCGTCGGCGCCCGCGACGATGAAGTCCTTCCGCGGGGCGACGTCGGAGCCCATCAAGAGCTCGAACACCTCTTCGGCCTGGACGGCGTGGTCCATGGTCACGCGCCGCAACGTCCGGTGGCGCGGGTCCATGGTCGTCTCGGCGAGCTGGTCGGCGTCCATCTCGCCGAGGCCCTTGTAGCGCTGGATGTCGTCCTTGTAGCGACGACCGGCCTTCTCGAGCCGCTTGAGGGTGGTCGCCAGCTCGGCCTCCGAGTACGTGTAGACGTACTCGTTCTTCTTCGACCCGGCCCCGATCACCTCGACGCGGTGCAGGGGCGGCACCGCAGCGTAGACGCGACCCTGCTCGACGAGGGGGCGCATGTACCGGAAGAACAGCGTGAGGAGCAGGGTCCGGATGTGCGCGCCGTCGACGTCGGCGTCGGTCATCAGCACGATCTTGCCGTAGCGCGCCGCCTCGAGGTCGAACGACCGGCCCGACCCGGCACCGATCACCTGGATGATCGCCGCGCACTCGGCGTTCTTGAGCATGTCCGAGATCGACGCCTTCTGGACGTTGAGGATCTTGCCGCGGATGGGCAGCAGCGCCTGGAAGTCCGAGCTCCGCGCGAGCTTCGCCGTGCCGAGAGCACTGTCACCCTCGACGATGAACAGCTCGCTCCGTTCGACGTCGTCGCTGCGGCAGTCGGCGAGCTTCGACGGCAGGGACGAGGTCTCGAGCGCGTTCTTGCGCCGCGAGATCTCCTTCTGCTTGCGGGCGCTGAGCCGCGCCCTCATCTCCGCGACGACCTTGTCGAGGACCAACGTCGACTGGGTCTTGAGGTCGCGCTTGGGTGACGTGAGCAGGGTGTTCAGCTCGGTGTCCACGACCTTCGCGACGATGCCGCGGACTGCTGCCGTCCCGAGGACCTCCTTGGTCTGCCCCTCGAACTGCGGCTCGGCGAGTCGAACCGTCAGCACGGCGGTCAGCCCCGCCATGACGTCGTCCTTCTCGATCCGCTCGGTCGAGTCGCGGCTGGAGATCTTCAATCGGCGGGCGTTCGCCTCGACCGCCTTGCGCAACGTCCGGAGCAGACCGGCCTCGAAGCCGGCCAGGTGAGAGCCCCCCTTGGGCGTCGAGATGATGTTCACGAACGTGCGGATCTCGGTGTCGTAGCCCGTGCCCCACCGCATCGCGACGTCGACCTCGCACTCGCGCGTGACCTCGCGCGGTGTCATGTGCCCACGCTCGTCGAGGACCGGCACCGTCTCGGTGAAGGACCCGGAGCCGGTCAGGTGCCAGGTGTCCGTCACCGGCGCGTCGGGTGCGAGGAAGTCGACGAAGTCGACGGTTCCGCCGTGGTGGACGAACGTCTCGGTGTGCGGGCCGTCCGCTCCCGGTGTGCCCGGGAGCCCCCGCTCGTCGCGCACCGTGATCGAGAGCCCGGGGACGAGGAACGTGGTCTGGCGCACCCGGGTGACGAGCTCGTCGTACGAGAACACCGCGGTCTTCGGGAAGATCTGACCGTCGGCCCAGTAGCGCACCCGCGTCCCGCGACTCCCCTTGGCCGCGCGACCGGCCACCGCGAGCTCGGACTTCTCGACGAACGGCTCGAACCGTGCCTCGGGGTCCGGCCCGCCGGCGCCGTCGTGGAAGGTCCCCGGTTCGCCGCGGTGGAACGTCATCCGGTACGTCTTGCCGCCACGGTCGACCTCGACGTCGAGTCGTGTGGACAGCGCGTTGACGACGCTCGCCCCGACCCCGTGCAGGCCACCGGAGGCCGCATACGATCCGCCGCCGAACTTGCCGCCGGCGTGCAGCTTGGTGAAGACGACCTCGACACCGGACAACCCGGTCTTGGGTTCGATGTCCACCGGGATCCCGCGCCCGTTGTCCTGGACGGACACCGACGTGTCGGCGTGCAACGTCACCAGGATCTGGTCGCAGTGCCCGCCGAGAGCCTCGTCGACGGCGTTGTCGATGATCTCCCACATGCAGTGCATGAGTCCGCGCGAGTCGGTGGTGCCGATGTACATGCCGGGGCGCTTGCGGACGGCCTCGAGGCCTTCGAGGACGGACAGGTGCCGTGCGGTGTACGAGGACTCTGCGGATGCGGTCGACACGATGTCCGAGACTATCCGCTGGCGCGAGCCGTGCCGCTTCCGACACGGAAACCCGGGCGCACCCATCGCCGACCGGTCACCACACGGGTGAATACCGACCGTGCGACTACGCGGGTAGCGAACCGAGCCCCTCTGCGGGGAAGAGATGGCGCGCAGGATGGTTGTATGGCGGTATGAACGCGACGATGACCGAACCGCTGACCGTGGCCGATCGCTGCGACCGCTGCGGCGCGCAGGCCTACGTTCGCGTGGTCCTGCCGAGCGGCGAGCTGCTGTTCTGCGCGCACCACGCACGGGAGCACGCACCGAAGTTCGCCGAGATGGCCACCCTCGTCCAGGACGAGACCGACCGGCTGGCCGCCGAGCACGGAGCACGGTCGACCTCCACGCCCTGAACGGCGTTTCGGGGCCACCAGGCGCCTGGCCCAGGACGGGGATCACGGGCCGCCCTCGAGGCGCGACCCGGTCGGTACGCACACCTCCGGGCCCGCATGAGCCCACCGACGAGGGTCGGAGCACGACGACGAGGGCCCGCAGGGAGTGATCCCTACGGGCCCTCGTCGTCGGTCCGGCCGAGCCGGCGTCCGTGCTCAGTCCAGGTAGTGGGCTCAGTCCAGGTAGTCGCGCAGGACCTGCGACCGGCTCGGGTGGCGCAGCTTCGACATCGTCTTCGACTCGATCTGACGGATGCGCTCGCGGGTGACCCCGTAGACCTTGCCGATCTCGTCCAGCGTCTTGGGCTGGCCGTCGGTCAGGCCGAACCGCATCGAGACGACACCGGCCTCCCTCTCGGAGAGCGTGTCGAGCACCTGGTGCAGCTGCTCCTGCAGGAGCGTGAAGCTCACCGCGTCCGCCGGGACGACCGCCTCGGAGTCCTCGATGAGGTCACCGAACTCGCTGTCGCCGTCCTCGCCGAGCGGCGTGTGCAACGAGATCGGCTCGCGACCGTACTTCTGGACCTCGACGACCTTCTCCGGGGTCATGTCCAGCTCTTTGGCGAGCTCCTCGGGCGTGGGCTCGCGGCCCAGGTCCTGCAGCATCTGCCGCTGCACCCGCGCGAGCTTGTTGATGACCTCGACCATGTGGACCGGGATCCGGATCGTGCGTGCCTGGTCGGCCATCGCCCGCGTGATCGCCTGGCGGATCCACCACGTCGCATAGGTGGAGAACTTGTAGCCCTTGGTGTAGTCGAACTTCTCGACCGCACGGATCAACCCGAGGTTGCCCTCCTGGATCAGGTCGAGGAACAGCATCCCGCGGCCCGTGTAGCGCTTGGCCAACGAGACGACCAGGCGCAGGTTCGCCTCGAGCAGGTGGTTCTTGGCGCGTCGCCCGTCGCCGGCGATCCACTCGAGCTCACGTCGACCCTTCGGGTCCAGCTTGATCCCGGAGTTCAGCCGCTCCTCGGCGAACAATCCCGCCTCGATGCGCTTGGCGAGCTCGACCTCCTGCTCGGCGTTGAGCAGCGCAACCTTGCCGATCTGCTTGAGGTAGTCCTTGACCGGGTCGGCGGTCGCACCCGCAGTGACGACCTGCTGCGCGGGAGCGTCGTCGTCGTCGGCGTCCGAGTAGGTGAACCCGGAGTCCTCCGCCTCGTCAGCGGCAGGCTTGTCCTCCTTGGCGTCGACGACCACGTCGTCGACGATGACCTCCTCGACGATCACCTCGACAGCGACGACCTCGTCATCAGCCGGTTCGACGTCGATGTCGTCGATCTCGACCGACTCCTCGACCTCGTCGTCGGTGGCGGCAGCCTTCGCCTTCGCGCGGGCCGTCGAGGCTGCGCCAGGGGTCGTGGCCTTGCGCGCTGCCGGCTTCTTCTTCGCCGGCGCCGGTTCCGCGACGGCGGTCGCGCTCGTCGCGCGCCGGGCGGTCGCGGCCGCGACCTTGGTGACGACGGCGACCGGCTCGTCGACCGTGATCCCGGCGGTCGCAAGGCCGCGGAACACCGCCTTGAGCCTCTTGGCGTCCTGGACCTGCGCGGCCTCGCACGCGCTGCGGAACGAGGCGGCGTCAACACGGCCATGGGTGCTGCCGCGTCGCACGAGCTCCTGGAGTGCGGGGTGCTCGAACTCGCGCGGAAGTGTGGGGCTGGAGGGGAGGGAGGTCACAAACAACCTTTCGGCAGAACACGGCCCGACATCTTTCATTCGGGTAGACCGATATTGTACCGGCCCGCGGGCGTCACGCAGGAGCAACGGACCCAGGAACCTGGGGCTCGGCCGCGCCGTGTCGGACGTCTTCCGCATCTCAACGCGCAACGGGCCGACGAGATTCCACCCGGATGAGATCAGGGGGTAGCTCCTGGATCGGTCTCGATCCGCCTGCGCTCGTGGCTGGTCAGACCCGAACGGGCTTGACCGCGAGCACCGGGCACGGGGCGTCGAGAAGGATGCGCTGCGCGTTGGACCCGAGGATCAGCTTGCCCACGGGGCTCCGCCGCCGGAGCCCGATGACGATGAGAGACGCCTCGATCTCGACGGCGGCCGCGATGAGGTCCTCGGCGACGTCCTTGCCCGCTGCGACGAGCCGAAGCTGATGCTCGACACCTCGAGCCGCCAGCTCGACACCGACACGGGAGAGCTCGTCTTCGAGCTCGGCCCTCTTCGCATCGTCGACCGAGGCGCGCGCACTGGCGACGACGACGAGGCGCACTCCGCGCTGCAGGGCCTCCACCGCTCCGGCCTCGAGCGCTGCGCGACCCTCGTCGGTCGCGAGATAGCCGACAACGATCCCCATGGATCCTCCCAGGTCTGTCCATCTACCCGGCACACATGCCGGGAGTCGTGACGCTACCGGAGGTCGAACGCTTCGACGATCCGATGGCGCTGCCTCCTGGTTCGTGGCAACGCTCTCAGCCCTCTCGTCTGACCCAGCCGGGCGGCATGCCCGCGTCGACAGCCTCCCGGACGAGCAACGCCAACCGGTAGCGCGGGTCGGCCTCGAGCGCACGGTCGAGGAGCACAGCGGCCCGCGCGCCGTCGGCACTCCACCAGGCGAGAACCGCGAGCAGGCTCAGCGCGGGTGCTTGTGCGTCGCGACGCCCGTGCGCGATCACCGCCTCGAGCGCAGCCCGGTGGGCCGCAGTCGGCTCGAGCGGCGGGGCGAGTCCCTCGGACGGGTCGACGATGCGTGCGATCGCGCGCGAGATCTCGCGGTCGGCTCCCGCACCGCCGCCGAGGGTGCGCTCGGCCAGGTCACCGGTGCCGGGGACGAACGAGACGAGGATCGCATCGCGGACGCCGATGTCTCCGAGCGCCGCCTCGATCCGACCCAGTCGAGGAGAGTGCTCGCCACCGTGGCCGTCGTGACCCGCAGCGACCTCGGCTTGCCAGAGGGCCATCGCCTCGCCGCGCCAACGGCAGACTGCGGCCGACCCGGCCGCCACGGCCGATCTCCGACGCCGCTCGGCACGTGCGCGCGCTGCCGCTGCGCGACGGCGCGCGTCGACCTCGGCCGTCGGCATCCGGGCAAGGTCCTCCCGACGGGCAGCGACGACGGACCCGGCAAGCACCATGTGGGCCCCGGTCGTCGTCGACTCCAGCTCGGTCAAGGGCCGGCCGCCGGGCGGGCAGCAGTCGAACGAGGTGCAGTCGAGGCCGCCGTATCCGCTCGGCCCGACGACCCAGGTGGCGACGTCACCGAGATAGGGCTCTGCCGCATCGGCGAGGTGGCGCGCTGCGGCGCGAACCCGCGGTGATCGCCTCGCATGCGGGCGTGGCACGGAGTCCCCCACGGACGGCCTGCCCCCGGGGTCTGACGAACCGTCGTCGGCGGTGTAGAGGACGAGGACGGCGCGCGCAGCGCGGTCCTGCACGAGGTGGGTCACGAGTGTCCGGGCGAGCTGGGGCCCGGACGACGCGTCGCTGAGATCGTCGAGGTCGACACGTGCGACGAGGCCGACGCGACCGCGCGGCTCCCGGAGGCTCACGACGACGGCGCTCTCGTCCGGCTGGAACCCGAGCTGGTGCGGTATCAGGGCGATCAGCTCGCGTGGTTCTCGCACGCGGATCGTGGTGGTCGGCATGGACCGATCCGATCGCACCGTGTGAGGGCTCCGTGCGTGGTCGGCGCGCAGGTGTGAAGAGGTTCTGCAGGCACCATCGTGGGGTCGGGTCGACGCTCCCCTGCCGTTACGGTGGAGGTGTGATCGCACAGCCGCACACCGCACGTGGCCGAGGGACGCGCCGCACCGCCGTGACTCGTCCGGTGCGGGCGCTCGCGGCCATCCTTGTGGGCGTCGCCGCCCTGGCCGGCTGCACGTCGCAGGTACGCTCGTCGTCCAGCTCCGCTGCGCCGGTACCCGTGAGTCCGAGCGCGGTGGACCCGTCACCGAACCCGACGGAGACGCTCCTTCCGGAGAGCACCAGCTCGTCCGCCGTCGGCGCCCTGGCGGCCGGCTTCCCGGTCGACCTGCTGCCTGTCCCCCCCGACGCGGACATCCTCGTCTCGGCCGCCGATCCCATCCCCGGGTCGACGGACCTCCAGGTCAGCCTGAACCTCCGGACGTCGCTGACCCCGGCGCAGGTCCTCGCGCTGTACCGGACACCGCTCACGGCGGCTGGTTTCGTGGAGGCCCCAGCCGACCAGACGAACGCGGCTCTCGCGGCGCAAGCCACCTTCACGCGGTCGAACGGCGACGAGATCCTGGTTCTCGGCGTCCTCGACCGCGACGGGATCCGCACGCTGACGCTCGGCGGCCGCGTGCACGCCTCCTCGTGAGCGGCGCCGACCGTAGGCTGTCGACCGTGAACCTCGCACCTGCAGACCTGGTGGAGATCGAGGGAGTCAGGGCCGGCGTCGATGCCCACCTCGAGGCGCATGTGCTTGCTCTACGACCCGTCCTCCGCGCGCTCTCACCCGACGCGGGCGAGCTCGCGGATGCGATCGCGCAGATGCTGTCCGGCGGCAAGCGCCTGCGGGCCGCGTTCTGCTACTGGTCGTGGCGGGCCCACGGCGGGTCGGCGGACTCCCCTGCCGCGGACTCGGTGCTGCGCGTCGGCGCCGCTCTCGAGCTCTTCCAGGCGGCTGCGCTGTTCCACGACGACGTGATGGACCGCTCGGACACCCGACGTGGGCTGCCCGCCGCGCAGCTCGTCTTCGCGGCGATGCACCTGCGGAACGGGTGGACCGGTGATGGGGCCAGGTTCGGCGACTCGGCCGCGATCCTGCTCGGAGACCTGGCCCTGATCGCCAGCGAGCAGGTCTTCGCCGAGGCTGTGACCGGGTTCGATGCCGAGACGGCGGGCGGCGCCCTCCGGGTCTTCAACCACATGCGCACCGAGGTGACGGCGGGGCAGTACCTGGACGTGCTCGCCCAGGTTCAGCCCTGGGGCACCGATCCGACGGCCGACGAGGAACGTGCACGCGCGGTGATCCGGGCGAAGTCCGCCCGGTACTCCGTCGAGCACCCGCTCACTCTCGGCGCGGCGCTCGCCGGCGCCACCGAGGAGTCTCGACGCGCGTGCACCGACATCGGGCTACCGCTCGGTGAGGCGTTCCAGCTGCGCGACGACATCCTCGGGGTGTTCGGAGACCCGGCCCGGACCGGAAAGCCCGCCGGTGACGATCTCCGCGAAGGCAAGCGAACCGTGCTCGTGGCCCGCGCGATGGCGCACGCGGCGCGGGTCGGCGACGAACGGACGGCCGCGATGCTCCGCGACGACCTCGGCGACCGGGCCATGACCGAGCCCCGGGCACGCGAGATCGCGGGCGCGATCGCGGCGACCGGGGCCGTCGGCGAGGTCGAGGAGCTCATCGACACACTGACCCAAGGGGCTCATCGGGCGCTGGACGCGGCGGACCTCCTCCCCGAGGGGCGTCGCATGCTCCGGAGCCTCGCCCACGCGGCGGTGGACCGCCAGGCCTGACGGCGAGGGCCGCGTCAGAGCTCGAGCTGGGCCCTGCGGCGCACCTCGGTCTTCCGCCCGGTCCGCAACGCGGCCAGCGGTGTCGCCTGGAGGGCGTCGTCCGGGGTGAACAGCCACCGGATGGCCCCTGCGTCGCTGAACCCGACATCGCCCAGGATCGAGAGCGTCCCCGCCAGAGACGACAGGATCGCCGAGAGCGAGGCGCCTGACTGCGGCGTCTGGACGTTCGCAGGGTTCGCGAGGTGCTCGGGCACCAGGAAGTCGGCGGGGACGCTCTGAACGGGTGGCTCGCCGCGCCGCACCGCGAGAAGCTTGCGCTCCTGGATCAGCCGGCGGACCTTTCCGGCATCGATCCCCAGCCGCTCGGCGACGTCCGGGACCGTCAACCACGCACCTACGAGACCGTCGAGGGACTGCTGGGCGTCGATGCTGTCGCTGCTCACGGCGCAAGCCTACGCAGTCAGGGGAACTACACCGGTGAAGTTCGACGTCGCGCCTCGCGCGGCCGGTCACGCCACGGTAGGTTCGCGTACTGTCACATCTGCATCACAGGCACCACCAGTCACACATGTCACACCCGTCCACCGGTCGACGGGCCTGGATGCTCGCTCCCGCCCACCGAACCGAACCTGGGAAGCCCACATGACGTCACCGACGAGCGCGACGGCCACCGACCGCGCGGCACTGCCCACGCGGGCACGCACACGCCTCGCCTCCGGAGCCGGTGTCTCGATCGCACTCGCGGTGGCATCGGTGGCGACGTCAGCCGGCGCCGCTCACGCCGACGAGCCCTACGTCGTCCGGCAGGGCGACACGGTCAGCCAGATCGCGCTGCGCTCCGGGGTGTCCGTCGGTGCGATCGCCCGAGCCAGCGCTCTCGCCGACGCCTCGCGCATCCGCATCGGGCAGGTCCTGACGATCCCCACCACCGGCACCACGACAGCGACCCTGGTGAGCAACACGTTCGCCGGACGGACGTACAGCGACCTCGTCGTCGCGGCCGCCAACGCGAACAAGGCGACACTGCTGCGGATCGGCGTGCCGACGACGAGCCAGATGAGGGCGACGATCGTCACGACCGCGACGTCCATGGGCGTCGATCCGGCCCTCGCCCTCGCGATCGCCTACCAGGAGTCCGGGTTCAACCACACCGCGGTCTCCGCCGCGAACGCCATCGGCACCATGCAGGTGATCCCGTCGTCCGGCGAGTGGGCGTCCCAGATGGTCGGGCGCCCGTTGAACCTCCTCGACCCGAACGACAACGTGGTCGCCGGGGTGGCGATCCTGCGGTCGCTCGTGCGCACGAGCCCCGACCTCGCGACCGCGATCGCCGGCTACTACCAGGGCGCCGCGTCGGTGCAGCGCAACGGCATGTACCCGGACACCCGCCGCTACGTCGCGAGCGTCCAGACGCTCATGTCGCGGTTCCGCTGAGCCTGTTCCGCAGGGGGCGCCCGTAGACTGCCGTCGTGGGAACCACCGTGACCGATCCGCTCGTCGGCAAGCTCGTCGACGGCCGGTACGAGGTCGTCTCCCGGATCGCCCGGGGCGGCATGGCCACCGTCTACCTCGCGATCGACCGGCGGCTCGACCGCGACGTCGCGCTCAAGGTCATGCACGGTCACCTCGCGGAGGGCACCACCGGATCGGCGTTCATCTCGCGGTTCCGTCGCGAGGCGCGCTCGGCGGCACGGCTCACCCACCCCGGTCTCGTCGCGGTCTACGACCAGGGCATCGACGGCGAGACCAGCTACCTCACGATGGAGTACATCGACGGGGGCAACCTGCGCCGACTCCTCACTGACGGAGGCCCGCTCCCCGTCGACGACGCCCTCCGCATCCTCGAGGACGTCCTCGACGCGCTCGCTGCCGCGCACCGCTCGCAGCTGGTCCACCGCGACATCAAACCGGAGAACGTCCTGCTCTCGAGCGACGGACGGGTCAAGGTCGCCGACTTCGGACTGGCGCGAGCGGTGACCGAGGTCACCTCGACAACGACCGGGACCGTGCTCGGGACCGTCGCCTACCTCGCCCCGGAGCTGGTGGCACGCGGCGTCAGCGACGCCCGGACCGACGTCTACGCCACCGGGATCCTGCTCTTCGAGCTCCTCACCGGGCGTCAGCCGTTCACCGGTGAGACACCTATCCAGGTGGCGTTCCAGCACGTCAACTCCCAGGTCCCCGGCCCCTCGACGTTCGTGCCCTGGCTACCCGCCGAGGTCGACGACCTCGTGACCTCGCTCGCGGCGCGCGAGCCCGACGACCGACCGGTCGACGCCGGCGCGGCCCTGACCCTGGTGCGACGGACCCGCCGGAGCCTCGACCCGGCCACGCTGGCGCGGCGCGCGGACCGTGTCGTCGTGCCAGAAGCCCTGGACGGCACGCGCGAGGAGGACGACGACGCGGTCACGACGATGTCGCCGCCACGCGCGGTCGAGGTACCGCTCGACCCCGACGCGACGACGGTCATCGAGCTCGACCCGCACGGGAGCACGGTCGCCCTCCCGATCGGCGCTGCGCTCCTCGAGTCGGCGGGGCTCCCGGGTGACGACGAGCGCGCACCGCGACGTCACCGGCTCCGCCTCCTCCTCAGCGCCCTGGGGGCGATCGCGGCCGTGGCAGCGGTCCTCCTCTACCTGTTCGTCGGGCCGGGGGCCTACACGACCGTGCCGAACGTCGTGGGCCAGCAGAAGGCTGTCGCCCTCACGTCGTTGCAGTCGGACGGCCTGAAGCCGACGGAGACCGACGTCTTCGACGACGCGACCGCCGGCACGGTGGTGGCGACCACGCCCGGTCCCAGCGGCCGCATCCACAAGGGCGGAGCGGTCGTCGTCGCGGTATCCAAGGGACCCGACCTGGTCACCGTTCCCGACTCGCTCGTCGGCAGCATGCAGGCAGACGCGAAGGCCGCTCTGGAGAAGGCCGGTCTGCGGGACGCCTACGCACCCGGCAAGCACTACAGCGACACCGCAGCCATCGGCAGCGTGCTCGCCGCGGACCAGAAGGCGGGGGCCGAGGTCAAGCGCGGCTCCGCGGTCACGCTCACCCTCTCGGACGGTCCGGAGCCGCTCACGATCTTCTCGGTGATCGGCGCGAGCCAAGACCAGGCCCAGTCCGACCTCACCAACGCAGGACTGAAGATGGCGGTCGGACCACCGGCGTACAGCGACGTCTTCGCGGCGGGGGCCATCATGAGCCAGGACCCCGCGCCCGGGACCGCCGGGCATCGGACGCAGACCGTGACGGTGGTGATCTCGCAGGGGCCGGAGATGGTCGTGGTGCCCAACGTGACCCTGCAGAAATACGACAAGGCCAAGGCGACGCTGGAGGCCCTCGGGCTCAAGGTCGTCCGACAGGACTCCCCGGCTGGGTCTCTGAACAACAGGGTTTGGAGCCAGAGCATCCCGCCAGATACATCCGTTCCGAAGAACACGACGACGATCACCCTCACAGTGATCTGACGTGGCCTGACTGCGCCCGGGGCGCGCGAGCACCACTACGGACGACGACGGCCGGCTCCCCTCCGAGGGGGAAAGCCGGCCGTCGTCGTCCGCGCGCAGAGCCTGTCGCGCTGTCTCAGCGCCCCCGCAGCATCTCCACGACCTGGAACGCCATCTCGAGCGACTGCTGGTGGTTCAGGCGCGGGTCCACGAGGGTCCGGTAACGCAGTGCCAGGCCGTCCTCGTCGATCTCCTCGCTGCCGCCGAGCACCTCGGTCACGTCGTCCCCGGTGAGCTCGACGTGCAGGCCGCCCGGGAACGTCCCGAGGTCACGGTGCACCTCGAAGAACCCGCGGACCTCGTCCATGACGTCCACGAGCCGCCGGGTCTTGTAGCCCGTCGACGACGTGATCGTGTTCCCGTGCATCGGGTCGCAGACCCACGTGACCGGACCACCCTCGGCGGTGACCTTCTCCACGAGACCGGGGAGGACGTCGCGCACCGTGCCCGCTCCCATCCGGGTGATGAAGGTGAGCCGCCCGGGGATCCCCTCGGGGTTGAGCTTCTCCATCAGCGCGAGTGCGTCCTCGGCTGTCGTCGTCGGGCCCAGCTTGACGCCGATCGGGTTGTGCACGCGCGACAGGAAGTCGACGTGCGCGCCGTCGAGCTGCCGCGTCCGCTCGCCGATCCACAGGAAGTGGGCCGAGCAGTCGTACGGCAGACCCGTGCGCGAGTCGATCCGGGTCAACGGCCGCTCGTAGTCGAGCAGCAGAGCCTCGTGGCTCGAGAAGAACTCCACGGTGCGCATCGACTCGAAGTCCGCCCCGCAGGCGGCCATGAAGCGGATCGCACGGTCGATCTCGGCCGCCGTCTCCTCGTACCGGGCGTACGCCGGGTTCGCCATGAACCCGCGGTTCCACTCGTGCACCCGCCGGATGTCGGCGAAGCCCCCGGTGGTGAAGGCCCGGATGAGGTTCAGCGTCGACGACGACGTGTGGTACGCCTGCAGCAACCGGTCCGGGTCAGGCGTACGCACCGCTTCACTGAACTCGTAGCCGTTGATGATGTCGCCGCGGAACGCCGGGAGCGTCACCCCGTCGCGGGTCTCGTCGTCCGAGCTTCGTGGCTTGGCGTACTGCCCCGCCATCCGGCCCATCTTGATGACCGGCAGGCTCGCGCCGTACGTGAGCACGACCGCCATCTGCAGGATCGTCTTGATCTTGTCGCGGATGTTGTCCGCCGTCGCGTCCGCGAACGACTCGGCGCAGTCTCCGCCCTGGAGCAGGAACGCCTGCCCCTGGGACGCCGCGGCGAGACGTGACCGCAGGACGTCGGCCTCGCCCGCGAACACCAGCGGGGGGACGGCCGCCAGCCGGTCACGCACGAGCTCGACGGCCGAGCGGTTCGGCCAGGTCGGCTGCTGGGAGACCGTCAGGTTCTCCCAGTGGTCGAGTCCGGCGACGACGTCCGGGTCGGGTTCGACGCTCATGACGCCGCGACCGAGGTCTGGCCGATGTCGGACAGCAGGTCGACGAACCACGGCTGCGTGACGTCGAAGGCCTTGCCGCCGGCGATCCGCGGGAAGGCGATCGCCTTGAGACGGTCGCCATCCTCCTCGTCGTGCCCGATCACACCGGACTCGCCCCGGAAGGCGCACTCGACGGCGAGGTCCGTCATCGACTTGATCAGACGCAGGTCCTCGGCGTTGGCCGCGGCCGCACGCGAGTAGTACCCGCTCTTCTGCACCATGGTCTTCTCGGCCCCGAGGAGCTTCGAGAACTGCTTCGCGAACCACTGACCGGGGTTGATCGTGTCGAGCTTGACGTGACCGAACGGGTCGCGCGGGACCTCGGCGCCCGAGGCCTCGAGCTGCGCGACGATCTCGTGCATGCCGGCGCCCTCGGACAGGAAGATGTTGACGTTGCCGTTCGTGTCCATGACCGTGCGCAGCCGCGCCGCCTCGCCCTCGATGTCGAGCGGCAGCTCGGGCACGAAGACCGCGTGGATGTCCCAGCGCTCGCGCGACAGGCCGATGCTGGGGACCCACTCCTGGGTGTCGAGCCAGCGCCGGTACTCCGCCGCCGCGGCCGCCGTCAGCCAGCCGCAGTGCCGCCCCATGACCTCGTGGACGATCAGCATGCGCGGGCCCGAGCGGTGCTCACCGATGATGTTGCGAGCGAACCCGGCGGCCTCCTCGGCCGCGGTCCAGGCACCGAGCGACTGCTTGATCGGCACGACGTCGTTGTCGATCGTCTTCGGCAGGCCGACGACCGTGAGGTGGTAGCCGTTCTCCTCGAGGTACGCCGCGAGGTCGGCCGCAGTGGTGTTCGTGTCGTCCCCACCGATCGTGTGCAGCACGTCGACGCCATCGGCCTTGAGCTGCTCCGCCGCCACGTGCAGAGGGTTCTGGCCCTCGGCGACGAGGCCCCGCTTGACGCAGTCGGCCGCGTTGGTGAGCTTGACGCGCGAGTTGCCGATCGGCGAGCCGCCGAAGCGGTGCAGGAGGCCGGCCTTCGCGCGCGCCTCGTCGTCGACGACGATCTTGGTGCCGGTCAGCAGCCCGTGGTAGCCGTGCTGGTAGGCGATGATCTCGATCTCCGGCGCGAGCTCGGTGTAGCGCTCGATGAGGCCACCGACGGCGGAGGACAGGCACGGGGCGAAGCCGCCTGCGGTCAGGAGAGCGACGCGACGAACCGACATGAGACACACCTCTCGTAGATCTGCTGGGGATGGCACCAGCCTGGTGGGCCATCCGGTGCCCGACGTCGGGCCCAAGGTCCTGCCGCTCCGGTACGGAACGGCGGGCGCGATCATCCTAGCGAGGCGTCGTCGTCCTCTTCCGGCGGTACCGGAGGCTGGACCTCGGGCACGTCGCGACCACCCGGGGCGCGCGGGACGTCGGCCTCCGCGGCCGCAGCACCGGCAGCGATGCGCGCCTTCTGGGTCGCGGCGTAGACGTCCACGTACTCCTGACCGGACAGGCTCATCAGCGCGTACATGATCTCGTCCGTGACGGCGCGGAGGATGAACCGGTCGTTCTCCATGCCCTTGTACCGGCTGAAGTCGAGCGGCTCGCCCACGACCACGCCGATCCGGATCGGCTTCGGGATGGTCTGGCCGATGGGTTGCGCGACGTTCGTGCCCACCATCGCGACCGGGATCACCGGGGAGCCGGACTCGAGCGCGAGCCGGGCCACCCCCGTCTTGCCGCGGTAGAGCCGACCGTCCGGGCTCCGCGTGCCCTCCGGGTAGATGCCGAACAGGCCACCCGCCTGGAGTCGCTTGAGCCCGGTGTTGAGAGCGGCCTCGCTGGCCTTTCCGCCGCTGCGGTCCACCGGGATCGTGCCGACCCCGCGGAAGAAACCGGCCTTGAGCCGTCCCTTGACCCCGCTCCCGGTGAAGTACTCGGACTTCCCGATGAACACGATCTCGCGGTCGAGGACGAGAGGCAGGACGAACGAGTCGATCACCGCGAGGTGGTTGCTCGCGAGGATCGCGCCGCCGTCGGCAGGGACGTGCTCGACGCCGCGCACCCACGGCCGGAAGATCAGGTGCAGCAGCGGACCGACCATCACCCGCTTCATCAACCAGTAGAACAACCCGCCACCTCTCGCCGCTGTCTGAGGGCTCCGTCTGACGTGCGCGGAGCCGACCGCGGACATGCCGTCGTGTTCCGACTCTAGAGTGCTGCGTATGCCAGCACGTCACGATCCGCCCACCGGAGACACACCGGAGGACCGCTCCTCCGAGGAGGACTCCTCCGACGAGGCCCGTTGGGCCGAGATCGTGGCCGAGCTCGGAGACCTCGGCATCGATGAGCACGACCTCGACGAGGACGGCGACGATCCGGGATCATCTTCCCGCGTAACCTACCGCGTGGCGCCGGGCGTCCCGGACAACCGTCCTGGTGCGGCCCCCCCGCTCAGCGGCCGCGACTGGGACGGGACGGCGCAGATCGACCGCGCCGAGTCCGAGGTGGACGACGCCGAGCACTTCGTGCCACCGGACCCGGGACCGATCCTCTCCGGGAACCCGGCGCTGACCCTCGCGTGGATCGGCGCCGCCGGTGGGGCGATCCTGCTGCTCGTCCTCGTGGTGGCCGGCGCGGCGGTCCCGGCCGTCGTCGCACGCGTGACCGCGGTCGTGTTCGTCGCGTCGTGCGCGTTCCTCGTGTGGCGGATGCCGCACCGACGTGACCATGGCGACGACGACCCGGGCGCGGTCGTCTGATCGAGCGTGCCAGGACCGGCCGCTCCAGCGTGCCGTCCGGGCTCAGGCCCGAGCGAGGTCCGCGGCCCCCACGATCCCGGCATCGTTGCCCATCGCCGCGAGGTTGATGGCCGCCACCGGGCGGTACCCGCTCGCGGAGAGCTGCGAGGCGAATCCGGCACGGGTCGGCTCGAGCAGGAGGTCACCGGCCGCACCGACACCGCCGCCGACGACGACCATCGCGGGGTCGAGCACCGCTGCCACCGAGGCCGCACCCTCACCGATCCAGCGGCCGAGCTCAGCCAGCAGCTCGATCGCCAACGGATCACCCTCCGTGGCCGCGACCGTGATCTGGGGCCCGGCGAGCCCCTCCGGCGAGCCACCTGCCAGCTCGAGGAGCCGGTGGGCACGCTCCGGGTCGCGCACCATGGCGGCCTGCGCCTCCCGGACCAGCGCGCTGCCCGAGGCGTACTGCTCCCAGCACCCCCGGTGCCCGCAGCCACAGAGGATGCCGTTCGGCACGACGCGCATGTGTCCGACCTCGGCGGCAACTCCCCAGGCACCTCGCACGAGCGTGCCTCCGACGATCACCGCACCACCGAGCCCCGTGCCGATCGTGAGCATGAGCATGTCGTCGACGTCCCTGCCGACGCCGAACCGGAACTCGGCCCACCCGGCCGCGTTCGCGTCGTTCTCGACGACGATGCGCACGTCGAGCCCGAGCTCCGCAGCGACGCGGTCGCGCAGGGGGTGGTCCCGCCAGGGGAGGTTCGGCGTGAACAGCACCGTGGCCTGGTCGGAGCTGATGAATCCCGGGGCCGCCAGACCGATCGCTGCGATCTCGAACTCGGCTGCGAGCTCCTGGCACGCCGCCACGACGGCGCGGTCCACCGCGTCGGAGTCGGCGGCGTCCGTGGGTCGAACCGACTTGGCCAGGATCACCCCGTTCTCGTCGACCACCCCGGCCGCGATCTTGGTCCCGCCGATGTCCACACCGATCGCGTGCATGTCCGTCCTTGCGTGAGCTGAGGGTCATGGTCCGGCCCTGCGCGGGCGCCGAGGTCAGGCTACGCAGTCCATCACGCGCGCAGCACGGTGTCTCGTGCCCGGGGACCGCAGGCACAGGCTATCGATCCGGGTATGGGACGATCGGGACCGAACGTCCTTGACGTTCGTGGCACCTTCTTCGACTGACAATGGAGCCAGCATGGAAGAGTTCCGCACCCCGGTCCTGGTCGAGCTCGATCCGACGTCGAACCTCAACGACCTCCTCGCCGAGCGCGTCGCGGCCGGACCGGACCGCGTGATGATCGAGCACAAGACCTCACCGGACGGCCCATGGATCCCGATCAGCGCGCGTGAGTTCGACGCCGAGGTCGTCGCGGTCGCGAAGGGGCTCGCGGCGCGCGGGGTGCAACCGGGCGACCACGTCGGCATCATGTCGCACACGCGGTACGAGTGGACCCTCCTCGACTGGGCGACCTGGGCTGCCGGAGCGGTCCCGGTCCCCCTCTACGAGACGTCGTCGGCCGAGCAGGTCGCGTGGATCCTTGCCGACTCGGACGTCCGGCTGCTCGTCGTGGAGACCCACGAGCACGCTGCCACGGTGGCGTCCCTCGGCGACCGACCCAGCACTCTGGCCGACGTCTTCGTTCTCGACGACGGCGCGATCGACACGCTGATGGCCGACGGCGCGGGCACGGCCGACGCCGAGATCACGCGTCGTCGGTCGATCGCCGACCTGGACGACGTCGCCACGATCATCTACACCTCGGGGACCACCGGTCGCCCCAAGGGTGTCGAGCTCATGCACCGGAACTTCGCCGTGCTCACCGTGAACACCGCGCGGGACCTCCACGAGGTCGTGAGCGCCCCGGGCTCGCGCACCTTGCTGTTCATGCCCCTAGCCCACGTGTTCGCGCGCTTCATCGAGGTCCTCTGCGTCCCCGCCGGGGTCGTGCTCGGCCACACCTCCGACACGACGACGCTGCTCGCCGACCTCGCGAGCTTCCGCCCGACGTTCATCCTCTCCGTCCCGCGCGTCTTCGAGAAGGTCTACAACGCGTCCGAGCAGAAGGCAGCCATCACGGGCCGGCTCGGGATCTTCCAGCGGGCGGCGAAGACCGCGATCGTGTACTCGCGCGCTCTGGACGACCCGCGCGGCCCGAGCCCGTGGTTGCGGCTCCAGCACCGGGTGGCCGACGTGCTCGTCCTGTCGAAGATCCGGGCCGCGCTCGGCGGTCAGGCGTCGTGGGCGATCTCCGGCGGAGCGCCGCTCGGCGAGCGGCTCGGGCACTTCTACCGGGGTGTCGGGCTGACCGTTCTGGAGGGCTACGGACTCACGGAGACGACAGCACCGACCGTCGTGAACCGCCCCGGGCGGGTGAAGATCGGCACGGTCGGTCCCGCACTCCCCGGCACCGCCATGCGGATCGCGGCTGACGGAGAGATCGAGATCCAGGGAGAGCACGTGTTCCGCGGCTACCACGGCAACCCGGACGCGACCGCGGCGGCGTTCGACGACGGCTGGTTCCGCACGGGCGACCTGGGCAGCATCGACGTGGACGGGTACCTGCGCATCACGGGTCGCAAGAAGGAGATCATCGTCACCGCGGGCGGGAAGAACGTCGCCCCGGCGGTCCTCGAGGACCGCCTGCGAGGACACCCGCTCGTGAGCCAGGTCGTCGTGGTCGGCGACCAGAGGCCATTCATCGGCGCTCTCGTGACCCTCGACGCCGAGGGCCTGCCGGGCTGGCTCGCCGCCCATGGCAAACCGGACATGTCGGTGTCGGCGGCGATCGACGACCCGGACGTCCGCGCATCGCTCGACCGTGCGGTCGCGCGCACCAACACGGCCGTCTCACGCGCCGAGTCGATCCGGAAGTACGCGATCCTCGCGGCCGACTTCACCGTCGAGAACGGCTACCTCACGCCTTCGCTCAAGGTCAAGCGCGCCGAGGTCCTCAAGGACTTCGCCGACGAGGTCGAGGCGCTCTACGACGGAGTGCGCGCGGGCGGCCCGCAGGAGTGAGCTCGCCCGGACCGGCCGCCTCGGCGGACCGGCGCGCGTGAACCGACCTGCCGTGCCGAGGTAGTCGCGAGATCCGTCGACGCGGTGACTCGCGCGCTGTCACACGGCTCGGACCATGCGCAGCGGTGGCACCATCCCTGACGAGGCGAGGACCTCGAGGGCGTCGCGCTCGGCGTCGTCCAGATCGGGGGCGCCGACGGGGATGGTCAAGAAGGTCACGACGCAGTCGGCGCACGCGTCCCCGCGCACCGTGCAACGTCCGCAGTCGATCATCATGTGCGCGACGCTAGCGGCGCCCTCCGACACCGCACCGGGGTGTGTCCCCCGCGCTCGGACGCGTGCGTGTCGGAGCGGCGGTCTACGGTCTCCGCATGCGCCCGATCGACGCCGCGACCCCGAGCCGGATCTCCGGCACCGGCACGCCGGTGCAGCCATCGCTCGACGACCTGGGGACACCGCTGCACGAGGTCACGTTCGTCGTGGTCGACCTCGAGACAACGGGCGGCACGCCGATCTCCTCCGCCATCACCGAGATCGGCGCGGTCAAGGTCCGCGGGGGTGAGGTCCTGGGCGAGCTCCAGACCCTGGTCGACCCCGGCACCCCGGTCCCGGCGTTCATCTCGGCGCTCACGGGGATCACGACAGCGATGGTCCACGGTGCGCCTCGGATCGATGCCGTGGTGCCGGCCTTCGCGGAGTTCATCCGCGGGAGCGTCCTCGTCGCCCACAACGCGCCGTTCGACATCGGGTTCCTCAAGGCCGCGTTCGCCCAGTCGGGTCATCCATGGCCGGGAAACCAGGTCCTGGACACCGTCCGGCTCGCCAGGCGCGTCGTGCTGCGCGACGAGGCCCCGAACCACAAGCTGGGCACGCTCGCAGCCCTGTTCGGCGCCACGGTCACCCCGGACCACCGCGCACTCTCCGACGCGCGGGCCACGGTCGACGTCCTGCACGCCCTGCTCGCACGTCTCGCGCCGCTCGGCGTCACGCATCTCGAGGACCTCGCGACCGCGACCGACCCCGTGCCCGAGGACGTCAGACGCAAGCGCACGCTGGCCGACGGGCTTCCGGACGCGCCGGGCGTGTACATGTTCGTCGGCCCAGGACGCGAGGTCCTCTACGTCGGGACCTCGACGTCGATCCGCACCCGCGTCCGGAGCTATTTCACGGCGGCCGAGAAGCGGCGACGGATGACCGAGATGATCCGCGTCGCCGAGTCGGTCACGCCCGTCGTCTGCGCGACCACGCTGGAGGCGCAGGTCCGCGAGCTGCGCCTGATCGCCGAGCACGTGCCCCGGTACAACCGCAGGTCGCGCTTCCCGCAGCGGATGCCGTGGGTCCGTCTGACCTCGGAGCCGTTCCCCCGCCTCTCCGTCGTCCGGGACGTCAGGGACGACGTCGGCGACGGCGCCGCGTACATCGGACCGTTCCCCTCGCGACTCGCGGCACAGTCCGCGGTCGACGCCCTCCACGAGACGTTCGCGATCCGACGGTGCAGCCCGCGACTTCCGGCCGTCGCCCCACCCGGCGCGAGCCCGTGCGCCTTGGCGGGGATGGGTCGGTGCGGTGCACCGTGCACCGGGGCGCAGTCGGACGACGACTACGCCAGGGTCGTCGCCGCCGTGCGCGCCGCGATGACCGCGGACACGCGACCGGTGGTTCGTGCGCACGCCCAGCGGATCGCGGCCCTGTCGGCCGAGGAGCGGTTCGAGGAGGCACGTGCGGTCCGTGACCGGTTGGACGACTTCCTGCGGGGCGCCGCACGTGCCCAACGGTTCACCCCGCTCGCGCTCTCCGCGGAGCTCGTGGCCGCCCGGCGGGTGGGCAACGGTGACTGGGAGCTCGTCGTGATCCGTCATGGGCGTCTCGCCGGCACCGCCGTCGTCGCCGGGCAACTCGACCCGCGCCCGGCGATCGAGTCGCTGAGGCTCGCGGCGGAGCACGTGCCGGCTCCCCGGGCCCCGGCGAGCGCGGCCCACCCGGAAGAGACGGACCTGCTGATCGCCTGGCTCGGACGCCCCGGCGTCCGACTCGTGGCCGTCGACGCGCCGCTCTCCTGCCCGGTCAGCGGAGCCGGGGCCTTCATCGGGCCCGGCCGGACGGCCGAGGCCGTCGCGGCGGCCGGTCAGGAACGAGCCCGTCACGACACCGACGCCGTCGGCGCGGCATGATGACCCCATGCTGACCGCCATCGTGCTCATCCACACCGCTGCCGACCGCATCCCCGAGGTCGCGACCGCGATCGCCGAGGTCCCGCACGTCAGCGAGGTCTACTCGGTGACCGGGGAAGTCGACCTGATCGCCCTCGTCCGCGTGCGCGAGCACGAGCAGCTGGCGGACGTCATCGCGGACCAGATCAGCAAGGTCGAGGGGGTCGAGCGGACCGAGACCTTCATCGCCTTCCGTGCGTACTCGAAGAACGACCTGGCTGCAGCCTTCGCTCTCGGTCTCGAGGACTGACGGCTCAAGGACTGACGGCGCGGGACGCGCCGCTCGTCGACCATCCCGGCCCTCGGGGAGGCACGCGGAGGAAGCGGCCACCCACCGCTCGAGCACCGCGGCGGCGGCACCTGCGTCGATCGCGTGCGCGGCGTGCTCGGTCCCCGCGCGGAGCCGAGCGACGAGGTCTCCGTGGTCGGTGCCCGGGAGGCGACCGTCCGCGACGAGTGCTGCTGCCGCGTTGAGCAGAACCGTCTCGCGGACCGGGCCCGGCTCGCCTGCCAGCAGTCGTCGTGCGACCTCGGCATTGTGCTGCGCGTCCGCACCACGCAGATCCGCTGGGGTGATCGAGGTCAGGCCGAGGTCGCGGGCGGCGTCGAGCGTGTGCTCGACGACCGATCCGTCCCGGACCTCCCAGACCTGTGCCGGCCCGGTCGCGGCAAGCTCATCGAGACCGTCAGCCCCCCGGAACACCAACGCCGAGGTACCGCGCGAGGCGAAAACGCCCGCCATGAGCGGCGCCATCCGCAGGTCCGCGACACCCACGGCGGTCGCCCGTGGCTGGGCCGGATTCGTCAACGGGCCCAGGAAGTTGAACACCGTCGGGATGCCGAGCTCCCCGCGTGCGGTCCCGGCATGCCGCATCGACGGGTGGAAGACCTGCGCGAAGCAGAACGTGATGCCGACCTCGGTCGCGAGGGCGGCGATGCGGTCGACCGAGTGGTCCAGGCGGATGCCGAGAGCCTCGAGCACGTCGGCCGACCCGCTCGACGACGATGCCGCCCGGTTCCCGTGCTTCACGACGGTCGTCCCGGTCCCGGCGACCACCAGCGCCGCCATCGTCGACACGTTGACCGTGTGCATCCGATCCCCGCCGGTGCCGACGAGGTCGATGCTCGGGCCAGGCACCTCGAAGCGGACGGCGTGCGCCAGCATCGTGTCGGCGAGCGCGGTCAGCTCGACCACCGACTCACCCTTCGAGCGGAGAGCGACGAGCAACCCGGCGACGCGCACCGGCGAGACGTCGCCGGACATGATCTGGTCCATGGCCCACGCCATGTGCGGACCACTGACGTCCGTGCGCGACACCAGGGCGCTCAGCAGGCCGGGCCACGTCGGGTCCGGCAGCCCGGGGTGCACCGAGGTCATGCGGCGTCGGCGGGCGCGACGAGAAGCTCGGCCACCGCGCGCTGGACCTCGATCGGGTCGAGCGGGCGCGAGACCACACCGTCGGCGTAGGACCACGACGCGAGCCACGCATCCTGCGGGCGACCGGTCAGCACGACCACGGGCGGGCACTGGAAGATCTCGTCCTTGAGCTGACGGCACAGGCCCATCCCGCCGACCTTGCCCGTCTCGCCGTCGAGCACGAGCAGGTCGAACAGCCCGCCGTCCATGGCCGAGATCACCGCGGCCTCCGTCGCCACCTCTACCCAGCGGATCGGAGGCTCGTTCTTGCCGAGACGCCACCCGACCGCGAGGAGCACCTGCTGGCGTGTGTCCACGTTGTCGCTGTACAGCAGGATGCGCGGCCCGTCCGCCACGGACGTCTCCACGCTCTGCTGCTCGAGTCCTGCGCTGCTCATGGTCGCTCTCCATCGTCGTCGCCGTGCGCCCTCGCCACGCATCTTGGCACGAGCGACGGCCCTCGTGCTCTCGCGCGCGTGCCAACGGGCGCAGCCGAGGCCGGACGACGCCGAGAGTCGCGCGACACGCCCGGACCCGATGACGCCGCAGACCCCGTGTGGAGGCTTGGTGAGCGTACGGAGATGACGTTGTGACATATGCCCGCCTCAAAACATGGGCCTAACGTCCCATCTCGACGAGTTGTCGGCCATAATGGCGACGTGTCGACCGCCATGGCTGCCCCCCACACCGCCCCCCACGTGAGCGTCAACCGACCGAACCCCGTGTCGGTCGGGACAATCGTGTGGCTCGCCAGCGAGCTGATGTTCTTCGCGGGACTGTTCGCGATGTACTTCACGCTCCGCTCCACCGTGCCCGCTGAGTGGGCCGCCCAGACCGGCAAGCTGAACGTGACCTACGCCGCGATCAACACCCTCGTGCTGGTGATGTCGTCCGTCACCTGCCAGATGGGGGTCTGGGCCGCAGAGCGGTTCCAGCCGGTGCGGACCGGCTCGATCCTCGCGGTCCGGACCTGGGGCATGAACGAGTGGATGACCCTGACGTACGTCATGGGCGCGGTCTTCATCGGCGGCCAGGTGTTCGAGTACGCGTCGCTCGCCCACGACGGGCTCACGATCTCGACGAGTCCCTACGGATCCGTGTTCTTCCTGACCACCGGGTTCCACGGGCTCCACGTCATCGGCGGTCTGATCGCATTCTTGTTCCTCCTCGGACGCTCGTTCACCGCGAAGCGGTTCGGCCACCACGAGGCGACCACCGCGATCGTCGTGTCCTACTACTGGCACTTCGTCGACGTCGTCTGGATCGCGCTGTTCATCGTCATCTACCTGCTGAAGTGACCCGCGGAGGTCACGAGCCGGTGACCTCCGCCGACCCTCCACCCGTTCCACCGTGCGAGACGAGGACAATTTCGTGAAGGCACTCGCGGCCCGCAGACATCACCGCAACGCGCCGGTGGTGGTCACGCTTCTGGCGCTGCTGACCACCGGCGGCCTGTATGCCGCGCTGGCACCGGGCACGGCCCACGCCGCCGAGCCCACCGCCAACGACATCGCCGCCGGTGGGAAGCTGTTCCAGGCCAACTGCTCGACCTGCCACGGCCCCGCTGCCGGTGGCACCGCCAGCGGCCCCTCCTTGGTCGGCGTCGGAGCGGCTGCCGTCGACTTCCAGGTGAGCACGGGTCGGATGCCGATGGCGGCCTCCGGACCGCAGGTGATTGCCAAACCCCCGACCTTCGACGCCACGCAGACGGCCGAGCTCGCCGCCTACGTCGCGTCCCTCGGCGCCGGACCGGCTGTCCCGACCGCCGAGCAGGTCGACCCGAGCAAGGGTGACCAGGCGACCGGGATGGCCCTGTTCCGGACGAACTGCGCGATGTGCCACAACGCGGTCGGCGCCGGCGGCGCCCTCTCGCAGGGCAAGTTCGCCCCGCCGCTCGCGAATGCGACGCCGACAGTGATCTACGAGGCGATGCTGACCGGTCCGCAGTCGATGCCGGTGTTCAACAACGCCAACATCACCCCGCAGGAGAAGCGCGACGTCATCGCCTACCTCGTCGCCCAACGCAGCAACGCGACGAGCGTCAGCGACCTCGGGGCCTTCGGCCCCGTGAGCGAAGGCCTGTGGGCCTGGGTCCTCGGGATCGGCACGCTCATCGGCTGCGCCGTCTGGATCGGAGCGAAGTCCTCGTGAGCGTCCACGACTCGACCACGCACGACGGGAGCAAGGACGTCGTCGTCCACGCCTCCGACGGGCTCCCCGACCGCTTCAGCAACCCCGGGCATCCGGAGCACCACCTGCGGCGGAGCGACGAGGACCCGAGGGCGAACAAGCGCGCCGAGATCCAGGTCGTGGTGCTGTTCCTGATCTCGGTCATCGGGACCATCGGATTCCTCGTCGCCTACTTCACCGTGACGCCGGCCGGGACGCCGTCGTCGATCCGCAACTCCAACCTGCTTCTGGGCCTCGGCATGTTCTTCGGCCTCATGGGCATCGGGCTCGCTGCGGTGCACTGGGCGAAGTCGCTCATGAACGATCATGAGAAGTCTGAGGAGCGTCACGAGCTGCGCAGCCCCGAGCCGGTCCGCGTCCAGGCCGTCGAGGTCATCCAGGAGGGTGTCGCCGACTCGGCCATCGGCCGTCGCGGCGTCCTCAAGGGTGCGATGATCTCCGCGCTCGCCCTGTTCCCCCTCTCGATCGTCGTGCCTCTGATCGGCAACGTCGGCGGCAACTGGAACGTCTCCACGCTCAAGCACACGATGTGGAAGAAGGGCACCCGGCTCACGATCGACCCGACCGGACGTCCGGTGAAGGCCTCGGACCTGACCATCGGCTCCGTGTTCCACATCATCCCGGACGGCCTCGACAAGACCGCCCACCCGCTCGAGGAGAAGGCCAAGGCGATCGTGCTCCTCATCCGCCTCGACCCGCGGGACCTCAAGATCGCACCGGACCGCGTGGGCTGGTCCTACGACGGGATCATCGCCTACTCGAAGATCTGTACCCATGTCGGTTGCCCGGTGGCCCTCTACGAGCAGCAGACCCACCACCTGCTGTGCCCGTGCCACCAGTCGACGTTCGATGTCGCCGACGGCGCCAAGGTGGTCTTCGGGCCGGCGAAGCGGCCTCTTCCGCAGCTGCCGATCACGGTCGACAGCGAGGGGTACCTGGTCGCCCAGAGCGACTTCCACGAACCCGTCGGCCCGAGCTTCTGGGAGCGCCTCAAGTGACGACCACCGATCGGGCGTTCCCGGGCCCCGTCGACTACCTGGACCAGCGCACCGGCCTCGGCAGCGCGATCAAGACCTTTGCGCGGAAGATCTTCCCCGACCACTGGTCGTTCCTGCTCGGCGAGATCGCGCTGTACTCGTTCGTCGTGATCCTGATCTCGGGCGTGTTCCTGACGATGTTCTTCGTCCCGAGCATGAACGAGACCGTCTACCACGGCGCGTGGGCCTCGATGCAGGGCGTCACGATGTCCGAGGCCTTCAAGTCGACCCTCGACCTGTCCTTCGAGGTTCGCGGCGGTCTGCTGATGCGCCAGATCCATCACTGGGCGGCGCTGATCTTCATGGCCGCGATCGTCACCCACATGATGCGGGTCTTCTTCACCGGCGCCTTCCGCAAGCCGCGTGAGGTCAACTGGGTGGTCGGCTTCGTCCTCATGATCCTCGGGCTCGCCGCAGGGTTCTCGGGCTACTCGCTCCCGGACGACGTGCTCTCCGGGAACGGACTGCGGATCACCGACGGCGTGGTGCTGTCGTTGCCGATCATCGGCAGCTACCTGTCGTACTTCATCTTCGGTGGACAGTTCCCCGGGACGCAGCTGATCCCCCGGCTCTTCACCGTGCACGTGCTGCTCGTCCCCGGGCTCATCCTGGCTCTGATCGGGCTGCACCTCTTCTTCGTGGTGCTCCACAAGCACACGCAGTACCCGGGCTCCGGGCGGACCGACAAGAACGTCGTCGGCTTCCCGCTGTTCCCGATCTACGTCGCGAAGGCCGGCGGGTTCTTCTTCATCGTCTTCGGCGTCATCGCCCTGATGGCGGCGCTGTTCACGATCAACCCGGTGTGGAACTACGGGCCGTTCGACCCGTCACCGGTGTCGGCCGGAGCACAGCCCGACTGGTACATGCTGTTCCTCGAGGGCGCGCTGCGTCTCACTCCAGGGCAGCTCGAGGTCGTCATCGCCGGCTTCACGATCCCGTTGAACATCATCATCCCCGCCATGGTCGTACCAGGGATCCTGTTCACGGCCTTGGCGGCATACCCGTTCATCGAGGCGTACGCGACCGGCGACAAGCGCGAGCACCACGTCCTCGACCGTCCGCGCAACGTCCCCGTCCGGACCTCCTCCGGGGTAGCGCTGCTGACCGCCTTCATGATCCTCATCCTCGCCGGGTCAAACGACATCATTGCGACCCAGTTCCAGCTGTCGATCAACGACATCACGTCGGTGTTCCGCGTGCTGCTGTTCGTCGGCCCGGTGGCCGCCTTCTGGATCACCAAGCGCACATGCCTCGCACTTCAACGCAAGGACCGCGAGCTCGTGCTGCACGGCCACGAGACGGGCTCGATCGTGCGCTTCGCGAGCGGTGAGTACATCGAGGTCCACAAGCCGCTGAACGAGCACGAGCGCTGGCTCCGGGTGAGCTACGAGGCGCGCCGGCCGATCGAGATCTCCCCCGCGGAGGACTCGCGCGGTGTCATCCGTAAGGGCTACCGGCGCGACCGGTTCCGTCAGCGGGTGTCGCAGTTCTTCTACGAGGACCGTGTGGAGCCCGTGACGCCCACCGAGCTCGCGGCGGCGCAGTCGCACGGAGCCCACGACGCGATCGCGCCGCCGCGGGAGGACCTCCACCAGGTCGAGTCGCAGCCGGTGGGCGGCGGCCAGCACCTCGTGGCACCGATCTCGCAGGTCACACCCGACGAGCGGAATCTCTGACCGTCGGGCAGAGTTGACGAGGTGGTGGCGGACGGCTCCGATGAGGTCGTCACGCCGCCGCGCTTCCTGAATGACGACGACGCCGCGGCGTGCTGCGGCCCGAAGCAGGAGAGGCAATCGCCCATGGCTGACTACACCCTTCCGGATCTGCCCTACGACTTCGCGGCGCTTGAGCCGCACATCTCGGGCGCGATCATGGAGCTGCACCACGACAAGCACCACCAGGCCTACGTGACGGGCGCCAACGCCGCACTCGCCAAGCTCGCGGAGGCGCGCGAGACCGGCAACTTCGACGCCGTGAACCTCTTCGAGAAGAACCTTGCGTTCAACCTCGGCGGTCACGTCAACCACTCGATCTTCTGGGAGAACCTCTCCCCCGACGGCGGCGACAAGCCGACCGGTGAGCTCGCTGCGGCGATCGACGAGTTCTTCGGCTCGTTCGATGCGTTCCAGAAGCACTTCGCGGCCGTCGCGGCCGGCGTGCAGGGCTCCGGGTGGTCGATCCTCGCCTGGGACTCCATCGGTCAGAAGCTCGTGATCGTGCAGCTGTACGACCAGCAGAGCAACATCGCCCTCGGACTCGTGCCGATCGTGGTGCTCGACCTCTGGGAGCACGCGTACTACCTCGACTACAAGAACGTCCGCGCCGACTACGTCAAGGCGTGGTGGAACATCGTGAACTGGGCCGACGCAGCCGCGCGGCTGACGCGCGCACGCAACCAGACCGCGGGCCTCATCGTCTCCATCTGACACGTCCGAACGGCCTCGACGGGCCTGGTCCTTCGCCTCACCGGGCGATCAGGACCAGGCCCGTCGGCTGTTCCTTGCCGACGGGACCGTCGATCACCCCACGAGCGCCGCAGCCAGGCCGCCCGAACGAGTGAGCGCCGAACCGCCGCCCGTGACCCGCACGGTCAACTCTGCCGCCGCTGGGCACTCCGGATCGTTGCCGACGCCACCGGGCGGTGTCGACCGGTCAGTGCGCGTGCTGCCCACGGGAGAACTCGAAGACCCAACCGGTCAGGCCGATCACGGCGAGTCCGCCGCCGATGGCCGAGAGCCACCAGCCCACAGCGAGGCCGGCGAACACGAGCGCGGCGGCCGTGGCGATGATCAGCGGCCACCAGCTCCACGGGCTGAACACACCCTGATCGCCGGCACCCTGGTCGATCTCGCCGAGAGCGTCGTCCTCGGGCCGCTCATCGATCCGTCCCGAGAGCAGGCGGAAGTACCCGCCGATCATCATGCACAGGAGACCGACCAGGAAGATCGCGGCCGACCCGACAGGTTCGGCATGGCTGAAGAAGGCGTAGACGCCCGCGACCGGGAAGAAGAAGGCCCCGATCGACAGGAACAGACGCGACTCGACCTTCATCGGATCAGCTCCTCGTCTCGTTGTCGTCAGACGACCCGGTCGAGGTACCGTCGCGAATGCCCACCAGGGCGAGCAGCTCGGCGTCGGGCAGCGCATGGTCGAGCGCGGCCACCTCGGGGTGGTGCAGGTCGAAAGCGGGGCGCTCCGAACGGATCCGCGGCAGCGACGTGAAGTTGTGACGCGGCGGTGGGCAGCTCGTCGCCCACTCGAGAGATCCGCCGAAGCCCCACGGGTCGTCGACCGTCACGAGCGGCGCGTTGCGCCACGTCGTGTACACGTTCCAGAGGAACGGCAGCGTCGAGGAGGCGAGCAGGAACGCCCCGACCGTCGAGATCTGGTTCAGCGTCGTGAAGCCGTCCTGGGGCGAGTAGTCCGCGATGCGTCGCGGCATCCCCATCACGCCGAGCCAGTGCTGCACCAGGAACGTCGTGTGGAACCCCACGAACAGCAGCCAGAAGTGGATCTTCCCCAGACGCTCGTCGAGCATGCGGCCGGTGAACTTCGGCCACCAGAAGTAGAAGCCCCCGAACATCGCGAACACGACGGTCCCGAACACCACGTAGTGGAAGTGCGCGACGACGAAGTACGTGTCGGAGATCTGGAAGTCGAGCGCCGGGCTGGACAGGATCACGCCCGTCAGACCACCGAAGAGGAACGTCACGAGGAAGCCGAGCGACCACAGCATCGGCGTGTCGAACGTGAGCTTGCCGCGCCACATCGTGCCGATCCAGTTGAAGAACTTCACCCCGGTCGGCACCGCGATCAGCATCGTCATGAACGAGAAGAACGGCAGCAGCACCGCGCCGGTCACGTACATGTGGTGGGCCCAGACGGTGACGGAGAGCGCCGCGATCGCGATCGTCGCGTAGATGAGGCCCTTGTAGCCGAAGATCGGCTTGCGGCTGAAGACCGGCAGGATCTCGGTCACGATGCCGAAGAACGGCAGCGCGATGATGTAGACCTCCGGATGCCCGAAGAACCAGAACAGGTGCTGCCAGAGCAGGGCGCCACCGTTCTCCGGGTTGAACACCTGGGCACCCAGTCGCCGGTCCGCACCGAGCGCGAACAGCGCCGCGGCCAGCGGCGGGAAGGCCATCAGGATCAGCAGGCTCGTCACCAGCGTGTTCCAGGTGAAGATCGGCATCCGGAACATCGTCATGCCCGGAGCGCGCATCGTGACGATCGTCGTGATGAAGTTGACCGCGCCCAGGATCGTCCCGAAGCCCGTGAGCGCGAGGCCGAACACCCACAGGTCACCGCCCATCCCGGGCGAGAACGTCGTGTTCGACAGCGGTGCGTACGCGAACCAGCCGAACGAGGCCGCACCCTGCGGGGTGAGGAATCCGGCCATGACGATGAGGCCGCCGAACAGGTAGAGCCAGTAGGCGAACATGTTCAGCCTCGGAAAGGCGACGTCCGGTGCACCGATCTGCAAGGGCATGATCACGTTGGCGAAGCCGGCGAACAGCGGGGTCGCGAACAGCAGCAGCATGATCGTGCCGTGCATGGTGAAGAGCTGGTCGTACTGCTCCTTCGACTGCACGATCTGCAGCCCCGGCTCGAACAGCTCGGCCCGAATCAGCAGCGCCATGATCCCGCCGACCGCGAAGAACAGGAATGACGTGATCAGGTACATGTACCCGATCGTCTTGTGGTCCGTCGACGTGACCCACTTGATCACGGTGCGGCCCAAGGTCTGCCGGCGCGGGGCGAGGCCCGGGATGGACTCGATCTGCGCGGCCATCAGCTGGCACCCTTCTGGACGTGCTGGAGCTGGTCGTACTGGAGGCCGAGCGCGCCTGTCTGACCCTTGGCCTTGAGCTCGGCGACATGGGCGTCGAACTCCGCCTTCGAGACGACCTTGACGTTGAACAGCATCGACGAGTGCCCCTCGCCGCAGAATTCGGCGCACTTGCCCACGTAGGTCCCCTCGTGCTCGGGGACGATCTGGAACGCGTTCGTACGCCCCGGGATCGCGTCCATCTTGAAGAGGAACGCCGGCACCCAGAACGAGTGGATGACGTCGCGGGAGTTCAGGTGGAACTCGACCCGCTCACCGACCGGCAGGTACAGCGTCGTGGCGTCAGTGAGGGATCCGGTCGCCGAGATCTGCTGCACCTGCTGACCGGTGTCGTACACGCTCTGGTCGAGGTAGTTGAAGTCCCAGCTCCACCGCTTCGCGACCACCTGGACCGTGAGATCCGGCTTCGCGCTGGTGTCGAGGATCGCGATCGTGTCCCTGTTCGTGTAGAAGTACAGGACCCCGACCATGAGGATCGGGAGGATCACGTACATGATCTCGAGCGGGACGTGGTACCTGATCTGTACCGGGAGCGTCGTGTCGTTCTTCCGCTTCCGGTAGACCGCGACGCACCAGAGGATCAGTCCCCAGGTGATGACGCCCACGGCGAGCGCGGCGGTCCACGACCCCGTCCACAGGTTCGTGATGCGCAGCGTCTGGTTCGTGACCGGGGCCTGGCCCTGGGGTACGCCCGGCAGGAACCCGCGCTGGGCCTCCTGGGAGCATCCGGCCAGGAGCAGGACAGCACCGGCTGCCAGTGCCGCGACCCCGGCGGTGGCCCGGCGGTGCTTGCTTGGTGGTTGCGCGCGCAAGGGGGACCTTTCACGTCACGTCCCACGAGCACCGACCGTTGTGGCCGGGGCCGTATGGGACTTTCGTCCTCGACGAGTGCAGCCTAGCGTCATCCTCGCGCGATGTGAGCCCCACACCGCCACCATGGCGACACATTGTCAGCACAACGCGTCCACCTCTCCGGCTGCCTGCCGTCGGCCGCACGCGCTACCGTGCGGTCGTGATCAGCCCCGTGCCCCGTGCGTTCGGCCCGGCTCGCCCCATGCCCCGAGGCCTCGTGTGACGCACGCCACGCCTGCCCCACGGGTCTTCCTCGACGCCGCCGGTCATGCCCCCGTCCACCCGCAGGCACGGGCTGCGCTCCTGGAGGCCGTCGACCAAGGCTGGGCCGACCCGCGGCGTCTGCACGCCGAGGGCCGTCGGGCGCGGATGCTGCTCGACGGCGCCCGCGAGTCCATCGCCGCACACCTCGGCACCCGGCCCGCCGAGCTGCGGTTCGCCGGCTCGCACGTGACCGCTCTGCACACCGCGGTCCGAGGAGTCACCCGCGGGCGACGCCGTGTCGGCCGGGACGTCGTCGCGAGCACCGTCGAACGCGCCGCACTCCTCCACGCCGCACGGTTCGCGACCACCGACGGTGACGCACCCGGCACCGTCGCACTGATCCCGGTCGATCGAACCGGGCGTGTCGCGGTGGACCAGTTCCTCGCGCGGCTCCGCGAGGACGGGGTCGCGCTCGCCGCGCTCCAGCACGCCAACGGGGAGGTCGGTACCCTGCAACCGGTCCCGGACGTCCACGCCGCGGCCCGAGAGAGCGGCGTCCCGCTGCTGGTCGACGCCGGGTCGAGCGTCGGCCACGTCCCGGTCTCCGACGCGTGGGACCTCCTGGCGGCAGACGCGGGCGACTGGGGAGCGCCGGTCGGTCTCGGCCTGCTCGCCGTGCGCCCGCGGGTGCGCTGGTCGCCTGACTGGCCCGAGGACGACGACCCCTGGTTCCCCGGCGGCGTGAGCGTCCCGGCCGCGCTCGCCGCAGCGGTCGCCCTCGACCTCGCGCGGTCGGACCTCTCCGTCGAGGACGCGCACCGCCGGGCCCTGGTGTCTCGGATCCGCGCCGAGGTCCCGATCCGCGTGCCGGACGTGCAGGTCATGGGTCCGGACGACGCCCGACTCCCCCACGTCGTCACGTTCTCGTGCCTGTACGTGGACGGCGAGGCGCTCGTGACCGAGCTTGACAGGGCCGGCTTCGCGGTGAGCTCCGGCTCGGCGTGCACGTCGAGCGCGTTGGAACCCAGCCACGTCCTCGCGGCGATGGGAGCCCTCACCCACGGCAACATCCGGATCACGGTGCCGCGCGGCACCGACGCTGCGCACGTCGAGCACTTCCTCGACGTCCTGCCCGCAGCCGTGGCGACGGTCAGATCGGCTCTCGGGGTCGAGGGGCTGTGAGCACCCCCGGCGCTTGCGGCGCGAGCGACGGCGGCTCGACCGGCCGCTCACCGACGGGCGAGCCCTCGGTGGTCGAGGAGTCGTCGGTCGAGGAGTCGCCGACGACGGTCGACGCACGGGGCGCACGCTGCCCGATGCCCGTCATCATGGTCGCTCGTGCCGCGGCGTCGCTGCCTGGCGGCTCGCTCGTCACCCTGATCGCGACCGATCCGGCGGCCCGGCACGACGTCCCGGCGTGGGCGCGCATTCGCGGTCATGTGGTGGTCGACGACAGTCCTGCCCCGTCCCGACCCGACGAGGTCCGCATCACCGTCCGGCTGTCCGAACACGGCTGACGGGCCCGCCGCACGCAGCGAGCCCGTCAGTTGGCATCCGGCCCGAGCGGCCGGCGAACCAGAGTCAGGAAAAGGAACCCCCGCACGCGCACGCGCTGCCCGCGTTCGGGTTGTCGATCGTGAAGCCCTGCTTCTCGATCGTGTCCGCGAAGTCGATCGTCGCGCCGTCGAGGTACGGAACACTCATCCGGTCGACGATCACCTCGACACCGTCGTAGTCCCGGATCGCATCGCCGTCGAGCACACGCTCGTCGAAGTACAGCTGGTAGATCAGGCCGGAGCAGCCGCCCGGCTGAACGGCGACGCGGAGCCGGAGGTCGTCGCGGCCCTCCTGCTCGAGGAGGCTGCGGACCTTGCCCGCGGCCACATCGCTCAGCACGACGCCATGGGTGGCAGTCTCGGTGGTTTCGCTCATCGTCGTCTCCGCATTGCTCGCGCGAGGTGCCCAGGGCACGCCTGTCGTCTGTCTGGTCCTTCTGTTCCACCAACATCGCGCACGGCGCCGGTGTTCCCCTCAGCGTACGACGGCCGCGTGCAGGTACGACGCACCCGAGGTCCCGCACCGCTCCTGCCCGCGCAGCCGGGCTCCGCACCCAGGCTCGGTGCGGTCAGGCTCCGCGCCACCAGGCTCCGCGCCACCAGGCTCAGTGCGACCAGGTGCGCGCGAGCCGGGCCGCACGCGTGGCGAGCGTGCCGCTCGGGTCGGCGAACGATGCCACAACCTCGGCGTCCGACGTCGCGACCGCGTACGCGCCGGCGATCCCGGCCGCCCCCCACTCGCGCCGCCCGATGGTGATCTGCCCCGCCAGCACGACCGTCGGGACCGCAGCGTCGAGCGCCCGAGCCGCGACCGCCTGGACGACCTTGCCGTGGAGCGACTGCCAGTCGAACGTGCCCTCCCCCGTCACCACGAGATCGACGGCCGCGATCCGCTCCACCAGCCCCACCGCGTCGGCGACCACGACGGAACCAGGAATCAGCCGTGCGCCGAGCACCGCGAGTCCGAAGCCGAGACCGCCGGCCGCGCCGGTTCCCGGCGCCGTCGACAGCCGCGGAGCTCGCGGCGCGCCCACGAGCAGGTCGGGACGCCCGAGCTCCGCCCCGAGCACCTGCCCCGCCACCTGAGCGAAGCGGCCGAGCGACCGCTCGAGCTCCTGCGCCTGCTCGGGGGATGCGCCCTTCTGTGCGGCAAATCCACCGCTGGCACCGTGCAACCCGAGCAGCGGGACGTCGACGTCATAGGCGCCGATGAGCTCGACGCCGGACAGTCGCTCCCGCACGGCGACGAGTCCCGCGAGATCGGCAGATCGCACCTCGCCGAGGTGGAGCCCCCCGGCCCCGAGAGCCTCGTCGGGCCCGACGCCGAGGGCGCCGAGCATGCCTGCACCCCCGTCGTTCGTCGCCGAACCACCGAGGCCGACGACGATGCGACCCGCTCCCGCGCCGAGCGCGGCGTCGATCAGACGGCCGACACCGCCGGTCGTCGTGACGGTCGGGTCCCGCCGGTCGAGCGGGACGAGCGGGAGCCCGATGGCCTGGGCCGACTCGATGTACGCGGTGCGGGACCCGTCGGTTTCCACGACCAGGACGGCTGCCGGGACCGGTTCCCCGAGCGGCGACGGTACGGTCACGGACAGCAGCGTGCCGCCCAGAGCGGCCTGCAGGGTGTCGAGGAAGCCCGGGCCACCGTCCGAGAGCGGGCACAGCTCGACCTGGTCCTCGGGGGCGGTCCGGTGCCAACCCTCGGCGATCGCGGAGGCCGCCTGCCCCGCGCTGAGGGTTCCGCCGAAGGAGTCCGGGGCGACCAGGATGCGCATGGCGCGATCCTGGCACACCCGTGCGGAGGTCCTGCGCGCCGGAGTACGCCGAGCCCGTTGTGGGATGATCTGCGCGTGACGAGCATCCCAGGGACGACGTTCTCCGAGCCCGCGCAGTCGGCCGCGCTGCTCCTGCTCGGGCGCGGGGTCGACCTCGCCTCCGAGCGGGGCGTCGAGTGCGTCGGCGACCTCCCTGCGCCCAGCGACCCGGATCTGGTCGAACGTGCGCGGGTGGCGCGTGCCGCCCTCGGCGACCGGGCGTTCGTGCTCGGTCACCACTACCAGCGCGACGAGGTCATCGACTTCGCCGACGTGACCGGCGACTCGTTCAAGCTCGCGCGCGAGGCCGCCGCCCGGCCGGAGGCCGAGTTCATCCTGTTCTGCGGCGTCCACTTCATGGCGGAGTCCGCCGACATCCTCACGTCGGCCGCGCAGCAGGTGATCCTCCCCGACCTCGCGGCCGGGTGCTCGATGGCGGACATGGCCGCGATCCACCAGGTCGAGGACGCGTGGGACGTGCTCACGGAGGCTGGCGTGTCCGCGACCACCGTCCCGGTCACCTACATGAACTCCACGGCGGCGATCAAGGCTTTCACCGGTCGCCACGGCGGGACGGTCTGCACCTCGTCGAACGCCCATGTCGCCCTACGTTGGGCCTTCGACCAGGTGGGCGGGCGCGACGGCCACGGCAAGGTGCTCTTCATGCCGGACCAGCACCTCGGGCGCAACACCGCCGTGCGCGAGCTCGGGCTCTCCCTCGACGACTGCGTGGTCTACGACCCGCGCAAGCCGCAGGGCGGCCTCACCGCGCAGCAGCTGCGCGACGCGCGGATGATCCTGTGGCGGGGACACTGCTCGGTGCACGGGAGGTTCTCGACGCAGAACGTCGCCGACATCCGCACGGCGGCGCCGGGAGTGACCGTGCTCGTGCACCCCGAGTGCACCCACGAGGTCGTGACCGCGGCCGACATGGTCGGCTCGACGGAGTACATCATCAAGGCCCTCGACGCGGCTGAGCCGGGCTCGACCTGGGCGATCGGCACCGAGCTCAACCTCGTGCGACGCCTCGCGAACGCCCATCCGGACAAGTCGGTGCACTACCTCGACTCGACCGTGTGCTTCTGCTCGACCATGAACCGCATCGACCTGCCCCACCTCGTCTGGGCGATGGAGTCCCTGGTCGACGGCCGTGTCGTCAACCGCGTCGTGGTCGACGAGGATGACGCGCACTGGGCCCGGGTGGCTCTCGATCAGATGCTCGCGCTGCCCGGGTACTGAGCGTACTGAGCGCGGGCGGATCGAGGAGCGGCTGCGGACTGTCAGGCTGCGGCGAGACCGACCAGCAGGAGGACCTCCGCCAGCACGACCTTCTCGAGCTCGCCGAGGTGGACCGACTCGTTCGCTCCGTGGGCGCGCGAGTCCGGGTCTTCGACGCCCGTGACCAGCACGGCGGCGTGCGGGAAGAGGTCGACGAGGTCGGCGATGAACGGGATGGAGCCACCGACGCCGATGTCCACCGGGGGCACGCCCCACGCCTCGGTGAACGCCGCACGCGCGGCCCGCATCGCGACCGAGTCCGCGGGCGCCTGGTAGGGCTTGCCCGCCTCCCCGTCACGGACGGTCACCTGGGCTCCGAACGGCGCGTGCGACTCGAGGTGTCGGCGCAGCGCGTCCATCGCGAGTGCCGGGTCCTGCCCCGGGGCGATCCGGAGCGACAGCTTGGCCGTCGCGCGCGGTGCCAGGGTGTTCGACGCCTCGGCGACGCTGGTCGCATCGATCCCGATGACGCTCAGCGCCGGGCGGGTCCACAGGCGTGCCGTCAGCGATCCCGAGCCGGCGAGCCTGACCCCGTCGAGGATCGCCGCGTCCGCACGCAGGTCCGCCTCGTCGTAGTCCACGGTGGGGTCCGGACCCACGACGAGGCCCTCGACCGCCACATCACCGGCATCGTCGTGCAGCGTCGCGATCAGGCGCGCGAGCACCGTCAGGGCATCCAGCACCGGACCGCCGAAGAAGCCCGAGTGCACCGCGTGGGCCAGCACGGCGACCTCGACATCGGCATCGACGAGGCCCCGGAGCGATGTGGTCAGCGCCGGGACACCCACACGCCAGTTCGCGGAGTCCGCGACCACGAAGACGTCGCCCGCGAGCCTGTCCCGGTACGTGCGCAGGAACGACGCGAAGGTGGGCGAGCCGATCTCCTCCTCGCCCTCGACGAACACCGTCACCCCGATCCCCAGCTCGTCGCCGAGCACGCGGAGAGCTCCGACGTGCGCGACGATGCCGGCCTTGTCGTCAGCAGCGCCGCGACCGTACAGGCGGCCGGCGCGCTCGGTCGGTTCGAACGGAGAGGTGGCCCAGGCCGCAGGGTCACCGGTGGGCTGGACGTCGTGGTGCGCATAGAGCACGACGGTCGGTCGGCCAGGTGCGGCGGGCCTCCGCGCGACGACGGCCGGGGCCCCCGGACGGCCGTCGGCTCCCGCGGCGGTCAGGACCTCGACCTCCGGCAGACCCACGCCGACGAGCAGCGCCGCGACGGCGTCCGCCGTCGCGCGGACCGCCACCTGGTCGAACGCCGGGTTGGAGATGCTCGGGATGCGGACGAGCGCCTCGAGGTCCCGCCGGACGGAATCGAACTCCGTCGCGACCCGCTCGCGCCAGTATTCGGTGCTCCGCGGAACTGGTGCGGTCGCCGACGATTCGTCGCTCGGCGTCGGGGCGGGCACGGCTCGGGGCTCCTCGGTCATGGGCGATCACGCTACTCCGCCGGCTCGACTACCCCCGGGGTGTGT
>MLJW01000222.1_pt1 | contig 43301 bp, 42 predicted proteins | sample 888231 | NCBI WGS metagenome assembly MLJW01 (sample SAMN05788063, study PRJNA343431) | mine drainage metagenome | isolation source: sample collected from the inflow into an acid mine drainage treatment plant... | place: Germany: Lusatia, lignite mining district
TTAATAGTTCCACGGTGATCACTCCCATTCTCCTGCTCATAGGTTGAGCAGAATAGTATCGGTACGTGGGTCAATTTCTAGTGCAATTTATATCGCTAGGTGGGTCAATTCTGAGTGCAATTCAACAATCTGTAGATAGTTGCCTGTGAAAGGCTGGTGATTTCAATGACTTGTTTGATTTTCAGAATAACATCTCTGATTGATATTTCTTGATTTGGATAGTCCATTTTATTGCTCTCTTTTTACTTTAAAGAAGAGCAGTTCGGTTAGAGTGTACGAAGTGTTGTCTCTACTACCTTGATAAGAATCTTTGGGAAACTCTTATCTTCTGGACTTAGGCTTGCCTCCAGCGGCAGGGACTTCTCGGAAGCTCGTATTCCCTACGTCCGGTATCACTTAATACTTCACAGCTAAGTAAGTACCCTCCGATGGCCTTCAAGATTTGACTGCAAGAGCCTCGTCAACGCGGTTTAGATATCAAACATTTAAGTGTTAACGTTAATTTACACGAATAAGAACCCATTAGTCAACATGATAACGAATGATAATGCTTATTTAACCAAATGCAAAAGTGTCGCCAAAAGTGTCGCCATAAATGAAAAAAGCCACTTTTAAGTGGCTTTAATTTCTTGTAACTACTTGATTTTATTGGTCGGGACAGCAAGATTCGAACTTGCGACCCCATGCCCCCCAGGCATGTACGCTACCAGGCTGCGCTATGCCCCGAACCCTTACCGCAGCTAACCTACGGCAACGTAGGCATTATATCTTAAAAAGAATAACTTCAAAAAAATACTAAGAAGACTGTAATGAAGGGTGCAATAGATTTAAAATATCTCTTAACTCTGCTTTAAGAACGTTAAAATTGAAATCAACTTCAACACTCCCTTGAGATGCTGCCAAAATTGAGCCATCTTGATGTTCAATATCAACTTGTTTAGCTAACTGTTGAGCTTCTGCTTTGTGCTCGGGCCCATCCAATCGATTACGGGCACCACTGATAGTAAAACCTTGTTCATAAAGTAATTCACGAATACGACGAATCAATAATACTTCATGGTGTTGATAATAACGTCGGTTACCGCGGCGCTTCACCGGTTTGAGTTGCGTAAACTCTTGCTCCCAGTATCTTAGTACATGAGGCTTAACACCACACAGCTCACTCACTTCACCAATGGTAAAGTAGCGCTTTGCAGGAATTGGTGGCAATTGCACCTTCTGAATTGGCTCACTCATACTAAATTTTGCTCACTCATACTGGGATAAATCACTATCAAACAATAAGCACTTTAAATAAGCATGCTTAGTTTAGGTAATTGGCTTCAACTTTACTTTTTAATTTTTGGCTAGCGTGAAAAGTGACTACGCGACGCGCTGTAATAGGTATTTCTTCACCTGTCTTTGGATTACGGCCTGGACGTTCAGATTTTTTGCGCAACTCAAAATTACCAAATCCAGATAATTTAACGCTATCTCCTGCCTCTAAAGCGATTCGCACTTCTTCGAAAAACGCCTCTACCATGTCTTTCGCTTCACGCTTATTCAACCCAACTTGCTCATAGAGTAAATCTGCAAGTTCAGCCTTTGTTAACGTCATACAAAACTCCCATTTTATTTCTAACTTTTATTTTTTTAATCTATACGCTTTTATTTTAAGCAGTTTATTACTCACACTTAACCTATTAATTTCTAAGCGTTGCATTAAAGTCATTTTGTAATAATTTCAGCAGAATAGTAATCGCCGCATCAGCATCACTATCTGTCAAAGTTTTTTGAGTATCGTGCATAAGTACTGATAATGCAAGGCTTTTTTTGTTTTCCTCTATACCTTTACCTTGGTATAAATCAAACAATGCCACCTCTGTAATCAGTGGTATGTTTGCCTTTTTAATCGCACTGAATAGCATTTGTACAGCAATCTTTTCATCTACAACAACTGCCAAATCTCGGCGTACAGGTAAAAATTTAGATATTTCCCGATAAACAGGTAATGGCTTATTCAAGATTGCATCAGCATCAAGTTCAAACAAGTAGGTGCTTTTTGTTAAACTGTAATGTTGCTGCCATTTAGGATGCAACTTGCCTAACCATCCAATGGCTTTACCATTAATTGAAATACGTGCACATTGTCCAGGATGTAGCGCTGTATGCTCTGCTTTTTCATAAGTAGCAGCACAACCAATCAACGCATCAACATGTGCTTTCACTTCAAAAAAGTCGATGTCTGCACCATCATCACTCCACTGCTCTGGCTTTGCGCTACCGTAAGCTAATCCAGAAACACGGGTCGTTTCAGTGTATGCACCAACCTGCGGCTCATATACCGCCCCTACTTCAAACAAAAATGCGCGCTCTTGCTTACGATTTAAATTGTAGGTCAATGTATCCAATAAACCACCCCATAAACCAGTGCGCATCACACTTAAATTACTCGCAATCGGGTTTTTAAGTTTGATTGGATTTAGATTGCCTAATAAATCACGCTCCCAACTCTCATCCACAAAGCTGTAGGTAACAATTTCTTGATACCCAACTGCAACCAAGACATCACGTAACGCATTTAAATTGCGTTTGGTTTCTGGCACTACCAACATATTCAAAGTAGCCACTGGAGGTGTAGCTGGAATATGGTCGTAACCATGTAATCGAGCCACCTCTTCAATTAAATCCTCCTCTATCGCCACATCAAAGCGATAGCTCGGTGGATTTACAGAGAAGACCTCATTGGCTACAGCATATGTAAAGCCAAGCTGTGTTAAAAGTTGAGCTACGGCTTCTTGAGTGAATGGGATGCCTAATACAGAAACTAGTCGAGACAACCTTAATTGAACTGGGTTACGTGCTGGCAACGAGCCAACAACCTCCGTAACTTCACCCACAACTCCACCGCAGATTTGTTTAATCAGCGAAGTTGCAAACTCCAAAGCATTACGTGTATTGCCAAAATCTACGCCTCGCTCAAAGCGATATGATGAATCTGTGCTTAAACCGAGTCTACGTGCTTTGCCTGCGATAACAGACGGTACGAAGAATGCACTTTCCAAGAAAACATCAGTAGTTTCATCACCTACTGCAGTCGATTTTCCACCCATGATACCTGCCAGTGCAATCGCACCTGATGCATCAGCAATCACAAGATCATCTGCTTTCAATTCTACAATCTGGTCATTCAGCAATACTAATGGCTCTAGTGCTTTTGCAAAGCGCACCTGAATGTCACCATTTAATTTAGCCGCATCGAAAGCATGCATAGGCTGACCTAAAGCTAATAGGACATAATTAGTAATGTCGACAACCGCACTAATGCTACGCAAGCCACTACGCTCCAAGCGTTTAACCATCCAGTCAGGTGTAGTCGCTTTAGCGTTGACGCCACTAATCAAGCGTCCGCAGTAACGTGGGCAGGCTGGCGCCTCAGTTACAGCAACTTGTTTAACTTGCGGCATTTCAACATTTACCACCGGTATAGCTTCAAAATCCGTAGTAGCTCCAGTAATGGCGGCTACATCACGTGCAATGCCTGTCAGACTTAAGCAATCACTACGATTTGGCGTAAGTTTAAGTGTTAGCAGATAATCATCCAAGTCCAAATGCTGACGAATGTCCTGCCCAACAACAGCGTTATTATCTAATTCAAGCAAACCTGTTGCCTCAGCACTAATGCCAAGCTCTTTAGCTGAGCACATCATGCCAAAAGACTCTATGCCGCGCACCTTGGCTTGCTTGATTGAAAAACCAGGCAACTCAGCGCCTACTAAGGCACAAGGAGCGATTAAACCTGCGCGAGCATTGCTAGCTCCACAGACAATTTGCAAAGGCTCTGCTTGTCCAACATCAACCTTACACACTTGTAGCCGATCTGCATCAGGGTGCTTTTCTGCAGAGATAATTCTTGCCACAACGACTTTACTAAATAGTGCTGCAACAGGCTGAGAGTCTTCTACTTCAAGCCCTGCCATCGTGAGTGCGTGGCCTAATGCATCACTATCCAAATCAGTGTTAACGAGGCTGCGTAACCAATTTTCTGAAAACTGCATAATATTTTATAACCTTAACTTTAAGAGTTGCTGACTATCTGAATTGGCTTAAAAAACGTAAGTCATTATTAAAGAAATGACGTAAATCGTTTACACCATAGCGCAACATTGTTAAGCGCTCGATACCTAGACCAAATGCAAATCCGCGATATTTTTCATGGTCAATATTCACGTGCTTAAATACTTCTGGATGCACCATACCGCAACCACCAATCTCTAACCAGCCGCCATTCCAGCTCATATCCATTTCAGCTGAAGGTTCGGTAAATGGGAAAAATGATGGACGAAAACGCACTGTAAGATCATCACGCTCAAAGAATTTTTGTAAAAAGTCTTGAACCACGCCTTTTAAATTCGCAAAACTAATATCTTCATCCACCCATAAACCTTCAACCTGATGGAACATAGGTGAATGCGTTGCATCTGAATCCACGCGGTAAACACGTCCCGGAGCAATAATTTTTAACGGTGGAGTTTGATTGGTTTTTAAAGCATTTTCCATATATCGCACTTGCACTGGGGAAGTATGCGTTCTTAACACATTGGCTTCATCAATATAGAACGTATCATGCATTGCTCGCGCAGGATGATCCTCTGGAATATTAAGTGCAGTGAAGTTATAGAAGTCCGTTTCGATTTCGGGGCCTGTTGCCACTTCAAAACCAATAGAGTGAAATAGTTGCTCTACTCTTCTCAATGTAAGTGTCACTGGATGCAAGCCGCCAAGAGACTGAGCACGCGCTGGCAAAGTAACATCTATAGATTCTTGAGCCAGTTGCTTTGCTTGCTCAACATTCAGAATCGCCTCTCGTCTTGCCGTCAATGCAGACTCCACAGCCTGCTTCACAACGTTAATCGCTGCACCTGCGGCTGGTCTCTCTTCATTACTAAGCTTACCTAAACCTTTCAATGCATCAGTCAAGCTACCTGTCTTACCTAGATATTTTGCCTTTGCAACCTCCAATTCATTCATTGAGGCGCAATTTGCGAAGTCCACTTCTGCTTCTGAAATTAAATGATTTAAGTCTGCCATGAGATATGTGATCTTTAGATTTACCTGAGAAAATAACTACCAGTACTTTTATAACACATTGAATGCATTATAAAAAAATAACTTTACAAATTTTACAGTAAAAAAAAGAGGCCGAAGCCTCTTTTTTTCATATTGAAAAACTTAAGCTGCCAATGCAGTTTTAGCCATTTCAACGAACTGAGCAAAAGCTGCTTTATCAAACACAGCTAAATCAGCAAGAACTTTACGATCCACTTCAACAGCTGCTTTTTTCAAGCCATTCATGAAGCGGCTATATGTTAAGCCACACTCACGTGCACCAGCATTGATACGTGCAATCCACAATGTGCGGAATTGACGTTTCTTTTGACGACGGTCACGATAAGCATATTGACCCGCTTTCATTACCGCCTGTTTAGCTACGCGGTAAACGTTTTTACGACGACCACGGTAGCCTTTAGCTGCCTTTAATACTTTTTTGTGTCTAGCGCGAGCGATGACACCACGTTTTACTCTAGGCATGTTCTACTCCTATTGTGTTGGCATCATAGCGCGGACGCGCTTGACATCGGTTGAAGAAATGATCGCCGTGCCGCGTAATTTACGCTTTTGCTTGGTGGTCTTTTTAGTCAGGATATGGCGTAAGTGTGAGTGAGTACGCTTCACTTTACCATTACCCAAGAATTTAAAGCGCTTTTTAGCGCCGCTCTTGGTTTTCATCTTTGGCATTTTGTTCTCCTTGAACTTAGGTTAAGAGTGCTTAGGCATGCCGTTTAGCCGTATCACTCGAATTTTTACTACATTTACTACGCTTTTTACTACTTAACTTTTTTATGCGGACCGAGCACCATCACCATTTGGCGACCTTCCATTTTTGGAAACTGCTCTACCACTGCATATTCTTTCAAATCCGCTTCCACTCGCCTCAACAAAGCCAAACCGAACTCTTGGTGAGTAATCTCGCGGCCCCGGAAGCGTAACGTGATTTTCGCCTTATCACCCTCTTGTATAAAGCGAATAATATTGCGTACTTTAATTGCGTAATCGCCATCATCAGTACCAGGGCGAAACTTAATCTCTTTAACAACCACTTGTTTTTGCTTAAGCTTAACTTCGTGTTGCTTTTTACTTTCGGCATATTTGAACTTGCCGTAATCCATCAATCTACACACAGGCGGTACGGCATTAGGCGCAATTTCCACCAAATCAATATCAGCTTCTTCCGCTTTAGCAAAAGCTTCCGCCAGAGGCATAATGCCCAACGGTTCACCCTCAATACCTACCAAACGAACTTGCGACCCTGTGATGTCACCATTAATTCGCGTTTCTTTGTCCTGTGCTATATCAAATTCTCCAAATAGTTAAGCCGTGCACCTTTACGTGATCCCAAGTAGTTTAAGCTTTCGCCTCAACCTCTGCTTTTAGTCGCTCAATTAAAGCTTCTATTGGCATCGAACCTAGGTCTTCACCCTTTCTGGTACGCACGGCTACATGTCCTGCTTGCATTTCACGCTCACCTGCAACTAGCAAATAAGGCATCTTCTGCATGCTATGTTCGCGTATTTTATAGGTTATCTTCTCATTTCTCAAGTCAAATTCGCATCTAATGCCATGTTTCTTGAGCATATCAACCACCTGACGCACATAATCCGCTTGGCCTTCAGAGATATTTAACACCATCACCTGCACTGGCGATAACCATAAAGGCATTGCACCTGCGAAATTCTCAATCAGAATACCGATAAAACGCTCCATAGAGCCAACGATAGCGCGATGCAGCATGACTGGACGTTGACGTGAATTATCTTCCGCTACATACTCCGCACCCAATCGCTCAGGCAAATTAAAATCAAGCTGAATGGTGCCACATTGCCATAAGCGCCCCAAACTATCTTTTAACGTAAATTCAATTTTTGGGCCATAAAAAGCACCTTCACCCGGTTGCAAATCAAAGGCAAGATTATTCTTATTCAACGCATTAGCCAAAGAGGCTTCAGCTCTATCCCATGTTTCATCAGCACCCACACGCTTTTCTGGACGAGTTGAAAGTTTTACCAATACATCATTAAAACCAAAATCGCCATAGGCTTTATAAAGCATCTGAATAAAGTCAGCCACTTCAGCCTCAATTTGCGCTTCAGTACAAAAAATATGCGCATCATCCTGAGTAAAACCACGCACACGCATCAAACCATGCAACGAACCAGAAGGCTCATTACGATGACATGAACCAAACTCAGCCAATCTCAAAGGCAAGTCTCGATAACTATGCAGTGCATTATTAAATATTTGTACATGACCTGGGCAGTTCATTGGCTTAACAGCGTAATCTCGATTCTCAGAAGATGTCACAAACATATTGTCACGATAGTTTTGCCAATGACCAGACTTCTCCCACAGAGTCTTATCCATCACAGTTGGCGTGCGTACTTCCTGATAGCCAAAGTCTCTAAACATTTGGCGCATATACTGCTCAACTTCTTGCCAGATACTCCAGCCACGCGGATGCCAAAACACCATACCTGGCGCATCATCTTGCATATGGAAGTAATCAAGCTGTTTACCTAACTTGCGATGATCGCGCTTCTCGGCTTCTTCCAGTTGAAATAAATACGCATCTAAATCCTCTTTGTTACGCCAAGCAGTACCGTACACGCGCTGCAACATCTCATTATTACTATCTCCACGCCAGTAGGCTCCAGCCAACTTCATAAGCTTAAACGCTTTAAGCTTGCCGGTATTTGGCACATGCGGGCCGCGACACAAGTCGGTGAAATTACCTTCGGTATAAAGTGAAACATCTTCACCGGCTGGAATGCTGGCAATAATCTCAGCTTTATAATGCTCATTGATAGATTTGAAATAGGCTACAGCTTCGTCGCGCGGCAATACTTTACGTATGACCTGCTCATCTTTCTTCGCAAGCTCTACCATTTTCTTTTCAATAGCAGTTAAGTCTTCTGGCGTAAAAGCGCGCTTGTATGAAAAATCATAGAAAAAACCATTTTCAATCACCGGACCAATGGTCACTTGCGCATCAGGGAATAGCTCCTTTACCGCATAAGCCAGCAAATGAGCAGTTGAGTGGCGGATAATATCCACACCTTCTGGATTTTTATCCGTAATAATCGCAAGCTCAACATCTTGATTAATCAGGTAGGACGTATCGACCAGTACGCCATCAACCTTGCCGGCTAAGGCAGCTTTTGCTAGGCCTGCACCAATATTCATGGCAACATCTGCCACAGTTACGGGCGCATCAAAACTACGTTCAGAGCCATCAGGCAAGCGAATTACTGGCATATCATTTCTCTCTAAAACAACAAAAGCCACAAATTTGAAATGTGGCTTTTTAGTTAGCTAAATATATCTACAAAATCACTGAGGCGGATTATCTCATAACGCATGCTATCCCTGCAATTTATAGGAGCGGCTAATTATCAAACGATGGACTAATCATCTGAAGTTAGCCCAGTTGATAGACCTTTGAAATTAACTCTCAGGCGCAATCATATAGGCATAGTCGCGCAGGCTTTGCAACACGTCTACATTTGCTGAATTGCCTTGTGCTAGGCGATCTAATTCGGCAAAGAAAGCTTCAAAATTCAATGCCCCAGCAGCGCCACCATGCAGACGCACAGAGCAATGCTGTTGCCAAGCAGCATACTCATCCTCAGACAAGGTCTGCGGGTAATTACGTGCACGGTAGCGAAATAACAGTTCTGCCAGTCGCGCATCGGCAAAATGTGGTTGTGCTTGCGCCAACACCTGTGGGCTAAGTGCTCGTAACTTGTTAAGTAAACTACGATCGTTATTACCTACAAATCCGCTATACAGCGACTCATCCACATCGCCTAATTCAAACTCCCGCTGAAAAACTTTTTGCCAAATCAGGCTCAAATCTACACGTAATATTTTTTCTGCAGCGATTGCTGCATGCCGTAAATTCAAAGCTAAATCCAAACTACAACGCTGTTGCGCAGCCACATCTAAAACTTTCAAGTTACGAATCACAACTGGCGATTTATTGGTATGTATAGTCTTAATCGGCAATCGCGCCAACCCATCAGGCAGTTCATCACTACGCGTAAACATACGCTTCTGAATAGTTGCAGCATCCAACTCAAATAGCTCACTAGGGTCATAAGCACAATCCCACACAATCACTTCATTTTTATTGCTTGGATGCATACCCAACGGAAAAACCAACGCGAGATGCGCTCGCTCAGATGGAAACATACTAGACAAATGCAAAAATGGCTGACGTGGGTTCAGATGCATTCCAATCTCATCATTCACACAATCTTTCTGGCGCAGATTGAAATAAAAATCAAACAGTCTGGGCTGCTTATCTTTAATCAGCTTGGCCAACGCGATAGTCGCGCGCACATCCGACACCGCATCATGCGCTGCTTCGTGGACAATATGATTTGCTTCGGTTAAGTCCGTAAGCTTAAAACTGATTTTGCCTTGCTCATTACGTGGCCACTCAATGCCTTCGGGACGCAAGGCATAAGTAACGCGCGCTAGATCTATAATATCCCAGCGACCACAGCCGTTTTGCCACTCACGCGCATAAGGGTCAATCAGGTTGCGCCAGAACATGAATCGTGTAATTTCGTCATCATAACGAATAGTGTTGTAGCCAACGCCTATAGTATTGGGCTGAGATAATGCCTTTAATACCCGCTCGGCAAACTCATGCTCAGGAACGCCATGCTTAAGACAATACTGTGGTGTGATGCCAGTAATCAGGCAAGCTTCAGGCTCTGGTAAGAAATCCGGCGCAGGCTGACAAAAAACCTCAATCGGCTCACCAATCTCATTAAGCTGCTCATCCGTGCGAATGCCTGCAAACTGGGCGGGGCGAGCCGTTCTGGTACTCTTACCGAAGGTTTCATAGTCGTGCCAGAGGAAAGTATGCATTTAATATACCTATTGTTAAGCCGTATTTTTCGCGACAACTGCAAAACTATGCGTGTGAACATTACAATAATAATGCAGCACCAAAACAAAAAGCCACTTCTTTAAGGAAGTGGCTTTTAGAGATATGGTAGGCAGTACCAGATTCGAACTGGTGACCTCTTGGATGTCGACCAAGCGCTCTAACCAACTGAGCTAACCGCCTATATTTACTTCTCTTACCGTATTAATCGGCACGTTCGAATTGAATACTGACTCAAATCAAAACAGAGCGTGATTTTAGCCGATTGTGACCACGGGTGCAAACGCAAAACGCTATAATGCTTGATGTTATCCCATTACTCAGCGCTAAATATTGAATCTTTAATCGAAAAAATTGATCAGTATGGTTTTTGTATCATGGATCATTTCATTTCAGATAGCATCACACTTACTTTAGCTGGTGAGCTTTCAACTTTAAACGACTCAGCTCGAATGCATGCGGCTGGCACTGGGCGTGATTTTGGCACTATTAATAAGCGCTTACGTGGAGACAGCATTTATTGGTTAAATGAAAATGTGGCAAGTCTGGCTCAACAGACATATTTCACACAAATGGAAGCTTTGCGCTTACTTTTAAACCAGCACTTTTATTTAGGCTTATTTGCGCTAGAAAGCCATCTAGCCATTTATCCAACTGGCACAGAATATAAAAAGCATTTAGATCAGTTTGAGACTAAGAATGATAAGCAACAGCCACAACGTCAAATTAGCTGCATTTTGTACTTAAACCAAGATTGGATTGACAATGACGGTGGTCATTTAAGGCTTTATCTCAATCAAAAAAATAATGCCGTAATAGACCCGTCTATATTTAAAAACTTGCAGCTGGAAGATATACAGTTAGACATTTCACCCATCGGCGGCCGATTAGTCATTTTTTTATCCGATACGTTTTATCATGCCGTATTACCTGCAAGTAGAGACCGAATGAGTCTTACCGGATGGTTTTTAACTCGCTAGCCTATTCTAGTTTTTGTTCGTGCAAGTCACTCAATAGTCCATTCAATAAACTTGGGCTCGCATAACCATCTGCGGGTAAGTGTTGAGACAGCTGATATGCTCGCACTGCAGCTTGCGTTTGCAATCCTGGAAACCCATCAGGCTCACCCGAATCAAATCCACGTTGATTAAGGCTATCTTGTAACTCAAACATTTGCTGAAAAGTTAATGCGCCAGCTTCGGCAGACTGCCCACCAACGATTCTGGATTCATGATTGATTCTCTTCGCAAGCTGAACAACTGATAGCGCATAATTAACCGAGTGATTCCAATCCATAACGACGTCAAAGTTATCGAATACCATAAAGGCAGGCCCTCGCCAGCCTTGCGGCAATAGAATAGCTGCTTGTACACTTACATTTTTCGGGATGGCACTTGTATACGAGATGCTTTGCACCATCGTCGAAGAATATAGTTGACTGGCTTGCCTATTCTTCATGCTAGTTTTTTTATGAAATGAATGCGCGTGCTTGCGCGATTTACTTTTTTTAGTTATCTCGTGTTTGACAGTAATGACCGATGGCATTAAGCCTCGCTCATCTGCATCGGCTACTTCTGCAATGTACCTGACACCCATCTTCTCCCAGTCGCCAACTGGTTTTCTTAAGTTGAGTTGCGCATTTTTCCATTTAAAATCATGAGGCAAATACACCTCAATCATGGCAAGCTCACCATCATGCCAACCAGCCTGTGATAAGTAATTGGCAGCAGATGCAAAAGCATCAGACATTGAGTTAACAATATCAATGTGATTATCGCCGTCAGCATCGACTGCATAAGCCATAAATGTAGATGGCATGAACTGCATATTGCCGAATGCACCAGCCCATGAGCCCCGAAGCTCTGTTACACGAGCATCACCAGAATCAATTATACGCATAGCATCTAACAACTGATTACGAAAAAAGCCTACGCGACGACCATCGTAAGCTAATGTAGCAAGGGCTGAAAGCGTATCTATATTCCCTTGATAATCACCAAAATTAGTTTCCATTCCCCAAAATGCAACCAATAAAGCTTTGGGCACACCATATTGCGCCTCAATCTTATTCAATAGCGCATCATAAAGGCTTAACAACTCTCGTCCTCGTGCAATTTTTCTCGCGTCTACACGTTGAGTATAGTAATCAAGAAAAGGACTAATGAACTCAGGTTGCGAGTGATCCATCTCGATAACATCTGGCAACAATTCAATGTGGTTAAGCGTAGCAGTAACCGTAGCCTCAGAAATGCCTGATTCAATAGCCTCTTGTTTCAGTGTATCTGCCCATGTAACAAAATCATCTTGTGCCAACACTACATTTGAATACAGTACAAAACCTAAAATGGTCAATATTGAGAGTATTCGTATACTAAGCACAGGTATCAATGTAAGCATTATAGGCACTGAGACAATATCGCTTGGTAGCCAGCTTTAAAATCAGGATACTGCAATTTAAAGCCCGTGGACAACATCTCTTCGTTACTGAGGCGTTTACCACCTTCGATTGGCAAAGCTTCGTGAGAGATATTTTCAGGCTGCACTTTAATTGGCAATTGGCTTACCAGCCAACGCAATACCTCATGCTGTGGCACCGGCATGGAATCAGTAACAATATAGCAATTTTTAATCTCTTTGACAGCCAACACCTGCTGCGTTAAAAATACTATAAATGCCGCAGCATCATCACGATGTATACGATTGCTCCAGTTATTCTGAACCGGCCATTTGTCAGGAGTCTCGGCTAAGTTAATCATGCGCAATCTACCCTCCCCATAGATACCAGAAAGCCTGAGCACGGTACTATTGCAATTGATGCTATCCAGCAGATGTTCGCCTTCAAGCAACCGCTCTCCACCAAAGTCCGCTGGGATAGCATCTACTGACTCAGTCAGTAGCACATCTGTCACTTGCCCATAGACCCGAGTGCTAGACACAAAGAACACATGTTTAAGTTGTGTATTTTCATCTTGTGTCGCCAATACATTTTGCAAGCCATCTACATAGTGCGCTTTGTACTGCGTATCCGTCTGGCCATTGGCTGCCACACAGTAAATGAGGATTTCCGGCTGAACTTCTCTAAGAATATTTAAACTAGAGGGCTGAGTAACATCCGCTTGAATAATCTTGAAGTTACTATGACTGTCGACACTACGCCTGACACCGATGGTTTTAATACCTAACTGCACCAATTGATTAGCGACAGCACTACCTAAATCACCACAGCCAACAATCAACACCTGAGTCATGACGAAGTTAAGAATGTGTCTGCAAATATTTTTCTGCTAAAAATAAGGCAGCTATAGTTTTGCCGTCCGTAATCTTACCATTTTGAATCATGGTAAAACATTCAGCAAAACTGGCATCAAACAGCTCTAGAAATTCGTCCTCATCACGTTGATGCGCAGATTGACTTAAATCCATTGCGAGGTACATGTGAATTACTTCATTAGAGTAGCCGATGCATGGATGCTGAGCACCTAACTTAATCCACTCTTTTGCGCTGTAGCCAGTTTCTTCAAGCAGTTCACGTTGACCAGTAGTAAGAGTCTCTTCATTTGCGTCAATTTTACCTGCTGGCAACTCTATAAATACTTGATGCAGCGCATATCTAAATTGCTTTTCAAGAAGCACATTACCATTGGGTAGCACTGGCACAATTAGCACCGCACCAGGATGCACCACATATTCGCGTTGACTGACCTTACCGTTTGGCAAGCGCACTTGATCACACTTCACGGTAAGCATCACGCCGGAACTAAGCGTTTGCGTACTAATGCAATGTTCAGTTAAATCTAAAGGGAAGTCTGGCATAAAAAACTGGACGCTGTTTACAGTCAAGTGGCATTAACAACACTTATTTCCATAGCACCTTGTAAACAAAACCTGGAAAAGCAAATACAATAAACATACATGCAGTAATCGCATAAAACTCCCAATCCTGATGTGCGATTTGACCAAAAGTTGCAAACTCAGCATACAAGGCCACACCGCCAATCAGAAAGTAGAGCACAATCAGTTCAAACAGGCACCATCCAAGATTTTTAGGTGTGTGTTTTACAGGAACAATATAGAACAATTTATTCGAAAACCAAGGTAAGTTGGCCGCAAAAAAAATGAGTCCAAACAACAGCCATGTGGTACCTAACCCGCTTGTCATTAACTTAAACTTTTACTAATCGCGTAAGCACATAATTCCATTAAGCCTTCTGGCATTAGCCCTATCACAAGTAAAGCCAGCGCATTAACACCCAAGGCAATACGCATATCAACCGGAGCTTCGATTGGAGAGTGATCAATAGGCTCATCAAAATACATCAATTTGATAACACGTAAGTAGTAAAATGCGCCAATCACTGCCATAAGCACTGCAAATACAACCAACCATAAATACCCTGCCTGTAATGCGGCTTGTAACACGGTAAATTTAGCGTAGAAGCCTAATGTTGGCGGAACACCAGCCATACTGAACATCACGATCAGCATCAAAAATGCATGCCATGGGCTACGTTGATTTAAGCCTTTCAGGTCATTAAGACTCTCAGCTTCAAAACCTTTGCGTGACAGAAGTAAAATCATGCCGAACCCAGCGAGCGTCATAATCACATAACTCACTACATAAAACATAGCAGAAATGAAGCCATTCATACTCGCGCTCATTAAGCCATACAGAACAAAACCAACGTGTGAGATTGTAGAGTACGCCAGCATTCTTTTCAGATTAGTTTGTGCAATGGCAGTAATATTACCGAGTATTATCGATAGCACAGCCATTATCATTAACATTTGTTGCCAGTCCACGACTAACGTTTGCAGCCCTTGAACCAGCATCCTGATAATAAAAGCAAACGCAGCCAGCTTAGGCACAGAACTAATCAACATTGTCATAGCTGTAGGAGAGCCTTCATAAACATCAGGCACCCACATTTGAAATGGAACAGCTCCAAGTTTAAAAGCTAATCCAGCAACAATAAATACTAACCCCAAAATCAGTACCGAATGAATTGCTGCGCCGCTCATTAATGCAGCATGAATATCTGAAATATTAAGGCTACCCGTCATACCATAGACCATACTCATGCCGTATAGCAGCATGCCTGAAGCCAGCGCACCTAGCACAAAATACTTCATTGCAGCCTCAGTCGCACGCGCATTATCTCGATCTAACGCTACTAGTGCATATAGACTCAATGACAACAACTCAAGCCCCACATACAACGTCAACATGCTTTGGCCAGAAACCATAATCATCATGCCGACTAGTGCAAATAAGACCAAAGAATAAAACTCACCGCGGAACATGTTGCGAAGCTGAAGGTATTGCCGGCTATAGACAAAGATTAATGATGTACCAAGGAACATCATTAACTTTAAAACATCTGCCATCGGATCATCAACAAAGTTACCCGTAAAAGCGTATGTAACACTGGTGGTATGTGTCGTAACCGTTACATAGGCCGCAGCTAACAACGCAAACTGGGATAATCCGTAAATAGCAATACGACTACACTTAGTCAAAAATAAGTCGGCAATCAAAACAATCATTGCCATGCTTAATATAATAATTTCAGGCAATGCCGTAATGAGGTCGTAACGAATATTTTCCATGGGTTATAGACCTGCTGGCAGCTTGCTTTGCGCAAGATGAGTAAGAAGTTGGGTTACAGTTGCGTTTGTCATATCTGTGAGTGGTTGCGGGTAGATACCTAAAGCTAATACCAATGTAGCTAAAATCGCCATAATCAAAAACTCGCGTTTACTGAGGTCTTTCAAGGCCGCCACATGTTCATTTGCGACCTCACCATAAAACACGCGTTTTACCATCCAAAGTGTATATGCAGCACCAAAAATCAAAGTAAATGAGGCTAAAAATGCATACCAGAAATTTGCCTGAATAGCACCTAGTATGACCATGAACTCTCCCACGAAACCTGATGTACCAGGTAATCCACTATTTGCCATAGCGAAGAACACTGCAAATGCTGCGAATGTTGGCATAGTATTGGCAACACCACCATAAGATTCAATTTGGCGGCTATGTACACGGTCATACAACACACCTACAGCCAAGAACATAGCTGCAGATATAAAACCATGCGACACCATTTGTACAATCGCACCATCCAAACCTAAATTATTGAATAGGAAAAAACCTAAAGTCACAAAACCCATGTGAGAGATTGATGAATACGCGATGAGCTTTTTCATATCTTTTTGCACTAATGCCACTAAAGCAATATATACAATCGCTATTAATGACAATGCAATCATGTAGCCAGATAAGTAATGTGCGGCATCAGGAGCAATTGGCATAGCAAAACGTAAAAAGCTATATCCACCCAATTTCAGCGCAATGGCAGCCAACACAACAGAACCACCTGTAGGCGCTTCTACGTGTGCATCTGGCAACCAAGTATGCACTGGCCACATTGGAATTTTTACTGCAAATGCAGCAAAGAAAGCCAAGAAAATAAGCACTTGTACATTAAGTGGCATAGGTAAGTTGTAGTAGTCGATAATCTCGAAACTGCCCGTACTATGAAACAAAAAGATAAATGCAACCAACATCAATAGTGAACCAAGCAGCGTATACAAGAAGAATTTTACAGTTGCATAAACTCTATTTGGCCCGCCCCAGATACCAATGACCAAGAACATTGGAATTAGCATCGCTTCCCAAAATACATAATATAGGATTGCATCCAACGCACTAAACACACCAATCATTAAACCACTCATAATTAGGAAGCATGCCATGTACTGCGCAACACGTTTCTCTATCACTTCCCAAGCAGCAATCACAACAATAACCGTTGTAAAACTTGTCAGCAAAATAAGCGGTACTGCAATACCATCGGCACCTAAGTGATAATTGATATTAAAAGAAGCTATCCACCTAAAACCTTCTTGAAATTGAAAGCCACCATCTGCAAAATTAAAGTGCGTATAGAGTGGAACCGTCACCAAAAAGCTAACAATACTACCTGCCAGCGCTAACCAGCGTGTGGTACAGGGCTTATTATCATTAGCCGTAAGCAACACTATGACACCTGCCAATACAGGTATCCAGATAGAAAAACTTAAAATATGCTGGGTAAAATATTCAACCATTTTCTTTTTATACTTTTGTAAAGAAGGTAAGCATTAGGAACACGCCAATAATCATGGCGAATGCATAGTGATAAATCAATCCTGTTTGCAGTTTACGCATCACACCAGACAATTTACCAATCAAATTTGCGGTGCCGTTAACCATGCCACCATCAATTATCTTAACGTCACCAATTTGCCAGAGCTTGTTACCAATAAAGCGTGATCCTGCGGCAAACACTCGATCATTAAAGCTATCGAAGCCATACTTATTCTCAAGAATATAATAAATAAATGAGAATTTCAGTTGAATTTTGGCAGGAATATCTGGACGCTTAATATAAAAGAACCATGCCAGAATTACTCCGGATGCAGCTAACACGAAAGGCAGTGACATGAATCCGTGCAAAGCCATACCCACAGATGAATGAAAAATAGTGTGCCAATGATGAGTCAGCTCATGCATTGCTGGATGCGATGCTGCATCAACAAAAATGACGCCTTTAAAAAACTCACCAAAAAGCATCGGTTCTACAGCAAAATATCCAATGATCAATGAGGGTACTGCCAATAAGATCAACGGCAACTTAATAACCCAACCCGGTTCATGCGGATCATCGGTAGGAGAAAGTCCGTGATGATGAGCATGATCATCACCATGATGTGCATCATGCTTTACTACACGCCATTTTTCAGAACCGTGGAACACAAGAAAATACATACGGAAACTGTAAAAAGCTGTAACAAATACACTGGCTAATACTGCAAAATATGCAAAACCGCTACCAGAAATAGTCGAGAATTTTGCTGCCTCAATAATGCTATCTTTAGAATAAAAGCCTGATAGAAATGGCGTACCAATAAGTGCTAGAGACCCTATTAGCGACGTAATCCATGTGACAGGCATATATTTTTTCAAATTACCCATATTACGGATATCTTGATCATGATGCATGCCCATGATTACAGAACCCGCACCTAGGAATAATAATGCTTTGAAAAAAGCATGCGTCATTAAGTGGAATATTGCTACAGAATAAGCGGATGCACCCAATGCAACGGTCATATAACCTAGCTGTGAAAGTGTGGAGTAAGCGACAACACGCTTGATATCATTTTGGATAACGCCTAAGAAACCCATAAATAAAGCCGTGATACTTCCTATAATCATCACAAAGGATAGCGCAGTTGAAGACAATTCAAATAATGGTGACATCCTAGCTACCATGAAGATACCAGCTGTTACCATTGTCGCCGCGTGAATCAGTGCAGAAATTGGTGTTGGGCCTTCCATCGAATCAGGAAGCCAAACATGCAATGGCACTTGCGCTGACTTACCCATTGCGCCAATGAACAACAAAATACAAGTTACCGTCATTAACGACCACGAACTGTTGCCAATCAGCGAAATTTGAGCATCAGCCATTTGTGGCGCTACTGAAAATACTGCAGCATAGTCCAGACTACCAAAGTGAAACAACACCAAACCAATCCCAAGTAAAAAGCCAAAGTCACCAACACGGTTCACCAAAAACGCTTTCAAGTTGGCGTAAATAGCAGTAGGTCGCGTGAACCAAAAGCCAATCAGCAAATAAGACACTAGACCAACTGCTTCCCAGCCAAAAAACAATTGCATAAAGTTATTACTCATCACCAGCATTAACATGGCAAAGGTAAATAAGGATATGTAGCTGAAAAAACGGGCGTAGCCTTTATCTTCATGCATATAGCCAATGGTATAAATATGTACCATCAGTGAAACAAAGGTAACAACAACCATCATCATGGCGCTAAGGCGGTCAATTAAGAAGCCAATCTCAAGCGTAATGTTGCCACTCTTTAGCCATGTATATACAGCTTCATTAAACACATGGCCAGACATCGCGTCATTTAGCACGAATACAGATAAGACGAATGCTGCGCCAACGCCAAGTATAGTAATAATATGGGCGCTGGCTCTCGGTAGTTGCTTGCCAAATAAACCCACTACAATTGCAGCAAGCAACGGTAGTAATGGGATTGCTAAGTAAATTTGTTGCATGGTCATTATTGACTCTTATCCTTTTAAACTATCTAGCCTTTTAGTGAATCAAGGTCATCAACGTTGATGGTGCGCAGATTTCTAAACAACACCACCAAAATAGCTAAGCCAATCGCAGATTCAGCAGCAGCAACCGTCAATATAAAAAACACAAATACTTGCCCAGCAATGTCATTTAAGTAATGTGAGAAAGCAATAAAATTAAGATTAACCGCTAGTAGCATCAGCTCAATTGCCATAAGTAAAATAATCACGTTTTTACGGTTTAAGAATATACCAACAACGCTAATAGCGAATAACAAGGCGCCTAGCATTAGATAATGAGATAAGCCGACCATTATTTAGCCTCTCCATTTTTTTTAGGTTTGTCATTGCTTGCTGTATCAGTAAGTGACTCACTCTCATCTTCAAGCTCTACAACAGCATCCATTTTAATAATACGAATACGATCTGCTTTTTTCACTAACACTTGCTTTGCAGGGTCCATTGATTTGCTTTCTTTACGATCACGCAGAGTAAGTGCGATTGCAGACACTATCGCTACCAATAGCACCACTGAAGCCAGCTCAAACGGCAATAAATAATCTGTGTAAAGTACGCGACCTAGCTCTGCTGTATTACTGTAATCAGCTGGATGCGTCGGCGGAGCGAGTACCTTATCTGCACCAAAGTTACGCACACCTACAATCAGCATCATTTCAACAGCCATCATGCCGCCAATTGGCAATGCGACAGGCAGCGCGTTCCAAAAGCCTTCGCGTAATTTATCCAGATTAATATCCAACATCATCACGACGAACAGGAAGAGCACCATCACCGCACCCACATATACCAGCACTAGGGCAATTGCCAGAAACTCGGCCTCTAATAACAACCAAATACCCGCTGCGGTAAAAAAAGCCAGCACTAGGTAGAGTGCCGCATAAACGGGATTACGTGTAGTAATGACCCCTAAAGCCGCAACCAGCAAAATAATCGCTAGTGTATAAAAAACAATGTCTTGAAAATGTAAGCCGAAAAAAGTCATAGTATTGAGTGTTTATCTAATTAAAATGCTTATCTAAAGGCTTTATCAATTGTGCGGTCTGCGGCAATTTGTTTTTCATGTTTATCACCTACGGCTAGCAACATGTCTTTTGTGTAAATTAAATCACCACGTTGTTCGCCGTGATAATCAAATACACGCGTCTCTACAATAGAGTCCACTGGGCACGACTCTTCACACATACCGCAGAAAATACACTTAGTTAAATCAATGTCGTAACGCGTTGTGCGGCGTGTATTGTCTTCACGTTGCTCAGACTCGATGGTAATCGCCATGGCTGGGCATACCGCTTCACATAGCTTACAGGCAATACAACGCTCTTCACCATTTGCGTAACGGCGCAGTGCGTGCAAGCCTCGGAAACGATTAGATTGCGGTGTACTCTCTTCAGGATACTGAACCGTGATCTTTGGCGCAAAGAAGTAACGTCCAGTGAGCGCCATGCCTTTAAGCAGCTCAACCAGCATTAAACTTGATAGTGTGTTTTTAATTTTGCTTATCATATTATTTTATGGCATAACCTTTAATGGAACAAATACGCCCAAGGGGTTTGCATCATACCGCCCACAAATACAATCCAAACAATGGTGATAGGAATAAATACTTTCCAGCCTAAACGCATGATTTGATCATAACGGTATCTTGGAAAAGTTGCTCTAAACCATAAAAAGAAAAATAATAGGAATGCAACTTTCGCTAACAACCATAAGAAACTATCAGGTATAAATGACACTGGCGATAACCAGCCACCAAGGAACATAAGCGCAGCCAATGTCGCTACTAACCACATGTTCGCATATTCGGCCAAGAAAAATACGGCAAAAGCCATACCAGAGTATTCGACGTGGAAACCAGCAACAATTTCAGACTCACCTTCAGCCACGTCAAACGGCGCACGATTAGTTTCAGCTACTGCACTAATAAAATAGACAATAAACAATGGAAATAAAGGCAAGAAATACCAATGTAAGATTCCGCCAGACTGACCCATGACGATTTTGCCTAGATTAAGTGAGTTTGCACACATCAACACACCAACCAATGAAAAGCCCATCGCAATTTCGTACGAAACGATTTGTGCTGCAGAACGTAAGGCGCCTAAAAACGCATATTTGGAATTTGATGCCCAACCAGCAATAATCACACCGTAAACTGCCACAGATGTCATCGCCAAGATGTACAACAGACCAGCATCTACATTAGCTAGCACCATATTCAAGTCAAACGGTACAACAGCCCAAGCGGCTAAAGCTGGCGCAATCGCTAACACAGGTCCTAATAAGAACAGAGCCTTATTAGAAACAGTTGGCAAAATAATTTCTTTAAACAGTAACTTGATGCCATCAGCCAACGGTTGCAACAGACCAAAATAACCAACGCGATTTGGGCCAATACGCACCTGCATATAGCCGATGACTTTACGTTCAGCCAAAGTTAAATAAGCGACAGCCCCCATCAGTGGCGCAACAATGGCAACGATCTTGATTAGCGTCCAGCCTGTAAGTTGTACGGCAGGCCAGTAACTGCCAAATAAGTTTGCTAGCGTATCTAATATAGGTTGAAATATCGCCATTAGACACCCGCTTCCATCGTCACAGATTGATCACCTTGATTTTGAGTGGGCAAAAACTTTTCAACAGTAATATCACCCATCAAATCACCCAAACCAACAGTATCCTCATGCGCTGCAGCCACCCTGACACAACCCATGGCAACATGATTATCAAGACTAACTATGAGTTCTGCGCTACCTTTATCCTGTTTAACCAAAACACGGTCACCATCTACCAAACCAAGATCGGCAAGTTGTTTAGCGCACATACGAGCCATTGGTTTAATGTTGTATTTTGTTTTTTGCAATGGTAATGAACGACGCACAATAGGATCAGACTCATATTGCGGCACTTCACCAATCCGTTGTAAGCCATCATGCTTAATGTTAACTTCAATTTCAACTAATTCTTTTAAGTTATTGTTCAAGCTACGCCATACAACACTTGATGGTTTTTCTCCACCAAATATGGCATCTTTCACTTGCTCACTGGTCTCATAATCAAACCCTTGCAAACCTAATGTATTCGCCAACACGCGCAGCACTTTCCACGCTGGACGACACTCACCTAATGGTCTAGTCGCAGCAGTAAAGCTTTGTACGCGGCCTTCCATACTCATAAATGTACCTGAGGTCTCACTGAATGGCGCTATTGGTAATAATACATCCGCATTTTCCAAAGCTTGTGATTTAAACATTGTCAGTGCCACAACACACTCAGCTTTTTCCATCGCAGCTTTTGCTAATGCAGCATGCTGACAATCCAACTCAGGCTCTACATTAACCAGTAAATAAGCTTTACGAGGCACTTCCAGCATCGCACGCGCATGCATACCAGTACTATCAGGCATAACACCCATCAGATGCATACCTGTACTGTTTGCAGCAGCTGGCAAGATGCCGCCCTTTGCACCTGAAATGCCGCCAATAGCCTCAGCCAAGCTGTACATTTCAGTAAAACGCGGGTCGCTTAATGCCATGTTGCCGAGGAAAATACCTACTTTAGGTGAAATCAAGTCATAGCTCTCACCATGTCCAGCCAAGCTCTCGGCGATAGCTTGCGCATTTGGACGCACTTTAATATCTGCCAATAACTGGGTAAGTGATTTCGGCAAGCATAATGAAATGCGTTGCAGACCTGACATCGCCTTCAGTATTTGTGCGAGCACATTCACCATATCGTTAGGACGCACAACCACTTTATGCGCAACCCTCATCAATGGATCATTATCTAAAGGGCTCACCAATGACAACTCTGCACCTTTGGCGACAGCCTTGCGGAAGCGTTGTGCCAACAATGGGTGCTCATTACGCAAGTTTGAACCAATTACAATAATACGATCTAGCTCTTCAATCTCCTGGATATTGCAACCCATCCAAGGGGTACCTAAACGTTTACCATCAAGCCTGAAGTCAGTTTGGCGTAGACGGTAATCCACGTTGCCACAATTTAGGCCATTGGCTAACTTTTTAGCAAGATAGCCTTCTTCCATAGTACTATTTGGTGAGACTAAAACACCTAGCGCCTCACTACCATATTCATTGGTAATATCTTTAATTTGACCGGCTGCAAATTCCAACGCAGTTTTCCAATCAGTTTCGCGCCATTGACCCTTGTGCTTAATCATTGGCACTTTAAGACGATCCGGACTATTCAAACCTTCGTATGAAAAACGGTCGCGATCTGACAACCAGCACTCGTTAATAGACTCTTTGTCACGAGGTAATACACGCATCACTTTATTGTCTTTTACGTGTACTTCAATATGTGAACCCAAACCATCATGCGGTGCAATGCTTGGACGACGAGTTAACTCCCAGCTACGCGCTGAGTATCTAAATGGTTTGCTTGTAAGCGCGCCCACTGGACATAAGTCGATAATATTGCCGCTTAACTCTGAATTGACGCTTTTATCTACGTAAGCGGTAATTTCAGCATGCTCGCCACGGCCAACCATGCCGAGCTCCATCATGCCGCCGACTTCTTGCAGGAAGCGTACGCAACGCGTGCATTGAATACAACGCGTCATATCAGTACTGACTAATGGACCAATATTCTTATTGAAAACTACGCGCTTCTCTTCTGTATATCGAGAACCGCTTGTGCCATATGCTACGGCAATATCTTGCAGCTCACACTCGCCACCCTGATCGCATATCGGGCAATCTAGCGGATGATTAATTAGCAAAAACTCCATTACGCTTTGCTGTGCTTCAATAGCCGCTTTAGAGCGGGTAAAAATCTTCATACCATCAGCTACTGGCGTAGCACATGCAGGCAATGGTTTATTGAATTTCTCCACCTGCACAAGACACATCCGGCAATTCGCCGCAACGGACAGTTTTGGATGGTAGCAAAAGCGAGGAATCGCAATACCAGCTTTATCCGCAGCATCAATAATAGTGCTGCCGTGCTCTACTTTTAAAGCTTTACCGTCAATTTCAATATTCAGCATTATTGATGTTCCACCATACTCTTGCCATGCTGAATGTAATATTCAAACTCTGGTCTAAAATGTTTTATAAAACTTAATACTGGCGTTGCCGCAGCCTCGCCAAGTGCGCATATTGTACGTCCGGCGATGTTGTTACTTACATCGGTAAGCAAATCCAAATCTTCCATTTTCCCTTTACCGTTAACGATCCTATCAATCACACGGTAAACCCAGCCTGTACCTTCACGACATGGCGTACATTGCCCACAACTTTCTTCGTAGAAGAAGTAAGACAAGCGGTGCAAGGTTTTTACCATGCAAGTCGTTTCGTCCATGACTATCATTGAACCAGCACCTAGGCTAGATCTTGCTTTACTTAAACCATCATAATCCATCGTTGCTGTCATGATTGCAGACGCAGGTAACACTGCGGTAGATGGGCCACCTGGAATAACAGCTTTTAATTTACGACCTTTCCAAACGCCGCCAGTCATTGCTAGCAACTCACTAAATGGCATACCCATTTTCACTTCATAATTACCCGGCTTTTCAACGTGACCAGATATAGAAAATAGTTTAGTACCGCCAGAGTTTGCTACACCTAGCGCTGCGAATGCCTCACCGCCGTGCTGCATAATCCAAGGAATACTGGTATAGCTCTCCGTGTTATTCACGTTGGTGGGCTTACCAAATACACCATAGCTTGCTGGAAATGGTGGCTTGAATCGCGGTTGACCTTTTTTACCTTCGATTGACTCAATGAGCGCAGTTTCTTCACCACAGATATAAGCGCCATAACCATGCACCGCATACAAGTCAAAACAGAAATTGGTACCGAATAGATTCTCACCCAAATAGCCAGCCGCTTTAGCTTCATGTAAAGCAGCTTCAAACGTCTCGTAATCTTGCCAAATTTCGCCGTGAATATAGTTGTAGCCTACACGTGCACCTAAAGTATAAGCAGCAATCGCCATACCTTCGATAAGCTGATGCGGGTTATAACGAATAATATCGCGGTCCTTGAAAGTACCCGGCTCACCTTCATCGGTGTTACAAACCAGATATTTTACGCCATCGAAATAACGCGGCATAAAGCTCCACTTAAGCCCGGTTGGAAAACCCGCACCGCCACGACCACGTAAGCCAGAGTTCTTAACTTGCGTAATAACATCGGTAGCTTTAGTTTTTTCAGTAACGATGCGCTTTAAAGCAGCATAACCGCCTAACTTGAGGTAGGTTTCCAAAGAGGCAGGATTTTCTTCAGTAAGGGTACGTAGACAAACCAACGTTTGCCCAGTCAAATCAGTCATTACTGGTTTTGTAGTATTGGCAGCCATTATTTCAACTCTTCCAAAATTGCATCTACTTTTTCAGTCGTTAAAAACTCATGCATTTGTGTGTTGTTAACATGTAGCAGTGGAGCGCCACCACAACAGCCCATACACTCACCCTCTTTAAGGCAGAACTTACCATCAGCGGTTACCTCATTGAAGCCCACGCCCAATTTAGATTTTAAGTGATCAACAATCACATCACTATCTCGCAGCATGCAAGAGATATTGGTACATACTGTAATCTTGTATTTACCAACCGGCGACAGGTCATACATATTGTAAAAAGTAGCAACTTCTAAAGCTGCAATCTCAGGCATACCTAGATATTGTGCAACTTCCGTAATACTTTCTTTTGACAACCAACCGCGCTCCGTTTGTACTATACGCAAAGCACTCATTACTGCAGCTTGGCGTTGGTCAGCTGGATACTTAGTCAGCTCATAATCAATTTTTTCTATCGCTTGTGGACTTAGCATGTTATCAATCAATTTTTATTAATTTAGTCTTGGACAATTGTAATAGTTACTATCTATCAATTTCACCAAATACGATATCTTGCGTACCAATAATCGCAACCAAGTCAGCAATCATATGCCCACGCGTCATTTCATCCAGAGCCGCCAAATGCGGGAAACCTGGCGCACGAATTTTCAACCTATAAGGTTTGTTTGCGCCATCTGAAACCATATAAATACCGAACTCACCCTTAGGATGCTCAACTGCAGCATAAGCCTCGCCAGCCGGCACATGAAAGCCTTCAGTAAATAACTTGAAGTGATGAATCAAATCTTCCATGTTGGTTTTCATACCTTCACGGTCTGGAGGAGCCACTTTATTATCACTGGTAATGACTGGGCCTGGATTCTTACGCAACCAATCTACACATTGCTTAATAATGCGATTCGACTGCCTGAACTCTTCCATGCGCACCAAATAACGGTCATAACAATCCCCATTGACACCAACAGGAATATCAAAATCCAAGTTTGCATAAACTTCGTAAGGCTGTGTTTTACGCAAATCCCACGCAATACCCGAGCCGCGCAACATTGGGCCTGTCATACCAAGCGCCAAGGCTCGTTCTGGCGTTACCACACCCACACCGACCGTACGTTGCTTCCAAATACGATTATCTGTCAGCAATGTTTCATACTCATCAACATAAGTTGGAAAACGATTGGTGAAATCTTCAATAAAGTCCAACAACGAGCCCTGACGATTTTTATTTTGCTCTTTGACAGTTTTAGCATTACGTAGTGGAGACACTTCATATTGCGGCATCTGTGTAGGCAAGTCACGATACACGCCACCTGGACGATAGTATGCCGCATGCATACGTGCACCAGAAACCGCCTCGTAGCAATCAAACAAATCTTCGCGCTCACGGAAGGCATACAAGAACACCGTCATTGCCCCAACGTCTAGCGCATGCGCGCCCAACCACAGCAAGTGATTAAGCACGCGTGTAATTTCATCAAACATCACACGAATATATTGAGCGCGAACAGGCACATCAACACCCATCATTTTCTCAATCGCCATCACATACGCATGCTCATTAGACATCATGGACACATAATCCAACCTGTCCATATAAGGAACAGATTGTAGATAAGTGCGATTTTCCGCCAACTTTTCAGTACCGCGATGCAACAAACCAATATGCGGGTCAGCGCGTTGAATCACCTCACCATCCAACTCCAACACCAATCGCAACACACCATGCGCCGCAGGATGCTGCGGACCAAAGTTCATTGTGTAATTACGAATTTCAGCCATGATGCGCTCCTTCACTGCGAATTACGCGCGGCACATTATTACGCTCGTCAATTGTTACAGGCTGATAAATGACACGCTTTTGCTCAGGGTCATAACGCATTTCAACAGAACCAATCATAGGGAAATCTTTACGGAATGGATGGCCAACAAAACCATAATCAGTGAGTAAGCGACGTAAATCCGGATGATTTTCAAACATTATGCCGTAAAGATCAAAAGCCTCACGCTCAAACCAGTTAGCCACAGGCCACAAGTCAACTAAAGTTGGTAAAATTGGAAACTCTTCATCCTGCGCAAATACACGCAAACGAACACGATGATTGAGTGTGACAGACAAAAAGTGACTCACCACAGCATAGCGCGAGCCATCAAACCCACCATTACCGTAATCCTGATAATCCACCCCACACAAATCAATCAACTGCTCAAACTTTAAACCTGCACCGTCACGCAACGTCTGACATACCAGCAAATAATCTGCCGCGGCGCACTCGATGGTAACCTCACCCAAAGCCAGCACTTGCTTGGTGATTTTTTCAGCCAGCGTAGCTTGCAAAGTACTTATTAATTGATTTAATTTAGCAGACATATTTTTATAGTGTGATTTTGCGCATTAGTGGGTGACAGTACATTAGCGAGCAATAGTATTCGTGCGTTTGATTTTATTTTGCAACTGAATAATGCCGTACAGAAGCGCCTCGGCAGTTGGCGGACAACCTGGCACATACACATCCACCGGCACAATGCGGTCACAACCACGTACTACCGCATATGAATAATGATAGTAACCGCCACCATTGGCACATGAGCCCATAGAGATTACCCAGCGCGGTTCAGCCATTTGATCGTAAACTTTACGCAAGGCTGGTGCCATTTTATTCACCAACGTACCGGCAACAATCATCACATCGGACTGACGCGGACTTGGACGAAACACGATACCGAATCGATCCAAGTCATAACGTGAAGCACCAGCGTGCATCATCTCCACCGCACAGCAAGCCAACCCAAAGGTCATAGGCCACAATGAACCAGTACGCGTGTAATTGATCACCGTATCCAGAGTGGTAGTAACAAAACCTTTTTCTAAAATACCTTCAATACTCATGACGCACTCAACCCTATTTCCATCAATCCCATTCCAAGGCACCCTTCATCCACTCATAGATAAAGCCGATAACGAGCACCCCTAAAAAGATCATCATGGCAACAAAGCCAAACAAGCCAATCTCTTTAAGTACAATTGCCCATGGAAACAAGAAGGCAATTTCCAGATCAAATAAGATAAATAAAATAGCCACGAGATAGTAGCGAACGTCAAACTTCATACGCGCATCTTCAAACGCTTCAAAGCCACATTCATAAGGAGAGTTTTTTGCGGAATCTGGCTTACTCGGAGAAACGAGTTTCCCCAACACAAGCGGCCCAACGCCAACGGCTAAGCCCACAAGAATAAACATCAATATTGGAAAATAATTTTCTAGCACTTGCTAGCCCCAAACGGAATTAGTAAAAATAGAAATTGCAAAATTCATCGGTAACAACACTTTAACCAAAGCGTCACCCATTAACATTTCAAACCAAACATCACGACATACCGCCAATGACACTCACGTCATTCCAATATATAGAATTGTAACCCAAGAACAACAGGCCTTGCAAAACATACTGCAACTTAATTTACCCTGTATTTAAAAAATTACTGATTACCAATAAAAACAATTGGAATATAATTTTCCAATGACCCTGCCATCAGATCAGACCCTACAAAAAATACAATTCTACGTAACCAGCAGTTACAACTGCGGCTATCTACCCAATCGACTCGCACAAAGCTTAATCGCATCCCCACAACATTTAATAGATGCAGACGCCTACAGTGACTTAATACAATTAGGCTTTAGACGCAGCGGAAAATTCGCATATAGGCCACATTGCGAACATTGCCAGGAGTGCATCCCAGTACGCATAGTTTTGCAAGACTTTATATCTAGTCGCAGCCAAAAACGCGCCCATAAACTCCACAAACAACTCACCACAGCCATACTACCTGTAGCATTTCACCATGAACACTATGCACTATATGCTAACTACCAAAAACTAAGACATCCCAATGACTTGGCTGATCTCGACAAAAAGCCTACTGATGATGACGCCGAACAGTACCAAAACTTCTTATGCCAAACTAATGTAGAAAGCGTACTTATTGAGTTCAGAGATAAGGGGCAGCTTAAAATGGTGAGCGTAATAGATATTGTGCGGGATGGAATTTCTGCTGTTTACACCTTTTATGATGCCACGGACACAAAAGCCAGCTATGGAACTTACAACGTATTGTGGCAAATAAATTGGGCCAAACAGTTAAACCTCCCTTATCTATACTTAGGCTACTTGATTAAGGAGAGCAAAAAAATGGCTTATAAACAAAAATTCTCACCCCAAGAAAAGTTAATCAACGGCGAATGGATTAAATAATCCTATTACATCAATCTAACCATGTAAAAAAATAGGTGTTAATTGGTTAAATCCAACAATGCTACAATCACACCTGTCAAATTTTTAGAGTAAGCCCGCTTTGAAAAAACTTGTAATCTTTGGTGTAGGCCTAATCGGCGGCTCAGTGGCGCTTGCCTTGAAAAAAGCAGGATTTACTACACAAATTGTCGGCGTTGGCCGCAGCCAAGAAAGCTTGCAAACCGCACTGGATTTGGGTGTGATTGACAGTGCAACCAGTAACGTTGCAGATGCCATGCAAGATGCGGATATGGTATTGATTGCCGCACCAGTCGCACAAACACCATCTATACTCGCAGCAATCAAGCCTCATCTATGCGCGCAAACCATTATTACCGATGCTGGCAGCACTAAGGGCGATGTACTGCACTGTGCCCAAGAGATTTTAGGCGAACGCAGCAATCAATTCATAGGCGGCCACCCCATTGCTGGCGCGGAGAAGAGCGGCGTTACGGCAGCTACCGATAATTTATACATCAATAAAAATGTCGTACTCACCCCGACTAAAAACACAAACCCTAGCGCGACGCTTGCCACAAAAAAACTTTGGCAAGACTGCGGCGCAAATGTGAGTGAAATGTCGGCCGAAACCCATGATGGTATTTTTGCCGCAGTGAGCCACTTGCCACATTTATTGGCGTTTGCCTTGGTTGATGACATTGCATCACGTGCCAATGCAGCACAACTATTTGGTTTTGCCGCCAGCGGCTTCAGAGACTTTACGCGCATTGCAGGCAGTCACCCCGAAATGTGGCGTGACATCAGCTTAGCCAATAAAGACGCTTTATTGAATGAACTAACAGCTTATCAAACTGAAATATCCACCTTAAAAACCATGCTGCAAAATTCAGATGGAGCAGGTTTACAAGCTTTATTCGAACGTGCCAGCCTAGCGCGTAATGCTTGGGCAGAATCCAAAAAGTAATCCCCAAAATATACAAAAATTGCATACTAAAATTAAAAACATGGAACAACTTACCCTCCCCCCAGCCAGCCTAGCCACTGGCAGCATTACATTGCCCGGCTCCAAAAGCATTTCAAATCGCACCTTATTACTCGCAGCGCTTGCCACGGGGACTACTGAAATCCGCGACCTGTTAGCTTCAGACGATACTTCACGCATGCTAGAAGCACTAGAGGCACTGGGCGTTAAGCTAAAAAACTTTGCCGAAAATGCTTGGCGCGTAACGGGTTGTGCTGGTAACTTTCCGAATAAAAAAGCCGACTTATTTCTTGGTAATGCAGGCACCGCATTTAGACCACTGACAGCGGCCTTGGCATTTTCAAATGGTGAGTATGCGTTATCTGGCGTGCCACGCATGCACGAACGTCCGATTGGCGATTTAGTCGATGCGCTAAGACTAGCTGGTGCGCAAATTGATTATTTAGGTAATGATAAATTTCCACCGTTAAAAATATCACCAGCCAAACTGGATTTAACACAACCGATTAAGATTCGCGGTGATGTTTCCAGCCAATTCTTAACTGCGCTATTGATGGCATTGCCACTCGCCCAGCAAGAAGCGACGATAGAAGTTGTTGGCGAATTGATTTCAAAACCCTACATCGAAATCACGCTCAATTTAATGGAAAAGTTTGGAGTGAGCGTACAACGCGAAGGCTGGCAACGCTTTACGATTGCCGCTAATAGCGCTTATACCAGCCCAAAAGAAATTTATGTAGAAGGTGATGCTTCAAGCGCATCTTACTTCTTAGCCGCTGGTGCTGTAGCGGGTAACGTACGCGTCGATGGCATCGGTCAACACAGCATTCAAGGTGATGTACGCTTTGCAGAAGCATTGAGCATGATGGGCAGCCAAATCAGTTATGGCGAAAATCATATCACAGCTAACAAGGCAGAAACACTGAAAGCAATCGACTTGGACTGCAACCATATTCCAGATGCCGCCATGACACTCGCAATTATCGCGTTGTTTGCACAAGGCACGACTATACTCAGAAACATCGCCAGTTGGCGCGTAAAAGAAACAGACCGCATCGCTGCAATGGCAACCGAATTACGCAAGGTCGGTGCAATTGTCGAAGAAGGTGCGGATTACATCAAAATCACGCCGCCAGCAGCACTCACGCCGAATGCGGTGATTGACACCTACGACGACCATCGTATGGCGATGTGTTTTTCTTTAGTTTCTTTGGGTGGTGTGCCCGTCATCATTAACGACCCGAAATGCGTCAATAAAACTTTCCCTGATTATTTCAATAGCTTCGCACAGGTTGTAAAACCATGAGTGGCGCTACAACACTCGTACCAGTCATTGCTATCGACGGCCCTTCTGCATCAGGCAAAGGCACGGTTGCACAACTGGTAGCCAAGAAACTGGGCTTCCATTATTTAGATTCTGGTGCGCTGTATCGCATTGTGGCACTGGCGGCTCACACGCAAAACATCCCTTGGCATGATGCAGCAGCAGTCACAGCATGCGCTAAAACGCTTTCCATTCGGTTTGAGGGTGATAAGGTCTTATTAAATGGTGAAGATATCTCAAACGATATTCGCACTGAAGCGATGGGCAAAGGCGCCTCTCAAGTAGCAGTGCATGCCCCGCTAAGAGCCGCACTGATTGATTTGCAGCATAGTTTTCGCCAAGCACCAGGGCTGATTGCGGATGGCCGAGATATGGGAACGGTCATATTTCCTGACGCTGAACTAAAAGTCTTTCTGACAGCTTCAACCGAAGTGCGCGCCAAGCGCCGTTACGATCAATTGGTCGAAAAAAAACAAGCTGCTGATTACAATAGTATTTTACAAGACTTGCAGGAACGAGATGCCAGAGACAAGGGCAGAGCCAGCGCGCCCTTAGTGATGGCTGATGATGCGATTTTGCTTGAGACCGACAATCTAGGAATCTCTGAGGCGGTAGATACGGTTATTCAAAATTATCTGCATAAAAATACATAAATAGTCTTTTATTTTTCAATGTTTTAGTTATAATTCCATGCTTGTGTTTTTGTAATACTTTTTTATGTCCGCGCACCCCTTGGATGTTCGGTTTTTTTAATCACCCCACTGCTAGGTGGGATTATTTTTTAGGTAATTTTTTTAATGGCTTCTACTTCTAAATCTACTGCTTCACCGATGGAATCCTTTGCTGCGCTTTTTGAAGAAAGCTTGGCTCGCCAAGAAATGCGTTCTGGCGAAGTGATCACGGCTGAAGTGGTTTCTGTTGATAACGATCACGTGATTGTTAACGCAGGTCTTAAATCTGAAAGCGTAATCAACGCTGCTGAATTCCGTAATGCTCAAGGCGAACTTGAAGTTGAAGTGGGTGACTTTGTTAAAGTAGCCATTGAAAAACTAGAAGATGGTTTCGGTTCTACAGTACTTTCACGCGAAAAAGCAAAACGCATGGAAACATGGCTAGACCTAGAAGATGCGATGAACGAAGGCCGCATCATTAAAGGTTTTGTAAGCGGTAAAGTTAAAGGTGGTTTACGCGTTTCAGTTAACGGCATCATGGCATTCTTGCCAGGCTCATTGGTTGACGTACGTCCAGTAAAAGACACTACTCCTTTTGAAAATAAAGAGTGTGATTTGAAAGTAATCAAACTTGATCGCAAACGTAACAACATCGTTGTTTCACGCCGTGCTGTAATGGAAGTAAGCATGGGTGCAGACCGTGAAGCGTTAATGGGTTCATTAACAGAAGGTGCTGTAGTTAAAGGTATCGTTAAGAACATTACAGACTACGGCGCATTCGTTGATTTGGGCGGCATCGATGGTTTACTACACATCACTGACTTGGCATGGCGCCGTGTTAAGCACCCATCAGAAGTGCTTACAGTAGGCGAAGAAGTTGAAGCTAAGATATTGAAATTCGATCAAGAGAAAAACCGTGTTTCACTAGGCATCAAACAATTGGGCGATGATCCATGGGTTGCATTAACACGTCGTTACCCAGTAAGCACACGCTTGTTCGGTAAAGTGTCTAACTTGACTGACTACGGCGCATTCGTTGAAATCGAACCAGGTATCGAAGGTTTAGTTCACGTTTCAGAAATGGACTGGACAAACAAAAACATCCATCCAGGCAAAATCGCTCAATTGGGTGACGAAGTAGAAGTAATGATTCTTGAGATTGATGAAGCACGTCGTCGTCTTTCATTAGGTATGAAACAATGCCAAGCTAATCCATGGGATGATTTCTCTGCAACGCACGCTAAAGGCGACAAAGTTTCAGGTCAAATCAAATCAATCACTGACTTCGGCGTATTCATTGGTTTGCCAGGCGGTATTGATGGTTTAGTTCACTTGTCAGATTTGTCATGGTCACAAACTGGCGAAGAAGCTATCCGCAACTTCAAAAAAGGTGACGAGCTACAAGCAGTTATCTTGGCAATTGATGTAGAAAAAGAACGTATTTCACTAGGAGTGAAACAACTTTCTGCTGATCCATCAGGCGCAACATCAGAAGACAAAGCTGACGCTAAACCTAAAGCTAAATCTGCTAAAACTAAAGAAGCTGCACAGTTGCCAGATGACGGCGCTACTGCAGGCACTACCAACCTTGGCGCTTTATTAAAAGCCAAGTTTGACAGCAAGAAATAAGCTAATTTAGTCACAAGTTAAAGGCATATTAAGCATGACTAAATCTGAGCTAATCACGCTACTTGCGGAGCGTTTTCCGCAATTAGTGGTTAAAGATGCCGAACTATCAGTAAAGGCAATTTTAGATGCGATGTCAGATAACCTTGCCACAGGCGAGCGCATCGAGATTCGCGGCTTTGGAAGTTTTAGCTTAAATTATCGTCCTCCACGCTTGGGCCGTAACCCAAAAACTGGCAGCAAAGTGCAGGTACCTGAAAAACATGTACCTCACTTTAAAGCTGGCAAAGAGTTACGTGAGCGTGTTGACTTAAGCTAATTACTTTTGTTTTAAGTTTAAATAAAAACGGCAGCCATTTGGCTGCCGTTTTTTTATTCTAGGTTTGCTTAGCAAAATAGTTTACTTTCCAAAACATGTCAGAAAACACTTACCCTGAACAACTCGCTAGAGAATAGACTGCTTATTGTATTAACCAATAAATCTCGTTCTTAAATCCTCTAAATTCAATTCAGACAAAATAGCCTCTAACCTATTCTGTGCATTCTTACGTGGCTGACCTGTATATTTGGCGATAATCAGTTCATTCTTCATAGAATGCTCCCAACCTACCAATTCTGTCACCGTCACCTGATAACCCGCCACCTCTAATTGCAAGCAACGTAATACATTGGTAATTTGACTGCCGAATTCACGCGTGTGGATAGGATGACGCCAAATCTCACTCAGCGGAGTTTTAGTGAAGCTCTCATTTTTATGTCGCCGCAATACTTCAGCAACTTCGGCTTGGCAACATGGTACTAACACCATATATTTAGCCTGTTTTTTTAAGCCAAACTGTATTGCATCATCCGTTGCCGTATTACAGGCATGTAGCGCTGTAACAATATCCACCGTACTTGGTAATGTGCTTGAAGATATAGATTCTTCCACTGTTAAATGCTGAAAATCCATGCGTGCAAAATTCAAGTATGCAGCCAATTCGCGAGACTTCTCCACCAGTTCTCCACGCGTTTCAATACCCACTACTTGCCCTGTCGCCTGTTGTTTAATCAGCAAGTCATACAGAATAAAACCCAAATAGGATTTCCCTGCACCGTGATCTACCAGCATTGGATTAGGATTTTCAGCGATCACAGCATTGAAAAGCGGCTCAATAAAATTCACCAAATGGTAAACCTGCTTAAGTTTGCGACGACTATCTTGATTCAACTTACCGTCACGCGTGAGAATGTGCAGCGCTTTGAGTAGCTCTATAGATTGATTGGGTTTAATTTCAGGTATTTGCATGACGCTATTTTAAGCCAAAAACAAATGAACCACAGATAAACACGTGTGAACGCAGATAAAAACTTGGCTTTCACTTCTAAATGTTAAAATGCTCAATTAAGTAACTAAAGTTAAATTTAACTTTGATTTCGTTTCATCATCAAAAGATGACGAGGCGACAAGCTGAAGACAGTACGTTTAGTACGGCGAAGCGCTGGCAACAAAGTCAGAATTGATGAGGAGATGAAATAAATGGCAATTCAATGGTATCCGGGCCACATGACCCAAGCGCGCAAAAAAGCCGAAGAAACAATGGAGTTCACCGACATTGTGATTGAGGTGCTAGATGCGCGTGTGCCTGCTGCCAGCCATAATCCGATGATCGATGAAATGCGTTTGTTTCGCCAACGCCCGCAACTCAAAATTTTAAATAAAGCAGACTTGGCAGACCCTGCCGCTACACAAGCTTGGCTTAATTACTTTAACAAACAACCTAACACCAAAGCGGTCGCGCTTTCGTGCAAAAAACCGGGTGATGCCAACAAAATTCCTAAGCTCTGCCTCGCCCTCACACCGCACCGCGGCACGCATTTAAAGCCACTGCGCATGCTGATTATGGGCATCCCAAACGTAGGTAAATCTACACTGATGAATGCGCTGTTAAACCGCCGCGTTGCCAAAGTCGGCGACGAACCGGCTGTAACGAAAAGTCAGCAACGTTTTGATCTAAGCGACACCATGAGCATTACGGACACACCAGGCATGATGTGGCCAAAAATCCAATATGACTCTGATGGCTACATGCTGGCTGCCAGCCACGCCATTGGCCGCAATGCTGTGATTGATGAAGATGTTGCGCTATTTTTAGCGAATAACTTACTACAAAGCTACCCTGCACTATTGAATGCTCGCTACAAATTAGATGCAATGAAGCTGGATGTAGCAACAATGGATGGCGTTGATTTGCTAGAAGCGATTGCTAAACGCCGCTCTTATAAACGACATGATGGCCTATGGGACACCGAAAAAACCGCTGTCGCTTTTTTAACAGATTACCGTAGCGGTGCTATTGGTAGAATCAGCTTGGAAACGCCACAAAGTAGGGAAATGATGATCGAAAATACCCACCCGCTAATTGCTCAAGAAAATACTGCTTCTGACAACGAAGAAGAAACAAACGATTAACTCTTTCTAGTTAGCTGCTTGCTAAACGCCACGTCAAACTTACTCACACGCTTAGGTGTTTGTGGTCCGTAGGCATTCACAAATGCGACGAAATCATCCATCATCATAGGGTCACACAAACGATTAGACTCACCGTTTCCAGTTGCCAAAACTAGAGTGAACAGACCACTACCACTCATTGTCATGGAATATAGCGCATTATCGCTACGTCGTTTAAGCCGATCAATCGCGGCGCTGGCTTTAGTAGATCTCATAAAATCATCCTTTAAAAAAACTACATAGCACTATCGACACTGTCCCAGAACACTTTCAGCTTGAGAGCATTTTTTGACCGACTGAGTTTTTTTAGCTCGCGTGTGATTCGCATTATTTTCTACAGTTTCATGCGCAGACTTTTCTTTACCAGCGGAATCAGATTTAAATTGATTCGTTATAAAGTACAAAACAATAAACCCTGCTAACAACACCATACTTGCCAATAGCATCCTGTTTAAAATATTCACTTTATTGCCAGATACGGGTGGCTCTATATTACCCTTATTGGACGAAAAATCACTTACAGCTACGTTATTTTCGTCGTTTTCAATTGGCTTAATCACATACACTTCATGCTCTCGAATATGCTTATCATGCTTAACTCCAGAGTATGTAAACATGCCACTCATTTCCTTGGTTAACCTAGAGGTTACCTCATAATAAGACCGAGAAACCAATATTTCATTCTCACCAGCAAAACTCATAATGCGTTGCGCGACATTAATACCGTCGCCGACAATATTGGGTCGATCATTAATATCATTCACCACACGAACCGAACCTAGGTTAATGCCGATTCTCACACGTAACGACTGTCCAGTGCTTTTATTGTGAAGCAAAATACCATCACGAATAGTCAAAGAAATAAACAAAGCCTCTTCAGGCTCACCCATCAATGTAATCGCAGCGCCATCTCCTGTATCTAAAATAATACGGTCATTTTGCGCTACGTTCTTAATAGCCTCATTTATTAACTCGTTGAAAAGCGTTTTATCATCAATTTGTTCAGAAACTGATTTCTTTGAATAGCCAATAATATCCAAAAAAACAATGCTGCATATCGAAGTTTTATTAAGTCTATCTATCATAGTAATTTATATTTATTAAGCATCTCGGTCTTTACTCAAGACCGCTTACCCTTGAATTTCAAATCCGATGATTATATGCCAGACGACCTTGATCTGCGGCATAAACCTAACTTGATTTTTCGCAGAAATTACAGGCCGCCAAGAATCAATAAGTTGACTTTAATTCCGAACCAACCAATCACTACATAAATTCTTTTATGTACTTAGCGGCTAAGATTAGATAGCTAGTTATGTTCTTAAACGCTAAAATAGCATGCTTGATTTGTGTCTCTAATTCCAGTTTCCCGCAATTAAATTTAAGTAAGTGATGCATGCTGAACTCCCTTAACTCGCCACAGCGCGAGGCAGTTAAATATCTTGATGGTCCGTTACTTGTGCTGGCTGGTGCTGGTAGTGGAAAAACACGCGTCATTACCCAAAAAATTAGTTATCTGATTGATGAGGCAGGCTATAACCCTAAAGAAATCGCCGCGATTACCTTTACCAATAAAGCTGCTCGCGAGATGCAAGAGCGCGTTGGCAAGATCATGCAGGGTAAAAGCACCAAAGGCTTAACAATTGCCACATTTCACTCGCTTGGCCTGCAAATGCTGCGTACCGAAGCAGCGTTACTCGGCTACAAACCGCAGTTCTCGATCTTGGACTCCTCCGATAGCTTCAAGATTGTGGCGGATATTTTAGCGACAACAGATAAACAACTACTACGCAAAACCCAATTCCAGATTTCAGCCTGGAAAAATGCGTTTATCAATCCAGACCAAGCCAGAGCACTGGCTGAGGAAGAACTCGCCCATGCCGCAGCAAAAGTCTACCAACTGTATCAGCAAACGCTAAAAGCCTATCAAGCGGTAGATTTTGATGACCTGATTAAATTGCCGGTTGAGTTGTTTGAGCAACATGAAGAAGCGCTGAATAAATGGCAACGCAAGTTGCAATACTTGCTGATTGACGAATATCAGGATACTAACGCCTGCCAGTACAAGCTGGTGAAAATGCTCACGGGCGTGCGTGGCCAATTTACCGCCGTGGGTGACGATGACCAAGCGATTTACGGCTGGCGTGGCGCCGATGTAGAGAATCTACGTCAATTGACTGAAGACTTCAGCAAACTCAAGGTCATCAAGTTAGAGCAAAACTATCGCTCTACCGTGCGCATTTTACGCGCGGCAAATCAGGTCATCAGCAACAATCCCAAGCTGTTTGAAAAAAAACTGTGGAGCGATTTAGGCACTGGCGATTTGATTCAAGTGTCGGCCGCCATGAGCGAAGAAGCCGAGGCTGAATCGGTTATGATGAAGCTGCAAGCGCATAAGTTTGAAAATCGCACCAAGTTTCTGGACTACGCAATTTTGTACCGCGGCAACCATCAGGCACGTATCTTTGAGCAGCATTTACGCAATCATAGAATCCCCTACACCATCTCTGGCGGACAATCATTTTTTGATAAAGCCGAGATTAAAGATGTCATCAGCTATTTACGCCTGATTGCTAACGAAGACGATGACCCTGCGTTTATCCGCGCCGCGACTACGCCTAAAAAAGGCATCGGCAACACCACGCTGGAGCGGCTAGGCGAATTTGCCAGCACACATAAAATCTCATTATTCGCAGCCGCATTTGAAGGCGAGTTTCAAAGCGAAATTGGCAATAAGCAGTTAGATGACTTACTCAACTTTTGCCAATACATCAACAAACTGCAAGCCAGAGCCGTGCGCGACCCAGCTGGCGAAGTGCTAAATGATTTATTGAGCACGATACAGTTCGAAGCCTTTTTGTATGACACGGCAGAACCACGTGCCGCCGAAAGCAAATGGGGCAATGTGATGGACTTTATCAACTGGCTCACCAAAAAAGGTGAAGCGAGTACCGAATTTGGCAACGAAACTGAAGGTAAAAACCTGCTTGAACTTACGCAGATGGTATCTATCATCAGCATGTTAGAAGGCCGCGAAGATGGCGAACCTGATGCAGTGAAACTTTCTACGCTGCATGCCGCCAAAGGTTTAGAGTTTGGTCATGTGTTTTTAATCGGCTGCGAAGAAGGCATATTGCCGCATCGCGAAAGCATAGACACTGACCGCATCGAAGAGGAACGCCGCCTCATGTACGTGGGCATTACCCGCGCGCAAAAGTCGCTCAACATTTCATGGTGTAAAAAGCGTAAACGTGCCGGCGAAATGCAAATGTGCGAACCGAGCCGGTTTATCAGTGAATTACCCAAAGATGATGTGCGCCACTTTGGCAACCCGTTCAATAAAGACCCAGAAGCCAGCAAAGATTTCGGCAAGTCCAAAATGGCCAATATCCGTGCCATGCTTGGCAAATAAGCGCCCATAGCACTGTTAACAATAGAACAATTTATAGAGAAAGCAATCCATCATGCCATACATCACCCTAGACAATGCCAGCTTGGCCTTTGGTCACCACGCCCTACTCGACCATGCTGCATTCCAGCTGGATGAAGGCGAACGTGTCGGCCTGATTGGCCGTAATGGCGCAGGTAAATCCAGCTTATTAAAGGCTATTGCCGGCGCGATCAAACTCGATGAAGGCAATGTATGGCGCGCGCCCGGTGCCCGTGTGGTGTATGTGCCACAAGAGCCAGAATTAGATCCTGAGCACACGGTATTTGAAGCCGTATCCGAAGGGCTGGGCGCATTACAACAAACCATCATTGACTACCATCAAGTAACGCATGACATGGGCATGCCCGATGCGGATATCGAAGTACTGATGGAAAAAATGCAGGCACTGCAACATGATTTAGATGCGCAAAATGGCTGGGCAGCACAATCCCGTGTTGAAACAGTATTAAGCCGCTTGAAGCTCAATGCCGATGCGTTGGTTTCAACCTTGTCTGGTGGCTGGCGCAAGCGCGTAGCACTGGGCCGCGCGCTGGTAGCCGAGCCTGAGGTGTTACTACTGGATGAGCCGACCAACCATCTGGATTTAGAGGCGATTGAGTGGCTGGAAGACCTGCTACTAGGCTTTAACGGCAGCGTACTCTTCATTACCCATGACCGACGCTTTCTGGACAGATTAGCCACGCGCATCACAGAACTAGACCGTGGCAAGCTCACCGACTTCATCGGCAACTTCACCCAATATCAAGTCAAGAAAGAAGAACTCATCGCAGTAGAAGAAACCCACGCGGCTAAATTTGATAAATTTCTGGCGCAAGAAGAAGTATGGATACGCCAAGGCATTAAAGCGCGCCGCACCCGCAACGAGGGTCGTGTGCGCAGATTGGAAGCCTTGCGCTTGGATCGCGCCGCAAGACGTGAACGCCAAGGTAACGTTAAGTTGAATCTGGATGCTGGCGAACGCAGCGGAAAATTGGTGGCAGAACTAGAAAACGTCGTTAAAGCCTACGGTGGTAGAACGCTAATTAACGGCTTCAGCACACGTATTTTACGCGGCGACAAAATTGGCTTGCTCGGCCCGAACGGCATTGGCAAAACCACCCTACTCAAACTTATTCTAGGCGACATTGAAGCAGACAGCGGCGACATTCAACGCGGCACTAAAATCAACGTGGCCTACTTTGACCAAATGCGCGAACAGTTGGATGAAGAAGCCACACTGGCAGACACTATCAGCCCCGGCTCAGACTTTGTGGAGATTGGTAATGAACGCAAACATGTCATCAGCTATCTGGAAGACTTTTTGTTTCCGCCACAACGCTCTCGCTCACCCGTCAAATCACTCTCTGGCGGTGAACGTAACCGCTTGCTCCTCGCCCGACTATTTGCGCGCCCAGCCAACGTGCTGGTGCTGGATGAGCCGACCAACGACTTAGATATTGATACGCTGGAGTTGCTGGAAAGCTTGCTACAAGAGTTCTCAGGCACCTTGTTCTTAGTCAGCCACGATAGAGCATTCCTGGAAAACACCGTCACGCAAGTCATTGCGTTTGAAGGTAATGGCGTACTCACCGAGTTTGGTGGTGGTTACGATGACTGGCTACGCTTTTCACAACAACGCTTGCAAGATAGCCGCGAAGACAAGCGTGCCGCCGAGTTAGCGCAGGCTGCAAAGTCCAACACCAAACAGAATGCAGCCGCAAGCCCTGTTAAAGCTGCGGTAAAACTCAGCTTTAAAGAACAAAAAGAGTTAGATGAAATTCCGGCTAAGATTGAACAACTAGAAGCAGAACAAACCGACATCAATACGCAATTGGCGGATGTTGAGATTTACAAAGCACAGGCAGAAAAAGTGAAGACCTTACAAGCTAGACTCATTGAAATTGATGGTCTGTTAGAAAGCTTGCTAGCACGCTGGGAAACGCTAGACGCTAAGAAATAGCCTTCAAATAGATGTGCTCTGCAAGGCAATACCCGCGCGGCTTGCAGAACATCTGTTTTTTAATGTTGAGTATCCGAATTTCATGATTGATTTAACCAAAAATTCAAATAATTAGTTATTTAAAAAGCATTTTTACTAAACGATTTGCATCCATGCTGGCTATTTATTATTATACGGATAGGGAAACACCTAACTATAAGATTTAAAAAGAAAAACAACATGTCAAAATCAACATTTACAATATTGTTATGCGGATGCATGCGTCCACTTAAAAACTGTTAGGCGCCTTTAACTTGGAATTTAAATATGTCTAAGTACTATCCACCGGTCTATGGAGAATCAAATTTTCACTGCCCACTCTGTCACGTCTACGCAAAACAGATTTGGGCATATCTTGAATTCCAAGGAAGCACAAGCCGATCCCCGTTTACCTATTCGAGTTGTGATCACTGCCAGAAAAAAAGCTATTGGTACAAAGAGCGAATGATTGTTCCAAGTGAAGCTCCAGTTCCATCCCATCATGAAGACCTACCTGCTAGTTGCGTAGATGACTACAATGAGGCCAGAGATATAGCAGCACGCTCGCCTAAGGCCGCGGCTGCGCTCATGCGCCTTGTAATTCAAAAACTAATCCTTGCCCTAGGTCAGCCTGGAAAGAACATAAATGACGAGATTGGCAATCTTGTAAAGGCTGGCATGCCTGTGGAGGTACAGCAAGCCTTGGATTACTGCCGAGTAGTCGGAAACAATGCAGTACATCCTGGCGAAATTAGCATTGATGATGAACCATCGATTGCATATAGCCTTTTTGAGATGGTCAATTTTGTCGTCGAGGATCGGATTACCAAACCCAAAAAGATTGCAGAGCTATACAAAAAACTTCCTGAAGGTGCCTTGAAAGCAGTTGAGAAGCGGGACGGAAAGGAAGAAAGCCGTGCCTAACCCATCTCTAGGGACTTCCCCTACCTGTCAAGCAAAATCATCCTAACACCCGTTTTACGGGTGTGATTGAGTTTCTGTTTTTGCGTTTACTTCCTTACTTTACCGCTTAAAAACCTGCTGTCGTGCTTTGG
>MLJW01000223.1_pt1 | contig 43179 bp, 39 predicted proteins | sample 888231 | NCBI WGS metagenome assembly MLJW01 (sample SAMN05788063, study PRJNA343431) | mine drainage metagenome | isolation source: sample collected from the inflow into an acid mine drainage treatment plant... | place: Germany: Lusatia, lignite mining district
GTGTCAACCACCTTTTTTCAAGATCTTTCAAGGAGTTAATCACCTCTCGGACCTCGACCCGACTGCCTTGCGGCGTCGTCGGGAGGCCGGTTTCTACGCCCCGCAGACACCCCTGTCAACCGGGTTTTTACCGCGGCCCCGTTTTTTTGTGCGCCGCCCCTTCCTTGCCTTTTGGCCGGGGGCAGGGCATAACCTGCGGGGCCCTGTTCTCCGCCATGTCGGTTTCATGACAGGGCCGCCCCGTTTTAAAGACCTTCCACCCGCAACCGGAGACCAGACGGATGGCCCAGCCCCCGACCCCCGCCCGCAGAGCCGCTCTGATCGGCGGCGGAGTGGCGGCGGCCCTGGTCGTGGCCACCGGCCTGTGGCTGGGCGTGCACCGCCACCACCGCGAACGCCCGCTGCCGGAAAACCCCGCCGTGGCCGCCGCCCCCGATCTGGCCCCCTATTATACCGGCGGACAGCTGGGCCAGCCGGTATCCGATGCCGAACTGGAGAGCCGGAACGCCCGGCCCATCGAGCGCATCGTCAAGACCGAAAGCGGCGACACCCTGCAAGATGTGCTGATGCGGGCCGGGGTGGCCGCCCCCGACGCCCAGCAGGCCATCCTTGCCCTGGGCGATCATTTCAACCCGCGCCTGCTGAAAGCCGGGCAGGAGGTCACCGTCAGCTTCCTGCGCCCGGCCGATCATATCGGCGTCGGCCCCTTCGACGGCTTCAGCCTGCGCACCGACCCCGGCCTCAGCGTGGTGGCGCGGCGCAGCGGCGGCGGCTTTAGCGTCAGCGAGGTCAAGCGGGTGCTGACCCGCCAGGTGGTGCGGGTTTCGGGCACCATCAAGGGCAGCCTGTTCGAGGCGGCCCGCGCCAAGGGTGTGCCCGGCTCGGTGCTGGACGATATGATCCACGCCTATTCCTACGATGTGGATTTTCAGCGCGGCATTCATCCCGGCGACCGTTTCGATCTGCTGTTCGAACGCATGATCGACAAAAGCGGCCAGGTGGTGCATGCCGGCACCATCCTATACGCCAATCTGGTGCGGGCCGAGGGCGCCTTGCCCATCTACCGTCATACCGACCGCTCGGGCAACACGGATTTCTACACCTCCAAGGGCGAGAGCGTGCGCAAGGCGCTGCTGCGCACCCCGGTGGACGGCGCCCGCATCACCTCGGGGTTCGGACTGCGCATGCACCCGATTCTGGGCTTCACCACCCTGCACAAGGGGGTGGATTTCGCCGTGCGCGTGGGCACGCCGGTGATGGCCGCCGGCAACGGCGTCATCATGCGCGCCGGGCGCTTCGGCTCCTACGGTATTTATGTGCGCATCCAGCATGATCCGGTACATTCCACCGCCTATGCCCACCTGTCGCGGCTGGCGGCGGGCATCCGCCCCGGCAAGCATGTGAGCCAGGGGCAGGTGATCGCCTATTCCGGCTCCACCGGCCGCTCCACCGGGCCGCATCTGCATTACGAGGTGCTGGTCAACAACGTTCAGGTCAATCCCATGAACGTCAAGTTCAAGTCGGGCATCCGCCTGGCCGGAACCGAACTGCACCACTTCCAGGACACCATGCGCCAGGACGCCGTGCTGCTGAAGCAGACCGCTCCCGCCATCGAAACCTCCAATCCTTAATCCTCCTGCCGAAAGAGTGGTTGTCATTTCGCCAGGAAGCCCTACCTATGTTGGGTGCTTGCTTGGGGGCAACCAAATCGAGGTTTCCGATGTCGCTTCTTTTCACCCCTGTCAAACTGGGCGCGTTCGACCTGCCCAACCGCATCGTCATGGCGCCGCTGACCCGGACCCGCAGCGGCGAGGCCCGCGTGCCCAACGCCATGATGGCCGAGTATTACGCCCAGCGCGCCTCGGCCGGACTGATCATCAGCGAAGCCACCGCCGTCACGCCCAAGGGCGTGGGTTACGCCGGCACCCCCGGCATCTGGTCCGAGGAGCAGGTGGCGGGCTGGTCGCAGGTGACCAAGGCCGTGCATGATGCCGGCGGCCGCATCGTCATGCAGCTGTGGCATGTGGGCCGCATTTCCGATCCCAGCCTGCTGGACGGCGACCTGCCGGTGGCCCCCAGCGCCATCGCCCCGGAAGGCCATGTGCGGCTTTTGCGCCCCGAGCGGCCCTATGTGGTGCCGCGCGCCCTGGCCCTGGAGGATATCCCCGCCATTATCGAGGCCTACCGCAAGGGCGCCGAGAACGCCCGGCGCGCCGGCTTCGACGGTGTGGAAATCCACGGCGCCAACGGCTATCTGCTGGACCAGTTCCTGCAAGACAGCACCAACCACCGCACCGACGCCTATGGCGGCCCGGTGGAAAACCGCGCCCGGCTGATGCTGGAAGCGGTAGATGCCGCCATTTCGGTGTGGGGCGCCGACCGCGTGGGCCTGCATCTGGCGCCGCGTGGCGATTCCCACAGCATGGGCGACAGCAACCCCGCCGCCACCTTCGGCTATGTGGCCGAGCAGGCCAAGGCGCGCGGCCTGGCCTTCCTGTTCGCCCGCGAGCATCTGGGCGAGGGCCGCATCGGCCCGCAGCTGAAGGCCCGCTTCGGCGGCGGCTATATCGCCAATGAGGGGCTGACCCTGGACAGCGCCGAAGCGCTGCTGCGCTCGGGCGAGGCCGATGCCGTGTCGTTCGGCAAGCTCTACATCTCCAACCCCGACCTGCCTGAACGCCTGCAGCGCAAGGCGCCGCTGACGCCGCCGCGCATGGAAACCTTCTACGGTGCCGGCACCGGCGGATATACCGATTATCCGGTGCTGGAACAGGCCTGAGCCGCCCACCCGATCCGCCCCCGGCCTCTGCCGGGGGCGTTTTTCATAGCCACACCGCCTCGCCCTGGTCCATGGCGGCGAATTGCGCCAGAAAGGCGCGGGTTTGGCCGTGCTCCACCCCCCAGCTGACGCATTGCCCCTGCTTGACCACCACGCCCCCCGCCAGGCCGGTGCCGGTGGCGGCCGGACGCAGATAGGGTTTCAGCCCCAGATCCATGTCCAGCACATGCTCCACCAGCCAATCCGTGACCAATTGGCGCAGATCGGCCACCAGGGCCGCCTCCTCGCCGCCGCCGGGACCGACAAAATAGCGGCGCACCAGATCCTTCAGACGGCCCAGCAGATCCTCGTGGGCGATGCGGTGCAGGGTGCACAGGGGATAGCCGATGGCCTCCATCACCGCCTCTTCGCGGGGGAAGTGCGACTGGGCATAAGCCAGCAGATCCCGCGCCGCCCGATCGGCATGGGCGCGATCGGGGCAGGCTTCAAAACGGTTGATGATCTCGATCAGGCGGCGATGATCGGCATCGATGGCCGTATGGCCCACCGTCATCGCCTCGCGCCATTCCAGCGGCATCTCCCATGCCCTCCCAAACGGCGAACACGGCTGCTTCCGTGATCCTGTTCACACTACATCCAGCGCCGAATGGTTGCAATACACCACAAGTATTGCATCAATACGTAAAATTTCCTTAAAATTCATCGTGTTTTGCAATAGGTTTCCAATCTCCCCTTCCCCCTCCTTGCGCCGAACCGCCTGAGAGGACGGCGGCCGGACAAGTTAACCCCATGGTTCAATTAATTTTTCAATCGCCCAGCCGCCGCAGATTACGCTTGATTACCCCCGGGGACTGATTAAATCTGAATTTTCCGTTCCGTCACCGCGCGGAACCTTTCAGGAGAGATGTCGTCTCGCAGGCCGGCCCGCGGCTCCCCTTAATCCGTCTCCCGACCCGGATCCGCCGCCCGGCTTTTTTCGTCTCCACTGCGGAAGGAAGTCCTATATGTTCAAGAAGACCCTGATCGCCTGCGCCGCGCTGGTCGGCCTGGCGCTGTCGCCCGCCCCCTCCTTCGCCGCCGGGAAGGTGCTGACGGTGGGCACCGACACCTCGTTCATGCCCTTCGAATTCGAGAAGGGCGGCATCTATGTCGGCTTCGACATCGATCTTTGGACCGCCGCCGCCAAGATCATGGGTGTCAAGTTCACCTTGCAGCCCATGGACTTCAACGGCCTGATCCCCGCCCTGCAGACCCACACCCTGGATGCCGCCCTGGCCGGCATGACCATCAAGCCCGAACGCCAGAAGGTGGTGGATTTCTCCGATCCCTACTATGAAAGCGGCCTGTCGCTGCTGGTGCGCGCCGACAACAAGACCATCACCTCGCTGGCCGATCTGGCCGGCAAGCACGTGGCCACCAAACAGGCCACCAGCTCGGTGGATTACCTGCGGACCCACGTGAAGGGCGTCGACGTCAGCAGCTTCCCCAATATCGACAACGCCTTCCTGGAACTGCAGACCGGCCGCGCCGACGCCGTGCTGTTCGACACCCCGGTGGTGTCCTACTACGCCACCACCGCCGGCAAGGGCACCACCCGCGTGCTGAACCCGCCGGTCAGCTCGGGCGAGTTCTACGGCTTCGCCTTCCCCAAGGGCAGCCCCATCGTGGCCAAATTCAACAAGGCCCTGAAAACCATGAAGGCCAACGGCCAGTACGCCGCCCTTTATAAGAAGTGGTTCGGCAAGGCCCCGTAAGGCCCCGGCCCGGAACGCCGGACGGCTGCCGCCCGGCGTTCCGTTTCCGTCCTTACGCAAACAAGAGGTGTCACAGTGGATTTTCAATGGTCGGTCATCTGGGAGGCCCTGCCCAACCTGCTGCAGGGGGCGCGCCTGACCATCCTTATCGCCGCCGTGGGTCTGGCCGGCGGGCTGACTCTGGGCGCCCTGGCGGGCATGGTCCGCACCTACGGCCCCAACAGCCTCGACTGGCTGGCGCGCGGCTACATCCTGCTGATCCGCGGCACGCCGCTGGTGGTGCAGGTGATGTTCATCTATTTCGCCCTGCCCATCCTCGCCGGGGTGCGCATCGACGGCCTGACCGCCGCCATCTTGAGCATCATCATCAATTCGGGCGCCTATGTGGCCGAAATCGTGCGTGGTTCCCTGCTGTCCATCCCCAAGGGCCTGCAGGAGGCCGGGCTGGCCATGGGCCTGCCCTTCAGCAAGGTGCTGCGCCTGATCATCGGGCCGCTGGCCTTCCGCCGCATGATTCCCGCCCTGGGCAATCAGTGCATCACCAGCCTGAAGGACACCTCGCTGTTCATCGTGATCGGCGTGGGCGAGCTGACCCGCCAGGGTCAGGAGATCATGGCCGAGAACTACCGCGCCGTGGAAATCTGGACGGCGGTGGCGGTGATCTATCTGCTGATCCTGACCGCCATGGCCTTTGGTCTGAAATACATCGAAAAGCGGATGCCGATCCTATGAGCATGGTCGAATTCAAACAGGTGGTGAAGAGCTTCGGCCCCCTCACCGTTCTCGACAAGGTGGATCTCTCCATCGAACCCGGCGAAGTGGTGGTGATCATCGGCCCCTCGGGCTCGGGAAAATCCACCCTGCTGCGCTGCATCAACGCCCTGGAAACCATCCAGGATGGCGACATTCTGGTGGATGGCCGCAGCGTGCGCGGCGGCAAGGAGGAGATCCACCAGATCCGTCTGGAAGCCGGCATGGTGTTCCAGCAGTTCAATCTGTTCCCGCAGATGACGGCGCTGGAAAACGTCATGTTCGGCCCCATCAACGCCCGCGGCATGAAGAAAGCCGAGGCCCGCGAACTGGCCTTGAAGATCCTGACCAAGGTTGGGCTGGAAACCAAGGCCGGTCACAGCCCGGCCCAGCTTTCCGGCGGCCAGCAGCAGCGGGTGGCCATCGCCCGCGCCCTGGCCATCCGCCCCGCCCTGATGCTGTTCGACGAGCCCACCTCGGCGCTCGATCCCGAACTGCGCCACGAGGTGCTGAAGGTGATGCGCGATCTGGCCGCCGAAAACATGACCATGGTGGTGGTGACGCACGAAATCGAGTTCGCCCGCCAAGTGGGCTCGCGCCTGATCTTCATGGAAGGCGGCAAGATCGTTCATGACGGCAACCCGGTGGAGTTGCTCGGAAATCCGCCCAGCAGCCGCCTGAAGGACTTTCTGCAGCACGTGCACTGACCCTTGTTCCGGGGCGGGCGGCCAAGCCGCCGCCGGCCCCGGAACAAGCGGCCATCATGCCGCCACGCTGCGTCCGTCGAGGGTCAGGCCCTGATCGTCGGCCGAAACTTTGACCACGGCGCCGTCGGCGATGCGCCCTTCCAGCAGCAGCCCGGCCAGCGGGTTTTGCAACGACCGCTGGATCACCCGCTTCAGGGGCCGCGCCCCCCAGGCCGGATCGTAGCCGGCCTCGGCCAGCCAGCCGTTGGCCGCCGCATCCAGCTCCAGGGTGATCTTGCGCTCGGCCAGCAGGCGGCGCAGCCGCTCCAGCTGGATCTCGACGATGCCGCCCATATTCTTGCGGTCGAGGCGGTGGAACAGCAGGATTTCATCCAGGCGGTTGAGAAACTCCGGCCGGAAGGCGGCCCGCACATATTCCATCACCTGCCCGCGCACGGCCTCGCTGTCCTCGCCCTCGCTCTGCGCCGCCAGCACGTCACCGCCCAGGTTGGAGGTGAGCACAATCACCGTGTTGCGGAAATCCACGGTACGGCCCTGGCCATCGGTCAGGCGGCCATCATCCAGCACCTGCAGCAGCACGTTGAACACATCCGGATGGGCTTTTTCCACCTCGTCGAACAGGATCACCTGATAGGGGCGGCGGCGCACCGCTTCCGTCAGGGTGCCGCCCTCCTCGTAGCCGACATAGCCGGGCGGGGCGCCGATCAGCCGGGCCACCGCGTGCTTTTCCATATATTCCGACATGTCGATGCGGATCAGGGCGCTTTCGTCGTCGAAGAGGAATTCGGCCAGGGCCTTGGTCAGCTCGGTCTTGCCGACGCCGGTGGGGCCCAGGAACAGAAAACTGCCGATGGGGCGGTTGGGATCCTGCAAACCGGCGCGGGCCCGGCGCACGGCGTTGGAAACCGCCACCAGGGCCTCGTCCTGGCCCACCACCCGCTTTTTCAGCGCCTCCTCCATGGCCAGCAGCTTGGCCCGTTCGCCCTGCAGCATCTTGTCCACCGGGATGCCGGTCCAACGCGACACCACGCTGGCGATCTGCTCCTCGTTCACCACCTCTTCGACCATGGCGCCGTCCTTGCCGTCACCGGCCTGTTCGGCGGCGGCGAGGCGGCGCTCCAGATCGGGGATGACGCCGTATTCCAGTTCGCCGGCCTTGCCCCAATCGGCATGGCGCTTGGCGATTTCCAGTTCGGCGCGGGCCTGGTCCAGCCGCTCCTTGATGCGGGTGGCCTGGGCCAGCCCCTCCTTCTCGGCCCGCCAGCGCGCCGCCAACTGGGTGGCCTCGCCCTCCAGCTCGGCCAGCTCCGTTTCCAGCCGGCCCAAACGATCGCGCGAGCCGCTGTCGCTTTCCTTCTTCAGGGCCTCCCGTTCGATCTTCAGCTGAATGATGCGGCGGTCCAGCTCGTCCAGGGCTTCGGGCTTGCTGTCCACCTGCATGCGCAGACGGCTGGCCGCCTCGTCCATCAGATCGATGGCCTTATCGGGCAGGAAGCGGTCGGTGATATAGCGGTTCGACAGGGTGGCGGCGGCCACCAGGGCGGCATCGGCGATGCGCACGCCGTGATGCAGCTCGTACTTCTCCTTGATACCGCGCAGGATGGAGATGGTATCCTCCACTGTGGGCTCAGGCACATAGACCGGCTGGAAACGCCGCGCCAGGGCGGCATCCTTTTCCACATGCTTGCGGTATTCGTTCAAGGTGGTGGCGCCCACGCAATGCAGCTCGCCGCGCGCCAGGGCCGGCTTCAGCAGATTGGAGGCGTCCATCGAGCCTTCCGAGGCCCCCGCCCCCACCAGGGTGTGCATCTCGTCGATGAACAGGATCACCTCGCCGGCGGCGGCCGAAACCTCGGTCAGCACCGCCTTCAGCCGCTCCTCGAACTCGCCGCGGAACTTGGCCCCGGCCACCAGGGCCCCGAGATCGAGACTGAGCAGGCGCTTCTGCTTCAGGCCTTCCGGCACGTCGCCGTTGACGATGCGCAAGGCCAGCCCTTCGACGATGGCGGTCTTGCCCACCCCCGGTTCGCCGATCAGCACCGGATTGTTCTTGGTGCGGCGCGACAGCACCTGGATGGTGCGGCGGATCTCCTCGTCGCGGCCCACCACCGGATCGAGTTTGCCCTCGCGGGCCACGGCGGTGATGTCGCGGGCATATTTCTTCAGGGCGTCGTAACCGTCCTCGGCGCTGGCGGAATTGGCCTTGCGCCCCTTCCGCACCTCTTCGATGGCGCGGTTCAGGCCTTGCGGATTGGCGCCGGCATCGGCCAGGATCTTGGCCGAGGGCGTGCCCGCCGCCAGGGCCAGGGCCAGCAGCAGCCGCTCGACGGTGACGAAGCTGTCGCCGGCCTTGTCGGCCAGCTGCTCGGCCTGATCGAAAAGACGGGCGGTGGCCGGATCCATATAGACCTGACCGGCGCCGGAACCTTCCACCTTGGGCTGGCGCTCCAGTTCGGCCTCCACCTCCCTCTGGGCGCGGGCGGCATCGCCGCCGGCGGCGGCGATCAGGTTGGCGCACAGGCCTTCCCGGTCGTCCAGAAGCACCTTCAGCAGATGTTCGGGGGTTAAACGCTGGTGGTTGGCGCGCAAAGCCAGCCCTTGGGCCGACTGGATGAACCCCTTCGACCGCTCGGTAAACTTCTCGAAATTCATGCTGTCCCTCCTCGGCGACCGGAGGACGGCCCCACTCTTAGGCGACCGGCCTTCCGACGATTGTCGCCTTCTAATATGGCGCAGGGACAAAGAGCCGCAAGCGGGAAGGCCCGCAGAAAATAAAAACCGGCGGCAGGCTGGCCTGTCGCCGGTTTTTATACCGGCCAACCATTGAAGTGACTCGTTGGCCGGTATCCAGCGAGCATTGAGCGAGCGGCCAAGGCGGCGGATGCCGCCGCCCGGCGAGGGACGATACAACCGGTCAATGCATTGGCCGGTTGGTATTATGGATCAGCCCTGGGCCGGTTCGGCCTGAGGCGCCGGCGGCTGGCGCGGCGGACGGCCCCGGCGCGGACGGGCCGGACGCGGCGGCGCCAGCGGCAGCTCGCCCTCGGGCACCGACGCCGCCTCGGCCTCGGCGGCGGGTTCGACCGGAGCCTCGACAGGCGCGGCGGCGACCACCACCGGACGGGTCACCACTTCGGCTTCGGCCTCACCCTCGGATTCGGGCTCGAAGCCCTCCTCGGTGGCGGCCTCGTCGCCGTCCTCGCGGTCGAGATCACCGGCCAGCAGCAGATGATCGTCGGCCGGGGTGGACAGCGGACGCGGCTGCGGACGGCCATTCTGATTCTGGTGATTGATCATGCGGAAATAATGCTCCGCATGCTGATAATAGTTTTCAGCGGAAATACGGTCACCCTGGGCAGAAGCATCGCGCGCCATGGCCAGATACTTTTCCAGCACCTGATGAGCATTGCCACGGATGCGGATGTCAGGGCCGCTGCTATCGAAAGTCTGATTACGGGGCGGCATATATTTCTTTCCGCCGCCGCTATTGTTATTATTGTTATTATTGTTATTATTATTGCTGCGGCCGCGCGAACGCTGCTTGGGGTTTTGTCCTGGTTTCATGACACCTACATACACGAATGAGAGTAACGCGGACCCGTTAGACCGGGCTGTCCCGACTGAACTCCGCAGGCGCTGCAATAGCGACAATGTGGAAATGCGGCGCACACCGAAACGGCGGAGGGCGAACACTCAACGCGGTTTGGCGGGGCTGTCGCTCGCGGGTCACACCGTAGTCAGAATAGCTGCCCTTTCCAAGGGTTATTTTTATTTAAAGGGTATATTTCGCACATCTTTCGCCGCCGGGCGCAGCAGCAGGCAGCGTTCGGTCCCCGCCAGATCGGCCGCCACCCGCTCCAGGGCCAGGCCGGCCCCGGCGAAGATCGCCGCCACCGCCCCAGCCTGCCCCTGCCCCACCTCCAGGGCGGCCAGGCCGTTCGGGGCCAGCAGGCGCGCCACATGGGGCGCCAGGGCGCGGTAACAATCCAGACCATCGGCGCCGCCGGCCAGGGCCTGGCGCGGCTCCCAGGCCGCCACCTCGCGCTCCAGGCCGTCGATGTCGTCGTCGGGGATGTAGGGCGGATTGCTGGTGATCACGTCGAACGCCCCCTCCAGCCCCTGCCCCCAATCGCCCTGATGAAAGCGGATGCGGTTTTCCAGCCCCAGGGCGCGGGCATTGTCCGCCGCCACCCGCAGCGCCGCCGCCGACACATCCACCGCCAGGGCGGTGGCGGCGGGCAGTTCGTGCAGCAGGGCCAGGGGGATGCAGCCGGTGCCGGTGCCGAAATCCAGCAGCCGCCAGGGCCGCTCCCGATCCGGCAGCGCCGCCAGCACCGCCTCCACCAGGGTTTCGGTATCCGGACGCGGATCGAGGGTGGCGGCGGTGACGCCGAAGGACAGGCTCCAGAATTCCCGCCGCCCCAGGATATGCGACATCGGCTCGCGGGCCAGCCGCCGGTCCGCCAGATCCTGGAGCCGCGCCGCCGCGCCGGGGCCGAGCGGGCGTTCGGGGTGGCTGAACACCCGCATGGGCTCCAGCCCCAGCGCCTCGGCCAGCAGCAGCCGGGCATCGAGACGCGGCGACTCCACCCCGGCGGCGGCCAGACGCCGGGCCAGATCGGCCAGGGCCTCGCCGCAGGTGGTCATTCCATGTCCGCCAGACGCTCGGCCTGATCCGAGGCGATCAGCGCCTCCACCAGCTCTTCCAGAGCCTCGCCCTCCATCACCTTGTCGATCTTGTAGAGGGTAAGATTTATGCGATGGTCGGTAACCCGGCCTTGCGGAAAATTATAGGTGCGGATGCGTTCCGAACGATCCCCCGAACCCACCTGGCTTTTGCGGTTGGCGGCGCGCTCGGCATCCTTGGCGGCGCGTTCCATGTCGTAAAGGCGCGAGCGCAGCAGTTTCAGGGCGGTGGCCTTGTTCTTGTGCTGGCTTTTCTCCTGCTGGCAGGCCACCGCCAGGCCGGTGGGGATATGGGTGACGCGCACCGCCGAATCGGTGGTGTTGACGCTTTGCCCGCCCGAGCCTTGCGAACGGTAGACATCGAAGCGCAGATCCTTGTCGTCCAGCTTGATATCCACCTCTTCCGCCTCGGGCATGATGGCCACGGTGGCGGCCGAGGTGTGGATGCGGCCGCCGGCCTCGGTCACCGGCACCCGCTGCACGCGGTGCACACCGGATTCGAACTTCAGGCGGGCAAACACCCCCTTGCCCGAGATGGCGGCGCTGGCCTCCTTGAAACCGCCGATGCCGGTATCGTTGACGTCCAGCACCTCGAAGCGCCAGCCGTGCAGGGCGGCGTAGCGTTCGTACATGCGGAACAGCTCGGCGGCGAACAGCGCCGCCTCGTCGCCGCCGGTGCCGGCCCGCACCTCCAGGATGGCGTTCCTGTCGTCGGCCTCGTCCCTGGGCAGCAGCGAGATCTGCACCTCGCGCTCCACCAGCGGCAGCCGCTCCTTCAGAGCGTAGAATTCCTCTTCCGCCAGGGCCTTCATCTCGGGATCGGCCCCGGCATCGGTCATCATCTGCGCGGCGTCGGCCATCTCGGACTGCAGGGCGCGCAGAGCGCGGATGCCCGCCACCACCGGCTCCAGTTCCGACAGCTCCTTCGACATTTTGACGAAACTGGCGGAATCGGTGGCCCCGCCCTCGCCCGACAGCATGGCCGACAGCTCGGCATGGCGGGCCAGCACCCGATCGAAAGTCAGTTCAAGGGTCATAACGGTCCGTTTCCCTAAAGCCGGAACAGGCGCTTCAACAGCCGTTCGGCGGCCTCCCAGTCGGCGTGGGCGGCGCCGCCGGCCGCCGCCAGTTCCTTCATCATTTCGCTGGGATCATGCAGCAGGCGGTGGATCAAAAGCCGCGTGGCCTTGTCGCAATCCTCGCCGGCCTCGGTCAGCACCTGCTCGCGCACCATCCCGAAACGGCCGCGCAGGGCAACGATGGCCGGTACCGCCGCCCGTTCGGCCAAGTGGCGGGAAAAGGCCGTCACCTCCTGGTCGAGGATGGTCCAGGCCTCGCGCGCCGCCTGCTCGCGGCTGGCCCGCCCAGCCATGGCCGCCCGCTCCAGATCGGTAAGATCGTACAGAAAGGCGCCGTCCACCCGGTTGACCGCCGGATCCACATCGCCGGGAATGCCGGTATCCACCAGAAAAACCGGTTTGCGCCGCCGCCGCCGCAGCGCCTGATGCACCAGATCGGGGCTGAGCAGGGTCAGCCGCCCCCCCACCGCCGTCACCACGATATCGGCCTCGGCCAGCAGGCCCGGAAGATCGCCGTAATCGCCGACATGGCAGTTGAGCGACTGCGCCACCGCCTCGGCCCGGCTTTGCCGGTGCGCCGCCACCACCAGGCGGCGCAGACCCGCCGCCAGCAGGGCCTCGGCCACCAGTTCGCCCATATCGCCCGCCCCCAGCAGCAGGCCGTCGGAGGCCGACAGATCGCCGTGCAGATCGCGGGCGGACTGCACCGCCGCCGAGGCGATGGAAACGGGGCGCTCGCCCACCTCGGTTTCGCTGCGCACCCGCTTGGCGGCGCCATAGGCCGCCGCCAGCAGATTCTCCAGTTCGGGCCCCATGGTGCCGGCCTCGCGGGCCATGCGCTGGCAGGCCTTGACCTGGCCCAGCACATGAGGCTCGCCGATCACCAGACTGTCGAGCGAGGCCGCCACCGAAAAGGCGTGCCGTGCCGCCTCGCGGCCGGTCAGGGTGTAAAGCTGCCCCTGCAGAGCCACGGCGGGCAGGCCGCCATGGCGGGCGAAGGCGTTGACGGCCACCGCCTCCACCAGGCCGGCATCATGGTGCATGGCCCACAGTTCGACGCGGTCGCAGGTGGAGAGAACCATCACCTGCGACAGGCCGGCCCGGCCGAGATCGGCCAGAAAAGCGGCCTGCGCCGCATCATCCACGAACAGGGCGTCGCGCACGGCCAGGGCGCTGGAGCGATGGTTGGCCCCAACGATCACCGGCCGCAGCATGGACGCGGTCACATCGGTCATCTCAGCGATAGCAGCCAAGGGCGTTTTCCAGGGTGGACAAGGCCACATCCTGCTGTTCGCCGCTGTCGAGATCGCGCACCGCCACCACGGCGCGGGCCAGTTCGTCCTCGCCCAGGATCAGGGCGGCGCGGGCGCCCATTTTGTTGGCGCGGGCCAGCCGCTTCTTCAGATTGCCGGAATAGCCCATCTCCACGGCGAAACCGGCGCGGCGCAGGCGCATGCACAGCTTCAGGGCCTCGGTGGCCGCCGCCTCGCCCATGGGGATCACCGCCAGGGGCCGCGTGGGATCGGGCACCTCGCCCAGCAGCAGCGACAGCCGCTCCACCCCGGCCGCCCAGCCGATGCCGCAGGTGGCCGGACCGCCCATCTGGCCGATCAGCCCGTCGTAGCGGCCGCCGGCCAGCACCGTGCCCTGGGCGCCCAGGGCGGTGGTGGTGAATTCGAAGGCGGTATGGCTGTAGTAATCGAGGCCGCGCACCAGTTTGGGGTTCAGGGTGAAGGGCACGCCCACCGCCGTCAGCCCCTCCTGCACCGCCTGGAAGAAGGCGCGGGACGGCTCGTTCAGATAATCGCCCAGCAGCGGCGCTTCGGCCACCACCGCCTTGTCGCCCTCGTCCTTGGAATCGAGCACGCGCAGGGGATTGCGCTCCAGCCGCTCCAGGCTGTCGGGCGAAAGCCTGTCCTTGCGGGCGGACAGATAGGCCACCAGCGCCTGGCGGTAGGTGGCGCGGGACTCCGCATCGCCCAGGCTGTTCAGTTCCAGCCGCACCCTGTCCTTCAGCCCCAGGGCATCCAGCACATCGAGGCCCATGGCGATGACCTCGATATCGGCCTGCGGCCCCTCCACGCCCAAAAGCTCGACGCCGATCTGGTGAAACTGGCGCTGGCGGCCTTTCTGCGGCCGCTCGTAGCGGAACATGGGACCGCGGTAGAACAGCTTCAGCGGCAGGTTTTGCGTCAGCCCGCCCGAGATGAAGGCCCGCGCCACCCCCGCCGTGCCCTCGGGACGCAGGGTGATGGACTCGCCGCCCCGGTCCTGGAAGCTGTACATCTCCTTGGTCACCACATCGGAGGTATCGCCCAGGGTGCGGGAAAACACCTCGGTGAACTCGAAAATGGGGGTGATGATCTCGCCGAAGCCATAGCGGCGGGCCACGGCGAAGGCCGCCTCCTCCACCGCGCGGTGGCGGCGGGAGTCGTCGGGCAGAAGATCATGGGTGCCGCGCACCGGCTGCAGGGAAGACACGTATTGGTTCTCGCTTAAAGCTTGAGGACTGGCGGAGCGGCGGGCGGGCTTAGCGCCCGGCCTCGATCTCGGCCACCTTGCGTTCCACCAGGGTAACGATATGCTCCACCATGGCGTCGTTGTCGATCTTGTGATCGGGCTGCCCGGCCACATACACCATGTGGGCGCCGCCGCCGCCGCCGGTGAGGCCGAGATCGGTCTCGCGGGCCTCGCCGGGGCCGTTGACCACGCAGCCGATGATGGAGAGCGTGACCGGCGTGGCGATGTGGGCCAGGCGCTTTTCCAGGGTTTCCACCGTTTTCACCACATCGAAGCCCTGGCGGGCGCACGACGGGCAGGAGACGATGCGCACGCCGCGATGGCGCAGATCCAGCGCCTTCAGGATCTCGAACCCGGCCTTGACCTCCTCGACCGGATCCGCCGACAGCGACACCCGGATGGTATCGCCGATGCCGGCCCACAGCAGCGAGCCGATGCCGATGGCCGATTTCACCGTGCCGCCGCGCAGGCCCCCGGCCTCGGTGACGCCGAGATGCAAGGGATAGTCGCAGGCCTCGGCCAGGCCCTGATAGGCCGCCACCGCCAGAAAGACGTCGGAGGCCTTGACGCTGATCTTGAAATTGAAGAAGTCGTTGTCTTCCAGGATGCGGGCATGGCGCAGGGCGCTTTCCACCATGGCCTCGGGGCAGGGCTCGCCGTAGCGGTCCAGCAGCTCCTTTTCCAGGCTGCCGGCATTGACGCCGATGCGCATGGAGCAGCCGTGATCCTTGGCGGCCCGCACCACCTCGCGCACCCGGTCGTCGGAACCGATGTTGCCGGGATTGATGCGCAGGCAGGCCGCGCCGGATTCCGCCGCCTCGATGGCGCGGCGGTAATGGAAATGGATATCGGCGACGATGGGCACCCGCACCTGGCGGATGATGTCCTTCAGGGCCAGGGCCGACTCCTGATCGGGGCAGGACACCCGCACGATATCGGCGCCGGCCTCTTCCAGGGCGCGGATCTGCGCCACGGTGGCCTTGACATCGGTGGTCAGGGTGTTGGTCATGGATTGCACGGTGATGGGGGCATCCCCCCCCACCGGCACCGCGCCGACATGGATCTGCCGGCTGGGACGGCGCTGGATCACCCGGTAGGGACGCGCGCTCATGATTTATTCCGCCGCCCCCGAAGCCGCGGGCGCCGGAGCGGACGCGGGCGTTTGCGCGGCCGGAGCCGGAACGGGAGCGGGAACATCCGCCTTGCGCAGCCTGTCGGCATCCAGCGGCAGGCCCTTGCGCACCACCCCTTCGGCGCCCAGCGGCGGCAGGGCATGGTTATCCACGAACACCTCGAGGGCGGCGGCGTTGCCCGCCGTCAGGGTCTGGCCCGGACGCTGGGTGACGCGGAAGCTGGTGCCCTTGCGCAAAATGCCGGAATGCACGATGGCCCCCGAGGCATCGCGGATGCGGATCCAGCAATCCTCGCGGGCCTTCAGGATGATGCGGGCGGCATCGGCGGGCACGCTGACCGGCTCGTCGGCTTTGCCGACATGACCAACAGTTTCGGCTTTGCCGACATGACCAACAGTTTCGGCCTTGCCGACATGACCCTCGGCGGGAGCCTCAACCTTGGCGGCGGGAGCTTCGGTCTTGACCGCAGGAGCCTCGGCCTTGGCGGCAAGCGTCTCGGCTTTGGCGGCGGGAGCCTCAACCTTGGCCGCCGGAGCCTCGGCCTTGGCGGCGGGAGCTTCGGTTTTCACCGGCGCCGGCGCTGCGGGCGCAGCCGGGGCGGCGGCGGCGGGCTGGGCCGGGGCGGCCGCCGGAACAGCCGGCGTGGCAGCAGCCGGTGAGGCGGGAGCGGTTTCAGGCTTGGCCGGGGCGGCCGCCGGTGTGGCGGGCACCACCTCGGCGCCATTGCCCACCGGATGATGGATCAGGGCGGCCAGGCGATCCGGCAAGGCGGGCACGGCCTCGATCACCGCGCTGGCGCGCGACGACCAGTACCATACGCCATAGGCCACCACCGCCAGCACCAGGGCCAGGAACAGCATGCCGCCGGTGGGGAAGCTGCCCTCCGACACCGCCGAGGGGAACGACAGTTCGCGTGTCGAGAAATCGGCCCCCGATTCCTGCTTGAAGCGGCGCACGATCTCGGCGCCATCCAGCCCGAGAAACTCGGCGTAGCTGCGCACGAAGCCCACGGCATAGGCGCTGCCCGGCAGATCCTGGAACCGGCCGCTTTCGATGGCCTGCAGATAGGGCTGGCGGATGCGCAACTGGCCGGCCGCTTCGGGCAGGGTCAGGCCGCGGCGTTCGCGCGCCTCGCGCAGCAGGGTGCCGATGGATTTCGAGGCGGCGGCCGCAGCCGGTTCCTTATCCTGAAGTTCAGCTTCCACGGTAGGACGGTCCTTACCCGATGGTTAGGCCCAAAGTCCGGGCCGGTCGAAAACCCACAGTTAACGCGAAACGGCGCTACAGCACAACCCCATGATCCACCGCGAAATTCCGCAGCTTTTCCCGCACCGAGCGGTCGGGCAGATCATAGAGGCATTCCATATAGCGTTCCAGGGCGGGCAGGAACAGGCTGCGCACCATGGCCTTCACCGGGCCGATGGAGGAGGCCGTCATGGAAAGGCTGCGGATGCCGATGCCCAGAAGAGCCAGGGCTTCCAGCGGCCGCCCGGCCATTTCGCCGCATACCGACAGCTGCACTCCGGCCTTGTGCGTTTCCTTGTGCAGGCGGCGCATGAAGTTCAGCATGGCCGGCGACAGGGTATCGTAACGCTCGGAAATGCGCGGATTGCCCCGGTCGATGGCGAACAGGAACTGGGTGAGGTCGTTGCTGCCCACCGAGATGAAATCCACCCGCTTCAGCAGCGCCGGCAGCTGCCAGGCCAGGGCCGGCACCTCCAGCATGGTGCCGACGCGGATGCGGGCCGGCAGCTCGTGGCCGCCGCCACGGCGGCGCTCCAGCTCCATGTCGAGCAGGGCGCGGGCGCGGTCCAGCTCGTTGACCTCGGCCACCATGGGGAACATCACATGCAGTTCGCGCCCGGCGGCGGCGGCGATCAGGGCGCGCAGCTGCTGGCGCATCACCGCCGGACGGTCGAGGGTGATGCGGATCGAGCGCCAACCCATGGCCGGATTGTCCTCCTCGCCGCTGTCCCAGTAGGGCAGCAGCTTGTCCGAGCCCACGTCCAGGGTGCGGAACACCACCGGTTTGCCCTCGGCGGCATCGAGGATTTTGGAGTAAAGCTGGGTCTGCGCCGCCACATCGGGGAGCTGGGCCCGGGCCATGAAGGGCATTTCGGTGCGGTAAAGGCCGATGCCGTCGGCCCCCGTCGCCTCGAGATGCGGCAGATCCACCAGAAGGCCGGCGTTCAGCTGCAGCTTCACCGGCTGACCGCAGCGGGTGATGGCCGGCAGATCGCGCATGGCGGCGTAAGAGGCGATCCTGGCCGAGCGCGCATCCATGTTGGCCGCGTAGGCATCGAGGATATCGTCGGAGGGCCGCACGAAAATCTGGCCGTTGTCGCCATCGACGATGATGGGATCGCCGGCATCGATGCGGGCCAGGGCCTCGGGCACCCGGCCCACCACCGGCACATCGAGCGCGCGGGCCAGAATGGCCACATGCATGGTGGGCGAGCCTTCCTCCAGCACGATGCCGCGCAGACGGCGGCGGTCGTAGTCGAGCAGCTCGGTGGGCCCCATGCTGCGGGCCACCAGAATGACGTTGTCGGGCAGATCGGCGCTGGCCGCCGTACCGGCGCCGAAGCCGTGCACCAGATGGCTCATCAGGCGGTTGGCCAGATCCTCGAGATCGTGCAGCCGTTCGCGCAGATAAGGATCGCTCACCTGGCTCATGCGCACGCGGGTATCCTCGTGCACCTTCTGCACCGCCGCCTCCGCCGTCAGGCCCGACTGGATGGCCTCGCCGATGCGGCCGATCCAGCCGGCGTCCTCGGCGAACATGCGGTAGGTTTCCAGAACGTCGCGGTGCTCGCCGCCGAAGGCCAGATCCTGGGCCTCGAACATCTCGTCCAGATGGGCGCGCATGCGGGCCAGGGCATCGCGCAGGCGGGTGCGCTCGGCCACGGGATCCTCGGCCACCAGCTTTTGCACCACCACGCGCGGCTCGTGCATCACCGCCACGCCGATGCCCACCCCCGCCGTCAGGCGCACGCCCTCGACGCGCACCGGCAGCAGGGCGTTGCCGTCCACCGGCGCCAGTTCCTCGCGCTTGATCAGTTCCCCGGCGGACACCAGCTCGGCCAGCACCATGGCCACGGTTTCCAGGGTTTCCACCTCTTCCTCGGTGTACTGGCGCTGACTCTTGTTCTGCACCACCAGCACGCCGATCACGCGGCCGCCGCGGATGATGGGCACGCCCACCAGGGAATGGAACAGCTCTTCGCCGGTTTCCGGACGATAGGCGAACAGGGGATGGCTTTGGGCGTCGGCCAGGGCCACCGGGCGGGCATGGGCGGCGATATCGCCCACCACGCCCTCGCCCACCCGCAGGCGGGTGGCGTGCACGGCGGTCTTGTTCAGACCTTCGGTGGCAAAAAGCTCCAGCACCTCGCCGGCGCGCATGACGTAGCAGGAGCAGACTTCGGCCACCATGTCGGCGGCGATGAGATGCACCACCCGATCCAGGCGGTCCTGGGCCGAGCCGCCCCCGGCCATGACGTCGCGAAGGCGGCCCAGCAGGCGTCGGGAGACGGTGCTGGCGCTGGACTGCATCGGCTCACACCGTTTCCAGATGGGGCAGCCGGGCCGCCAGGGCGGTCCGGGCCTGCTCCACCAGTTCAGCGATGATCTCGGCGGTGGGCTGCTCGCGCGAGACCATGCCCACGCTCTGCCCGGCCATCACCGAGCCGTTTTCCACATCGCCGTCGATGACGGCGCGCTTCAAGGCCCCGGCCCAGAAATGCTCGATCTCCAGCTGGGCGCTCTTCTGGTCGATCGCACCGGCGCGGAAGCGGCCGATCACCTCCTGCTGAAACTCCATGAAGCGCTTGGTGGCCTTGTTGGCCAGGGCCCGTACCGGAATGACCGGGAAATTGGGATCCACCTGCACCGAGGGCATGGCGTCGCGGGCATGGGCGCGGAAAAAGGCCTTCTTGAAGTTTTCGTGCGCCACGCATTCGCTGGCGCAGACGAAGCGGGTGCCCAGCTGCACCCCGGCGGCGCCCATCTCCAGGTAGGAGACGATGGCGTCGCCCCGCCCGATGCCGCCGGCCACGAACACCGGCACATCACGGATCTCGGGCAGGATCTCCTGGGCCAGCACGCTGGTGGCCACCGGGCCGATATGGCCGCCGGCCTCGGTGCCTTCGATGACGATGGCGTCGGCGCCCATGCGCACCAGCTTTTTGGCGAAGACCACGGTGGGGGCGAAGCAGATGACCTTGGCCCCCAGTTCGCGCACCCGGGTCACCGAGGGCTGGGTGGGCAGGCCGCCCGCCAGCACCACATGGCCCACCTTCAATCGGCCGCACACCTCGATCAGCTCGGGCAGCTCGGGATGCATGGTGATGAGGTTGACGCCGAAGGGCTTATCGGTCAGGGCTTGCGTGGCCTCGATCTCGGCGGCCAGCAGGGCCGGCGGCATGGAACCGCAGGCCAGCACGCCGAAGCCGCCGCCGTTGGAGATGGCCGCCACCAGATGGCGTTCGCTGATCCACGACATGGCCCCGCCCATGATGGCGGTGCGGGTTCCCAGGAACTCCCGTCCCCGCCGCCACAACTGATCGAGGCGTGCCGCCGCCGTGCTGCCGACCATTCCGCTTGCTCCTGTTTCAGGGCCTGACCCGATGTTTGTGCCAGAAAGCCTTACTGCACGTCCAGACCATAGGCGCTATGCAGGGCGCGCAGGGCCAGTTCGGTGTAGTCCTCGGCGATCAGCACGCTCACCTTGATCTCGGAGGTGGAGATCACCAGGATGTTGATGCCCTTTTCCGCCAGGGTCTGGAACATCTTCTGGGCCACGCCGGCATGGCTGCGCATGCCCATGCCGATCACCGACACCTTGACCACGTTGGAATCGGGCACCAGGCGTTCGTAGGCCAGCTCGGTCTTGCGGTCTTCCAGCACCTTGAGGGCGCGGTCGAGATCGGCCTTGCCCACGGTGAAGGTGAGATCGGTGCTCTTACCGTCCTCCGACACGTTCTGCACGATCATGTCGACATTGACGTTGTTGTCGGCCAGCGGCCCGAAGATGGCCGCCGCCACGCCCGGACGGTCGGCGACCTTGACCAGGGTGATCTTCGCTTCGTCGCGGCTGTAGGCAATGCCGCTCACCAGTTCCTTTTCCACGATCTCGTCCTCATCACAAACCAGGGTGCCGGGCATATCGACGAAGCTGGACAACACCTGCACGCGCACGCGGTGCTTCATCGCCATTTCAACGGAGCGGGTCTGCAGCACCTTGGCGCCCAGCGAGGCCAGCTCCAGCATTTCCTCATAGGTAATCTTATCGAGCTTGCGCGCCTTGGCAACGATGCGGGGATCGGTGGTGTAGATCCCGTCCACATCGGTGTAGATGTCGCAGCGGTCGGCGTGCAGGGCGGCGGCCAGGGCCACGGCGCTGGTATCGGAACCGCCGCGCCCCAGGGTGCTGATGCGGTTGTCCGGGCCCAGGCCCTGGAACCCGGCCATCACGGCGATCTGGCCCTTGGCCATGGCCGCCAGCATGCCGGTGGTGTCGATGCTTTCGATGCGGGCCTTGCCGTGCGCGCCGTCGGTGCGCACCGGCAGCTGCCAGCCGCACCACGAGCGGGCGTCCAGCCCCAGTTCCTGCAGGGCGATGGCCAGGAGGCCGATGGTCACCTGCTCGCCGGTGGAGACCACGGCGTCGTATTCGCGCGGATCATAGAGCGGCGAGATCTGCTTGCAGTAATCCACCAGCTGGTTGGTGACCCCCGACATGGCCGAAACCACCACGGCCACCTCGTTGCCGCGTTCGACCTCGGCCTTCACCCGCCGGGCGACATTCTTGATACGGTCGCAGTCGCCCACGGAGGTGCCGCCGAACTTCATCACGATGCGCGCCATCGCATATCCTCTGAATAAGTCTTACAGTCTGGCCGGTTGCCGGTTACAAATGGCGCGTATACATAATCCACAAGCGCTTTGGAAGCAAGAACACCGGGGCCGTCCCGCTCCGGCCCGCCTTCAGTCAAGGAGAGATGCATGTCCGCCCTGTCCCAGCCCACCACCGCCTCGGCCGAGGAAGTGGCCCGTTTTCAGGCGATCGCCGATGCCTGGTGGGACGCCGAGGGGAAATTCAAGCCGCTGCATCAGCTCAATCCGCCGCGCCTGGAGTTTCTGCGCGATACCGCCGCCCTCCATTTCGGCCGCGACAGCGGCGCCCCCCGCCCCTTCGAGGGATTGAGCCTGCTGGACGTGGGCTGCGGCGGCGGCCTCTTGTGCGAACCCCTGGCCCGGCTGGGCTTTGCCGTGACCGGTATCGACGCCGGCGAGAAAAACGTGGCGGTGGCCCGCCTGCATGCCGAACAGAGCGGCCTGGCCATCGATTACCGCAACGCCACCCCCGAACAGCTGGACGGCCGCTTCGACGTGGTGATGTGCATGGAGGTGGTGGAGCATGTGCCCGACGTCGACGCCTTCCTGGCCGCCGCCGCCTCCCGCCTGAAGCCGGGCGGGCTGTTCTTCGGCGCCACCTTGAACCGCACCGCCAAAAGCTACGCCCTGGCCATCGTCGGCGCCGAATATGTGCTGCGCTGGCTGCCGCGCGGCACCCACGACTGGAAGAAGTTCCTGAAGCCCTCGGAATTCGCCGCCGCCCTGCGCCGCGCCGGCGTCACCGTCGCCGGCTTCGAGGGCATCCGTTTCGATCTGGTGCACGACTGCTGGCGCCGCACCCCCAGCCTGGACGTCAACTACCTGCTGCACGGCCGCAAGGACTGATACCGGCCAACCCTTGAAGTGACGGGTTGGCCGGTATCAGGCGGTCAGCACACCCGACTGCGCCATGATTTTCAGGGCCCGGCGGATGATCTTGCCGCTGGTGGTGCGCGGCAGATCCTGGGTGAAGAAAAGATCGCGCGGCGACAAGCCCTCGCCCAGATGCTGGTGGGCGTAGTCCATCAGCTCGCGGCGCAGCGCCGCCCCGGCCTCGAAGCCGGGATTGACGGCGATGAAGGCCACCGGATGCTCGTGGCTGCGGAGATCGGGCGCCCCCACCACCCCCACCTCGGCCACCGCCGGATGCGACATCAGCACCGCCTCGATCTCGAAGGGGCCGATCAGGCGGCCGCCGGCCAGGATCACCTCGTCCTCGCGGCCCAGAAACCAGAAATAGCCCTCGGCGTCGCGCCGCACCATGTCGCCCGACAGATGCCAATCCTCGGTTTCCTCGGGCGGGGCGCCGCGCTCGCCGCCCAGGCTGCGCCAGCGCGGCAGGCACTGGGTGGACACCGCCAGCTCGCCGGTGCCGGGGCCGGGCGGCAGCAGGGTGACGCCGCCCCGGTCATCGCGCCGCACCAGCTCCACCCGCAGGCCCGGCAGGGCGCGGCCCATGCTGCCGGCCAGCGGCGGCCGGGCCGGATCGTGGGCCAGCACCACGGCGCCGGTTTCGGTTTGCCACCAGGTATCGCGGAAGGCCACGCCCAGGGCGCTTCGCCCCCACGCCACCGCATCGGCCGACAACGGCTCGCCGACGCAGGCCGCCAGCCGCAGGGCGCGGGGCTTGAAGGAGCGGGCCGGGGCGGCGCCGCCGCCGATCAGGCCGCGCACCACGGTGGGCGTGGTGTACCACACCGCCACCGGCTCATCTTCCAGCACCGACAGGCAGCGGGTGGGGGCCGAGGGAATCTCATCCAGCAGGATGGCGCCGCCCAGGGCCAGGGGCGCCACCAGACCGTAGGCGGTATGGGTGACCCAGCCGGGATCGCCGCCGCACCACAGCATTTCCCCGGCCCGCAGATCGAAGGCGGCATGGGCGCTGGCGGCGATGGCCTCCAGCACATCGGGGCCATGCAGCACCGCCTTGGGCAGGGCGTTGCCGCCGGTGACCGGAGCGGTGGTGCCGCTGGTGAAATGCAGCATCAGGGCCGAACCGCGCGGACGCTCCGTCGCCTGGGCCATCGGCGCGGCGGCGCGGCAAAGCGCGTTGAAATCCAGGCAGCCCTCCGGGATGCCGCCGCCCGACGCCACCGCCAGCACGCCCAGAAGGTTGGGCAGCAGCGGGCGCATGGGCGCCACCACATCGGCATAAAGCGCGGCATCCACCACCAGGAAGCGGGCCTCGGCCAGCTCCAGGCGCGCCGCCAGCGGATCGGGCCCCAGATCGGCATAAAGCGGGCAATAGACCCCGCCCGCCTTCCAGACGCCCAAGGCGGCGATCAGGGTTTCCGGACGCCGCCCGGCCATCACCGCCACCACCTCGCCCGCCTCCAGCCCGGCCTGCCGCAGCACGGCGGCGGCGCGCGAGGCCTCGTCGGCCAGGCGGTCGTAGCTGTAATCCACCCGCTCGCCATTCCAGCCCAGCCAGCGCAAGGCCAGATCCCCGCCCCGTCCCAGGGCGCACTGCATATCGGCAAGAGTGGGATGCACGGACACCGGATCGATCCTATCGCGGTTATGAGGCACAGGGGCGCTATAGTGAACTCCGCCCGCCCCGCTGGCAAGGCAGGCTTACGGCTCTTATACCACCCGGTATCACGCCGCGCCGCGCAGGGCGTTGACGAAATCGGCCAGACCGATCTGGCGGTGCCGCTTCAGCCGTTCCGCCGCCAGGATGGTGTCCACCGCCGCCACGCTGTCGTCCAGCGCGCGGTTGACCACCACATACTGGTATTCCGGGAAATGGCTCATCTCGTCGCCGGCCTTGGCCATGCGCCGCGCCACCACCTCGGCGCTGTCCTGGCCCCGGCTCAAGAGACGGCGCTCCAGCTCCTCCACCGAGGGCGGCAGGATGAAGATGCTGACCAGATCGTCGCGGGCGTTCTGGGCCAGCTGCTGGGTGCCCTGCCAGTCCACGTCGAACAGCACGTCGCGGCCCGCCGCCAGGGCGGCCTCCACCGGCGGCTTCGGCGTGCCGTAATAGTTATCGAACACCCGGGCATGCTCCAGGAACTCGCCCCGGGCCACCATCGCCTCGAAGCGGGGCTTGTCGATGAAATGGTAGTCGCGCCCGTCCACCTCGCCGGGGCGCGGAGGGCGGGTGGTGGCCGACACCGACATGACGATATCCGGGTTGCGCGCCATCAAGGCCCGCGAAATGGAGCTTTTGCCCGCCCCCGAGGGCGAGGACAGCACCAGCAGCAGTCCGCGCGGGCGCACCCCGGCGGCCCGCACCGAGGCAAAGCCCGCCTGGCGGGCCGGAACGCAATCGTCGCTCATTCTATGTTCTGCACCTGCTCGCGGAATTGTTCGATCACGGCCTTCAGGGCCAGGCCGAGGCGGGTCAGCTCCACATCGCCCGATTTGGAGCACAGGGTATTGGCCTCGCGGTTGAATTCCTGGCAGAGGAAATCCAGCTTGCGCCCCACCGCCTCGCCGGCGGCCAGCATGTCGCGCGCCGCCGAAAGATGGGCCTTGAGGCGGTCCAGCTCCTCGCGCACGTCGGCCTTGGCGGCGATCAGCGCCGCCTCCTGGGCCAGACGCTCCTCCGACAGGGCCGGCACCTGCTCCAGCAGGGCCAGCACCTGGGCCTTGAGGCGGCCCTTGATCTGCGCCGGATCCAGGGTGGCGCAGCCTTCGGCCCGCCGCACCAGGGCGTCGATCTCGTCCAGCTGGCCCCGCAGCACGGCGGCCAGCTTGCCGCCCTCGGCGGCCCGCATGGCCGTCAGGGCCTCCAGCGCCTGGGCCAGGCTGGCGCGCAAGGCGGCGCCGCGCGCCTCGATCACCGCCTGCTCCTCATCGGCCTCGCCCGCCTCCAGCACGCCGCGCAGGGCCATCAGCCCGTCGAGCGAGCCGGCGGCCAGGCCGGTGCGGGCCGCCCAGCTCCGGGCCAGCTCGGCATACTGGCCCAGCAGATCCTCGTTGATGGCCAGGTTGGCCGCCTTCTGCAGCCGGGTGATATTGAGCGACAGGGTAACGCTGCCGCGCTTCAGGCGCTTTTGCACCTGTTCGCGGGCGGGCAGATCGAGAAAGTCGTACCCGCCGGGCAGGCGGGTGCGCAGTTCCAGGCCGCGCCCGTTGACGGTTTTGATCTCCCAGATCCAGGAAACGGCGGCATCCTGGCCCTGGGCCCGGGCATAGCCGGTCATGCTGTTCACGGTCACGGGGCAAACCCTCCAAAAGTCCGGTCCCCGGGTTATACAACTCCGCCCCCGCCGCCGTCACCCCCTGACACAGTCCCCGCACCCTGTGTTATACTGGGGTCCATCATGAACGGCTCCGATAACGAGCGCCGGCACAGCCGGCATGGCCTGGCGGAGGTCACAGTCTGGGTTCCGGCGGAAAAGGCCGAGGCCGTGCGGGGCTATGCCCGGCGCATCGGCCAGCGCCGCGCCGCGCCGGAACGCGAGGAAATCCTCGACATCCTGCGCCAGCACCGCGACGCCCTGGCCAACCGCTTCGGCGTGGTGTCGCTGTCGCTGTTCGGCTCGGCCCGGCGCAACGAAACCAAACCCCATTCCGATATCGATCTGCTGGTGGCCTTCGCCGAGGGCCGCCCCTCGGGCCTGTTCGAATTCGTCGACCTCAAGCACCATCTGGAGGGGCTGCTGGGCCGCCCCGTGGATCTGACCACCGCCGACACCCTGAAACCCCGCCTGCGCGAACGCATTCTGGCCGAATGCCTGGCCGTCTATTAAGGCCGGGCAACAAGGTCTGGGGCACCCTTCCCAGGATCTGACGGATGGCACGGCTTATTAAAAGCAACACCGATGGACGGAGATGCCGCTGACGCGGCCACGAATGACGCGGATCATAAAAAAACCATCCGCGTCGCCAACCCTGCCGGCCGCTCAAACACGCCGATGGCGATCGCGCCACGTTCCCCCGCTCCGGGAACTTATCCCGTTGAACCTTCTCAAGAATCCCCCCATATTCACAAAGATGAAATGAAGGGGGCGGGAGACGGTTTGGCATGTCGCACAAGGATTGGCGGGTCAGAATCGAAGACATGCTGGATGCGCTCGAAAAAATCGAACGCTTCACCCGCGATATGAATGAACGCGATTTTTGCGAGGACGACCGCAGCATCGACGCCGTGGTGCGCAACCTGGAAATTCTCGGCGAGGCCGCCCATCGCATCCCCTTCGACGTCATACAACGCCACCCCGACATTCCCTGGAGCCATCTGACCGAGGCCCGCCATATCCTGGTCCATGAATATCACTCGGTCGATCCCGGCCTGATCTGGGCCACCATCGAGCACGATCTGACCGGGCTGACCGGCCCCTTGCGCGCCGTGCTGCGCCAGGAACGGGACTGAGGCGGTGCCGGCCGGGCCCTTCCGCTCGGTGCTGATCACCGGCGCCTCCAGCGGCCTGGGCGAGGCCCTGGCCCTGGCCTATGCCGAACCGGGCGTGCATCTGGCGCTGTCGGGCCGCGACGCCGCCCGCCTGGAGGCGGTGGCGGCCCGCTGCCGCGCCCAAGGCGCCGAGGCCTGGGCCACAGTGGTGGACGTGGCCGACCCCGCGGCCATGACCGCCTGGATCACCGAGGCCGAGGCGCGGGCGCCGCTCGATCTGGTCATCGCCAATGCCGGCATCTCGGCCGGCACCGCCGGACCCGCGGCCGGCGACGATCTGGCGAAAAGCCTGGCCATCATCGACGTCAACGTCAAAGGGGTGCTGAACACCGTTCTGCCCGCCCTGCCGGCCCTGGAGGCCCGGCGGCGCGGCCATATCGCCCTGATGTCGTCGCTGGCCGGCTTTCTCGGCCTGGGCGCCGCCCCGGCCTATTGCGCCAGCAAGGCCGCCGTGCGGGTGCTGGGAGAAAGTCTGCACAACCGCCTGGCCGCCGACAATATCGGCGTTTCGGTGATCTGCCCCGGCTTCGTCAAAAGCCGCATCACCGCGCAAAACCGCTTCACCATGCCGCTGCTGATGGAAGCCGATGCCGCCGCCCGTCTGATCCGCCGCGCCATCGCAAATAATCAATTCCTTATATGCTTTCCTCTTATACTAAGGTTTTCAATTCTTATTCTATCGCTTATGAACCGGAATCTTCTTAACGCGATAACGGGGTTTATTCCTAGAAAGGAGTAGCCCTCACGGGCCAATAAATCCCGATGCGACTCTCGCGCATGCGGCCATATCAATTGCGCATATCCCAAATGGCCTAATAGAGTCGCCTTGTCCTTCCCTTGTATGTATTAGCTGAACTTCGCTTGTGACCGGATCAGTGCAATATGATCAAGTCGGCGGCGAAATCCCGCCGCGGCCATCGTCGCGGCGGGCCGAAGCTTTAGTCATCTTGGGGATGGGGTCATGCTTAACGGGTTCAAGATTACTGCGCGTCTATTGATGGGATTCGGCATCCTGCTTGTCATCATCGCCGGCCTCAGCGCCCTGACCGTCTTTTCCAGCCATCGTTTCCGCGGCAGCGCCGATGAACTGCAGCGGGCCTTCGCGGCGGAACTGCTGGATCAGAAGCTGGAAACGATGCTCTATATCACCCGCATGAACGCCTATGCCGGGCTGGCCACCGGCGAGGCGGCGCGCTGGCAGCGGGCCGATGCCGCGCTGGACGCCACCCGGGCGCTGCAAAAACGCCTGCTGCAAACCCTGAGCAGCCCCGCCGACCGCGCCCAGGCCGAGGCCATCGGCCAGGCCATCGATCTTTACCAGCAATCCATGACCCTGCTGCGCCAGGTGCAGGGCGCCAACGGCAACCTGAAAAGCGATCAGGCCCTGCGCGGCCTGGCTTTGGCCGGCAAGGCCGCCGAGGGCATCGACGGCAGCGGCAAAACCCTGCGCGAGACCCTGGAGCGCCTGAACAGCCAAAGCCAGGCGGAAACCGCCGCCACCATCGATCATGTGATCGATCTGGCGCTGCTGGTGGGCGGCTTGAGCTTCGTGCTGGGGCTGGGGCTGTCGGTCGGCATTTCCCGCTCGGTGATCCTGCCGCTGAACGGCATTATCGCCACCGTGCTCCGTTTGGGCCAGGGGGCGGTGGAGCAGCCGGTGGAGGGCACCGACCGCCGCGACGAGATCGCCCCCCTGGCCCAGGCCATCGAACAGTGGCGGCAAAGCCTGATCGCCGCCGAAACCCGCAAGCGCCAGGATGCCGCCGACATGGCCGCCCGCGACGCCCGCCAGAAACATATCCTGGAGGCCACCGGCCGTTTCGAAACCCAGATCCTGGCCCTGCTCACCCGCATCAAGCAGGCGGTGGAAGCCCTGCACCGCTCGTCCGACACCCTGTCGGCCAATGCCGAGCAGACCCGCAGCCGCAGCGAGGCCGTGGCCCAGGCCACCGAGGAGGCCAGCGTCAACGTCCATTCCGTTTCGGCGGCGGGCAATCAGCTGACCGGGGCCATCTCGGAAATCTCGGCGCAGGTGCAGCGTTCGGCCGAGATCGCCCGCGCCGCCCGCACCGAGGCGGAAGTGGCCAGTGGCAAGGTCTCGGGCCTGCAGGACTCGGCGCAGAAGATCGGCGAGGTGGTCAACCTCATCAACGACATCGCCAGCCAGACCAACCTTCTGGCCTTGAACGCCACCATCGAGGCGGCGCGGGCCGGCGAGGCCGGCAAGGGCTTCGCCGTGGTGGCCGGCGAGGTCAAGCATCTGGCCAATCAAACCGGCAAGGCCACCGAGGACATCGCCGCCCAGGTGGCCAACGTGCAGGCCCAGACCCAGGATGCGGTGAACGCCATCACCAGCATCGGCCAGACCATCGTGTCCTTGAACGAAATGGCCACCATCATCGCCGGCGCGGTGGAGGAACAGGGCGCGGCGGCGGCCGATATCGCCCGCAACGTGGCCGAGGCCTCCAGCGGCACCAGCGCGGTGGCCCACAATATCCAGGATGTGACCCAGGCCACCCAGCAGACCACCCGCATGGCCGAAGGGGTGTTTCAGGCCGCCAACGGCCTTCTGGAGGAAAGCGCCACCCTGGAACAGGCGGTGGAGGCCTTCCTGGCCGACATGCGCGCCGCCTGATGAAAAACCGGAGATGGGGCGCGACCGCGCCCCATCCTCAGCAATCGGGTTTGGGCAGGGGCTTCAGTTTTTCCAGGATGCCGCGCAGCGAGAAATCGCCGTAGGACTGCAGCACCTCGTCCACCACGCCGTTTTCGTAATAGCGCAGCCCCACCTCGTAATCGGGGGTGCCGTCGGTGGCATCCTGCGAATAGAAGGCCATCTGCATGCGCCACGACGGCGCCGACAGCAGGGAGGCATCCACCGCGGGCTTGGCCTCCGACGGGCTGATATTGGCATTGGCCGCCACCTCGCGCCCCAGCACGGCATTGACGTCGAGCGGGCCTTCGGTGCCGGTGCCGTCGAACAGCGGCCGCAGCAGCGCATGCCCGCCCTTCAGGGCCAGGGCCAGCAGTTCCTCGGTATGATAGGTGGGGAACAGCGTGCCCCGGGGCAGACGGATCACCCGTTCCTCGGGCTGGGTGTAATGCACCAGGCCGCCCTTGCCGATGCCGTCGAGACGGGCCGTGCCCTCGATCTCCTCGCTCACCACGCCGTCGCGGGTGCTGCGTTCGCGGAAACGGTAGCGCAGGCCGTCCTTGGATTCCCAGGTGACGAAATCCCAGGTGGTGGCCACCGGATCGCCCTCGTTGTAGGAAAAGGTGAGATCGGTCTTGCTTTCCACCGTCCAGCCGGTGCAGCTGTCGGCGAATTTGTAGCTCATGGTGCCGTAGGCGCCGGTCACGCCGCCCGACAGGTTGGTGGAGGCCAGGGACATGGAATAGAGCGCTTCATGCGGAGCCAGATCCACTCCGGCGGCCCAGGCAAGCGTTGGCTGACCCAAGATCAAAGCCAGTCCCACCGCACCCGCGGCCACTCCCGCTTTCATTCGCCCCTCCGAAGCTCCACCGGCACCCGCCGGACGGAGTCAAGACCCACTACAGCGCCCGGCATTATACAGGCTTTTCCCGCCCCGGATAGCCCCGCCGCGCCGCAAAGCGAAGCGGAAGCAGCGGTGAGGCGGCAAAAAATACCGCCCGCCCGGCAATCCTTTCCTTCTGTTAAGAAAGAACCCGCGCTTTTCCGCCGGTCCCGCCCCGGCACGCTGTTTGCTTCCCCGTTTTCCAGGCGTCGTTTTCCGCCCTGGCGCGGAGCAGAGACAGGAAATCCGGTGCACCGATGATCATGGACCTTCTCTTTTCCTGGCGCCGCCGCCGTCCGCCCCGCCGCGATCCCCTGCTGCCGCGCCTGGCCCTGCCCGCCATCTCCCGGCCGGCGCCCCGCCCCGAGGGCTGTCCGATGTCGCCGCGGGAAATGGCCGATTGGGCCTACGAGCTTTATCTGGGCGGCATCCTGTCGTGGGAGGACTACCGGTTCGCCCTGCCCAGCGACCTGCACCGCGACTACAACGCCACCATCGGCGCCCTGACCGGCGAAACCGCCGCCCCCAACCGCCGCCGCGACATGCTGGCCGACTGGCAGGGCCGCATCGCCTTCGCCCGCGATCACCAGCACTGGGATGCCGAAATGCACCGCCGGGCGGAGCGCATCCTTTCCCTGCTGCACCGCCGGGCCGGTTTGCACAGCCCGATCTCGGCATAAAAAACGCCGGCCTCGCGGCCGGCGTTTTTTCTTAAGGCTTGGCGGGCTCGCCGTCGCCGGCGGGTTTCTTCGGCTTGGGCAGATCCAGCTTGATATGCAGTTCCTTCAGCCGCTCCGCCTCCACCGGGGCCGGGGCCTGCATCAGCAGATCCTGGGCCTGCTGGTTCATGGGGAACAGAATCACCTCGCGGATGTTGGGCTCGTCGGCCAGCAGCATGACGATGCGGTCCACCCCCGGCGCCGAGCCGCCATGCGGCGGCGCGCCGTAGCGGAAGGCGTTCAGCATGCCGCCGAAGCGGGCCTCCACCTCCTCGTTGGGATAGCCGGCCAGTTCGAAGGCCTTCAGCATGATATCGGGGCGATGGTTGCGGATGGCCCCCGACGACAGTTCCACGCCGTTGCAGACGATATCGTACTGGAAGGCCTTGATGCCCAGGATCTTGTCCTCGTCGGCCTCGGCGTCCAGGGCCAGGAAGGCATCGTGATCGTATTGCGGCATCGAGAAGGGATTGTGCGAGAACTCGATGCGGCCGGTATCCTCGTTGCGTTCATACATGGGGAAATCGACGGTCCAGCAGAACTTGAAGACGTCTTTTTCCAGAAGGTCGAGCTCGCTGCAGACGCGGGTGCGCACGGCGCCGGCGAACTTTTCGGCCACCGCCGGCTTGTCGCAGCAGAAGAACACGGCGTCGCCGTCCTTGGCGCCGGTGGCGGCGCGGATGGCCTCGATGCGGGCCGCCTCCAGATTCTTGGCGATGGGGCCCTTGGCGCCTTCGGCGGCGAAGACGATGTAGCCCAGGCCGCCGGCGCCCTGCTCGCGGGCCCAGTCGTTCAGCTTGTCGAAGAAGCTGCGCGGACGATCCCCGGCGCCGGGCGCCGGAATGGCGCGCACAACCGCCTTCTTTTCGTCGATGGCGCGGGCGAAGATGCCGAAATTGGAGCCGCGGAAGGCTTCCGTCACATCGGAGATCAGCAGCGGATTGCGCAGATCGGGCTTATCGGAGCCGTATTTCAGCATGGCGTCCTGATAGGTGATGCGCGGGAACGGCGCCGGGGTGACCTTGCGGCCATTGCCGAAGCTTTCGAACACGCCCTGCAGCACCGGCTCGATGGCGGCGAACACATCGTCCTGCGTCACGAAGCTCATCTCGAAATCGAGCTGGTAGAACTCGCCCGGCGAACGGTCGGCACGGCCGTCCTCGTCGCGGAAGCAGGGCGCGATCTGGAAATAGCGGTCGAAGCCCGCCACCATCAGCAGCTGCTTGAACTGCTGCGGCGCCTGCGGCAGGGCGTAGAACTTGCCGGGATGCACGCGGCTGACCACCAGATAATCACGGGCCCCCTCGGGCGACGAGGCGGTGAGAATGGGGGTCTGATATTCCACGAACCCCTGATCGATCATGGCCCGGCGCAAATAGGCGATGACGTTGCTGCGCAGCAGCATGTTGGCATGCAGCTTGTCGCGGCGCAGATCCAGATAGCGGTAGCGCAGGCGCATGTCTTCCGGGAACTCCTGCTCACCCGCCACCTGCATGGGCAGAATGTCGGCGGTGGACTGCAGGGCCGCCTCGGCCACCTGCAGCTCGATCTCGCCGGTGGGCAGCTTGGGGTTGACGGTATCGCCGCTGCGCGGCACCACCTTGCCGGTGACGGTGACCACGCTTTCCGGACGGGCCTGTTCCAGAACCTTGAACACCGGGCTCGACACATCGATCACGCACTGGGTCAGGCCGTAATGGTCGCGCAGATCGACGAACAGCAGGTTGCCGTGGTCGCGCTTGCGGTGAACCCAGCCGGAAAGGCGCACGGTGGAACCGGCATCAGCCTTGCGCAGCTGGCCGCAGGTATGCGTTCTGTAAAGGTGCATCGGAGTCAAATCCCGGAAAACGACAGGCTTCAGGAAAGCGGAAGGAGACACATGCACGGCGGTTTTTGTCAAGACAGGAACGACAAAATCCCAGGGCGATCGGGTGAAGCCGATTGCCCTGTTTGATGGGCGCCCCTCAGGCGCCGGGCGCTGACGTACCGCCAGCTTGGCTTGCGCGCGGGCGCTCAACGCGCCATCGCGCTGCAGACGGTTTGGTGTAATACCGGCCAACCATTGAAGTGACTCGTTGGCCGGTATCCAGCGAGCATTGAGCGAGCGGCCAAGGCGGCGGATGCCGCCGCCCGGCGAGGGACGATACAACCGGTCAATTCATTGGGCGGTTGGTATAAAACAACACCCACGCGTTCATCCGATGACCCTGGACAAAATCCCCCCGTCCGGATATCGGCAAATCCAATCAAATGCCGACAATTCGGCTACCGTTCCATGAAGGCTTGCGCTATCCTTCCCCCAGAAGTCCAGGGGATATGGATCACTCATGCCGACCACAGGGTTGCCGCGCCAGGGCCTTTCGGGCCGCATTACCGCACCCCTGGCGCTGAGTGCCGCCGGCCCCGCCGCCGCCGCCCTTCTTCTGGCTTTTCTGCCCGCCGCGCCGCAGCTTTACGCCGGCACCGCCCTGGGGGCCGGCGCCGCCCTGCTGGCCCTGCTGCCGCCGCTGGCGCTGCTGCGCCGCCGCCGCCGCGCCGCCGCCGCCGCCGCCGACCGCCTGCAGCTGGTGTTCGAAACCGCCGCCGAAGGCATTTTCGGGGTTGATACCGAACGTCGGGTGATCCTGGCCAATCCCGCCGCCGCCCGCATTCTGGGCTGGGACAGCGCCGCCGCCATGCTGGGCGGCGACGGCACCCTGGTGCTGGGCCACCATCTGGCCGACGGCAAGCCCTGCCACAGCGGCCACTGCGCCGTGCGCGCCACCATGAAGGACGGCCAGACCCGGCGCATCTCCGGCGAATTTTTCCAGGGCCGCAGCGGCAAGCCCTGCCCGGTGGACTATACCGTTTCCCCCCTCCGCGGCGACGATGGCCGGGTTGAGGGCGCCGTGCTGGTCTTCCACGACACCTCGGAGCAGAAACGGGCGGCGCGCGAGATCCGCGCCCTGACCCGCTCCCGCCAGGCCATGCTCGACAACGCCCCCATCGGCATGGCCCTGATCGGCCTGGACCGGGTGGTATTGGAGGCCAACCAGACCTTCGCCGCCGTGTTCGGCCGCGCCGGCGAGGATCTGCGCGGCATGCATGCCCGCCACCTCTACAGTCAGGAAGCCTATTTCAACGATGTGGGCGAGCGGGCCTATCCGGTGCTGCGGGCCGGCGACACCTTCCGCGGCGATATCCGCATGGCCCGGCGCGACGGCGCCGAGATCTGGGTGCGGCTGGTGTCGCACATCGTCGACAGCGCCCGCCCCGATCTCGGCGTGGTGTGGACCGCCGAGGACATCACCGAACGCAAGGCCCTGGAACTGGAGCTGCAGCGCTCCAACGAGGAACTGGAGCGCTTCGCCTACGTGGCCAGCCACGATCTGCGCCAGCCCTTGCGCATGGTCTCCAGCTACATCACCCTGCTGCGCCGCGCCCTGGAGGGCCGCCTGGGCGAGGAGGAAACCACCTTCATCGGCTATGCCACCGAAGGCGTGCGCCGCATGGACCGCATGATCACCGACCTGCTGGACTATTCCCGCATCGGCCGCCAGAACACCGCCAAGGAAATGGTGCGGCTCGACGATATCCTGCGCCATGCCCAAAACACCCTGGAGGCGGCCATCGCCGAGGCCGGAGCCGCGCTGGAATGCCCGGAAACCGGCATCGTTCTGCCCGGCTATCCCTCGGAACTGGAACGGCTGCTGCAGAATCTGGTGGGCAACGCCATCAAGTTCCGCACCCCCGACCGGCCGCCGCGGGTGCGGATCGCCTGCCGCGACGACGGGCGCGAGTGGATTCTTTCGGTGGCCGACAACGGCATCGGCATCGCCCCGGAATACCACCACCGCCTGTTCATGGTGTTCCAGCGCCTGGTCTCGCGCGAACAATACGAAGGCACCGGCATCGGCCTGGCCGCCTGCCGCAAAATCGCCGAACATCACGGCGGCCGCATCTGGCTGGAGTCGGAGGCCGGCCAGGGCTGCACCATTTTCGTCGCCCTGCCCAAACAGTAGACCCACCGGCCGGATGCGTGTATGTAACTCATCCATGACTTTGATCGCCGATACCTCGTCCCTGGCCGCGTTCTGCGCCCGCCTGAAGACCGCCCCATACATCACCGTCGATACCGAATTCATGCGGGAGAAGACCTACTGGCCGCAGCTCTGCCTGGTGCAGGTGGCCGGACCGGAGGAAGCCTGGGCCATCGATCCGCTGGCGCCCGGCATCGATCTTTCGCCGCTGTTCGCGCTGATGCAGGATCCCGCCATCCTGAAGGTGTTCCACGCCGCCCGCCAGGATGTGGAAATCTTCACCCACCTGACCGGCGCCGTGCCGGCGCCGCTGTTCGATACCCAGGTGGCGGCCATGGTCTGCGGCTTCGGCGATTCCGTGTCCTACGAAACCCTGGCCACCCAGCTGGCCCGCGCCCGCATCGACAAATCCTTGCGTTTCACCGACTGGAGCGCCCGCCCGCTGACCGACCGCCAGCTGCAATACGCCCTGTCCGACGTCACCCATCTGCGCCCGGTTTACGAAAAGCTGCAAAAGCGCCTGGACCGCGATGGCCGCAGCGCCTGGCTGGCCGAGGAAATGGCCCTGCTGACCGATCCCGCCACCTACAGGGTCGAGCCCGAGGAGGCCTGGCGCCGCCTGAAGCCGCGCACCACCAGCGCCCGCTTCCTGATGGTTCTGAAGGAGCTGGCCGCCTGGCGCGAGCGCGAGGCCCAGGAGCGCGACCTGCCGCGCCAGCGGGTGATCCGCGACGAATCCCTGATGGAGATCGCCGCCCAGGCCCCTTCCGGCACCGAGGATCTGGCCCGCACCCGCGGCCTGTCCAAAGGCGCGGCGGAAGGCCGCCACGGCGCCCAGATCCTGGAGGCCGTGCGCCGCGCCCTGGCCACTCCGGAAAGCGCCTGGCCCACGCCGCCGGAACGGCACGAGATCCCGCGCGGCCTGGGGCCGGTGGTGGATCTGCTGAAGGTGCTGCTGAAACTGAAGTGCGATCAGCACGACGTGGCCCAGCGCCTGGTGGCCTCCAGCGCCGACATCGATCAGATCGCCGCCGACGACGAGGCCAAGGTGCCGGCCCTGCAGGGCTGGCGGCGCGAGATCTTCGGCGAGGACGCCCTGAAGCTGAAGCACGGTCGCCTGGGCCTGGCCCTGGCCGAAAACGGCAAGGGCCTGCGCCTGATCCCGCTGGAGCAGCCCGGGTTATAGCACCGGCAGGCTTTCCTGCAGCCGCCCGCCCAGGCGCACCATCCCGATGCGCCGGGCCAGGCCGCTGCGGTCGTCGGTTTCCACGAAGGTGGCGCACAGGGTGCCCGGCCCTTCCGCCGGGGTCAGGCGGTCGCCCGGTATCTTGCGGATGAAGCGGCCCATGGCCGCCTCCTTCTTCATGCCGATCACCGAATCATAGTCGCCGCACATGCCGGCATCGGTCTGATAGGCGGTGCCGCGCGGCAAAATCTGCGCATCGGCGGTGGGAATATGGCTGTGGCTGCCCACCACCAGCGACACCCGGCCATCGGCATAGTGCCCCAGCGCCATCTTTTCGCTGCTGGCCTCGCCGTGCACGTCGAGGATGGCGGCCTGGGCCACCGCGCCCAGGGGGTGGCGGGCCAGTTCCTGCTCCACCGCCGCGAAGGGGCAGTCCAGCGGATCCATGAACAGGCGGCCCATCACCTGCAGCACCATCACCTTGCGCCCGCGCGGCGCCGCGAACAGCCCCACCCCCTTGCCGGGGGTGCCGGCGGGATAATTGCGCGGCCGCAGCACCCGCGGCTCCTGATCGAGATAGGGAATGATCTCGCGCTGATCCCAGCTGTGGTTGCCCAGGGTCAGCACATCGGCGCCGGCGGCGAAGAAATCCTGGCAGATTTTAGGGGTGATGCCGAAGCCATGGGCGGCGTTCTCGCCGTTCACCACCACGAAATCCAGGCTCAGACGCTGGCGCAGCTCCGGCAGATGCTCCAGCACCACGTCGCGGCCGCTCCGGCCCACCACATCCCCGCAATACAACAGTCTCATGCCACGCCCGTTTCCGTCACGATCAGATCCAGCCGCTGATCAAAGCGATCCAGCGGCAGCTTGTCCACTTTTTGCGCCGCGAAGGCCAGCCCCAGGGCCCGCACCGCCGGATCGGCGGCGCGCAGAGCGGCCAGGGTGCGGTCGTAAAAGCCGCCGCCATAGCCCAGCCGGCCGCCGTCGCCGTCGAAGGCCAGCAGCGGCACCAGCACAAGCGTGGGCGCCAGCGTTTGCGCCCCGGCGGCGGGATGGCGGGTGCCGTGCGGCCCGGTCTCCAGCGCCTGACCGGGGGCCCAGCGGCGGAACAGCAGCGGCAGGCCCCGGCCCGCCACCACCGGCAGGCACAGCGCCGCCCCGGCTTCGGCCAGCGCCGCCAGCAGCGGGCGGGGATCGGCCTCGTCGCCCAGCGGCCAGTAACCCGCCACCACCTGGGCTTCGGCTTCCAGGCCGTCCAGCGCCGCCAAGGCCGCCCTGGCCAGCAGCGCCGGCCCCGCCGCCCCCAGCGCGGCGCGGGCGGCGGCGCGGCGGGCCTGGGCCTCACGGCGCAGCAGGGCTTTCTGCTGATCGAGCGGCGTCATCTTCGGGACGGCAAACCAAGTGGGTGGGGAAAACTAAGGGGGAACGGGGCCGCCTCGGCCGTTGACCCGTGCTATCCCTCCGTGGCCTGCAAGTGCAGGTGGGCGCCATGTACCGGAACCACGGTTCCGGCAGGGACAGCTCCCAGGAGATCAACATTGGCCCCGGGGATTTAAGCAGCCTGACGCACCGCGCAGCCACCGTTCCTTGAAATGGAAGTTAGGCCTTCTCCAGCCGTTCCGCAATGGCTTCGATTTTGCGGGCCAGCGATTCGATGCCGCTGGCCAGCAGGCCGTCGGCCTCGCCCTGCTCGGGCGATGGCCCGGCGGCGGGGGGCCGGGCCGCCGCCAAAGCCTCTTCCTGGCGGCTCACCGCCCCTTTGAGATCGATCATCTCGTCGGCCATGGACAGGGCCACCATCACCAGCAGGCGGGCATCGCCCACCTGGCCGACATGGCGCAAAAGCTCGGCGGCGCGCTCGTCCACCGCCGCGGCCAGGCTTTGCAGATAGGACTCCTGGCCCTCGTCGCAATTAAGCTCGTAGGTGCGGCCGACGATGGTCACGGCAACGGTGGAGGCCAAAGGCTTAGTCCTCTTCTTCCAGCAGGGAGCGCAGGCGTCCGATGGTGGCGTCCAGGCGTTCCTCCACCGCGCGCGAGGTTTCGTCCAGCCGGGCATAATCGGCCTTCATGGCCTGCAGCTGCTGGGCCAGGAACAGATCGCCATGATGGCCGCGCGCCACCACGCCCTCCAGCCGGGCCAGGGCGCGTTCCAGCGATTGCAGGGCCACGCGGGAACGCGGCAATTGGGATTCGAGCGGGTCCAAGGGAAATCTCCTCCAGCCGCCCGAGTTTAAGACCCCGGTCCGGCAACGTCAATCGCCCGCCGGCTCGGACGTGCCGCAAGTCTTTCCTGGAAACCGGGCCGCATCCGTATTAAACAGAAGTCTCATCTCCCCGATCGCGATGGATGGATTCCCTTGAAAGCCGCTGTCATCGTCTTCCCCGGCTCCAACTGCGACCGCGATGTCGCCGTTGCGTTGCAAGCCAGCATGGGCAAGGCGCCCCTCATGGTGTGGCACCGCGACACCGCCCTTCCCGCCGTTGATCTGATTGTCGTTCCCGGCGGCTTTTCCTATGGCGACTATCTGCGCTGCGGCGCCATGGCCGCGCACTCGCCCATCCTGCGCGAGGTCAAGGCCCGCGCCGAGGCCGGCACCCCGGTTCTGGGCATCTGCAACGGCTTTCAGATCATCACCGAGGCCGGGCTGCTGCCCGGCGTGCTGATGCGCAACGCCCAGCTGAAGTTCATCTGCAAGGACGTGTTCCTGAAGGTGGAGCGTACCGACAGCCCCTTCACCGGCGCCTATGCGCCGGGCGGCGTGGCCCGCATGCCCATCGCCCATGCCGAAGGCAATTATTTCGCCGATGCCGCCACCCTGGACCGCCTGGAGGGCGAGGGCCTGGTGGCCTTCCGCTATGCCGACGCCAAGGGGGCCGTTTCGGCGGCGGCCAATCCCAACGGCTCGGCCCGCAATATCGCCGGCATCTTCAGCGAAAACCGCCGCGTTCTGGGCCTGATGCCGCACCCCGAGCGCCTGGCCGAGGACCTGCTGGGCGGCAGCGACGGCAAACTGATGTTCGACGGTCTGGTGGAGGCATTGTCGTGAGCACCAAGGAAAACGCCATCACCCCCGATGTGATCAAGTCGCACGGCCTGACCGCCGAGGAATACAAGCTGGTGCTGGAAATCATGGGCCGCGAGCCCAATATCACCGAGCTCGGCATTTTCTCGGTGATGTGGTCCGAGCACTGCTCGTACAAATCCTCGAAGAAGTGGCTGAAGACCCTGCCCACCACGGCGCCCTGGGTTATCTGCGGCCCCGGCGAGAATGCCGGCGTCATCGATATCGGCGACGGCCAGGCCGCCATCTTCAAGATGGAAAGCCACAACCACCCCAGCTTCATCGAGCCCTACCAGGGCGCGGCCACCGGCGTCGGCGGCATCCTGCGCGATGTCTTCACCATGGGCGCCCGCCCCGTCGCCAACATGAACGCCCTGCGCTTCGGCGATCCCGCCCACCCCAAGACCCGGCATCTGGTCAACGGCGTGGTGGCCGGCATCGGCGGCTACGGCAACTGCATCGGCGTGCCCACCGTGGGCGGCGAAACCAATTTCCACGCCAGCTACAACGGCAACATTCTGGTCAACGCCATGACCGTGGGCCTGGCCCAGACCGACCGCATCTTCTATTCGGCCGCCGCCGGTGTGGGCAATCCGGTGGTTTATGTCGGCTCGAAGACCGGGCGCGACGGCATCCACGGCGCCACCATGGCCTCGGCGGAGTTTTCCGAGGATTCCGAGGAAAAGCGCCCCACCGTGCAGGTGGGCGACCCCTTCACCGAAAAGCTGCTGGTGGAAGCCTGCCTGGAGCTGATGGGCACCGACGCCATCGTCGCCATCCAGGACATGGGCGCCGCCGGCCTCACCTCGTCGTCGTTCGAAATGGCTTCGAAGGGCGGGCTGGGCATCGAGATGGATCTCGACGCCGTGCCCATGCGCGAAGAGGGCATGACCGCCTACGAGATCATGCTGTCGGAATCCCAGGAACGCATGCTGATGGTCTTGAAGCCCGGCCGCGAGGATCTGGCCCGCAGCGTGTTCGAGAAGTGGGAGCTGGATTTCGCCATCGTCGGCGTGCTGACCGACACCGGCCGCATGGTGCTGAAGCGCCACGGCGCCGTGGTGGCCGACCTGCCCATCGATCCCCTGGCCCAGGCCAGCCCGGAATACGACCGCCCCTGGGTGCCGGGCGTCAAGCGCGCGGTGATCGATGCCGCCGAAGTGCCGGCCCACGATCCCCTGGCCGCCCTGAAAACCCTGGTGGGCTGCCCCGATCTGGCCTCGAAGCGCTGGATCTGGCAGCAGTACGACCATATGGTCATGGGCGATACCGTGCAGCGCCCCGGCGGCGATGCCGCCGTGGTGCGGGTGCACGGCACCCCCAAGGCCCTGGGCATCACCACCGACTGCACACCGCGCTACTGCCTGGCCGACCCGCACGAGGGCGGCCGCCAGGCCGTGGCCGAGGCCTACCGCAATCTGTCGGCGGTGGGGGCCCGTCCGCTGGCGGTGACCGATAATCTCAATTTCGGCAATCCGGAAAAGCCCGAGATCATGGGCCAGATCGTGGAAGCCATCCAGGGCATGGGCGAAGCCTGCCGCGCCCTCGACTTCCCGGTGGTGTCGGGCAATGTCTCGCTTTACAACGAGACCAACGGCACCGCCATTCTGCCCACCCCGGCCATCGGCGCCGTGGGCCTGATCGAGGATGTGCGCAAAACCGCCAGCCTGCCCTTCAAGCAGGAGGGCGACAGCATCATCCTGATCGGCGAAACCAAGGGCTGGCTGGGCGCCTCGCTCTATCTGCGCGAGCTGTGCGGCCGCGAGGACGGGGCGCCGCCGCCGGTGGCCCTGCACCGCGAAAAGCGCGAGGGCGACTTCGTGCGCGGCCAGATCGGCGAGCAGAACGTCAGCGCCGTGCACGATATCTCCGATGGCGGTCTGCTGGTGGCGGTGGCCGAAATGGCCATGGCCTCGGGCATCGGCGCCGAGATTCTGCCGCCCAAGGGCATCGCCCCGCACGCCTGGTGCTTCGGCGAGGATCAGGGCCGCTACCTGCTCACCGCCCCCGCCTCGCAGGTGCCGGTGATCCTGGAAGCCGCCCATCAGCAGGAGATCACCGCCCAGGTGATCGGCAGCACCGGCGGCCGGGACTTGACGCTGAAGGGCATCGGCACCATCTCCGTCGAGGAACTGGCCGCCACCAACGAAGGCTGGCTGCCCGGCTTCATGTCGGCCCCCGACGCCAACGCCTGAGCCCAAAGGGCTTGCGCCCATGGCGGAAGGGGGCCCCTCCTTCCGCCATTTTTATTTTGAAAGGACGTTCCGCATCATGGCCATGGACGCCGAGGTCATCGCCACCATGATCCGTCAGGGCATTCCCGACGCCGAGGTCACCATCGAGGACCTGCGCGGCGACGGCGATCATTACGCCGCCCTGGTGGTCTCGTCCGCCTTTTGCGGCCTGAGCAAGGTGCGCCAGCACCAGATGGTCTATGCCGCCCTGCAGGGCAAGATGGGTGGCGATCTGCATGCCCTGGCCCTGCAGACCGCCACCCCGGACACCCGCCCCGACCTGGGCTGACAGGCCCGCCTTCCAGGAGATCCCGCGGTGCACGACGCCGACCGCCGCCAAGGGGCCCTGGCCGCCCTGGCGGCCTATCTGTGCTGGGGCGTGTTCGGCCTCTTCTTCCATGCCCTGGCCGCCGTGCCCGCCGTGGAGATCCTGGCCCACCGCATCACCTGGAGCGCGGTGCTGACCACCGCCCTGGTGCTGGGGCTGGGCAAGGGCCCCGATCTGCTGGCGGTGTTTGCCGACCGCCGCCGCCTGGCCGGGCTGGCCGGCTCGGCGGTGTGCATCACCATCAACTGGGGGGTTTATATCTGGTCGGTGGGGCACGGCCACGCCCTGGATGCCAGTATCGGCTATTACGTGCTGCCCCTGGTGGCGGTGGCCCTGGGCGCCCTGCTGCTGAAGGAACGGCTGGGCCGCCGCCAGCTGGCCGCCATCGGCCTGGTGCTTCTGGGCGTGCTGGTGCTGGCCACCGGCCTCTCCGGCGTGCCGTGGATCGTGCTGGTGCTGGCCTTCTCCTTCGGCGGCTACGGTCTTTTGCGCAAACTGGTGCCGGTGGAGGCCCTGACCGGACTGTGCGTGGAAACCCTGCTGCTGGCCGTGCCCGGCGCCCTTTATCTGCTGACCCGGCCAAGCGGCGGCGCCCTGATGCAGGGCGATCTCTTCACCACCCTGATGCTGCTGGTCTCGGGCCCGGTCACCACCGTGCCGCTGGTGCTGTTCGCCTACGGCGCCCGGCGCCTGCAGCTGTCCACCCTGGGGCTGATGCAGTATCTCAACCCCACCATTCAGATGGCGGTGGCGGTCGGGCTGCTGGGCGAACACTTCACCCGCACCCATGCCGTCACCTTTTTATGCATCTGGGGCGGCCTGATGCTGTATTCCCTGCCCCAGCGCCGTCGCGCCGGCAGTTGAAACCGGCGGTGAAAAGGGCCATATCCTCGTCATCTTTTCCACACCAAGGATCGACATCACCATGAGCAATCCCGTTTTTGAACGCATCCAGCAGGACCTCAGCGAAAACGACGTGGTTCTGTACATGAAGGGAACGCCGATGTTCCCCCAGTGCGGGTTCTCGGCGGCCGTGGTGCAGATCCTGAGCGAGCTGGGCGTGAAGTTCAAAGGCATCGACATTCTGGTCGATCCGTCGCTGCGCGATGCCGTCAAGCAGTTCACCAACTGGCCGACCCTGCCCCAGCTTTACGTCAAGGGCGAGTTTGTCGGCGGCTGCGACATCGTGCGCGAAATGTACGCCAACGGCGAACTGCAGGAGCTGCTGCGCGGCAAGGGCCTGCTGGCGGCCTAAGGGGTTCCCGGCCCGCCGCCCCACGGCGGGCCGGGTGTCATACCGGCCAACCATTGAAGTGACTCGTTGGCCGGTATCCAGCGAGCATTGAGCGAGCGGCCAAGGCGGCGGATGCCGCCGCCCGGCGAGGGACGATACAACCGGTCAATTCATTGGCCGGTTGGTAT
>MLJW01000224.1_pt1 | contig 43156 bp, 42 predicted proteins | sample 888231 | NCBI WGS metagenome assembly MLJW01 (sample SAMN05788063, study PRJNA343431) | mine drainage metagenome | isolation source: sample collected from the inflow into an acid mine drainage treatment plant... | place: Germany: Lusatia, lignite mining district
CCAACCGCCCAATGAATTGACCGGTTGTATCGTCCCTCGCCGGGCGGCGGCATCCGCCGCCTTGGCCGCTCGCTCAATGCTCGCTGGATACCGGCCAACGAGTCACTTCAATGGTTGGCCGGTATAAAACCCCAACTCCCGGCCCCGGACTTCCGCGATGAACTTTTTTTATGGGTGGCATCGCGGCGGGTCAGGCCGTTCAGCAGGTGTCGTCGACACGGCTGCCATCGGCCCGGATCACGGTGCCGGGATGGATATGGGCCATGGTCGGTTCCAGAACGCAGGAGGTGACGCCGGCCAATTGCCAGGGCGATTGCGGCGTGCCGCCGGCACCACCTGGCGGGCCGCGCCAGGTTTTCTCGGCCGCCAGATCACGGGCCTGGCGCGATGTGGGGGCGGCGGTCCACAGGGTTTCCATTTCGGCCGACAGCGCCCAGGACGGATGCTCGGGCGCGATGGGGTCGAGGCGGTAGATGTTCATGGCGCTCCCCTCTTTGCCGGCGCCTCGCCCTGAACGGTGCGAGGCCCGTTTTCAATATAATCCGATGTGGCGGCGGCGCAACACGGCCGTGGTTGTCCGCCGGCCTCTTGGCATTCGGGTTTTTGTTCCCATCTGCTTGGTAACGCGGGGAATTTCCCGGCGCGGGCCGGCGATCTGGGCCGCTGTGCATTGGAATTGTTGATTAACCATAATGCAGTTAATCGTCATTTGTGCATTGCAAAACAATGGTTTTTCATGCGCGCATGGCTTGCGCGGATCATCGAAACTGTTTATCACCATGCGAGATTGACCACTCTGGGAGACAGAAGAATGGCCACCGCCAGACGCCGCAGCAGGGCCGATGCGCCTGCCGTCACCGATGCCGAGCTGATCGGCTTTTACCGCGACATGCTGCTGATCCGCCGTTTCGAGGAAAAGGCCGGGCAGCTTTACGGCATGGGCCTGATCAACGGCTTCTGCCACCTTTACATCGGCCAGGAGGCCGTGGTGGTGGGCATGCAGTCGGCCATCAGCAATGCGCGGGATTCCGTCATTACCAGCTACCGCGATCACGGCCACATGCTGGCCTGCGGCATGGATGCCAAGGGGGTGATGGCCGAACTGACCGGGCGGGCCGGCGGCTATTCCAAGGGCAAGGGCGGCTCGATGCACATGTTCAGCCGCGAGAAGAAATTCTACGGCGGCCACGGCATCGTCGGCGCCCAGGTGCCGCTGGGCACCGGCCTGGCCTTCTCGCACAAATACAGCAAGGATGGCGGCGTGTGCCTGTGCTATCTGGGCGACGGCGCCGTTAACCAGGGACAGGTTTACGAAAGCTTCAACATGGCCGGGCTGTGGAAGCTGCCGGTGGTTTATGTCATCGAAAACAACAAATACGCCATGGGCACCTCCATCGAGCGCTCCTCGGCCGGCACCGAGCTGTGCCGCCGCGGCGTGGCCTACAACATCCCCGGCGTGGCGGTGGACGGCATGGACGTGCTGGCGGTGAAGGCCGCCGGCGAGGAGGCGGTGGCCCGCGCCCGCGCCGGCGAAGGCCCCACCATCCTGGAAATGAAAACCTACCGCTACCGCGGCCATTCCATGTCCGATCCCGCCAAATACCGCTCCAAGGAGGAGGTGGCCAAAATGCGCGAGCAGCACGATCCCATCGATCAGCTGCGCAAGGCCCTGACCGACAAGGGCCTGATGACCGAGGAGGCCCTGAAGGAGATCGACCGCGCGGTGAAGGCCATCGTGACCGAGGCCGCCGATTTCGCCACCACCAGCCCGGAACCCGATCCGTCCGAGCTGTGGACCGATGTGCTGATGGCTTGAGCGGGAGAGAAAGACAATGCCTGTACAGATTCTGATGCCCGCCCTGTCGCCCACCATGACCGAGGGCAAGCTGGCCCGCTGGCTGAAGGCCGAGGGCGACGCCGTGAAATCCGGCGATGTGATCGCCGAGATCGAAACCGACAAGGCCACCATGGAAATGGAGGCGGTCGAGGAGGGGACGCTGGGCAAGATCCTGGTGGCCGCCGGCAGCGAGGGCGTGGCCGTGAACACCCCCATCGCCCTGCTGCTGGAAGAGGGCGAGGATGCCGCCGCCCTGGACAACGTGCTCGACACCTTCACCCCGAAGAGCGTGCCGGTGAACCACGACCATGCCGCGCCATCGCCGCAAAGCCTGTGCGCCCCCGAGCCGGTGGCGATCCCCGAGGAGAAGGTGTACGCCAAGACCATCCGCCAGACCGTGCGCGAGGCCCTGCGCGATGCCATGGCCGAGGAAATGCGCCGCGATCAGGCGGTGTTCCTGATGGGCGAGGAAGTGGCGCAGTACCAGGGGGCCTATAAGGTCAGCCAGGGGCTGCTGGACGAGTTCGGCGCCGAGCGGGTGATCGACACCCCCATCACCGAGATGGGCTTCGCCGGTTTGGGCGTGGGCGCCGCCTATGGCGGCTTGAAGCCGATCATCGAGTTCATGACCTTCAACTTCTCCATGCAGGCCATCGACCACATCATCAATTCGGCGGCCAAAACCCTTTACATGGGCGGCGGGCAGCTGCCCTCCTCCATCGTGTTCCGCGGCCCCAACGGCGCCGCCTCGCGGGTGGGGGCGCAGCACAGCCAGTGCTATGCCTCGTGGTACGCCCATTGTCCGGGCCTGAAGGTGGTGGCGCCTTATTCCGCCGCCGATGCCAAGGGCCTGCTGAAGGCCGCCATCCGCGATCCCAACCCGGTGATGGTGCTGGAAAACGAGCTGATGTACGGCCAATCGTTCGATGTGCCGGACGATGCCGATTTCATCATTCCCATCGGCAAGGCCAAGATCGAGCGGGCCGGCCATTCCGTCACCCTCACGGCGTTCTCGCGCATGGTGGGCGTGGCCCTGGAGGCGGCCGAGGTGCTGGCCAAGGAGGGCATCGCCGTCGAGGTGATCAATCTGCGCTCGATCCGGCCCTTGGACGTGGACTGCATCGTCGGCTCGGTGAAGAAAACCAACCGCCTGGTCACTCTGGAGGAAGGCTGGCCCTATGCCGGTATCGGTTCGGAAATCGCCTCGGTGATCAACGAGCAGGCCTTCGACTGGCTGGACGCCCCCGTCACCCGCGTCTGCGGCAAGGATGTGCCCATGCCCTATGCCGCCAATCTGGAACGCCTGGCCCTGCCGCAGATCGAGGATCTGGTGGCCGCCGTCAAAGCCGTTTGCTACCGCTAGGAGGGTGTTGGAATGCCTGTAGAAATCCTGATGCCCGCCCTGTCGCCCACCATGACCGAGGGCACCCTGGCCCGCTGGCTCAAGGCCGAGGGCGACGCCGTGAAATCCGGCGATGTGATCGCCGAGATCGAAACCGACAAGGCCACCATGGAGTTCGAGGCGGTGGACGAGGGGGTGCTGGGCAAGATCGTGGTGCCCGCCGGCACCAGCGGCGTGAAGGTCAACGCCCTGATCGGCCTGCTGCTGGAAGAGGGTGAGGAGGCTTCGGCCCTGGCGGCGGCGCTGCAGCCCAAGGCCGCTCCGGTGGCGGCCGCGACGGCGGCCCCCGCCGCCCCTTCCGTTATGGCGGCGTCTCCGGCGGGCGGAGGCGAGCGGCTGTTCGCCACGCCGCTGGCGCGGCGCATCGCCAGGGACGCCGGCCTCGACCTGAAGGGTGTGGCCGGATCGGGCCCGCATGGCCGCATCGTCAAGCATGATGTGGAGAGCGCCCTGGCGGCGGGGCCGAAACCGGTTGCCGCCGCGCCGGCGGTGGCGGCCGCTCCGGCCGCTCCGGCCCCGGCCTTCGGCCCGGCCTACGACGAGGTGCCGCTGTCGTCCATGCGCAAGGTCATCGCCCAGCGCCTCAGCGAGGCCAAGCAGACGGTGCCGCATTTCTATCTCACCATCGACTGCCAGCTCGACAAGCTGCTGGCCCTGCGCGCCGACCTGAACGGCCGCTCCGACGCCTACAAGCTGTCGGTGAACGACTTCATCATCCGCGCCGTGGCCCTGGCCCTGAAGAAGGTGCCCGCCGCCAACGCCTCCTTCAGCGAAACCGCCCTGCGCTATTACCGCGAGGTGGATGTTTCGGTGGCGGTGGCCACCCCCAACGGCCTGATCACCCCCATCGTCAAGCGGGCCGAGACCAAGGGCCTGGCCGCCATTTCCAACGAGATGAAGGCGCTGGCCGCCAAGGCCCGCGACGGCAAGCTGAAGCCCGAGGAATTCCAGGGCGGCACCTTCACCATTTCCAACCTCGGCATGTACGGCATCAAGGACTTTGCCGCCATCATCAATCCGCCGCAGGGCTGCATCCTGGCGGTGGGGGCCGGGGAGCAACGCCCGGTGGTGAAGGACGGCGCCCTGGCCATCGCCACGGTGATGAGCTGCACCCTGTCGGTGGATCACCGCGTGGTGGATGGCGCCGTGGGCGCCGAGTTCCTGGCGGCGTTCAAGGCGCTGATCGAGGACCCCTTGACCATGCTGCTGTGACGGCGCTTTAGGAGATTTCCCTAAATGACTGATACGTCTTTTGATATTGTCGTCATCGGCGGTGGTCCCGGCGGCTATGTGGCCGCCATCCGCGCCGCGCAGCTGGGCCTGAAGACGGCGGTGGTGGAGCGCGAGCATCTGGGCGGCATCTGCCTGAACTGGGGCTGCATTCCCACCAAGGCGCTGCTGCGCTCGGCCGATATCTACCGCACCTTCAAGCATGCCGCCGAGTATGGTCTGTCGGTGCAGGGCGCCGGTTTCGATCTGGCGAAGATCGTGGCCCGCTCGCGCGGGGTGTCGGCGCAACTGCAGGCCGGCGTGAAGCATCTTTTGAAGAAGAACAAGGTGGCGGTGTTCGACGGCCAGGGCAAGCTGGCCGGGCCGGGCAAGGTGGCCGTTTCCAAAAACGACAAGGCGGTGGCCGATCTGACCGCCCGCCACATCATTCTGGCCACCGGGGCGCGGGCCCGCATCCTGCCGGGGCTGGAGCCCGACGGCAAACTGGTGTGGACCTATAAGGAGGCCCTGGTGCCCGATAGCTGCCCCAAACGCCTGCTGGTGGTGGGATCGGGGGCCATCGGCATCGAGTTCGCCAGCTTCTTCCATGCTCTGGGCGCCGATGTGACGGTGGTGGAGGCCCTGGACCGGGTGATGCCGGTGGAGGATGCCGAGATTTCGGCCTTCGCCCGCAAGAGCTTCGAAAAGCAGGGTATGAAGATCCTGACCGGCGCCGCCATCAAGGGCGTGGCCAAAACGGTGTCGGAGGTGACGGTGACGGTGGAGGCGGGCGGCAAGAGCCAGGCCATGACCGTGGATCGGGTGATCACCGCCATCGGCATCGTCGGCAATGTGGAAAATCTGGGGCTGGAAGGCACCCGGGTGCAGGTGGAGCGCAGCCATGTGGTGGTGAACCAATGGCTGGAAACCGGCGAGCCCGGCGTGTACGCCATCGGCGATATCGCCGGAGCGCCCTGGCTGGCGCACAAGGCCAGCCACGAGGGGGTGATCTGTGTGGAAAAGATCGCCGGCCTCAAGGATGTGCACCCTTTGAACACCCGCAATATCCCCGGCTGCACCTACTGCCATCCCCAGGTGGCCAGCGTCGGCCTGACCGAGGCCAAGGCCAAGGAGCTGGGCTACGCGGTGAAGGTGGGGCGCTTCCCCTTCGTCGGCAACGGCAAGGCCATCGCCCTAGGGGAAACCGAGGGCCTGGTGAAGACGGTGTTCGACGCCAAGACCGGCGAACTGCTGGGCGCCCACATGGTGGGGGCGGAAGTGACCGAGATGATCCAGGGCTACATGGTGGCCAAAACCTTGGAAACCACCGAGGCCGATCTGATGCATGCGGTGTTCCCGCATCCCACCTTGAGCGAAATGATGCACGAGGCCGTGCTGGACGCCTACGGCCGCGCCATTCATTTCTGATCCAGCGCCGCCGCCTTGCGAATGCGCAGGGCGGCGGCGGCTTTTCCTCTCTCTTTTCAAGGAAATGCTTGACCTTGCCGGGCGGGCATTCCAACTATCGCACATGACCGAACAAACACCCCTCCGCCATCCCGAAAAGGCCCATCGCCCCGATCAGGCCTCGCCGCGCAAACCCGCCTGGATCCGGGTCAAGGCCCCCACCTCGGCCGAAGCCGCCGAGGTGCGCCAGCTGATGCGCGACAAGAACCTGCATACGGTGTGCGAGGAGGCGGCCTGCCCGAATATCGGCGAATGCTGGAAGCACAAGCACGCCACCTTCATGATTTTGGGCGATACCTGCACCCGCGCCTGCGCCTTTTGCAATGTGAAAACCGGCAAGCCCGGTGCCGTGGATCTGGCCGAGCCGGAGCATCTGGCCGATTCGGTGCGCTCCATGGGCCTGAAGCATGTGGTGATCACCTCGGTGGACCGCGACGATCTGGAAGACGGCGGCGCCTTTCAGTTCGTCGCCACCATCCAGGCGGTGCGCCGCATTTCGCCCGGCACCACGGTGGAGATTCTCACCCCCGATTTCCGCGACAAGCCCGGCGCCATCGAGAGCGTGGCCCAGGCCCGCCCCGATGTCTTCAACCACAATCTGGAAACCGTGCCCCGGCTTTATCCCGGCATCCGCCCCGGCGCCCGCTATTTCGAATCCCTGCGCCTGCTGCAGCGGGTGAAGGAGGTGGAGGCCGAGATCTTCACCAAGTCGGGTATCATGGTGGGGCTGGGCGAGCAGCGGACGGAAGTGCTGCAGGTTATGGACGATCTGCGCTCGGCCGGTGTTGACTTCCTGACCATCGGCCAGTATTTGCAACCCACCGTCAAGCATGCGGCGGTGGAGCGCTTCGTTACCCCCGACGAGTTCGAGGAATACAAGACCATGGCCCGCGCCAAGGGCTTCCTGATGGTTTCGGCCTCGCCGCTGACCCGCTCCTCCCATCATGCCGACCGTGATTTCGAGGCGCTGCGCGCCGCCCGGGCCGCGCAACAACAGAAGTGAGACGATGACCACCCACGCCGAACGCCGCTTCCTGCCTTACAGCCCGCAGCAGCTTTTCGACCTGGTGGCCGATGTGGAACGCTATCCCGATTTTCTGCCCTGGTGCGTGGCTGCCCGCATCCGCCGCCGCGAGGGCAACGAGCTGTTCGCCGACCTGATGATCGGCTTCAAGATGGTGCGCGAGAAATTCACCTCGCATGTGCTGCTCACGCCGGGGCGGCGTATTGATGTCAGCTATTCGGAAGGCCCGTTCAAGTATCTGAACAACCACTGGATTTTCGAGCCGTCCGGCAACGGCACCGATGTGGATTTCTACGTCGATTTCGAATTCCGCAACAAGATGCTGCAAACCCTGATCGGCGCCCTGTTCGGCGAGGCGGTCAATATGATGGTGGCGGCCTTCGAGAAACGCGCCCGGCAGCTTTACGGGGTGAGCGGCGCCTGAAGGCGCCGGTGCAAAGGGGGGGGATCATGAAATATCGTCGTCTTTTGGCCCTGCCGGGGCTTTTGGCCCTGGCGGGATGCAGCTGGTGGTTCGTCAAGCCGGAACAGCCCTCCACCCTGGCGCGCTTCCGCAGCGATCCCCCCGGCCTGCGCTGCGATCTGGCGGGCAAGCATGATTACGAGGCGCATATCGATGCTCCGGCCAATCTTCTGGTGCGCAACGACGCCTCGCCGCTGAAGATCAGCTGCTATCAGAAGCGCGACGACGATCTGCAGGGCGCCGCCATGACCGGCCGCCTGACCCTGACGGCGCAGGGCTGGCGCCTGGATCTGATCAGCCTGCCCGATCCGGCGCTGCGGCTGACCTTGGCCGGCCCGGATATTGATCATTAAGCGGGGCTGTGGTAAGCCCCTGTCGTGGCCCTTAACGCAAGGGCCGGTCACAAGATTTTGTAAAGGGAAGCGGGATATGCCCAAGGCTCGTATTTACCGTCCGGCCAAGAACATCATCCAGGGGGGCATCGACCGCCGTGGCTGGGTGGTGGAGTTCGCTCCGTCCGACCGTAAATCGCCCGATGCCCTGATGGGCTGGAACGGCTCGCGCGATACCCGCTCGCAGCTGCGTCTGCGCTTCGACAGCCAGGAGAGCGCCGTGGCCTACGCCCAGCGCCAGGGCCTGGAGTACGAGGTGATCGCCGAAAGCCCGGTGCGCCGCGCCAAGCCCAAGAATTACGCCGACAATTTCGCCTTCAACCGCGTCGGCTGAGCGTTTCGGCAGGCCGCGCCAGCGCCACCCCGCGCGCCCATAGCTCAGCTGGATAGAGCAGCCGCCTTCTAAGCGGCAGGTCGCTGGTTCGAACCCAGCTGGGCGCGCCAGATTTTCCTCCTTTTCCGCCGGGGGCCCGCGATGTGCGCTCATATCGTTATGGCCGACGACGGCATCAGCTTCGATGGCCGCGTTAAGGATCTGCGCCCCCTGGGGGGAGCGGAAACCGCCTTTGCCGAACTGGCCGAGGCCTTCGCCGCCCGCGGCCATCGGGTGCAGGCCTTCAGCCGTTGCGAGGCGCCGCTCAGCTGGAAAGGCGTGGAGTGGACGCCGCTGGAGCCGGGGCGCCCCGGCCTGGGCCTGCCCAAACAGGCCGATCTTTATATCGCCAACCGCGCCAACCAGCTGATCCGCCTGTGCCCCCGGGCCGGGCGGGCGGTGTTCTGGATTCACAATCCGGCCGGATATCTGAAAAAGCCGCGCTATCAGTGGCCGCTGTTTCTGCGCCGCCCGGCCATCGTTTTTTCCGGGGCTTATCACCTCTCCACCTATCCGGCCTGGGGCTTCGATGGCGGCCGCCATATCATTCCCCTGGGCCTTCCCGCTTTGTTCCAGGGCGCGACCGAACGATCGGTTGCGCCGCCGCCGCGGGCTGTTTTCACCTCTAACCCCTTGCGGTCGCTGGATTGGCTGCTATCGGTGTGGGGCGAGCGCATTGCGCCCAAAGTGCCGGGGGCCGAGCTGCATGTGTTCGCCGGCGCCGCCACCTATGGCGCCGTGGGGGCGGCCAAAAGCGGGCGCATGGCCCCGATTCTGGAGCGCGCCGCCGCCATGGCCGGGCAGGGAGTGGTGCTGCGCGGCCCGGTGCCCAGGGCGGTACTGGTGGAGGAGCTGCGCCAGGCCCGCGCCTTTCTCTATCGCGGCGATCCGGGCGAAACCTTCTGCTACGCCGCCGCCGAGCCCCAGGCCATGGGCCTGCCCGGCGTGGTGGAGGATATCGCCTGCATGCGGGAACGGGTGATCGACGGACAAACCGGCTTCGTGGTGCGGGGCGAAGCGGCCTTCGCCGAGGCCGCCATCCGCCTGTTCACCGATGATGCCCTGTGGTGGCGCCAGCACAGGGCCGCCCTGGCCCTGCAGGGCGGCTGGGGCTGGGACCAGGCGGCGGCGGCGTTCGAGCAGACGTTCGGGATATTCGAGAGCGGTTCCGAAACAGCGGGAATCGCGTAAGGCTTTTTCGGAGCAGGAACAAAATATGCACCCATGTCCGCGCTGCGAAACGGACTACGCCTCCGCAACCTGGCACTGTCCGCATTGTGAATTCACCCCTCTGATCCGGGATGGCCGGAGGGTGTTCGCTCCAGACTTGGCCGAAACCAGCGAGGCTTTTCCCGCCGAGGCGCATCGGCGGTTCGAAGATCTGCAGGACACCAGTTTCTGGTTCCGGGCCCGCAATGCGCTGCTTCAAGGTCTGGCCGGAAAATATTTTGCCTCGGCGCGGTCGTTCATGGAGATCGGCTGCGGCACGGGATATGTGTTGGCGGGATTGCAACAGGCTTTGCCGTCCGCCAGGGTGTTTGGAAACGAACTCTATTCCGAGGGGAGCAGCCGGGTGGTGATTGCCCGTAAAAACGATTTCGTGCAATCATGAAAAAGCAGATTTTATACCGGCCATCCGTTGAGGTGACGGGTTGGCCGGTTTCCAGCAAGCATTGAGCAAGCGGCCAAGGCTTAAGGATGCAGCCGCCCGGCGAGGGACAGTACAACCGGTCAATTCATTGGCCGGTTGGTATTATAGGGTGTTGGGGTATTGGGGAGGGGGGCATGGACGTCGGCTATAAAAGCGTTCCCTTTAATAGGCCGCATTTTAGTGGCGATGAAATATCAAATATTATAGAAGCACATAACCGGTGCCAGTTGGCCGGAGATGGGTATTTTACAAAATTATGCCAAGAATGGATTGAAAAATTAACAGGGTGCTCTCGGGCTCTGTTAACGCATTCATGTACGGCAGCCCTGGAAATGTCTGCTTTGTTACTTGATATTAAGCCCGGCGATGAAATTATCATGCCGTCTTATACATTTGTTTCCACTGCCAGCGCCTTCGTCTTACGGGGAGGGGTGCCGGTTTTTGTCGATATCCGCAGCGATACCTTGAACATTAATGAGGCCCTGATCGAAGACGCCATCACGCCCCGGACCAAGGCCGTTGTGCCTGTCCATTATGCCGGCGTGTCCTGCGAAATGGACGCCATCCTGGAGATGGCCCGGCGCCGGGGGCTTAAAGTGGTCGAGGATGCGGCCCAGGGGATCGTTTCCCGCTATAAAGGGCGCACGTTGGGCGGGATCGGTGATTTTGCCGCCTTCAGTTTCCATGAAACAAAAAACATAATATCTGGGGAAGGTGGGGCATTAATGGTAAATTCCAAGGAGTATGTTGAGCGGGCAGAAATTATTCGTGAAAAAGGAACAGACCGTCAGCGTTTTTTTCGCGGTGAAATCGATAAATACACGTGGCAGGATGTTGGGTCATCATTTTTGCCGGGAGAATTGATTTCAGCTTTTCTTGCCGCACAAATTGGAAAATCCGACGATATTATAGGCAGGCGCCTGGAAATATGGGAGCGGTATCACGTTTCCCTTACCGGACTGGAACGCAACGGCAAGATCCGGCGGCCGGTTGTTCCGCAAGAATGTCAGCACAACGGCCATCTTTATTATATTTTATTGCCCGCCGCCATCGATCGTGCATACGTCCTGGCGGAATTGAAGCGCCGTGGCGTGGGGGCGGTCTTCCATTATGTACCGCTTCATTCCTCTCCGGCGGGGCGGCGGTTCGGGCGTGTTCATGGCGATCTGGCGGTAACGGACCGGGTGTCTGAAACGTTGATCCGATTGCCTTTGTGGAAGGATATGACGGATCAGCACGTTGATCATGTGGTGGAGGTGTTGGGCGAGGTGATGGCGGCGGTGTGATGCCTCCCCTCCTTATGTCGTGGTACAAAGTTTTCGGCTGCGTATCTTAATCAGCAACTGGCAGGGGGAATCCGTACCATAGACCCTAATAGGGATGGCTGTAGTATTGTCATGACCTTGGAGGGAATTGATTGTTTTTCTGAAGAGTGCAGGCGGGATAATTTATATTTTAATGTTTTCGAGGATGATTTTACATGTCGTCTGAAAAGAAAATTGCAATTTTGCAGTCAAACTATATCCCGTGGAAGGGGTATTTTGATTTTATTGCGTCTGTCGATGAGTTTATATTGTTTGATGACATGCAATATACCCGTCGAGATTGGCGAAACCGCAATCAGATCAAAACACCTCAAGGTATTCAATGGATAACAATTCCAGTTATGGTCAAGGGAAAATATTATCAGAAAATACGTGATACAGAGATTGATGGTGATCAATGGCCTGAAGTGCATTGGAAGACATTGTTTCAAAACTATCGCCGTTCCCGTTATTTTAATGAAATTGCATATTGGCTTGAGCCTCTTTACAGGGGGTGGAGTGGCACAAATCTATCAAAATTAAATAGGTATTTTATTGAGGCTATTTGCAAGCATCTTGGTATACATACAAAAATAACGAATTCATGGGATTACCCCCCCTTTCAGGGGGATAACAGGACCGAGCGACTTGCGTGGCTTTGCTCTCATGCGGGAGGAACTGAATATATTTCTGGTCCTTCCGCAAAGGACTATGTTGAAGAAAATATACTTTTCGATCATGGCATAAAAATTAAGTGGGCTGATTATTCTGGTTATCCAATCTATAACCAGTTATGGGGCGATTTTGTGCATGGTGTAAGCATATTGGATTTGCTGTTTAATTGTGGAAATGAGGCTAAATTTTATATGAAGTATGTCCGCTGATGATGCTTTCTGTTGTTGCAACGCTCTATCGGTCTGAGCCGCACCTGGTTGAGTTCCATCAACGGGCGAGCGCGGCGGCGAGCCGGCTGGCCGGGGATGATTATGAAATCGTTCTCGTCAATGATGGGTCGCCGGATGGCAGTCTGGATCTGGCGCTACGCCTTGCCGAAGCGGACCCTCACCTGGTGGTGGTGGACCTTTCTCGCAATTTCGGCCATCACAAAGCCATGATGACGGGACTGGCGCATGCCGTTGGCGATTTGGTCTTTCTGATCGACAGCGATCTGGAGGAGGAACCGGAATGGCTTGAGGCTTTTGCCACCCGGCTCGCCAGCGAGAAATGCGATGTGATTTTCGGCGTACAGGAACGGCGCAAAGGAGGATGGTTCGAGCGCTGGTCCGGCCAGGCTTTTTATCGATCCTTCCGCCTTTTAAGCGGTGTTGATCTGCCGGATAATCTGGTTACGGCAAGATTGATGACGCGCCGCTATGTGGATGCGCTCGTGCTGCATGGCGAGCAGGAAATCGTGATTGCGGGCCTGTGGGCTATTACCGGGTTTGATCAGAGAAAGCATATTGTAAAAAAACACTCAAAAAGTGAGACGACATATTCACTTTGGAAAAAAATATCGATATGCGTTAATGCAATAACATCGTTTAGTAGTCTTCCTCTTTCATTTATGTTCTATGTTGGTGCATTCGTATTTTTAATTTCTATTATTGTTGCATTTGTTTTTATGCTTCATTGGTTGTTTATGAGTCGTCCAATCAGTGGTTGGACATCGCTGATTGTTTCGATCTGGCTTCTTGGAGGAATTGTTATTTCTTTTATCGGCATTGTCGGTATGTATGTTGGCAAGATCTTTTCAGAAGTTAAGGATCGTCCGTACACGATTGTGCGTCGTATTTATAGGCGTGAAAAAAATGATGACTGATTTATCAGATTCAAAAAATAAAAAACTTGTTATATTCGGTGATACTGATCAGGCACAGCTTGCTCATTATTATTTTTCGCGGGACAGCCATTATGAAATTGTCGCCTTTACGGTAGATAAGAAATTTATCAGATTTGATGAGTTTTGCGGCCTTCCAGTTCTTCCTTTCGAGGATATTGCAAGACTTTGCAGCGCGGATTCGCACGATCTCTTCATTGCGCTTGGTTACTCACGTGTGAACCAATTGCGCAAGGAGAAATATCTGGCGGCAAAAAATATGGGGTATAGTCTTGCAAGTTATATAAGCAAGTATGCAACAATACTTAATGAAAATGAATTCGGAGATAATTGCTTTATCCTTGAGGATAATACAATTCAGCCATTTGTAAAAGTTGGTAGTAATGTAACGTTATGGAGCGGGAATCATATTGGTCATCATTCAATTATTGGTGATCATTGTTTTGTTGCTTCGCACGTGGTCGTCTCCGGGAGAGTGACTGTTGGGGAATCGTGTTTTATCGGAGTTAATGCGACATTGCGGGATCACATTACCGTTGGTTCCCGTTGTGTGATCGGGGCCGGAGCGCTGTTGCTGAGCGATGCGGACCCTGAAGGCGTTTATATTGGGGAGGCCAGCCCGCGGGCCAAGGTGCCATCCTCCAGACTGCGTGGGATCTAGAGGTGCGATGATGGGTTGGAGAAAGCTTGGTCAAATTTTTTCCCCTTGCTCCAGTCACCCAAAATTGGCCAGTCATGCCGCCAATCCTCTGGCTGTGCCCCTGGAAGGGGATGTTTATCGGATTTACTACAGTGGCCGGGATCGGGCCAACCGTTCGTCCGTCGGCTACGTGGACATCGATGTCGTCCGGCGCCAGGTGATCTACGCTCACGACGCCCCTGTGTTCGAGCATGGTCCGGAGGGATCGTTTTATGCTGATGGCGTCAGTATTGGAAATTGCTATGCCGTGGGTGGGACCGTCTACATGCTCTTTATGGGGTGGCAAACCCCGGCTGTGGGGCATTGGCGCGGCGATATCGGCCGCCTGATCGTGGGAGAGGGGGGCGCGCTGCGGCTTGATGGCACGCAGCCGTTCATGGGGGCGAATGACATCGATCCTGTCAGCCTGTCCTATCCCTGGGTGATGGCTGCGGATGGGCTTTTTCAGATGTGGTACGGTTCGACCGTGTCCTGGGAAGCCGGTAACGGAGAAATGCTGCATGTCCTGCATTATGCCACTTCTGACGATGGGCATCGCTGGACCAGGCATGGGGGGGCGGTGCCCTATCAGCTCGGGGTGGCACAGGCCTTTTCCCGCCCCACCGTGCTCCGTGGTCCGGGCGGCTATGAAATGTGGTTCTCCTATCGAGGCGGGAACGGTCAAAAATACCGGATCGGTTACGCGACCAGCGAGACGGGGGAGACATGGCGGTTGCGCATTTCCGATTGCGGGATCGATGTTTCCGAAACGGGATGGGATTGCGAAATGATCGAATACCCGTTTGTTTTCGAGCATAAGGGCCAGCGCTATATGCTCTATAACGGAAATTCGCATGGGAAGACCGGATTTGGTCTGGCGGTTTGGGGGGCTGTATCGTGATCGAGAAGAACCGGGTGGCTTTTCTTGTTGGTATGCCGCGTGCTGCCACAACTTTTTTGTATCATAATTTTTCCAGGCATCCTGGTATATTTATACCATTCCGTAGAAAAACAAATTATTTTAGCCTTCACTATGAAAATGGGGAAAAATATTTTTGGGATCATTTTTCTGATGTTCCCGAGGGAGTGATGGCCATCGATACGGAAACGTTGGCCTTCGTCAATAAGGATTTGCCGACACCGCAACGGCTGCACGCATTTAACAAGGATGCGAAGATCATTTTGTGTGTGCGCGATCCTGGAGACTGGGCATTGTCTTTATATCGACAGATTTCCACCTTTGACGGAGCTGTTCCGTCATTCGAGGAATTCCTGTCCGGAAAATATACTCTTATCGAAGATAGCCGTGGTCTACCCTTCAATATGTGTTCTGGGGATATTGCCAAGAGGGTTGAGGAATATAAAACTCTCTTCGCTGAGTCGATTCTTATTTTAAAATTTTCTGACGTTACAAAATATCCCCTGGAAGCGTTGAGGAAAATAGAAAACCACCTTGGACTCGATTGTTATTATAATGATGAAAATATTTTTACAGATAAGATAAATTCAAGCGATAGGTCGCATTCAAAAATATTAAATAAAATACTAAGAAATGAGTTTATGATAAAAATTATTAAATTTCTTGTTCCGAGAAAGGGTGTTTTATATATCCGCCTCGCCTTTGACCGCATTTCAGCCGGATTTTCAGAGGTGAAAAATAATCATGAAGGAGATTGTCTTCATTCATTGCGTGATATTGCTTCAAAATATTACAAATATGATATTGAGCGGCTCTCTGATTATATGTGATATAATATTTTTATTATGGTGACATTGAAATGACGATGAGAAAATTTCTTGTAACATCATACGGTTATATGAATAATTTATTGTTTATGTTTTTGGATCTAATTCCATATCCTATTAGGTTTGTTTTTTTAAAAATCATGCTTAAGGATATTGGTAAAAATGTTCTTATTGATTATGGGTGTTATCTCCGTTATCCGTGGAGAATATCTATAGGGTCAAATGTATCTCTAAACAGGGGCTGCAGTATTTATCCATCAATTCATATTGATGATGCTGAAATTATTATAGGTAATAACGTTTCTTTGGGGCCTGGTGTGACCTTGTTTGGCGCTGGTCACGATCATTCCTTTTTATCTTTGCCTGATACGGGGAAAACAATTCGGATTTCGGATTATGTCTGGGTCGGAGGCGGGGCAACGATTTTGGAGGGGGTAACCATAGGGGAGGGGGCAATAGTTGCGGCGGCGGCAGTTGTTACAAAAGATGTCCCGCCTTATACGGTTGTTGCCGGAATACCTGCGAAAATCATTTCGAAACGGGAAATACGTGATTTGTAATTTTATTTTACTATTTTTAAATTTAATAATAATGGGGGTGAAGTTATGATTTTCATGAGAAATTCAGAAAATTATAAATTTTATATACTTTGTATAATTCCAGTATTATTTGTGTCTTTAATAGCCGTGGCCGTTTTGTGGCAATGGAGTGATCTGCCAATCTATCCTGACGAAATTGCCTATAGGATGATTTCTGGCCGAACGTGGCAGGATGGCCTTGTTCAAAAGGGGTTGCTGATTTTATGCAGCGCGAATGCCCCGCACGTTTCCTGGCTTTATGTACCGGCGGCATGGGTGTTCAGCCAATATGACCGCTTTATCGCTCCCGATCAGGTGCGGATGGGGGTGATGGCGCTCAGCTTTAGTGTTGTGCCGGCGGCCCTGTGGTTGGGGTGGCGACGGCGGCATATTTTGGCATCGGTGGCGATTCTGGGGGGCTTTATTGGAACGTCCGGGGCCGTGCTGGTGATCGCGCGCCCTGAAATTTTGTTATTGTGTAACGTTGCGCTGGTGATGGTGGCGTTGGCGCTATCGGGGGAAAAGCGGAAGGTCATCATCGTTCCCACCGCCGTGGGGCTTTGGGGAAGCTTTTATCTCTCAAGTTACGTGCATTTAGAGGGGATAATGCTGTTCCCGCTTACCTTCTACGCCATCGTCTGTCTGACGTGCGAGTTGTTGCCTTTCCTGGCGGCATTTGCCGTAACGGCGGGGGGCACGCTGCCGTTGCTGCCGTTCAGCGCGTCTCTCCACCATGGCACCTGCACCGGCTATCCGGGGATCGCTGTCCTTCGGCAGTCGCAGGTGTTTCATTTTGCGGACATCCAGACGGCAGGATTCAAGAATTGGTTTTTTAACAAGATTAATCTGTTTATTGAAAATATAAGTTATCTTCCAGGGGTGATTCGGAAGGTGCCTTTAACGCCATATGTCCCATCTGTGAAAGAGAATGCATTTGCAAATTCACCATATAATATTGATTTTTTCATCAGCTTATCGGCATATTTTTTATTAATTGGAGCTTTTATTTTTACTATTTTCTATGTTTATAGAATCTGTTTCCATGTTTTTAAATGGAAAGGTGCGGGGGCGGGCCTGCGGGCGCTGCTGACCGATCGGTTGGCAACGGCTGTCATTCTTCTGGTTCTTCCTGTTTATGCGGTCCTGGTGTACGACGCGCAAAACGCCTTCTACCGCTCAGCGGCTTTTGCGGTGCTGTTATCATGCGCACTGGTGATGGGACTGGCGGATCTGACGGGGCGCTGGAGGCTTTTGTGCTGGCCGGTCGCGTTGCTTTTTCTGATCACGGCAGGGATGAGTTGGAGGGCGAATGAAAGGCTTTTCGAACCAATCATTGCCGGATACGAGCAGGGGGGGAGTCTTTCCTTGTTCCGGGATTGGAAGACGGTTGCCGCCGATGTGAGCGCGCTGAGCCGGGAAACCGTGCCCCCGCTGAACGCGGGGGGGATTGTGGTGGATGATTTGACGTATGGCGCCTTGCGAAATCGCCCCAACCTCACGCCGATTACGTATCTTGGTCTTCAGATTTCGTACGTGCATCTCAGTGCCTGGGCTATTGTCGAAAGCCGAGGGTTGAATGGGGTGATCGCCCGATGCGCTTATATGGATGCGTTGCATATCCCCACGCCGCATCGGCGCAGGGAACTGTGCGCCGTGTCTCGTCGGGAATGGCTGGCTGGAATGACGAAGCCGAGGTGATCTCTCGTCAAGAGCCCTCTGACCGGGAAAAATCGTTTCTGCGCGGCCGTGCGCCCCCTTGATTGGGCAACCGTCTGCCGTTAGCCTGCGCGCGGACCGCCTGAAGCGGCCCTTGGTCAAGGACATGGCATGATCGGTATTTTGCGGAAATTTCTCGCCCTGTTCGGACAGGGCTTTTACAGATCGATTCTCATGGTCTTCCTGGCCGATGTATTGAACGGCGCGTTGGAATTGATGGGGGTTCTGCTGATCTTTCCGCTGATGACGCTGGTGGATGATCCTGGCGCCACCCGCACCCGGCCTTCCCTGTCATGGCTGTATCATTTGATGGGGGAACCGGATCCGCGATACGTTGTGCTGGCCATCAGCCTGGCGATTGCCGGTGTTTATCTGTTCCGCTCCTTCGTGCAGGTTGGCGTTTTGAACATGGAAAACCATGTGCTGTCGCGTTGGAAAAACGTGATCTGCTGCCGCTTGTTCAAGGCATACATGGTGGCGCCTTATACCTTTCATGTGCAGAGAAATTCGTCTGTTTCCATCGAAATGCTGTCGTATGTCGTGGTTACAGCAATAAACAACTATATATTTAGGGCAATTCTGTTTTTTTCAAATATTGTTGTTGCTGTGTTTTTGCTGGGTTTTTTATTTTTTACACATCCTGTTGTGTCGATTGTCGTTGGGGTTTTGTTTTATTCGTTTTTCAAGCTGCAAAAACGCTTTATCAACAAACGCGTGGCTTGTTACAGCCATGAGATGGTGACGCAAAGCCAGAAAAATATGTCGGCTTTGCAGCAGGGGATCGCCGCCTACCGCGAAACCAAGATCAATCTGAAAGAGGCCTATTTCACCCGCATGTTCTCCGAGGCCAATCGCCGGGTGATGGAGATCGATGGGCGGATCATGTTTTACAACATGCTGCCGGTGGCCGGCACCGAGCTGATTTTGATCTCCATCATGATCGTGGCGTTCAACATGATCATGTTCTCCAGCGCACCGCATCAGTCGGTGGCGGTCAGTTTGGCCGGATTGGTGATGACGGTGTTTCGCATGGTGCCGGTGATCAATCGCAGCCTGACCTCGCTCTCGGCGATGAACGCCACGGCCGAACTGGTGAAGAGCCTGATGGCCGAGGCGGAAACGGTGGGTTACGCCGATGTCGACGAGGAGGATGCCTTGTGGTCTGGCGGCCAGAGTACCGCCCCGCTTGTGATCGGCCGGCAACTGGCTTTGCGTGATCTGACCTTTCGCTATCCCGGTACGGATGCGCCGTCGCTGGATCATGTCAGCCTGACGATTCCTCAAGGCGAATTTTTGGGGGTGATCGGCGCGTCCGGGGCGGGAAAAAGCACGCTGATCGGCGTATTGCTGGGGTTTCTGCCGGCGCCGGAGGGCAGTTTCCTTGTTGACGACCATCGGGTCGACGGCGCGGCCATCCGTGCCTGGCGCCAGGCTATCGGTTTTGTCGATCAGCAAGCCTTCATCTTCGACGGCAGCATCCGCGAAAATGTGGCGTTCGGTGTGCCCGCGGATGAGATCGATGATGCCCTGGTGACACGGGCGCTGCAGCAGGCGGAATTGTGGGATTTCGTCGCCGGCTTGGAGGCGGGGGCCGCCAGCCCGGCCGGAGAGAATGGCAAGCTTCTGTCGGGAGGACAGCGCCAGCGCCTGGTTCTGGCGCGCGCGCTTTATAAGCAGCCCAGCATTCTGATTCTCGACGAGGCGACCTCGGCCCTTGATGTGGAAACGGAATACCGCATCTCGGAAACCATCCGCGCCCTGAAGGGCCGGGTAACCATCATCGCCATCGCCCACCGCCTGTCCACCTTGCGGACCTGTGATCGTTTGGTGGTGATGGAAAAGGGCAGGATTGTGGAAAGCGGAGATTTTGATACTCTCATGCGCAGCAGTGAGCGTTTCCAGGCCGTGGTGAAGATGTCCAACATCGTGGCCGAAGCGGGGGCGGCTGTTTGAGGCCGGGGGAGAGAATGCCAGAGGTTCAGGACGAGCGGGACGTCGCCTTGTTTCCCGATGATACCCGCCATCCTTATTATATTGTCGCTCCACCCTACACCCGCTTCTCGGCAGGGGTGAAAAGCCTGCACCTGCTTTGCCACAGCCTGAACCGCCGCGGCTATCAGGCTTACATGGTCATCGATCCCGATGTTCCGGTGGGCGTTGCCGCTTTAAGCCCCAGCCTGACAACCCCGCGCCTGACACAGGATCTGGCCGAGGCGCATCAAAGAGATGGCCGCCGCCCGATCGTGGTGTATCCGGAAGTGATTCCCGGAAACCCGATGAATGCGCCTGTCGTGGTGCGCTATGTGCTGAATTTTCCCGGCCTTTTAGGCGGGGATAAGACCTATGCGCCCGAAGAGATCGTGTTCGGTTATTCCGCTGTTTTGGCCGAGGCCGCGGGATGCCCGGAGAATGTGCTGTTCATTCCCACGTCGAATTCGAGAATTTTCCATCCTCCCCAGGCGGAAAGCGCGCGCTCCGGAACCTGTTTTTACGCAAAAAAATATAAACTTCTGCACCCCAACAGCCTGCTTCCGCAAACGCGGGAGAGCCTGGAAATTACAACGGAGCAAAGCCCCGAGGAAATGGCGGCCATTTTCTCGCGGAGCGAGTTGATCTATTGCTACGAGAACACGGCGGTTGCCCTTGAGGCCGCTCTGTGTGGGTGCCCGGCGGTTTTTTTGCCCAATCAGCATTTGAGCAGCATCATCGGAGCTCAGGAGTTGGGCGCGGATGGGTTCGCCTGGGGCGACGATCCAGCCGAGATTGCGCGCGCAAAGGAAACCGTATCAAGAGTTTTTGAAAACTATAGAGCTACAGAAGCGTTGTTTTGGAAGCAGTTGGATTATTTCATTTTTATGACTCAGAAATCCGTGGGTGTTCATTTTTCACGCATGAGAATAACTCCCCCATTCCCTAAGTTTAATTTAGTAAATATAAAGATTTCTCTATTTATTTCTCGAGTAAGATCCGCTTTTTGGAAGTATGGGTTAATTAATGTGATTTTAAAAATAAAAACTAAGATAAAAATATTTATGTTTCGCAGGGGAGTTTGATGTGTGCTTTTCTGTTTGTGAATGCAAAAAAACATTTTTAACTTAATTTTACAATTGCCGGTTGACGGCGTTGGTTGCGTGTTGTAGATGTGGGGTAATTCTCCATTTAGAGGGCCTTGCCATGCTTGATAGGGTTGCGAAAGTCTTTTCTGAGGTTCTGCGTATTCCGCAAGAGAATATCACTCCAGACACCTCTCCGGAAAACACCCCGCAATGGGATAGTTTGCAGGCAATGAACCTCGTTCTTGCGCTAGAGGATGCTTTCGACATTAAGCTTTCGACAAAAGAAATCGTGTCAATGCGAACGGTGGGGATTGTCTGCAAGGTCTTGGAGGCGAAGAATGTCTCAAACTGAGGCCCTGAAACAATTTCGTCAGCGTTCTGCAGAATATAAAAAAAAATGGCGCGATTTTTCGGCTGATTCGTCGCAAGACGCCTCCATTAAAATTGGGTTTGCATCCAGTTTTACACCAAACACGATGATCCCATTTTTGGGGGGGTATTTGCTCGAGGCCGGCTTGAAGCCGTCAATCGATCCCGGTCACTATAATCAAATTTTTCAAGCTTGTTTGAATCATAAGGATTATTTTAGCGATCAGTGCGACACAATTATCATTCTGTGGCGTCTTGAAGATCTTGTTCTCGAGGAGATTCTCGCGCATTCTCAAGGGGACATGGCGGCTTCGCAACGAGCCATGGATAAAGTTTCAATGTTGCTTTCTGCCATCGCTGAATTGCGGGCAAATTTCAACGGAACCATTATTGCTTCGTTACCGCCTTACCCGACAGGTGTTCCTGCCTATCCTACGCATTTAGATAATGTACAGGGTATGGGGAGGATGCACCGTAGTTTGACGGCTTTTTTTGCTGAAAAAATTCTGGGAATTAAGGGCGTATTGCCTTTCGATTGCGATGCCCTGCAGCGCGACTTTGGTCTGTCTGCGGCTCACGATTCTCGTCAATGGTACCTTTATCGCCAGCCTTTCAGCGAATTGTTTCTGGCCGAAATGGGACGGTCACTTGGCCGTATTATCGTTGCGAGGCGTCAGCCACCCAAAAAATGTATCGTTTTGGATTGTGACAGTACGCTGTGGGGCGGAATTGTCGGTGAAGACGGGGTGGGCGGTATCAAAATCGGTGACGATTTTCCCGGTTCCGCTTTTCGAGACTTCCAGCGCTTACTGTTGCATTGGCGACAGCAAGGAGTTCTTTTGGCCCTGGCCAGCAAGAACAATGAAGCCGATGTCTGGGAGGTCTTCGAAAAGCATAGTGGGATGGTGCTGAAGCGCGAGCATATTTCCGCTTGGCAGATTAATTGGAATCCTAAAGCCGAGAATATCCCACTGATTGCCAAGACGCTGAATATCGGCATCGATAGCCTTGTGTTTATTGATGATAATCCCATGGAAGTGGGCTACATGCGCGCAGCGCGCCCTGAGGTAACAACCATTCATATTCCGGAAGAACCCGCTGACATATTGAATGTCATGCAGGCTCTGACCTGTTTTGACCGATTGGAGATTACCCAGGAAGACCGCCAGCGCGCCGATATGATGCGTTCGGAGCAGGTGCGTGAGAATTTAGGTAGTGGTCTGAGCAAAGAAGAATTTTTTAAAGCCTTGGAATTGAATGTTGATTTCTTCCAAGCTGAATCTTCCGATCTTGATCGCATTACCCAGCTTATAAACAAAACGAATCAGTTTAATCTGACTACGGTCCGCCGTACCTTGGACGAGGTTCGTGCTTTGTCGGATTCTATGGAATATCGTGTGTTTGGTCTTCGTGTGTCGGACAAATTTGGGGAATATGGTCTGACCGGGAGTGTTATTGTACATCTTCTCGAAGACGGTAAACGTTGGATGCTTGATACATTCCTCTTGAGCTGCCGCGTTTTAGGGAGAGGCGTCGAATCTGCTTTGATCAACGCACTGTCCAAACTGGCTAAGGAAGAAGGGGCGATGGAATTGGTTGGCTCTTATATTCCCACGGCAAAAAATGCTCTGGCTGCGACGTTCTTCCCGGATAACGGTTTTGTGATTCAGGACGACGGCCGGTGGAAGTTGGAATTAGTATAACAACTAAAGTCACCCTTCCGCAGAGAAAGTGCGCAAAATGCTTCTAAGTGATATTCGCTATTTGGCCTTCCTGTTTATCGTTGTGATTCTGTACTACGTAATTTCATCAGGTAAATTGCGTAGGCCAATACTTCTGGCGGCGAGCTATTACTTCTATTACACAATGTCTCATGTTTATATCGTCATTTTGTTGGCGGTTACGGCATTGACATATTTTGGCGCACTTGCTCTGCAATCCAAAGAAGCTGAAGCAAGAAAGGGGCTGTTGTTCGGCCTTCTGTTGGGGACTGTTCTAACGCCGTTGGTCGTTCTGAAATATAGTGCTTTTGTGCTCGGTGCAATGGCAGGAATTTTTGGCCTGTCGGTATCTGGTCATCAGCTGTTGTCTGGGTGGGCACTTCCCGTAGGGATCTCCTTCTTCACATTTGCTGCAGTTGGTTATTTAATCGATGTCTATCTTGAATTGATCCCCCCGGAATCCCGTCCACTTTATATGGCTCTGTTCTTGGCTTTTTTCCCGCTGGTCACTGCTGGTCCCATTGAGCGGGGAGGACGTTTAATCCCACAGTTCGACTGTGATTATAAGTTCTCGGCTCAAAACGGCTTTGCAGCCCTCCGCGTGATTTTTTGGGGGTTGGTGCTCAAGTTGCTTATTGCAGATAACCTGGCTGGTCAGGTGAATGCATTTTTTTCAGCGGCGCCGAAATCTGCGGTTCCTCTTGAGAGGTTGTTTGCCACCGTTCATTACGTTTTTTATCTATATGCGGATTTTGCGGGTTATTCCCTGCTTGCCATCGGAAGTGCTCAGTTGATGGGGCTTAAGGTATCCCCAAACTTCCAGCAGCCTTTCCTGAGCGCAACGGTACCGGAGTTTTGGCGGACGTGGCACATTTCCCTTTCTTCGTGGGTAAGGGATTATCTGTTTGCTACGTTACGAACCTCGTGGCGCCACTATAGGAATCGGGGCATGGCGATGGCTTTGATTGTCTCGTTCCTGATCCTTGGGTTGTGGCATGGCGCTGGCTGGGGGTTCATTCTGTTCGGATTGATGCATGGTTTGTTGGTGACAGGATCAACGTTTACGTTGCAGCGTCGTAACTCTTTCTGGGTCAAGACAGATGGTACTTTGCCAGTTTGGCTGTATCCAAGCCGTGTTGTTGCAACGTTTTTCTTTGTCACATTAACGTTTGTTGTTTTCCGTGCTCCATCAATCCAAGATGCATTCGACATTTATAAGGGAATTTTCTCATACCATTTCCTTGTTAATCTCGTGCAGTTCTGCGCATCTTTTGTTTTCGACTTCGTTCACCCACTTCACTTTCAATATATCACCGGATCCATGCAATGGATTTTAATTGGTATACTTATTATCGGTGATATTTGTGTCCGCAAGGGATTGACCCTCGAAAGTTTATGGCTCCCAGTTCGCTTTGTTGCATACAATGCGGGTGTGATTCTAATCCTTTACACTTGGTTGTCAGGCAACGTTGCCGCTCCATTTCTGTATTATAAGTTCTAGTTTTCCGTGGAATGTTATCGATCATATTAACATCCCTGTAGCTGCACATGTGTTGGAGAAGAGAGTATGTTTAAGAAAAGTGAGGCGCCCCTTAAAAACAAGGGGGCATTTTATTTTTTCTCTATACTTATTCTGTTCTTTCTCCCAGCAATTCTTCTGATGGGGACCATTGAGGCTCTTGCCTGGTATACCGGCGAAACTCAGCCCCTGACTATGATTGCGCGTTGGCAGGACCAGGGGCCTGGTCGTATATGGCGGGGTGGGGACGGTCGTTCCTATATCAGCTATAAGCTAGCTCGACTCGCAGAATTGGCGAAACGTAACGAGCCTCAAATTTTGGTGTTAGGCTCTTCGAGGAGCTTGGCGTATCGGCATGAAGATTTTGAGCCGTTTTCTTTTTATAATGCAGCTGAATGCGGCTGGACATTCAATCATTACATTCGCTTTCTTACGCTTCTTGAAAAGCGTACGGGCAGGCTCCCTAAAGTTGTCATATTTAATCTCGATTTTTCGATGTTTAGTGAAGACTTTGATAAGGTCTGGGCGGATCGTTTCTACGTGACCCCGGAGACACATTGGGCTGGCCTTAAAATTGTTCTGGATCACACGGTCAAGTCGATTGACTGGCCCTTTTTCCCAGCGAAGGATCGCCCACCGGTTTTCCCCGGAACCCCAGACCCGAATATAAAAATCTGGAATAAACTTTCTGATACCGATCATCTGCGCGGTTATGCTGCCGTCCTGACAGATTTTGGGTTTCAAGAAGATGGCTCGATGCATTTTGGACGGGACATTCCTAAGGACCCCTTGCGTCTCGTGGACGACAATATTTTTATTGGCGTTCCTCCGGTGGAAGGGGGCGATGTCGTCGCAAAAAATCAGTTGGAAGCTTTTGAGAAATTTGTAAAGTTTGCGAAATCCAAGAACATTATTCTGATTGGTGTTCAGGTTCCTTATTACGATAAGGTTATTAGTGGGTTTGAGAAATATAAGCATAATGGTGTCTGGAAAGATATTCGGAGTCCTGAGCGGAAAAAATATTTCGAAGATCACGGTGTGATATTCTTCGACTTGTCGGATATGCCAAAATATAGATACCATCCCGAGTTCTTTTTGGACTCTGTACATCCTGGCTATAGAATTATGAGAGATGTTACAGAAACAATCATGTCCTCTCCAGAAACTCGACAGGATTTTTTAAAGGCTGGGCTGCCGGATTCCATACTTGCTGTGCATAAACCTTAGTGGACTGCTTGAGACTATGGGCGACGTTGCTTCTTCTGTAAAATTTTCACGGATCTACGGATTAGAAGATCAGAACCGATTTGCCATCCTGTCGGGTGATTATAACCCGATGCACATTGATCAAGTGGCCGCCCGGCGCATGCTTGTTGGTGAGCCGGTTGTTCATGGGGTGCATCTGCTTCTGTGTGGCTTGGAGGCTATTGCGCAGTTATGGTGGAGAGAAAAAAAATGCATGAAAATAACCTCTCTGAAAGCCAGTTTCCCTAAACCAGCTCTGGTTGGGGACGAGGTTTCTTTTGAGGTTAGCGCTTCTGGGGAGGGGGCTCATAAGGTTCAGGCCATTATCGGCGTAGACTGCGTTTTGGAAGCGGAGATCGTGGCTTATAATGCTTCCACGGATTCAGGGAATGTATTAAAGCCTGCAGGAGATGTTTGCACTCAGGCCGTGAGGCTTGTGATTGAGGATATTGAATCTGCAGAAGGGGCGATGCCCATCTGGTGTGATTGTGAGTTGGTAAACGCGATGTTTCCGGCTTGCTTAGGTGTTTTTGGTGAGATGGTTATGGCTGATTTATTGGCTATGACTCGTTTGGTTGGCATGTATTGCCCTGGACTACAGTCTGTTTTTAATAAAATTGATTTAAAATTTCACTCCAGGATGCAAAATTGGGTGCTAAATTATAGGGTTTTTGATTTTGATAAACGGTTTTTCCACATCAGAATGGATGTGGTCGGGGATAGATTTAAGGGAGTTCTTTCTTGTTTCTATCGACCCGAGGCCGCTGAACAGGAAACAACTGAAAACCTAAAAAATAAAATTGGGAATGAATGCTTTAAGAACCAAGTGGCATTAATTATTGGTGGCACCCGTGGCTTGGGGGAGGTGACGGCGAAAATTATTGCCGCTGGTGGGGGGCACCCAATTATTACCTATTATCAAGGGCACGATGATGCCTTGAGGGTGGCCAATGATATTTTATCATCTGGTCACAAATGTGATATTGTGTATTTGAATGTTGCGGATGCCTCTAAGGAGATTGCACGTATTTTTTCTGGGGAAAACTCCCCGAACTCAATTTATTATTTTGCTACACCAAAAATTTTTGTGCGTAGAAGGGAATTTTTTAATCGTGATTTGTTTTTTAAATTCAACGATTACTACGTTAGGTACTTTTCAGCTATTTTGGATGCATCGTTAGGCGCTTGCTCTCACAATATTAAGGTATTTTATCCGTCAAGTGTTGCTATTGATGAGAATGTTAGGGATTTGTTTGAGTATGCTCTAGCAAAGAAGAACTCTGAAGAGGTCTGCAATTTTTATAATACGCTCTCTGATAGAGTGTCCATTATAACGCATAGACTTCCTCGGATACGGACAGATCAAACAGCAACAATCATTCCCTATCCTTCAGAAGAGCCGTTTGATGTTATGTTCGATATTATTAAAAAGATGAGTGTCTAAGCACTTGATGTGAAACATCTTGCGGGTAATTTTTTTTGTAAAAGAATGGGGGCTGAAATGATTCGTCGCGCTTCGTTGGTTTTTTTGATTTTTACACTCGCAGTTGTAGTCGGGGCTTCTTGCTACATTGGGCTGCTAAATAATTTTGCATTCCGTTTGGCATCTGGGGAGAATTTCTCATATGCAAACTTTTCAAATGTTAAAGAAATTAAACTTTCTAAGAATTATTTAGATCCGTATTTTAAGCTTTATATTGATTATGAGGTGGCCCCTTTTTCAGGTGGTTATCATGATTTATTTCAAACTTCTGACGTCAACAGTGGTGTGCGCATGGAATTTACGGACCGGACATCGGCTATCGTTTATGCAACGGCTGATGGTTCGGGAGGGTTTGGTGTGCAGATCCATAATTTGGTGCGTCTAAACCATAGGCAGTCTATGACTGTGCGTGCGATTGATGGGAAGTATGTTTGGGTTGAGGATTCGGAGACGGGAGACCATTATGTGGCAAGTCCAATTCCTCACTTTACTTTAAATCATATTCTTATCGGACAGGGTTTTGATTCAAGCCGTGCGTTTTTTGGGAAAATTTATAAAGTAAATTTCTCTGTGTGTGAGTACAAAGTGTACAGGAATGTGCTTATTTTTATGTATTTTTTTGTTCTTGTTTTCTATTCAATTTGTTTTTACGCGCTTGCGAGTATTTTTGTAAAAAAATAACAAATTTATTATGCGCTTTATTTGTTAGTGTGATCTTGGGCTCTGTTGCGGGGTCTCGTAACTTTTCAAGATATTGAAACATCATAATAGGTGGATTATGAAAGCGGTCATTCTTGCTGGGGGGCTTGGTACGCGCTTATCCGAGGAAACGGATCTTCGTCCAAAGCCCATGGTTGAAATTGGCGGCAAGCCGATCCTCTGGCACATTATGAAGATGTATCTCAGCCACGGCATTTCCGAGTTCGTGATCTGCCTTGGCTACAAGGGGTACATTATCAAGGAGTATTTCTCCAACTACGCCCTGCACATGTCGGACGTCACCTTCGACTTCGCCAATGGCGGCATGGAGGTGCATGAAAATCAAGCCGATCCCTGGAAGGTTACCCTGGTCAATACCGGCGAACTGACCATGACGGGTGGGCGCTTGAAACGGATCCGGCAGTATCTGGGCGACGAGGATTTCTGCATGACCTACGGCGATGGCGTGGCCACCGTCGATATCGGCGAACTGATCAAGTTCCATAAGGCGCATGGACTGCTGGGAACGGTGACCGCCACCCAGCCTTCGGGCCGGTTTGGCGCCATGGCCATCGATAACAACAAGGTCATGGGGTTCCAGGAAAAGCCGAAGGGGGATGGCTCCTGGATCAACGGCGGATTTTTTGTGCTGAACCCCAAAGTTATCGATCTGGTCGATGGCGACGATACGGTCTGGGAAAAAGAGCCTATGCAGCGCCTGGTGGAAATGGGGCAGCTGGCGGCCTTTCATCATCCGGGCTTCTGGCAGCCCATGGATACCCTGCGCGATAAGCATCATCTGGAAAACCTGTGGGTTTCCGGCACTGCGCCTTGGAAGACCTGGTAATGGCCATCAACGAGGCGTTCTGGCGCGGCAAACGCGTTCTTGTCACCGGGCATACCGGCTTCAAAGGCGGCTGGATGGCCCTGTGGCTGCGCGAGATGGGGGCCGAAGTTACCGGCCTGGCTCTGCCGCCCTCCACCAGCCCCAACCTGTTCGAGGCCGCCGGTGTGGGCGAGGGGATCCGCTCCATCATCGGCGATATCCGCGATCTTGATCTGGTGACGCGGGTGGTGCGCGAGGCCGATCCGCATGTGGTGTTCCACATGGCAGCTCAACCGCTGGTGCGCTACTCCTACCATCATCCGGTGGAAACCTACATGACCAACGTCATGGGAACGGTTCATCTGCTGGAAGCCGTGCGCCAGCATGGCAAGGTGGAGGTGTTCATCAGCATCACCAGCGATAAGTGCTACGAAAACAAGGAATGGCCCTGGGGATATCGTGAGAACGATCCCATGGGGGGGCACGATCCCTACAGCAACAGCAAGGGCTGTTCCGAACTGGTGACGGCGGCCTACCGGAACTCCTATTTCGGGCCGCACTCCGCGCTGCCCACCCGGATCGGCTCGGTCCGCGCCGGTAATGTGATCGGCGGCGGCGACTGGTCGGGGGATCGCCTGGTGCCCGACGCCGTGCGGGCCTTTGGCGCCGGCGAGGTGCTGAATATTCGCTCGCCCCTGGCCGTCCGTCCCTGGCAGCACGTATTTGAACCGCTATCGGGCTATCTGACCCTGGCCGAACGGCTGTGGGGCGATGCCGCCCTGGCGGGCGGATGGAATTTCGGCCCGCGGGATGCCGATACGCGCACCGTGGCCGAGGTGATCGATATGGTGCAGGCCCACTGGGGGGCGGATGCCCATTGGGCGGATGTTTCCGACAAGGCCAATTTGCATGAGGCGCATCTGCTGAAGCTGGATTGCAGTAAGGCGCGCGCTGTGCTTGGATGGCAGCCGGTCTGGTCCCTGGAGCAGGGGATCGAGGCCACTGTGGACTGGTATGTGCGGCAGTTGCATGGCGAAGACATGCGGGCTGTCAGCTTACGTCAGTTGCAGTCGTACAGAGATGTTCGCAACAGTGATGCGGGCTAAGGCCCGCATCATACGTGCCCCTTGGCTTTACGAGCTTTTGTGCCGATAGAGAGGGCCGTGTGATCGGCATGACGGGCTTGGAGGACGGAATGGAAGAGTGGATGGATGTAAACTGGAAATTTTTCCGCATTCATAAATTTAATATTTTTGTCGGATGTGTTTTCGGTTTTGTTTTTGCATTTTCCATTCTGAGTTTTGTTCCCAAACATTGGCAAGCTACGGCGATTGTTCAGCTTCCTGGCTTGGCCAGCGAGGGGCCTTTTGTGGAGATGCAGCGCCTTGGCGCGCCGTCTCTGCTGAACGAGGTTGAACTGCGTACCAAAATCCCCGGCTTGGCAAAAACCATGTTGGCTCCGGTATATGGAGGGAAGGAGCATCTGACGGCGTCCCTGATCTCGGGATCGCAGAACGCGCTGTTATTGCGCTATTGGAATAGCAATCCGGACGTGGCGCTGCGCGGTTTGCAAGGTGTGGTTGATGTTTTGATCGAGCATGAAAATGCACCTTTAGCCGAATCGGTGCGGAATACCGCCGCGAATCTTGCTGAAGTTGAAAAACGCATTTCCAATACCAAGGGCGCGCTTGATTCCTTAAAGTCAGATGCCAGTTCTTCTGATCATATTCAGGGGACTTTATTTTATGACACGGTTATTTCGCACGATCAGGATAAAATAGAGGCTTATAAAACGGCTATTCTAAATTTTGATGTGGCGAAGGCACGTCTCATCGAGACTGTTTCCGTTAGCACTGTTCCTGTTTTCCCAACATTTCTTCATAAAGTGGCTCTGGGATGCGTTCTTTCCCTTTTTCTATCTCTGGTTTTAATCTATATTCGCCGTACTAAGGTGATCTAATTGGTTTTTTGAGAATCGTCTTTATTGTGATGGGCGATGTGCGGCAGGGGGTGATGGTGAGATTGCCAGACGATGATCTGAGCGATGTTATTTGTCGCGCGGATCGGGATTTGCGGGCCCTTAAGGGGCACAAAATCTTTTTTACCGGAGGCACCGGATTCATCGGAGTCTGGATGCTTGAGGTTTTGTGTCAGGCCAATCGCACATTGGGTCTTGGCGTAACGGTCACGGTTTTAACCCGTGATCCGGATCGCTTCCGCCAGCGGTTCCCGCATCTGATGGAAAGTGGCGCGATTACCCTGGTGGCGGGGGATGTTCGCAGCCTGGAGCCGGATGGGCATCGCTACGACAGCGTGATCCATGCCGCCACCGATGCCAGCGCCGCCCTGAACCGCGACAATCCGCTGCAAATGGCCGATACCATCGTTGAAGGCACGCGCCGCACCCTGGAATTGGCCCGCCAATCCGGCGCCGGCAAGGTGCTGATGATGAGTTCGGGCGGTATTTACGGCAAGTTCGCCCCCGATATCACCCATATCCGGGAAGACAGCCTCTGTTCCCCCGATCCGCTGGATCCTTATTACACCTATTCGGAATCCAAGCGCATGGCCGAACTGCTGTGCGCGATCTATTCCAAGCAATTCGGGCTGCAGGTTCCGGTGGCGCGTATTTTCGCCCTGGCCGGCCCTCTGCTGCCGCTGGATACCCATTTCGCCCTGGGAAATTTCGTTGGAGACGCCCTGGCCGGACGGACGGTTCGGGTGGGCGGCGATGGCACGCAGGTGCGCTCCTATCTTTATGCCGCCGATCTGGTTGTGTGGCTGCTGGCCATCATGGTGCGCGGGCAGTCGGCGCGCGCCTACAATGTGGGGTCGGACCAGGGGATCACCATCGGCGATTTGGCGCAGACCGTGGCGCGCTTGTCGCCCACGCCGGTCTCGGTGCATATCGCGGGGCAGGCCGATGCCTCGAACCCGGTCAGTTACTATGTTCCCAACGTCGATCGGGCGCGGCGGGAACTGGGGTTGGATGTGTCTGTTTCATTGGAGCAGGCGATCACGCGGATGATCGCCTGGCACCGCTCAAAGGGGCTGTAAATGGCCAAGATCAAGGTTTCCGATTATATTGCGAATTTTCTGGCCGATGCCGGTCTGCGCGATGTGTTCATGATCACCGGCGGCGGCGCCATGCACATGAACGATTCGTTCGGGCAGCATCCCGGCCTGCGCAAAACCTTCTTTCATCATGAACAGGCCTGTGCCATTGCCGCCGATGGCTATTATCGCATCAACAACCAGCTGCCGGTGGTCTGCGTGACCTCGGGGCCGGGCGGCACCAACGCCATAACCGGGGTGTATGGCGCCTATGTCGATTCCATCGGCATGCTGGTTGTCTCGGGGCAGGTGAAGTTCGAGACCCATGTGCGCAGCACCGAAGTGCCGCTGCGTCAGTTGGGCGATCAGGAGCTGGATATCATTCCCCTGGTCAAGCCCATCACCAAATATGCCGAGATGGTCACGGATCCGCTGTCGATCCGCTACCACCTGGAGCGGGCCCTTTATGAAGCCCGCAGCGGGCGTCCCGGTCCGGTGTGGCTGGATGTGCCGCTGAACGTGCAGGGGGCCACCATCGAAACCGATGATCTGGCCGCCTTCCAGCCGCCGGCGCCGGCGCCGTACGAAAGCGATCTCGAGACGAGCATTGCGCAGATTTTCGAGCGCCTGCGCAGCGCCAAGCGCCCGGTGGTGCTGGTCGGCACCGGGGTTTGGCTGTCGGGGCAGCATCAGAACATGCTGCGCTTGCTGGACAAGCTGCAAATTCCGGTGACCACGGCCTGGAATTCTCATGATCTGGTGCCCGATGAAAACCCCTGGTATTGCGGCCGCCCCGGCACCATCGGCACCCGTCCCGGCAATTTCGTGGTGCAGAATGCCGATTTCCTGCTGGTGCTGGGCAGCCGTTTGAATATCCGCATGATCAGCTACAACTGGTCGGCCTTCGCCCGGGCGGCGTACAAGGTGATTGTGGATATCGACGCCAACGAACTGCGCAAACCCACGGTGAAGCCCGATCTGCCGGTTCATGCCGATCTGCGCGATTTGATTCCCGCCATGCTGGAGCGGGACTATCAGCCCCAAGCCGAACATGGAGCCTGGCTGGACTGGTGCCGTGAGCGCAACCGCCGCTATCCGGCGGTGCTGCCGGAATACTGGAACAGCCCGGCGGTGAATCATTACTGTTTCGTCGATGCGCTGTTCGAGCAGTTGCAGGAAGGCGATGTGGTGGTGTGCGCCAACGGTAGCGCCTGCGTTGTCACCTTTCAGGCCGCGGTGCTTAAAAAGGGCCAGCGCTTGTTTCACAACTCCGGTTGTGCCACCATGGGTTGGGATCTGCCCGCTTCCATCGGCGCCTGCCGCGCCGGAGATTTCAAGCGGATCATCTGTATTGCCGGGGATGGTAGCATTCAGATGAATTTGCAGGAGCTGCAAACTGTTGTCGGTAACAAAATTCCTTTAAAACTGTTTGTGCTTAACAACAACGGCTATTTGTCTGTTAAGCAAACGCAGCAGAATTTCTTCAAGGGAAGATATGTCGGCTGTGATGACAGTAGTGGTGTGACGTTCCCTAATTTTGAAAAGCTTTTGCGGGCATATGATATTTCGTATCGTTCCGCCCATAATCATAACGAAATGCGTGAAGCCATTCGTGCGACTCTCGAAGGGGATGGAGTGCAGGCGTGCGAGTTGTTCCTGGATCTCCAGCAGGGATTTGCCCCGAAGCTGGCATCCAAGCAGTTGCCTGACGGGCGGATCGTCAGTCCTCCTCCCGAGGATATGGCGCCATTCCTGTCGCGTGAGGAACTGGCTGAAAACATGCTCATTCCCATTGTTGAATACTGAATTGAAGGCAAACCAAAGATGAACACACGTGAAAAGAAGATGCTGGAAATCCTCCGTCGTGGCCGCGAGGAATTTGGCGTTCTTGCCGTCAAGGCCGAGTTTGAAGCGGAAGGCACCCGCGTTGACGAACTGTTGCGTCTGCTGGAAATCGCCCGTAAGGCCGGTGTCAATCTGGGCCTGAAGATCGGCGGTTGCGAAGCGATCCGCGATCTGCTGGAAAGCCGCCAGTTCGGGGTGGAATATGTCATCGCGCCGATGATCGAATCCCCCTATGCCGTGTCCAAGTTCATCGAGGCCAAGAACAAGGTGTTCCAGGCCGATGAGCAGGAAAACACCGATTTCCTGTTCAATCTGGAAACCATCACCGCCTATCACAACCTGCCGAAGCTGATCGAAGCCGCCCAGGTTCCCGAAGGTGCCGATGGCATCGTGTTCGGCCGCGTCGATTTCGCCCTTTCGGCCGGCATGTCCCGCGCTGAAATCGGCTCCGACAAGGTGACCGACATGGTGATCGAAGTGGCCAAGGCCACCCGCGCCGCCGGTCTGGATCTGGTGGTGGGCGGCGGCGTCAGCCTGGAAACCCTGCCGGCCCTGCGTCGGATCGCCGAAACGCATATGACCCGCTTTGAAACCCGCAAGGTCATCTTCTCGAAGGATGCCCTGCAGACGGCGAAGATCGAGGACGGCCTGCTGCAGGCGGTGCATTTCGAACTGCTGTGGCTGCAGAACAAGCGCGAATACTACGGCATGATCGAGCGCGAGGATGCCGCCCGCCTGAAGATGCTGGAAGATCGTTGGCACGTTCTTAATCAGTAAGCGCGTTTGCCGATATGCTGGTGAAAGAGGTGTCCCGCGCAAGCGGGGCACCTGTTTTCTGTGGGTGGTGCCGTGATCTGCCGGGTGGGGAAAGACTGAGATGGCGAGAATAGTGGTGTTTGGCGCCTCGGGGGCCATTGGAGGCGCTTTGTGCCAATGGTTTTCCGCCCGTCAGTGGGAGGTGCTGGCGGTCAGCCGCTCCGGCCGTCCCACGCAAACCGACGAGACGGGGGCGCGATGGTTCGCCGTTGATCCTGAAACCGAGGGTTATGCCGAGGCGCTGACGGCTCTGCCGGGGCCGATCGATGCGGTGATCTGGGCGCAAGGGAAAAATGCCGCCGATCAGGTGCGCAGCTTCGATGCCGAACTGCACCGGTCCCTCTATGAGGCGAACGTCGTCTATATTTTGAAAACGCTGCAGGCGCTGCTTGTTCAGGAAAAACTCACGCAGCCGTCCCGGCTGTGCCTGATCAGCTCCATCTGGCAGGATATCGCCCGGCAGAACAAATTGTCCTATTGCGTCAGCAAGTCGGCCCTGGTCGGTCTGGTCCAATCGCTGGTGGCCGATCTCGGTCCGGAGGGGCATCTGATCAACGCCATTCTGCCCGGCGCTCTCGACACCCCCATGACCCGCGCCAACCTGGCGCCTGAACAATTGGCCGGCCTTGAGGCCGCCACTCCCCTGCGGCGCCTGCCGTCATTGAATGATGTCTGTTCTCTTGCCGAATTTTTCTGTAGTTCTGCCAATTCCGGAATTACCGGGCAGTTCGTTGCCGCCGATAAGGGGTTTTCCCATGTCCGTTACCTTTGAGATCGCCTCCTCTTCCGGCGCCTATGGCATCGTTGTCGGCGAGTCGCTGCTGGACTCTCTGGTGCGTGAAGCCGGCGCCGCCACCACCATTCTGGCCGATGCCGTGTTCGGCAATGCCCCTGAACTTGGCGCCGCCGCCGGCAAGATCGAAGTGCTGGCCTGCGAGGATAATAAATCCCTGGAAGAGATCGCGCCGCTGATCGTTCGCATGCGGGAACTGGGCGTGCACCGCCGCAGCCATCTGGTGGCGGTGGGGGGCGGCATCATCCAGGATATCGCCACCTTCCTGGCGTCGATCTATATGCGGGGAATTCGCTGGACCTATGCGCCGACCACACTGCTGGCCATGGTGGATTCCTGCGTGGGCGGCAAGTCCTCGATCAATGTGGCGGGGTACAAAAATCTGGTGGGGAACTTTTACCCGCCGCAGCAGATCGTCATCGATCTGGCCTTCCTGAAAAGCCTGGGCACGCAGCAGATCGTTGATGGGCTGTGCGAAGCCGTGAAGATCTGCTACGCCCGCGGCGAGGCTGAGTTCGATGCCTATCTGGCCGACGCCGGGGCCATCGGCACCCGGCTGGAGGCCGACACCGCCAAGCGTGTGATCGAGCGCAGCCTGAAAGCCAAGAAATGGTTCATCGAGATTGATGAGTTCGATAAGGCCGAGCGGCTGCTGCTGAATTTCGGCCATACCTTCGGCCATGCCATCGAATCGGCCAGCCACTTCAGGATCTCGCATGGCGTGGCCGTGGGGATCGGCATCATGGTGGCCCAGGCCTATGCGCTGCAGAACGGCATGCTGTCGCCGCGCGGCGTGGCCCGGGTCGAGCGGCTGGTGGCCTATATCCGCGGCCTGTTGGCGGAGTTGGGGGATTTGCCGCAGGATGTGCGCGCCCTTGATCCGGATGTGGTTTTGCAGAAATTCGACAGCGACAAGAAGCATCAGGCCGAGCACTATCGCGTGGTGGTGCCGGCCGAGGACGGCGATCTGACACTGATCGGCATTCCGCGGGATGCCGATGGCCGCGGCCGCGTTGTGGCGGCGCTGCGGGCCGCGTTTTAACAGTTCTGACATCAAGCCCTGGGAAGAAGAGCGACACCATGGCCAAGAAGAAAGTATCCATCGTTATTCCCGCTTATAACGAGCGCGACAACGTGGAAGAGCTGGCGCGCCGCCTGCAAGGCGTGTTTGCCGAAAATTCGAATTACGATTTCGAAGCGATCATCGTCGAGAACGGCTCGCAGGATGACAGCTTCGACAAACTGCAGGCGGTGGCCGCCCAGGATGATCGCTTCAAGATCATCCAGCTGGCGCGCAATTTCCGCATGGATGGCGGCCTGACCGCCGGCATGAACTTCGCCAGCGGCGATGCCGTGGTGATCATGACCGCCGATTTGCAGGATCCTCCCGAACTGATCTCCAAGTTCATCGCCAAGTGGGAGGAGGGGTACGAGAACGTTTACGGCATCGTTACCCGCCGGGTCGGCACCAGCCCCTTGCGCCGCTTCAATTCGCAGATGTTCTATCTGGTGGCCAACAAGCTGACCAACGGCATGATTCCGCGCAATGTCAGCGATTTCCGCCTGGTGGACCGGCGCGTTTACCATGTTATCAACAGCATGCGCGAACGGAACCGTTTCGTGCGCGGGCTGTTTGCCTGGGTGGGCTTCAAATCCATCGGTATCGAGCACGAGCGGCCGCCGCGGGTGGCCGGTGTGTCCGGGGCTCATACCCTGAAGGTGATCGATCTGGCCTTGAAGGGCATCTTCGCCCACAGCTATGTGCCGCTGAAGTTCATTTCCATCACCGGCGTCATCACCACCGCTCTGTCGCTGCTGGCCCTGATCGCCCTGGTGATCAAGGCGGTGTTCTGGGGGGTTCCGTTCTCCGGTTTCGGCACCATCGTGGCCTTGATGCTGATGATGTTCGGCTTTTTCTCCACCATGCTGGGTCTGGTGGCGGAATATGTCGGCCTGATTTATGAAGAGGTCAAGCAGCGTCCCAATTACGTGGTGCGACGGACCATCGGGCTTTCTGGCCATCCGGAAGCGCTGGAAGCGAAAACGGAAGAATGACGGCATTGCTGCTGGGGCAGGGCGCCCGCTTTTTGCTGGCGTCCGTTGCCAACACATTGCTGGGATTGGGATTATTCCCGGTTTTGCAAACGGTGTTGCAGCCCTATGGCGTGCATTATCTGATCACCCTGGCAATCTGCCATTTTGTCGCGGTGTCGCAAGCCTATCTTCTGGGGCGGTATTTCGTCTTCCGCTCCAAAGGGCAGCATTTTTGGGAATATCTTCTGTTTTCCTCCTATCAGTGGGGCTACTTTGCCGTTAACGTGGTGCTGTTGCCCTTGTTGATCCATGTCACCGGATGGGATAGCCGCATCGTTCAGTTTCTGATTACACTTGTTTCGGCCGTACTTAGCTTCCTCTGGCAGAGGTACGTCGTGTTTAGGAAGTATAGAAGTTAAAGATGAAGGCTGTGTTCAGGCATCTTAATAATAAGAATTTGTCGTTGTATATTTTGGCTCAAATTTTTGGCCTTTGGTATTACGCGTACTCATTTTTTAAAAATGGCTTTCTTCCGGCTCCTTTTATCTCGGATAAATCTGATACATTTATGGATTTTTTTCATGCCATGTATTGGGCTGTGCATGATGGGCGTTATGATGTTTGGGACTCGGTCTATCCTCCTGTAAATTTTATTTTCCTGTCTTTTATTAAGTATTTGACGATACCCCCTGGGTTTTACGCATCAGGATTTTCATTGAGATCTGTTGGGGCGCTTTCCATTGTATTTTTTATTTTTACGTCGATTTTTGCCTCTTTTTATGTTTTGAAGACCCCTCTTTGGAGTGCTCTTTCTCAGCGAAAGAAGATTGTTGTTTTGTGTATTTATTTGATTGGGGCTCCATTTTTATTTGCGGTGGAGCGGGGGAACCTTATCACATATTCTGTTATTTTTATCGCTTTGGCGGTTGGGGATATGCCGATCGCACGGGTTTTATCCCTGGCCGTTCTCGTCAATATTAAGCCATATTTCGTTCTTCTTTATTTTTTGTATTTTTCCAAACGGAAGTGGGGGGAGTTTCTGGTCTCTGTGTTTTGCACAGGAGCGCTTTATGTGATGACCGGAGTTGCGTTGGGAAGTGATCCCCTCGCTATCCCCAAAAATTTATTGGTTTTCTCCAATGCCATGCCGTTTTCGGCAGGGGCTATTCTGACTGGAATGATCTCCAGCGTTTCGGCATTTTCTTTTGTTTCCGGATTTGTTTCAGAGCACTCCATTGGAATTCTATCAAATAATTTTGTAGTTTTTTGCGCTGATCTTGCAAAATACTTTAATATTTTTGTTATTATTTCTTCATTTGCCGTCCTGCTTCTGCGGGGTGTTAATTTAAGAAATTCTTTTGTTGTGGCCATTATTTTTTGTATTATTACAAATATGAGCATAACGGTTGGCGCCTATACGCTTGTATTCTACTTTCCATTGCTTCCCGTGCTCCTTGAGCGGCGCTATGCCACAGCGCTCCTGATCATGGTCGGGCTCATTTTCCTGCCTCTCGATATCGTGAAATACACCACGGCCAGCACGGTGCAGCAGATCTCCTATCTGTCGGGATCCTATGTGCAGGTGCCGGCGGAGGTGGGGCTGGGGGGCTTGCTGCGGCCGGTGCTCAACCTGGCCATTCTGGCGCTGCTGACCTTCGAGGCGGCCACCACCAGGCCCGCCGCGCCGGAACGGGCCGCGGCGGGAGCCGAGGGTTTAAATCTCGGGGTGGCTGAGCAGGTTTAGAAGATATTTGCCATAGCCGCTTTTAGCCAGCGGCGCCGCCAGGCGCTGCAGCTGTTCGGCATCGATCCACTGGCGGCGGTAGGCGATTTCCTCGGGGCAGGCCACCTTCAGGCCCTGGCGGTGTTCCAGGGTGGCGATGAACTGGCCGGCTTCCAGCAGGGATTCGTGGGTGCCGGTATCCAGCCAGGCATAGCCCCGGCCCATGATGCTGACCGAGAGTTTGCCCTGTTCCAGATAGAGGCGGTTGAGGTCGGTGATTTCCAGCTCGCCGCGGGGCGAGGGCTTCAGGCTTTTCGCCCGTTCGATCACACTGTTGTCGTAGAAATAAAGCCCGGTCACCGCATAGTTGGAACGGGGGCGGGCCGGTTTTTCCTCGATGGAGGTGGCGCGCTGCCGCTCATCGAAGGCCACCACGCCATAGCGTTCGGGATCGGTGACGTGGTAGGCGAACACCGAGGCGCCTTCGCCTTGCGCCGAGGCCTGCGACAGCAGCTGCGGCAGATCGTGGCCGTAGAAGATATTGTCGCCCAGCACCAGCACCGAGGGGGCGTTGCCCAGAAAGGCGCTGCCGATCAGGAAGGCCTGAGCCAGCCCGTCGGGGCTGGGCTGCACGGCATAAGACAGGCTGAGCCCCCATTGTTCGCCGCTGCCCAGAAGCTGCTGGAAGCGCGGCGTGTCCTGCGGGGTGGAGATGATCAAAATCTCCTGCACATCCGCCATCATCAGGGTGGAGAGCGGGTAATAGATCATCGGCTTGTCGAACACCGGCAGCAGTTGCTTCGACATGGCCAGGGTGGCCGGATGCAGTCTGGTTCCGGCCCCGCCGGCCAGGATGATCCCCTTGCGCTTCACGTTGCCCCCTTTATGGCATGGATGACGGGCGACCATAGCGCTATTCGCCGGCCATCGGAAGCATGGATTGCCGGTTTCCGGGGCGGGGGAAAGCGGGTACTCTCCATGCCGCAGGCGAAAGGGCGGATGGGCCGCCCCGCCGGGATTTCAGGGTGCTGTCTTCATCATGCCGGGTGTGGAAAAAACCATGTTCGTCACCGGAGGGGCCGGGTTCATCGGCTCGGCGGTGGTGCGCCAGTTGTTGCGGGAAACCGGGTGGCGGGTGGTCAATATCGACAAGCTGACTTATGCCGCCAATACCGCCTCCATCCCCGAAGGCGAAGATCATCCCCGCTATACCCTGGCCGTGGTGGATATCTGCGATGCCGCCGCCCTGGAGGCGCTGTTTGCCACCCATGCCCCCGATGCGGTGATGCATCTGGCCGCCGAATCCCATGTGGACCGTTCCATCGACGGCCCCGGCGCCTTCATCCAGACCAACATGGTGGGCTCCTACACCCTGCTGGAGGCGGCGCGCCGCTACTGGTCCGGTCTGGGGGCGGGGGCGAAGCAGGATGGTTTCCGCTTCCATCATATTTCCACCGACGAGGTGTTCGGCTCTTTAGGGCCCAGCGGCTTTTTCAGCGAAACCACGCCCTATGATCCCCGGTCGCCCTATTCGGCCAGCAAGGCGGCCTCGGATCATCTGGTGCGAGCCTGGCACCATACCTACGGCCTGCCGGTGGTGCTGACCAACTGCTCCAACAATTACGGCCCCTATCATTTTCCTGAAAAACTGATCCCGCTGGTGATCATCCGCGCCCTGGCCGGGGAAAGCCTGCCGGTGTACGGCAAGGGCGACAATATCCGCGACTGGCTGTTCGTCGAGGATCACGCCCGCGCCCTGCGGCTGGTGCTGGAAAAGGGCGCTCTCGGCGAAAGCTACAACATCGGCGGCCATAACGAGCGCACCAATCTGCAGGTGGTGGAAGCCATCTGCGATCTGCTGGACGAACTGGCTCCGGACGGGCAGGGGCCGCACCGCCGCCTGATCACCTTCGTTTCCGACCGTCCCGGCCACGATCAGCGCTATGCCATCGATGCCGGCAAGATCGGCCGCGACCTGGGCTGGGCGCCGCGCGAAAGCTTCGAAAGCGGCCTGCGCAAAACCGTGCAATGGTATCTGGACAACCGCGCCTGGTGGCAGGCCATCCTGGATCGCGGCTATAAAGCCGACCGTGTTGGTTTAGGCCAGGGCAAGCCGTGACCGATCGCGTTGACACCGTCGTCATCGGCGCCGGGATCGTGGGGCTGGCCGTGGCCCGCGCCCTGGCCCGGGCCGGACACGAGGTGGTGATCCTGGAACAGGGCGAGGCCATCGGCGGCGGCATCAGCGCCCGCAACAGCGAGGTGATTCATGCCGGCATGTATTACGCCCCCGGCAGCCTGAAGGCCAAACTTTGCGTGCGCGGCAACCATCTGCTGCGGGCCTTCCTGGCCAGCCACGGCGTGGCCCACCGCATGACCGGCAAGCTGATCGTCGCCACCTCGGCCGAGGAAGAGGGCAAGCTGGACGAGATTCTGGCGCGCGGCCGCGCCAACGGCGTCGAGGGGCTGGAACGTATCTCCGCCGCCCGGGCCACGGCGATGGAACCGGCGCTCTCCTGCTGCGCCGCCCTGTGGTCGCCGGCCACCGGCATTCTCGATACCCATGGCGCCATGCTGGCCCTGCTGGGCGAGGCCGAGGCGCACGGCGCCGTGTTGGCCCTGAAAAGCCCGCTGCTGTCGGGCGAGGCGACGGGGCGGGGCATTCTGCTGGAGGTGGGCGGGGCCGAGCCCTGCCGTCTGCTGGCCCGCCGGGTGGTCAACTGCGCCGGCCTGGCGGCGCCCCGTATCGGCGCCGCCATCGCCGGGGTGCGGCCGGGCTCGGTGCCGCCGGCCTTTCTCTGCAAGGGCAATTATTTTCTGCTGGCCGGGCGCCAGCCCTTCGGCCGCCTGGTCTATCCGGTGCCGGTCAGTGCCGGGCTGGGGGTGCATTACACCCTGGATCTGGGCGGCCAGGGGCGTTTCGGCCCCGATGTGGAGTGGATCGAAACCGAGGAGTATAAGGTGGATCCCCGCCGCGCCGAGGTGTTCTACGCCGCCATCCGCCGCTATTGGCCGGGTTTGCCCGATGCCGCCCTGCAGCCCGGCTATGCCGGTATCCGTCCCAAGATCCAGGGCCCCGATGATCCGGCCCGCGATTTCGTGGTGCAGGGCGCCGAGGCCCATGGCGTGGCCGGGCTGGTGCAGCTTTACGGCATCGAATCGCCGGGGCTGACATCCTCGCTGGCCCTTGCCGAAAACGTGGCGGCCCTGCTGCGAGAGGAGGGAGCGGCATGAAGATTCTGGTCACCGGGGCCAATGGCTTCGTGGGGCGCTCGCTGTGCGCCCATCTGACGGGCTGCGGCCACGCGGTGCGCCCGGCCCTGCGGGAAACCGTGGGGGATATCGGGCCCGATACCGAGTGGGGCCCGGCCCTGGAGGGCATGGAGGCGGTGGTGCATCTGGCCGCCCGCGTGCATTCTCCCGGCAGCCCCGACAGCGAGTATCAGCGCGTGAATGTGGAGGGCACCCGCCGCCTGGCCCAGGCCATGGCGGCGCGCGGCGGCATGCGTCTGGTGTTCGCCAGCACCATCAAGGTCAACGGCGAGCAGACGGCGCCGGGCCGGCCTTTCCGCCCCGACGACCGTCCGGCCCCGGAAGACGCCTATGGCCGCAGCAAATGGCAGGCCGAGCAGATCCTGTGCGGGCTGTCGGCGCAAAAGGGCCTGGGGGTTACGGTGCTGCGGCCGCCGCTGCTGTATGGGCCGGGGGTCAAGGGCAATCTGTTGAGCCTGATGAAGGCCATCCGCGCCGGGCTGCCGCTGCCGCTGGCCAGCCTTAACAACCGCCGCAGCCTGCTCAATGTGGAAAATTTCTCCCATGCCATCCGCCGCGCGCTGGAGGCTTCGCCGCAAGGCTTCGCCACCTATCTCTTGAGCGACGGCGAGGATTTGTCCACGGCGCAGCTGGCGGCGGCCCTGGCCCGGGCCCTGGGGCGCACGCCGCGTCTGCTGCCTTGCCCGCCCGCGTGGCTGCGGCTGGCCGCCGGGCTGGCCGGACGGCCGGGCGCGGCCCGGCGCCTGACCGACTCGCTGCAGGTGGACAACAGCGCCTTTTGCCGCGATTTCGATTGGCAGCCGCCGCAAAACGTTACCCTGGGGCTGGAACAGATGGCGCGCCACCTCCTGAAATCTTATACCGGCCAACCATTGAAGTGACGGGTTGGCCGGTATCCAGCGAGCCTTGAGCGAGCGGCCAAGGCGGCGGATGCCGCCGCCCGGCGAGGGACGATACAACCGGTCAATTCATTGGCCGGTTGGTATTATACCGGCCAACCATTGAAGTGACTCGTTGGCCGG